>Ga0307500_10000727_pt1 | contig 10493 bp, 13 predicted proteins | sample 14_S_MG_FD_201362 | JGI IMG/M metagenome (GOLD analysis project Ga0307500, IMG submission 201362) | Soil microbial communities from Populus trichocarpa stands in riparian zone in the Pacific Northwest, United States - 14_S | ecosystem: Environmental > Terrestrial > Soil > Riparian zone > Trees...
CCAGTTTGGGGTTGAAGGTGGTCGGCGAGAGCGGAATTGCATCTGCCGTGTCCCTCAGTTGCAGCCCGGCCGTGAACGGTTCAAAGAAGTTGCCGCGTCGTTTCGGGCGGGTTTCAGAGTTGTTTGAACCGGTGCAGCCGTTCCTGCGACCCATTGCGCAACACGTTTGAGATGTGACGCCAAAGGAGAAAGACGATGCGAGTTCCACGCCTGTTTGCCGCCCGCCTCGCGCTGGCGCTAATCACGAACACCACGTTCGCGGGCGACGTACGCCTGTATCGGGCCGGCGAGACGCCCGATCCGCGCGAAGTGGCCGCGATCCTGGAAGCGCCCCAGTCGCGCTCGATCAAAACGCGGTCGATCCGCCTGCTCGACGCGCCGCCGCCCGCGACGCCGAACGCGCTCGCGCTACCGATCCGGTTCGCATTCGATTCGGCGCAGGTCCTGCCGGAGTCGATGCCGGCCCTGGAGGCCGTGGCCTCCGGCATCAAGCTTGTGGGCCCGACCGCCAAGGTCCTGATCGAGGGTCACACCGATGCGGCGGGGTCGGACAGCTATAACGTGACGCTGTCGGAGAAGCGCGCGCTGGCGGTGAAGACCTATCTGGTGCTGCAGCACGGCATCCCGGCCGGGAATCTGCGCACCGTCGGTCTGGGCAAGAGTGAGCTGATCACTCCCGGGAAGCCGCTTGCGGCCGAGAACCGGCGGGTCCAGTTTCGCGCCGAAAGCGACCCTTCCTGACGCCCAAACGCTTATTGGAACTCCGCGTTGATTCCTTGAACTGTTTGCCCGCGTTGCCGCGACCCAGCGAGTGAAGCGAACAGACGGGACAGGAGACCCAAAATGAATATCACCGCCGCAGCCACTGACTACTGCAAGCGCATGGCGTTTCACATCGAGTCCCAGCGCCGCGCCGAGCGCAAGCTCGACAACCTGGCCGCGCGCTACGCGATACGCGGGGACGAGCGAAACCTGCGCCGCGCGGTCGCGCGTCTGTACGCGATCCGCCGGCATCTCTACAACTAGGAGCCCGGGTCATGAGCGGCGCGATGACCCACTCGAGGCTCGAGCTGGAAAATGTCCGCTACGCCGGGACCGGCGGCGTGAGCCGCCAGAACCGGTGCTTCGGGTTCCGGCCGGCGTTCATGGACCTTGAAACCGCCGCCGTCTATCTCGCGCGTTTCGCGGACGGGCGGCCCGCCCCGTTCCATCTGCTCGACGGCCTGCCCGACGAGCTCGTGCTCTCGCGCGATGCGGCAGGCCGCGTCGCTGAGATCCGTTCCTCCGTGATCTCGGGCTTCGAGCAGCAAGGCCGCTTCTACACCCGCGACGAAGCGGCTGAAGCGGTCGACGCCGAGCCGGCCTAGCGCGCGAGCTTCGCCAGCGCTCTTTCGTAGTACGAGGCTTCGATCCGCGTCCTGAGCAGGGCGAGCTTGCGCGCGGCCTTGGACCGCGCCGCCGCGTCTTCCCCTTCGCGGCTCACCAGCGCCTCGAGCTGCGCGATCTCGGTGAACGCCTCGACCTCGGGCGGGACGTAGCTGGCGTTCTTGAGGATGCGGTAGGCGGCGCGCAGATCCTCCGGCACCAGCGCATCGTCTTCGAGCGCGAGCGGCCGGCCCTCGCCGGGAAGGTTCGCGAGCTCGCCGCGCGCCAGGGCTTCGGCGATCTTGCGTTCTGCAATCCAGTGAAGCACGCCCCTAGTATCCCACCGCGGCCCCGTCGCTGCGCGGATCGCTGCCGCCGGCAAGCACGCCGGTCGTAGCCTCGATGCTGATACCGTTGGCGTGGCCGGCAAGCTCGTTCCAATCGCCCCAGCGGTCCAGTGGATGACCGCGGCGCGCGAGCTCGTCGATGGTCGCGTGCGGGTAGCGCGCCTCGATGTGCAGCGTGTCGCGTGCCTCGCCGAGCGCGAAACGCCCGGAGAGCCAGCGCGGCAGGGCGAGCGCCTGCTGGATGTCCTGACCGAAGTCGATCATCGCGACGTAGGTCTGCACGTGGATCTGTGGCTGGCCGTCCGCCCCCATGCAGCCGACCACCGCCCAGAGCTTTTCGTCCTTGAATGCGAGCGACGCGATCAACGTATGCAGCGGGACCTTGCCGGGCTCGAGGCGGTTCGGATGCGCGGGGTCGAGCGAGAAATACGCGCCGCGGTTCTGCATGACCACGCCGGCCTCGCCTGCAGTGACGCACGCGCCGAAGATGCCGTACAGGCTGAAGATCAAGGAGGCCGCATTGCCCTTCGCGTCCACCGCCGCGACGTACACCGTGTCGCCGGTGAGGCTACCCTCGGACGGGAGCTCGTCCCACGGCAGCGCCCGCGCCGGGTCGATCAACGCGCGGCGGGAATCGGCATAGGACTTCGACACCAGGCGCTCGATGGGTACCGCTGCGAACTGCGGATCGGCAAGCCAGCGGTCGCGATCGTGGTAGGCGATCTGCTTGGCCTGCACCAGGAAGTGGACGTGGTCGGGACCGAGAAATTCCCGCTTCGCGAGCTCGAGCGGCTCGAGCAGATTGAGCATCTCGAGGACTGTGAACCCCTGCGTCGGCGCGGGCGTCTCGTAAATGGTCACGCCGCGATAGCTGCCGCGGATGGGCTCGCCCCAGCGGGCGCGTTGCGCGGCCAGGTCGCTCTCGCGGAAGAATCCGCCCAGCGCGGCGAGCTGCCTCGCGACTTCGCCCGCGTAAAACCCGGTGCGGCCCTGCGCACCGATCGCTTCCAGCGTTCGCGCGAGGTTGGGGTTTCGCAACCGTGCGCCCGGACGCGGCGCCTGGCCGTGAGCCAGGAACAGTGCCGCCGATGCGCCATCCAGTTCGGCCGCGGTCTGCCCGATCCAGCGTGAAAGGCGTGCTGTGACCGGGAAGCCATCGCGCGCGTAATGGATTGCGTCTTGCAGGCAGCGCGCCAGCGTCAGCGTTCCGTGCCGCGCGTGCGCTTCGCAAAAGCTGGCCACGGCGCCGGGCGTCGTGAGCGTGGCGGGCACGAGCCCGCGGAAAGGGATCTCCTGCTGCCCGCGAAAACGCTCGAGCGTTGCAGCGGCGGCGGCGCGGCCGCCGCCGTCGAGATACGAGACCTTGCGCGCGGCCGCGTCGTAGATCAGCCAGAAGGCATCGCCACCGATGCCGCACATATGGGGGTAGACGACCCCCAGCGTGGCAGCGGCGGCGATGGCAGCGTCGACCGCCGAGCCGCCGGCGCGCAGCGCGTCCGCGCCCGCGGCCGAGGCGAGCGCATGAGGGGACGCCACCATGCCGCGGGTGGCAAGGGTGGGGGTAAAGATCATGGTTTACCGGCTGCGCTTGCGCTTCTTTGCGAGATTCTTTCGCGCGAGCGCGGCGCCGGCGGCGAGGGCCCTGAGCTTCGCCACCGCGACCTCGCGGTCCATCGGCGCCATGCCGCAGTTGGTACAGGCGAAGAAGTGCTTCGCGGGGACGTATTTCAGCGCGGTGCGGATGGTGTCGGCGACCTCCTCGGGCGTCTCGACCCGGTCGTTCGCGACGTCGATCACGCCCACGAGCACGTCCTTGCCCTTCAGCAGGCGCAGGAGCTCCACCGGGACGTGCGAATGGATGCACTCGAGCGATACCTGGTCGATCCGGCTCTTTGCGAGCGCGGGGAAGATTTCCTCGTACTGGCGCCACTCTTCGCCGAGGGTCTTCTTCCAGTCGAGGTTGGCCTGGATGCCGTAGCCGTAGCAGATGTGCACGCACGTCGTGCATTTCAGGCCTTGGATGGCGCGGTGGAGCGCGTCGATGCCCCAGCGCTTCACGTCGTCCATATAGACGTTGAAGGCCGGCTCGTCGAACTGGATCACGTCGACGCCGTCCTTCTCGAGGGCGCGTGCTTCCTGGTTGAGCAGCGCGGCGAACGCCATCGCGAGCTTGACCTTGTCGCCGTAATGTTCGTCGGCGATCGTGTCGACGATAGTCATCGGCCCAGGGAGCGTGATCTTGCGCGGCTTGTTCGTGTGGCGCTTCAGCAACGACGCCTCGGTCTGATGCACGCGGCCCTTCAGGCGCAGCTCGGAGGTGACCACCGGCACCATGGCGTCGTAGCGGTTGTTGCGGATGCCCATCTTCACCTTGCGGCTGAAATCGATGCCGTCGACGAACTCGAGGAAGCCGTGCACGAAGTGCTGGCGCGACTGCTCGCCGTCGGTGACGATGTCGATGCCGGCGTCCTCCTGCTCCTTGAGCCAGAGCAGGGTAGCGTCGCGCTTCGCGCGCTGGAGCTCGGCGCCCGCGCCGCGCCACGCGGGCCAGAGCTTCTTCGGTTCGGCAAGCCACTCGGGCTTGGGCAGGCTGCCGGCTATGGTAGTTTTTATCATGGGGTCGGTTCGCTCCTGTCGGGATTTTGGGACAGCGACTAAATCGCGATACGCAAATATAATGCGCGGCTACAAGCAGTGCTTCAGCAGTGCTTCATATGGGGAGGCTTCTCGTGGCGTTGGGCGTGATCGTGGGGACGTTCGTTTCCTTCGTGCTGGGCATCTTCAACCCGTATGTGACCAACAAGGCCGGCCCCGACTGGTGGTGGGGCGGCGGCCGCGACGACGTCATCCGCAACCTCTATTTCAAGCCCAACGGCAGCTTCCGCCGCTACGGCCGCGCGGCGCTCCTCGCCACGCTGTCCCTCGGCCCGACCGCGCTGTACTGGCTGCTCGCGCACGCCTAGACCGGAACAATTCCACAGTGGCCGTCTTCACGGCGGCTTTTTCCGTTGTGGAGTAGAGTGCGCCCCACGGTCCTTCACGGACTCTATTAGAAGAAGGGAGACATCATGATCCGAGTCATCGTGGCGGTGATGGTGCTGGGCCTGGCGGGCGCGGCGTCGGCGCAGTCGATGAGAAAGTCCTGCGACGAGCTGAAGGCGGAGATCGACGCCAAGATCAAGAAGAACGGCGTCGACAAGTTCACCCTCGACGTGGTCGACACCGAAGCGCAGGCCGAAGGCAAGGTGGTCGGCACCTGCGACGGCGGCACCAAGAAGATCGTCTACAAGCGCGGGTAAGGCTGTAGCAGTGCCCCAACTCGGGGTCCGGATCGCGATTATTCGATCCTGACCCCGATTTCATTTGCGGTTCCCGGGTAACCTAGCGCCCGTGAAGAAGCGGCTGATCGTCGGCGTCACGGGCGCCACCGGCGCGATCTACGGCGTCGAGCTGCTGCGCACCCTGAAGAGCCTCGAGGACTGGGAAAGCCACGTCGTGCTGTCGGACGCCGGCGCGCTGAACCTCTGGCACGAGCTCAAGATGCGCCGCAAGGATCTCGAGAAGCTCGCTACGGTCGCCTACAACCCGAAGGACATCGCCGCCGCCATCGCGAGCGGCTCGTTCCTCACCGAAGGCATGGTGATCGCGCCCTGCTCGATGAAGACGCTCGCCGCGGTGGCGCATGCGCACGCCGACGACCTCTTGTCGCGCGCCGCGGACGTAGTGCTGAAGGAGCGCCGCCGCCTGGTGCTTGTTCCCCGCGAGACGCCGCTCAACCTCGCGCACCTGCGCAACATGACCGCGGTCACCGAGATGGGCGCGATCGTGATGCCGCCGGTGCCGGCGTTCTACGCCATGCCGAAATCGATCGAGGACCTGGTCGCGCACACGGTGGGCCGGATCCTCGATCTCTACGGCGTGCACTCCGAAAAGCTCACCCGCTGGCAGGGGATGAAAGGAAGTCCGCAAGAGCGCGATTGAACGCCTCGGGCTGCTCGATGTTGGAGAGGTGAGCGGCCTGCGGAATCAGCACCAGCTTCGCGCCCGCGATGTTCTGCTGGATCTCGCGCGCCATCGCGGGCGGCGTGCCGGGATCGTTCTCGCCGCAGACGACCAGCGTCGGCGTCTTCAGCTCCTTCAGCCTCGAGGTGACGTTGATCTTCGGAATCGCCGCGCAGCAGCCTGCGTAGCCCGCGACCGGGGTGTTCCCGATGAGAGCGGCGACCTGCTTCACCTTGTCCGGGTGATTCTTGCGGAAAGGCTCGGTGAACCAGCGCTCCAGGGTCGGCTGCACCAGCGGCGCCATGCCCTTCGATTCGGCGGTGCGAATGCGCTCTTCCCACATCGGCGCGGCTTCCGCGGGGTAGCGGCTCGTGGTGTCGGCGAGCGTCATGCTGCGAAAGATGCCGGGATACTTGAGCGCCGCGGTCTGCCCGATCATTCCGCCCATCGACAGCCCGCAGTAGTGTGGCTTGGAAACCCCCAGTTCCTTTAACAAGAAAAACAGATCGTCGGCGAGCGCTTCAAGCGTGTACGGGCCTTTCGGCGCCGCGCTCTGGCCATGACCGCGCGTGTCGTAAGCGAGCACGCAGTGCTTCGCCTTGTGCCGCTCGATCTCGCCGTCCCACATGCGTACGCTGCACGCGAGCGAGTGGCTGAACACGAGCCAGGTCGGGGCGTTCCTGTTGCCATGGATTTCGTAGTAGGTCTCGATGCCGTTGACGGTCGCTTTCATGCGGTCTCCACGATTAAGGGAATCATCATCTCGTCGGCGGTCGGCCCGCCGTGGTTGCCGATATGCAGGTGGCGCGGCTCGCCCGCGGTCCAGTCCTTCACGGTGTAGCGGCCGTTCATGACCAGCGCGACGTCGCCGACGCGCTCGGCGAAGCGCGGATGCGCTTCGCCCGGTCCGAACCAGCCTTCGCCCACAAGGTCCGCGCTCGGCTTCACTTCGGCGCGCTCGCCGAGCCAGTCGCGCGCCTTCTCGGCGAATGCGCCGCTGTCGTGCACGTGGCAGTAAGCTACGCGGCGCTCGCCGCACAGCGGAAAGCGCAGCATCGCGGCGAGCGACGGCGGAAGCTCGAGCGAGGTTTCGGGCAGCACGTCGGTGAAGCCGTGGTCCGCGGTTGCGACTACCGCCGTTTCCGTGCCCGAAAGCCTCTTCAGCAGATCTCCGAACGCGGCGTCGATGCGCTCGAGCTCGCGCGCGGCCTCGGCGCTCTCCGAGCCGTAGCGGTGCGACGTGGCATCGTAGGCGGGCCAGTAGGCGTACACGAACTTGCGCTCCGGGCCCGACTTCACCGCGGCCTCGACCTCGGCCACGAACCGCTCGAGGCTGTCGTATGCGCGGCGCTCGGCCCTCGCGCAGTGGTACAGGTTGTAGTCGGAGGCGATGATCTCGGCGGAGGACACGATGATCGCGCGCGCCTGCATGCTCTCGAAGATCGGCTTCGCCGTGAACGCGCGCTCGGGGGTGAAGCCTTTTTCGCGCAGCGGCAGCATGTCGCCGCGCGTGCGGAAGGGCAGCGGCGCAACCACGTAGCCCGCCTCGCCGAAATACGTGTACCAGCCGGTGATGCCGTGCTCGAGCGGGGTGCAGCCGGTGTACGAGGTGGTGATTGCCGATGCCGTGGTCGAGGGAAACACCGAGGTGAGCGCGCCTCGCCGGCGGCGCGCCAGCTCCCCGCCCTTGCCCTGACGCATCAGATAGTTGTCGCCCAGGCCGTCGACGATGACGAGCACGACATTGCGCGCGGGCGCGAGTTCCCGAGGCTCGAGCAGCGCGAGCGGCGGGTGCCGCCGAGGCCCGCCGCGCGCCTCGACCAGCGACGCGACGAGATTGACCAGGCTGCCACCCCCGTACGCAGGCAAAACGCGGGCCTCCATGACCGGGAAATTTTAAAGGTAGAATGCGTCCATCCCCTCCCGAGGTTTTCGCCATGCGGCTCGAAGTCCACGTCCACGCGGACATACCGATTCTCGAAGGCGTTTCCAAGCGCCAGCTCGAGCAGGCTTTCGCGCCGCTGCTCGAATACCTGGACGCCGACGGCCTGTCCGACGTGAAGAGCCTGGAGCCCGACGAGCCGGGCATCCGCTTCGACGAGAAGGACCTTCTGCTGTATCTCTGCTGGACCGGCGAGATCGGCCGCAGCTTTCACGGCGCGCTCGAGGCCACGCTCGAGAACCTCGGCCCCTATTGCTACGAGGCGGTCGAGGTCGACGTCACCACCTATCTCGAGAACGGCGAGCAGGAGTCCAAGCTTCTCTTCGTCGGGCCGACCGCGCAGGCGATCCACGAGGCGCAGCGCCGCTGCATGGTCGAGGACGTCGCCGCGATCCTCGGGCGCCAGTTCGACAAGGCCGCGGTCACGCAGGTCAGCGCGCTCGTGAACGAGCTGTTCGACCGCGACTGGAAGGAAAAGGCCTCGCAGGAGAAAAAGCCCGAGCGCGCCTTCGAGACCTACACGCGACCCTCGCGCAAGAACCTGCACTGAACAATAAATGGGGTCAGATCAACATTTCCGCTCGGACTGAGTTGCGAGCGGGCTGTTTCGGAAATGTTGATCTGACCCCATTTATTTATGTCGGGACCGAAATACCCCGGCTTTGACACCCTGGCGCTGCACGCCGGCCAGTCGCCCGACCCGGCGACCGGCAGCCGCGCGGTGCCGATCTACCAGACCACCTCGTACGTCTTCCGCGACACCGAGCACGCCGCGTCGCTCTTCAACATGGAGCGCGCGGGCCACGTCTATTCGCGCATCTCGAACCCGACGGTCGCGGTGCTCGAAGAGCGCGTGGCGGCGCTCGAGGGCGGCGTAGGCGCGATCGCCGCCGCCTCGGGCCAGGCGGCGCTGCACCTCGCCGTCGCCACGTTGATGGGCGCGGGCGATCACGTGGTCGCTTCGGGCTCGCTCTACGGCGGCTCGCACAACCTGCTCGGCTATACCCTCAAGCGCTTCGGCATCGAGACGACGTTCATCAATCCGAGAGATCTCGACGGGTGGAAGAAAGCGATCCGGCCCAATACCCGCTTGCTGTTCGGAGAAACCCTCGGCAACCCGGGTCTCGACGTGCTGGACGTTCCGGCAGTCGCGGCGATCGCGCACGATGCGAAGGTGCCGTTGCTAGTCGACGCGACCTTCACCACGCCGTATCTCATGAACCATTTCGGGCTCGGCGCCGACCTGCTCTACCACTCGGCGACCAAGTTCCTCGGCGGCCACGGCGTGGCGATCGGCGGCGTGCTGGTGGATTCGGGCCGCTTCGACTGGGAGGCCTCGGGCAAGTTCGCCACGCTCACCGCGCCCTACGAGGGCTTCCACGGCATGGACTTCGAGGAGGAGTCGGGCACGCGCGCGTTTCTGCTGCGCGCGCGGCGCGAGGGGCTGCGCGACTTCGGCGCCTGCATGGCGCCGATGACCGCGTTCCAGATCCTGCAGGGGATCGAGACGCTGCACGTGCGCATGCCGCGGCACGTCGAGAACACGCGCGCCGCCGTCGCTTTCCTTGCAAGACATTCCCAAGTGGAAAAAGTGATCTATCCAGAGCTCGACTCGCACCCGGATCACGCGCTCTGCAAGCGCCTGCTGCCGAAGGGCGCGGGCGCGGTGTTCTCGTTCGAGATCAAGGGTGGCCGGCCCGCGGGGCGCAAGTTCATCGAGTCGCTGCGCGTGTTCTCGCACCTCGCCAACGTCGGCGACGCGAAGTCGCTGGTGATCCACCCGGCGACGACCACCCACTACCGAATGAGCGACGCGGATCTCGCGAAATCCGGCATCACCGCCGGCACGGTGCGCCTGTCGATCGGGCTCGAGTCGAGCACCGACCTGATGGAAGATCTCGACCGCGCCCTCAAAGCGGCCGCCAAGGCCTGATGGAACTCGCCGTCGACCGCAGACGGGCTTTTGCCTACACGGCCTCGCACGCGTTCGAGCCGCAGAAGCCGACCCTCGTCTTCGTGCACGGTGCGGGGCTCGACCACTCGCTGTTCGGCCTGCAGAGCCGCTACTTCGGCTATCACGGCCGCAACGTGCTCGCGCTCGATCTGCCCGGCCACGGGCGCTCCGAGGGGCCGCCGCTTCCCACCATCGCCGCGATGGCCGACTGGGTTGTCAGCGTGCTCGATGCGCAGCACATCGCGCAGGCGAGCATCGTCGGGCATTCCATGGGCGCGCTCGTCGCGCTCGAGGCGGCGAACCGCAGGCCCGAACGGGTGGAGCGGATCGCCTGCATCGGCGTCGCCTACCCGATGAAGGTGTCCGAGGCGTTCCTCGAAGCCGCGCGCAAGAACGAGCAGACCGCCTTCGACATGGAGACGATCTGGGGCCATGCGCCGCAGGTCCCGTTCGGCGGCAATCCCAATCCCGGGATGTGGATGTACGGCGACGCGCTGGCGCGGCTTGCGCGCCTCGCGCCCGGCGTGCTCTACACTGACCTCAAGGCCTGCGACGACTACTTGTCGGACTTCGCCGGCGTCAAGTGCCCGGTGCTCTTCATCCTGGGCAAGCGCGACGTGATGACGCCGCCGCGCGCGGCGACGGCCCTGGCGCAGAAGCTGCACGCTCAGGTCGAGGTGGTCGAGCTCTCCGGCCATTCGCTGATGGCCGAGGCGCCGGACGACACGCTCGACGCGCTGGTGGAGTTTTTCAGCGAAATTCGGACAGATCGACCGGGCCGCTGAACCCGGTTCTCGCAAAATCCAGAAACTGTCGGGCGCGCTCGGCCGGCCAGCCGCCGTACGCGCAGTTCAGCCGAAATTTCTCCTCGAGGTCTTCGCGC
>Ga0307500_10000728_pt1 | contig 10489 bp, 10 predicted proteins | sample 14_S_MG_FD_201362 | JGI IMG/M metagenome (GOLD analysis project Ga0307500, IMG submission 201362) | Soil microbial communities from Populus trichocarpa stands in riparian zone in the Pacific Northwest, United States - 14_S | ecosystem: Environmental > Terrestrial > Soil > Riparian zone > Trees...
TTGAACGGGAAACTGGAGTTGAGAGCGATTACGAAAAGCTGTTTGTTTCGAGAAAGGGCGGTAGTGATTTCTTCGACCATTCCATCGGCGAAGTATTCCTGCTCAGGATCACCGCTCATGTTCTGGAATGGCAGCACCGCGATGGAAGGTTTGTCGGGGAGCGCGAGGGCAAGTTTTTCCGGTTCTGTCTCGGGGACTTTGGAGCTTTTGCCTCCTTCTTCCCGCACTGGCCCTATGAAACGGAAACCCTTCCGCGGCAACGTCTTGATGAGGCGCTGCTCCTCGCCGGTATCGCCGATCACGTTCCGGGCGGCATTCAGGCGGGTCGTCAGCGCGGCATCGGATACGATACGTCCGTTCCAGACGGCGTTAATAAGGTCGTCTTTGCTAACGACGTGCTCCCTGTTGCGGATCAGGTATTCGAGAAGGTCGAACGCCTGTGGCGCGACGGAAACGACCTCCGCTCCGCGATACAACTCGCGCCGGTCAGTGTCGAATGCGTACTCCTCGAAGAGATAGCGCAAGCTGCCAATTCCTCAGGCGGCCTCCGATCATCGGGGCTCCAGTACCAGTTGCAACGCAAAGAATAAGCCGCCGGTGAGTAAAATGTAAGCCGCCTGTTAAGCCGGCACGCTGGTGCATTGGCACTCTCCTCGGACTGGAAACGAGGAGATACCGTCATGTACACGGCTCTTGGTGCAGCAGAACTGAAGCAGGCGACCAGATCGACGCAGCGCGTATCAAACTTTCTTGGGAGTTGCTGGGGGGCATTTCAGGAATGGCGCAAACGCGAGAGATTACGCGCCGAATTGTACGGCCTGAATAACAGGGAGCTGATGGATATCGGTATCACGCGCGGCGAGATCGAGTACTTCGCCTCGAACGGGGGTATCGACCCGCGGGGCATCCGAACTGCCGAATGATCGTTCGATATCTGCCGAGTAAGGATGGATGGCCGGAATTGGGGACACGACTAGACGCATCATTGCCCAGAGGCCGACTTCCGTTGTGGGTCATTCGCGACCGGTCGAACCGGCAGCAAGTCCGGCCATGTCCGCTATGCCGCTGAAAGCGGAAGTAGCAAAGCTGTAGCGTGCCCGCCCTCACGAGCGGAATGCTTGATGGTCGGCACGGCGCAAGTGCGCCTTTGCCCACCCTACGAGGCCGAACGCATCACCGCATCGACCAGCAACCCCGCGAACAGCAACAGTCCCGCATCGCGGTTGGACCTGAATATCCGCAGGCACAGCGCGGGATCACTGATGTCCAATCGCCTGATCTGCCAGACGAGATGCGCCGCGAAGGCGGCCAGGCCGATCCATGCCGGCCAGCGTGCGCTGCCCAGCACCAGCGCCACGCCGATCAAGACCACCGCGAGTGAATAAAACACCACTAGCGCGCGGTGGGTGCGTTCGCCGAACAGGCGTGCAGTGGATTTGACCCCGATCAGCGCGTCGTCTTCGGCGTCCTGATGCGCGTAGATCGTGTCGTAGCCGATCACCCAGGCGATCGAACCGGCATAGAGCATGAGCGCGGTCAGGTCGATCCGCCCGAGCGTGACGGCGAACCCCATCAGCGCGCCCCATGAGAAGGCCAGGCCCAGCACGACCTGCGGCCACCAGGTGATGCGCTTCATGAAGGGATAGGCCGCGACGATGACGAGCGAGGCGATGCCGGTCAGAATCGCAAAACGGTTGAACTGCAGCAGCACCGCTAGGCCGATCAGCGCCAGCAGAACCAGGAAGGCAAGCGCCTGCGCTACGCTGATCTGGCCTGCCGGCAATGGCCGCGACCGCGTCCGCTCGACGCGCGCATCCAGGTCGCGGTCGGTAATGTCGTTCCAGGCGCAGCCGGCCCCGCGCATGACAAAGGCGCCGATCAAGAACAGCGCGAGCACGAGCGGCAATTGCGAAACGTCGCGGGCGATGCCGGCGGCCAGCGCCGCCGACCACCAGCACGGCATCAGCAGCAGCCACGATCCGATCGGACGGTCGAAACGTGAAAGCCGCAAGTAAGGCCGCGACCAGGACGGCGCGTGCGTATCGACCCAGTTGCCGGTCGCATCGGCAACGCGGGCGGTCGCGTCGTTCATCGGAGCGGGATCATCGCTGGAGAACGTTGCCGTTCAGCGTATCGAAGGTGCTGCCGCCCTTCTTGACGGCCTGAGCCTCGGGCGCGGCCGAGGAGCCGAGCACTTCGCTCAGGCTCGGACCGGCCGGACCTCGCGTTGCCGCCTGCTGCGCGACGTTACAGACCTGAGCCTGCATCTTCTCGGTGTTCTTGTGGCCGTTCTTGAGCTGGTCGGCGATCTGCGGCGGAATTCCGCACTTGGCGGAATTGGTCTGGACATATGAGATCATCTTCAATTCGGCCTGACCGAAATTCTTGATCAGCTTGCAGGCCTCGTCCGGCGGCGCCTTGCGGTCGCTCGCGGCCTTGATCATCTTGCCGCGCCGCTCGGCTTCCTCGCGCAAGGGAACGAACCCTTTCATGCAGGCGTCTGCCGCGCCGCCGGCCTGCGGCGGACCGCCGGCTTGCGGCATTCCGCCCGTTGGCGAGGCTCCGCGATCGAACACCGAGCCGCCGGAAACCGGCGCCTGAACCGGCGCGCCACCAACGCCATTCACCGGCGGAAACGGCGAAGCGTTCGCAGGCGCGGCGCTCTGGTTGGGCAGCGGCGCCGGAAACGGAGTTTGCGCAAAGACGTGGCCCGCGTGAAAGCTCACGACGGCAGCGGTCAACGGCACAATCAGGCGGCGGATCATCAAGGGTGGTTCTCCGGCAAGGTCAGGCAAGCCCCAACGTGTCCGAACGAAGCAGATTTGCGAAACGGCTTTTTACGATTCCTGCCGACGCTTAACAACCCGTCGATTAGGGCAGCACCGCGGCGCGGGTCGGCCTCGAAGGCCAAAAACAGCTCCGGATTCCGACGCTTTGGGCTAAAAGCGCCCGGTAACGGAACCTTTACCCATGCCTGAACTCGATTTTCGCGCCCCTCGCCTGTTCGTCGACGCCGCCTTGCGCGAGGGCGAACGAATCGCGCTGGAGCGCAACCAGAGCAATTATCTCGGCAACGTGCTGCGGCTCTCGGCCGGCGAAACCATTCTGGTGTTCAACGGCCGCGACGGCGAATGGCAGGCCGCGATCGAGGGCCGCAAGCGGCCCGATGGTTTGAGCATCGTCGCGCGGACGCGGCCGCAGGACCGCCTGCCCGACATCGCCTATGTCTTTGCGCCGCTGAAGCATGCCCGCCTCGATTACATGGTGCAGAAGGCAGTCGAGATGGGGGCCTCGAGGCTGCAGCCGGTGCTGACGCGGCACACGCAGGTTTCGCGCGTCAACAGCGAGCGGATGCGCGCCAATGTCATCGAGGCCGCCGAGCAGTGCGGTATCCTGAGCCTTGCCGAGGTCGCCGAGCCGGTCGCGCTGGAACGCTATCTCGACAAGCGCGAAACCGTCCGCCTGCTGGTGTTCTGCGACGAGGCGGCCGACATCTCCAATCCCATCGAGGCGCTGCAACAAGGGCTAACGGCGGCCGAGGGGATCGACATCCTGATCGGCCCCGAGGGCGGGTTCGCCGAGGAGGAACGCACGCTCTTGCTGCGGCAGCCCAAGACACTGCGGCTGTCGTTGGGCCCCCGCATCCTGCGCGCGGATACCGCCGGCGTCGCCGCCCTGGCGCTGGTGCAGGCGGCGCTGGGGGACTGGACAGGACCGGGCTAACTCAACCGGCCAAGCCACCTCCCAACAAGGCACCTCCCGATAAGCCACCGACCATTAAGTCAGTTGGCCAATCCCTGTCGAAACGACGCCCCGGCCATGCTAAGGCCTCGGCCAACGAGACCCCCGGAACCCGGGGGACCTCCAAACCAACCCTGGAACCCGGTTTTTCCGGATATTTGGACGTCAAATGACCGCGACCGCTGCCGTCAGAGGTGCTGCCGGATCCGCCGCCTGGGCGGACGCCTTGCTATTGTCGTTTGCGCAAGGCGGCTACGTGCAGGCCCACCCTGGCATCCTGCAGCCGGCGGAACCGTTCCTCGACCTTTCCGGCGAGGACATCCGCAAAAGCCTCTACCTGACCACCGACGCTTCCGGCGAGGAGCTCTGCCTGCGCCCCGACCTCACCATTCCGGTGGCGCGCGATTATCTCGCCTCGGGGCGCGCCGGCCAGCCCGCGGGCTTCAGCTATCTCGGGCCGGTGTTTCGCTATCGCGGCGGCTGCCCCAGCGAATTCCTGCAGGCCGGCATCGAATCCTTCGGCCGGCAGGACCGCGCCGCGGCGGATGCCGAAATGCTGGCGCTGGCGCTGGAAGCGACCACCGCGTTCGGATTGAAGGATGTCGAAATCCGCACCGGCGACGTCGCGCTGTTCACCGCGCTGATCGACGCGCTCAATCTCTATCCGGTGTGGCGGCGGCGGCTGATCAAGGATTTCAACCGCAAGGTCAGCCTCACCGACGATATCGAGCGGCTGACGCTCGCGACCGCGCCCGGCCGCAACGAATATGAGGGCGTGCTGGCGGCGCTCGCCGGCTCCGACCGCAAGGCGGCGCTGGCGCTGGTCACCGACCTGATGTCGATCGCCGGCACCACCAATGTCGGCGGACGCACGGTTGCCGAAATCGCCGACCGCTTCCTCGAACAGTCGACGCTGAAGGGCGGCGCGCTGCCGCGCGACGCGCTCAACATCATCAAGCGCTTCCTCGCGATCGCGGGCGATCCGGATGAATCGGTGGCGCAACTGCGTGCGCTGGCGTCAGACGCCAAGCTCGATCTCGCAGCCGCCATCGACCAACTCGAAAGCCGCGTCGGCTTCACGGCCGCGCGCGGTATCGACACCAAACGCGTGCGGTTTTCCACTTCGTTCGGCCGCGGACTCGATTACTACACCGGCTTCGAATTCGAACTGCACGCAAAGGGCAACGGCGTCGAACCGCTGGTGGCGGGCGGGCGCTATGACGGCCTGATGACGCAGCTTGGTTCGCCCGCGCCGATCCCGGCGGTCGGCTTCTCGGTATGGATCGAGGCCCTGACGCAGCACGCCAGCCGAGGGAGCGCCGAATGACCGCCCCCTTCGTTCTCGCCGTTCCCTCCAAGGGCCGCTTGCAGGAAAACGCCGAGGCGTTTTTCACGCGCGCAGGGCTGTCGCTGGCAAAGCCGCGCGGCGCGCGCGACTATCGCGGCACTATTCCCGGCCTCGACAATGTCGAGATCGCCTATCTCTCCGCGAGCGAAATCGCTTCGCAACTGGCGCGCGGCATGGTGCATCTCGGCGTCACCGGCGAGGATCTGCTGCGCGAAAGCATTCCCGACGCCGACAAGCGCGTGCTGCTGATCGACAGCCTCGGCTTCGGCAGCGCCAACGTCGTGGTCGCGGTGCCGCAGGCCTGGATCGACGTCCGCACCATGGCCGATCTCGACGACGTCACCACCGGCTTCCGCGCCCAGCATAACCGGCGGATGCGGGTCGCGACCAAGTACATCAACCTGACGCGCAACTTCTTCGCCTCCCACGGCGTCGTCGATTACCGCATCGTCGAAAGCGCCGGCGCCACCGAGGGCGCGCCCGCCGTCGGCACCGCCGAAATGATCGTCGACATCACCACCACAGGCGCCACCCTCGCCGCCAACGGGCTCAAGGTGCTGGACGACGGCGTGATCCTGCGCAGCCAGGCCAACCTCGTTGCCGCAAAGGACGCCGACTGGTCGGCCGACGCCCGCGAGACCGCGCGCGTCATCCTCGACCACATCGCCGCCCGCGCCCGGGCCAGCAAATACCGTGAGGTGCGCACACGTTTCGCCGGCTGCAACGATGCGCTGCTGGCGGAGGCGCATAACCGGTTTGGCGTGGTGGCGCCGTTCGGCGGGCCGACCTCGTCGGGCATGATCACGCTGCACTGCCCGCCGATGCAGCTCTACGCGCTCGGCAGTTTTCTGCGCGAACATGGCGCCGACACGGTGTCGATCGCCTCGCTCGACTATGTGCTGGACCGGGAAAACCCGTTATTTGCCAGGCTCGAGGCGTTCCTGCGGCAATAAGGCTGCCGTTTGTTCATCGTTGCGACAGCCAGCGTCAGGTAGCATATACGGCTGTATGAACTACGGTTGTTTGATCTGGGACCTGCTCGATGACGCTCGGCTCTGACGTTTCCCGCCTGACGACGACCGCAGCCAGCGCCGCGGCGCAGGGGCTGTCGATTGTCGTGCCGCTGTACAACGAGGCGGCCGGGCTCGCCGTGCTGCACGAGCGGCTGGCCGGCCTCGCCCGCACGTTGAAGGCCAGTTACGGCCTTGCCAGCGAAGTGGTCTATGTCGACGACGGCAGCGCCGACAATACGCTGGCGATCGCGCGCGCGCTTCCCGCTGATGCGCTCGACGTGCAGGTGGTGTCGCTGTCGCGCAATTTCGGCAAGGAAGCCGCCCTGATGGCGGGGCTGGACCATGCCCGCCTTGGCGCGATGCTGTTCATGGACGGCGACGGCCAGCATCCGCCGAGCCTGGTAGAGAAGCTGGTCTCGCACTGGATCGATGACGGTTACGACGTCGTCTATACCGCGAAGGCGCATCGCGACAATGAACCGTTCCTGCGCCGCAAGGCGGTGCACGGCTTCTACGCGCTGATCAACTGGGGCGCGCGGCAGAAGATCCCGGAGGACGCCGGCGACTTCCGCCTGCTGTCGCCGCGCGCGGCCACGGCGCTGCGCCAGCTGCCTGAGCGCAACCGCTTCTTCAAGGGTCTGTCGAACTGGATCGGCTTCCGCCAGATCCGCGTCGACTACGAGCCGGCGGCGCGCGCGCACGGCGTCACGACGTTCAGCCCGGGCCGGCTGATCGGCCTGTCGATCGAGGGACTGACCTCGTTCTCGGTGGCGCCGCTGCGCTTTGCGAGCCTGCTCGGCGTGCTGCTCGCGCTCACCGCCTTCATCTTCGGCCTGACCATTCTCTGGGAGGTCCTGACCACCGGCAAGCAGGTTCCCGGCTATCCCTCGCTGATGATCGGCCTGATGACGATCGGCGGCGTGCAGCTCATCATGATCGGGATCGTCGGCGAATATATCGGCAAGATCCTCTCCGAGTTGAAGGCGCGTCCGATCTATTTCGTCGCCGAACATTCCGAAAAGCGCGCCGATGGCGAGACGTCGGCGAGCGCCCCCGAGCGGACCGCCGCGGAATGAACGACGCAGCGCTGCGCCGGGTCTGGCTGTGCGCCGACGATTACGGGCTAGCCGAGGGGGTCAACCGCGCCATCCGCGATTTGATCGCCCGCGGCCGTCTCAATGCCACCTCGGTCATGGTCGTGGGCGCCGCGATCGGGCGCGCCGAGGTCGCCGCGTTGCAGGATATTGCTGCGAGCAGCCCGCGCTGCGCGATCGGCCTGCACGCGACGCTGACCGCGCCGTTTCGTCCGCTGACGATGTACTTCCGGCCGCTCAATGGCGGCCTGTTCCTGCCGTTTCCGACCATGCTGCGATCAGGCCTGTTGCGGCGGCTCGATCCCGGCTTGATCGAAGACGAACTGCTGGCCCAGCTTGCGGCCTTCAAGGAGCTGTTCGGCCGTGCGCCCGATTTCGTCGACGGCCACCAGCACGCGCAACTCTTCCCTGGGGTGCGCGACGCCTTCCTGCGCGCGGTGAAGGAAGCCGCGCCCGGCGCCTGGATCCGCCAGGGCGGACGCCTCCAGCCGCTGGCCAAGCTGCTCGGCACGCCCAAGGCGCTGGTGCTCGACGTTCTCAGCGCGCAATTCCGCAAGCGCGCCGCGGTTGCCGGCATCCCGTTCAATCCCGCCTTTGCCGGCGCCTATGATTTTTCAAAAGCGCCCGATTTCGCCGTGCTGATGGGTGAGTTCCTCGATGGACTGCCGGACGGCGGGCTGGTGATGTGCCACCCTGGTTTTGTCGACGAAACCCTCGAAAGCCTCGACCCCCTCACCACCCAGCGCGAGGCGGAGCACGCGTATCTCGCAAGTGATCGATTCCAGGCCTTACTGGCGGCGAATAAAGTTACATTGAGTTGATCAGGTCAGGGAAATCCCGGCATTTTGTCGCATACCAAAATTTAATTCGGCCACCCACTACTTGCGACACAAAGCCCGCCCTACATCTCGGCGGCGCGTTGACGACGATCCGACGCGAGGGAGAGGGCCATGACACCGCAAGAACGCCAACTGATTGACGATCTTTTCGACCGGCTCGCCAAGCTGGAAAGCGCCAAGCGCGATCCGGAGGCGATGTCAGCGATCATGCAGGGCCTGCGTAACGCGCCCAATGCGGTCTATGCGCTGGTGCAAACGGCACTGGTGCAGGACGAAGCGCTGAAGCGCGCCGACATGCGCATTCAGGAGCTGGAAGCGGGCGCGGGTCAGCAAGACCAAGGTCAACCCGGCGGCTTCCTCGATTCGATGCGGGGCGCGATCTTCGGGCAGAACCAGTCGCATGGTTCGGTGCCCAACGTGCGCGCGCCCGAGATCGCAGGGGGCAACCGGCCGGCCTGGAACACCGGGCAGGTGCTGCAGCAGGGCCAACCGCCCGGACAGTACAATCAGCCGGCCTATGCCCAGCCCTATGGCGGCGCACCGCAACAGCCTTCCGCCTTTGGCGGCGGTGGCGGCTCGTTTCTCGGCACCGCTGCGGCAGCCGCGGTCGGTGTGGTCGGCGGATCGATGCTGGCCAGCAGCCTCCGTTCGATGATGGGCGGCGGCGGCGGCAACCAACAAAGCTTCGGCGACACCGCCAACCATAACGGCGGAATTGAAGACCGCCGGCCGTGGAGCGACCAGCAGCCCGGCGGCAATCTGGCACGCGAGGCCGGGATCAACGATATCGGTTCGTCGGGCCGGCGCGCCGACAACAACGACAACGATTCCGGCTCGCGGCAGGGATTCTTCGATCAGGCCTCGAACGACGATGACGACATGGACCACGATTCCGACGGCTTCGACGGCGACGATGGTGATGGCGACAGCGATTACGCGTGAGCAGTATCGGAGTTGAAAAAGGAAGCGGCCGCCCGATCGGGCGGCCGTTTTTGTTTTTGGAGCCCGTCAACGACGATCAGATCACCACCACCCTGGCGCCGACACCGACGCGGCCGTAGAGATCGATGACGTCTTCGTTGCGCATCCGGATGCAGCCGGACGACACGTTGGTGCCGATGGTCCAGGGCTCGTTGGAGCCATGGATGCGATAGAGCGACGAGCCCAGATACATCGCACGCGCGCCGAGCGGATTTTGCGGGCCGCCCTCCATGTGCCGCGGCAGATCGGGACGACGCGCCAGCATTTCCGGCGGCGGCGTCCAGGCCGGCCATTCCTTCTTCGCGGAGACGCTCTTGACGCCCGACCAGGTGAAGCCGGGGCGGCCGACGCCGACGCCGTAGCGCAGCGCCTTGCCGTCGCCCTGCACCAGGAACAGGAACTTGTTCGGGGTGTCGATCACGATGGTGCCCGGGCTTTCCTTGCCGTGATACTCGACCACCTGCTTTTCGTATTTCGGATCGAGCCGTTGCTGCGCGGGATCGACCTCTTCCTCCTCCCGGCGCATCGACTGCTGCGGATCCATCGGCGGCAGCAGCATGCGCCGCCCGCCATAGCCGTAATCCGGCTGCGGCTGATAGGCCTGATCCCGCTGATAACGATTGCCCTGCGGCGCATCGCCGAACAGGAACTCGATGAAGCCGCCGCCCATGTTGGAGCGCTCCGCGGCGGCCATGCGCACCGGCGCGGGCTGGCGGGCGTAGATCACGGTGGGATCGGCAACCGGCGAGGCGTCGATCGCACTGGCCTCACTGGCGAAACAAAAGCAGGACGCGCCCGCAAGGAGCGCAAGGGAGATTTTTCCGGACATCGACGTACTCTGTACTGTTCGTCACTGCGGGTTGGCGGCAGCGGCGCGACGGACGCCGCTGCACGCGATCAATACAAATCAAAACCTAATCGGTTTGGTAAACGTATCAGCCGTTTCGATTCACCATTTCGGCAATCGCGCCCGGATTTGGCCGGTAGCGTTTATTTTGGGTGAACGCGGAGCCTCATGGTTAATCGCTGGTATCCGGCCACAGGCAAAAGTGCGCCACGACACGTTCCCGCGTGAACCTCACGTTAAATGGCGTTGGTTTAGAACAAACGCGAAGTGCAAGGGGTGGGAAAAACTCATGTCGGTCAATCGCAAGCGTTTTCGTATCGAACAGTCCCTTCTGGGCGACGCGCCAATTGTCATGGCTGCCGTCGAAGGCGGAGAGATCGGTCCGATGCACCGTGAGATCATGTCCGAGCTGCGCGCGATCCGCGCCCAGATGGCCGGCTTCGGCCACGCCCGCGACGGTTCGGCTGTCGCCACGGATGTCGCGCGCGAGACCGCGGACGCCCACGCGCTGCTGGAAACCTATCGCGCCCAGATCGAGCAGTGCGCGAAGCTCAAGGTCGAGCTTGACCTGATTCACGACGCGATCAACCGCACCAAGCGCGAAATCGCAACCCTGCACGGAACCA
>Ga0307500_10000730_pt1 | contig 10459 bp, 7 predicted proteins | sample 14_S_MG_FD_201362 | JGI IMG/M metagenome (GOLD analysis project Ga0307500, IMG submission 201362) | Soil microbial communities from Populus trichocarpa stands in riparian zone in the Pacific Northwest, United States - 14_S | ecosystem: Environmental > Terrestrial > Soil > Riparian zone > Trees...
TCGTGATCCTGTTCACCTGTGCGATGTTCGTGACCTACGAAGTGGTCACGTTCAAGCAATCCGTGGCGCGCCAGCTCGACATCCTGAGCAAGGCGATCGCGCAGAACAGCACGGCCGCGTTGGCTTTCGACAACGCGGACGACGCGCGCGCGGTGTTGTCCGCATTCAAGGCGGATCCGCACATCGTGGCGGCGGCGCTCTACGACAAGAAGGGCGCGCTGTTCGTTTCCTATCCGGAATCCGTGCAGGCCCGGGATCTGCCTTCCACCGTGCAGGCGGAGGGTTATCGCTTCGACGACCGGCACGTCATCGGTTTCGAACCCGTCCGCATGGACGAGCAGGTGCTGGGCACGCTGTACGTGAAATCCGATCTCAAGGCGATCGATGAACGCTTCAGCACCTATGCGCTGATCTCGGTGCTGGTCATCGCACTCGCGGTGCTGCTCGCGTATCTCGTCGCGAAGCAACAGCAGCGGGAGATTTCCGAGCCGATCCTCGAGCTCGCGGCCACGGCGCGCAGCGTGTCCGACAAGCACGACTACAGCGTGCGCGCGAAATCCATCGGTGCTCGGGAGATCACGCTGCTCACCGACGCGTTCAACCACATGCTCACGCAGATCCAGGATTCCGAGACGCGCTCGAAGGCGCAGATGCAGCGTCTCTCACTGCTGCAGCACATCACCGGTGCGATCGGCGACCGCCAGGATCTGCCCAGCATCTTCCAGGTGGTATTGCGGAGCGTCGAAGAAAATCTGCCGGTCGATTTCGCCTGCGTGTGCCTGTACGACTCGGCCACCGCCACACTCACCGTGAGCACGGTCGGCGCTTCGAGTCACGCCCTGTCGGCGACGCTGGGCCTGGTGGAGAACACTACGGTTCCCATCGATGAGAACGGGCTGTCGAGCTGCATCCGCGGACGCCTGGTCTACGAACCCGACACGCAGAAACTGCCGTTTGCGTTTCCGCAGCGTTTTGCGGCGATCGGGATGCACGCGCTGGTGATCGCGCCGCTGCAGGTGGAGGCCAGCGTGTTCGGCGTGTTCGTCGCGGCGCGCCGTGCGCCGAACGCCTTCAGCAGCGGCGATTGCGAATTCCTCATGCAACTCTCCGGCCACGTCGCGCTCGCGTCCCACCAGGCCCGGCTGCACGGCGCCCTGCGGCAGGCGTACAACGATCTGCGGCAGTCGCAGCACGCGGTCATGCAGCAGGAAAGGCTGCGCGCGCTCGGGCAGATGGCGAGCGGCATCGCGCATGACATCAACAATGCGATCTCGCCGATTTCGCTGTACACCGATTCGCTGCTCGAGCGCGAACCGAATCTCACGGAGAAGGGGCGTGCGGCGCTCACCGTGATTCAGCGCGCGATCGATGGCGTTGCCGGCACCGTGGCGCGCATGCGCGAGTTCTACCGGCATCGCGAACCGGAGATGACGCTGGCGCTGGTGAACCTGAACGACGTCGCGAAGCAGGTGATCGACCTCACGCGCGCGAAGTGGTTCGATCTGCCGCAGGAGCTCGGCATTTCGATCGAGCTGCAGATGGACTTCGCGGACAAGCTGCCCGGCATCATGGGTGCCGAAGGCGAGATCCGCGATGCGCTCACCAACCTGGTGTTCAACGCCGTCGACGCGATGCCCGAAGGTGGCGTGCTCAGCGTACGCACATTCGCGAGGCCCGGCGCGGGAGACTCGCAACTGGTCAGGGTCGAAGTGACCGACACGGGCATCGGCATGAACGAGGAGACGCGACGGCGCTGCCTCGAACCCTTCTTCACGACGAAGGGCGAGCGCGGCACGGGCCTCGGCCTGGCGATGGTGTACGGCATGATCCAGCGCCACAGCGCGGAGTTCGACATCGAGAGCGACGTGGGCAAGGGAACCACCATGCGCATCACGTTCCCGGCCTATACACAGCCGCTCATGGCGACACCGCGTACGCCGGTTGCGCACTCGCCGTTGCGCCGCCTTCGCGTGCTGCTGATCGACGACGATCCCATCATCATCAAGGCGCTCGAGGATTCGCTGGCCGGCGACGGCCACGTGACCGTGGCCGCGAGCGGCGGGCAGGCCGGTCTCGACGCATTCGCGGGCGCGCTGGCGAGCGCGCATCCGTTCGATCTCGTGGTCACCGACCTCGGCATGCCCACCGTCGATGGCCGCCGCGTCGCGGACGGCATCAAGAGTCAGTCGTCGCGCACGCCGGTCATCATGCTCACGGGCTGGGGCTCGCGGATGATCGCGGAGAAGGAAACGCCGCCGAACGTCGATCGCGTGCTCAGCAAGCCGCCGAAGCTCCTGGAACTGCGCGCCGCGATCCGCGAACTGGTCGACTGAGCCGGGCCGAGAGCGTCGAACCCTGCGGATTTCCTCGGTTGACACCGGTGGAACGGTCCGTATATTGGCGCGCGCTGAGGGGGACTCGCGAGCGCGGCCAAGGATGGCGTTTCGACGCCCAAGGATGGCCCATGAAACTTTCAAGGATGAACGCTGCGGTTGCCGCCGGCGCCGCGTTTCTGTTGCTTTCGCTGAGCGCACACGCGCAGTTCCAGATGGAGCGGCTGTCGCGCGGCGTCATCGCCGTGCGCACCAGCAGTTCGCAGGTGTACGTCGGCTGGCGGTTGTTCGGCAACGATGCCGCCGGCACGGCATTCAACCTGTATCGCTCGAGTAATGGCGGCGCCGCGATGCTGCTCAACGGCACGCCGTTGACGGCGTCCACCAACTTCGTCGATACATCCGCGCCGGCCACTCAATCGAATGCGTATTTCGTGCGGCCCGTGATCGGCGGCATCGAGCAGGCGGCGAGCGCGTCGTTCACCTTGCCCGCCAACGCGGCGACCCAGCAATACCTGCAGATTCCGCTGCAAATTCCGCCGGGCGGCACCACGCCGTCGGGCGAGGCGTACACCTACACGGCCAACGATCTTGCCGTCGGCGATCTCGATGGCGACGGTGAACTCGAGTACGTGCTCAAGTGGGATCCCAGCAACTCGAAAGACAATTCGCAGAGCGGCTACACGGGCAACGTGTACCTCGATGCGTACGAGCTCAACGGCACGCGGCTATGGCGCATCGATCTCGGGCGCAACATCCGCGCCGGCGCGCACTACACGCAATTCCAGGTGTACGACTTCGACGGCGATGGCAAGGCCGAGGTCATGTGCAAGACCGCGGACGGCACGCGCAGCGGCACGGGGCAGCTCATCGGCAGTTCCACGGCGGACTTCCGCAATTCGAGCGGCTACGTGCTGAGCGGCCCCGAATTCCTGACTGTCTTCAACGGCCAGACCGGCGCGATCCTCGCCACGACTAACTACGTGCCGGCGCGCGGCACGGTGGGGGATTGGGGCGACACCTACGGCAACCGCGTGGATCGCTTCCTCGCGGGTGTCGCGTATCTCGACGGGCAGCGTCCGAGCGCGATCTTCACGCGCGGCTATTACACGCGCACCGTGATCGCGGCCTGGGACTGGCGCAACGGCCAGCTCACGCAGCGATGGGTGTTCGACAGCAACAACTCGGGTACGCAGTACCGCGGCCAGGGCAATCACAACCTGTCGATCGCCGACGTCGACGCCGACGGCCGGCAGGAAATCATCTTCGGGTCGATGACCATCGACGACAACGGCTCGCCGATGTACGTGAGCGGGCTCGGGCACGGCGACGCGTTGCATGTCGGCGACTTCGTGCCGTCGCGCAGCGGCCTGGAGATCTTCGACATTCATGAATCGAGCACGCTGCCCGGCGCCGATTTGCGCGATGCGCGCACTGGCGCGCGCCTGTTCGCCATCGAGAACACCTCGGGCACAGAAGGTCCGGGCCGTGGTGTCGCAGATGACATCTGGGCGGGCCACGCGGGCGCGGAGTATTGGGGCGCGGGTCCAGGCATGACGAGCCTGTTCAGCGAGACTGGCTCGGTGCTCGGACGCACGCCAGGCTCGGCGAACTTCCTCGTCTGGTGGGACAGCGACACGGTGCGCGAGCTGCTCGACAGCAATCACATCGACAAGTACGGCACGAGCAGTGACACGCGGCTGCTGACGGCTTCCGGCGTGACATCCAACAACGGCACCAAGTCGACGCCGGCGCTGAGCGGCGATCTGTTCGGCGACTGGCGCGAGGAAGTGGTCTGGCGCACGTCCGACAACACCGCGCTGCGCATCTACACCACGACCAACGTCGCCACCAACCGCATCTATACGCTGTTGCACGATCCGCAGTACCGCGTGGCGCTGGCGTGGCAGAACACGGCGTACAACCAGCCACCGCATCCCGGATTCTTCATCGGCAATGGGATGGCCACGCCGCCGACGCCGAACATCGTGCTCGTGGGCGCTGCGCCGACCGATCCCGGGACGCCGACTTATCAAGTCGAGAATGCCGTGCTCGCCGGAGGCACGGTGAGTGAGAGCACCAACGGCGGATTCGCCGGCAGCGGCTACGCGAACTTCCCGGCGACCGGCGGCTCCGCGCAGATCAACAATGCGGACGGGCGGGGCGGTGGCAGCCATGCGATCCGCATCCGTTACGCGCTCGGTGTGACCGGCAGCCGCACGGGGCAGATCCTCGTGAATGGCGTCGCGCAGAACATCACGTTCAATGCGACGGGTGCATGGAACACCTGGGCAACGCAAAACGTGACGTTCACGTTGAACAGCGGCACGGTGAACACCGTTCGCTTCGAGACGAACGGCCAGGACCTGGCGAACATCGACCAGATCGAAATCCTCTAGTTGGGTGGGTGCCTCTCAATCCCCGGTCCGCGCTCCCCACACCGACACACCGCTGTCCGACTGCGCGCTGAACGTGACCACGAAGCGGTTGGCGTTGGTATTCCACTGCCGCGACAACACGCCGTTGTAGAGCGTGCTGCCCACCGTGAGGTCGACGAGATTGTTGCCGCGGTGAATCCACGTACCGGTCACGCCGCCGCTGACCGTGCCATCCGCATTGAGGCGGATCGCCTGCGACGCCTTGATGGTCGTGGTGATGTCCTTGCCGTGGTCGATGTATTTGTACGCGCCGGCGACATCCGCGTTGGTGACGTCGGCCACCACCGCCGTCGGGCTCAACGACAGCGGCGCATAGCGGAACGGTGCCACCACCGGCCAGCCCGCGGAGTTGAACAGCAGCTGGTGCACGCGCAGCTCGTGGACCTCGCCGCGATTCGGGAACCGCGTGTGGAAGATCAGGAAATACTTGTCGAGTCCCGCGTCGTAGTAGGCCGAGTTGTGCCCCGGCGACACGTAACCTTCCGCGGTGCCGGTCTCGCCGGCCGCGAGCGCGAACTGGAAGTTGCCCATGAGTTTCTGCGCGTGTGGCGCGATGCGCGTGTCGTCGAAGAGCACCGCGGGATTGCCGCGTACGTTCGCCATGTCCGTGCCGGCGGCGTCGAAGTAGGGGCCGTCAGGCGCCTGCGAGCGCGCCACTCGGATGTTGTAGCCACCGTTCGCGGCCAGCCCGCCGAACGAAGTGAACAGGTAGTAGAAGCCGGTCTGTGCGTTGTAGAGCACGTACGCGCCTTCGATGCGCGCGTGGTTGCCGCCTAACAAGTGCCTGCCGTACCCCTGGCCGGGCTCCGGAAGCCCCGTGGTCTCGTCCATGGCGAGGATGAAGATGCCGCCTGAATACGAGCCGTAGATCATCCATAGATGCCCGGTCGCGTCGAAGAACGTGTTCGGGTCCACCACGTTCGGGTGAACCTGGGCGTCGTAGTTGGTCACGCCGTCGTCGCTCAGGCCCACCATGCCGGAGCGCAGGAATATCTGCTTGTTGACATACGGCCCGTTGACGCCGTCCGCCACCGCCACGCCGAGCGCCGACAGCGGAGAGTCGCCCTTGCAGGAGTCGTAGTAGAAATAGAACTTGTTGTCGGCCAGCTTGACGACGTCCGGCGCCCACAGGTCGTTGACCTGCGACCAGGTGAACGTCTGCTGGAGCGCGGTCAGCACGTTGGTGAACAGCGGATTCGCGTTGGTGACGCCGTCGGCGACCATCGTCCAGTTCATGAGGTCGGTGGTCTTGGCGGCCGCGAGGTGCGAGCCGAACACGTAGTACTCGGTGCCCACCTTGATCACCGACGGATCGTGCACGGAGGCGTTCGCGAAGGTGATCGCTGGCGGCGGCGGGGCGCCGCCGGATGAAGATGAAGATGACGACGACGAGCTCGAGCTGCTGCTCGCGCTGCCGCCGCCTCCACCACATGCGGCCAGCAGCAGTACGGCGAGGATGCAGAAGGCCTGGCTCGTCGCGGTCGTTCTCATGCCGCGAGGTTGCCTCAGCGCATGAGGTGATCCAATGCCGAAACCGTGTGTCTGCGATTCCTTAAGCGGCGGGCGGGTGCTTGGTCTGCGCGCCGAGGAAATCGCGCTTGCCGAGGGTTACGCCGTTGTGGCGCAGGATGGCGTAGGCCGTGGTCAGGTGGAAGAAGAAGTTAGGCACGGCGTGCTGCACGAAATAGTCGGCGCCCGTCATCCATTCGCCCTTCCAGCGCGGCTGGCTCACCACGCGCGTCGCGGCGCCGGCGAGATCCGCAGCGGAAAAGCCGTCGAGAATCGCAATGGTGCTGCGCACGCGTCCCTGCAGTTCTTCGAGCGTCTGCTCGGTATCGGGCTGGGATTCCGGCGGCTTGCCGCTCAGGAACGCCGCCGCGAGTTTCGCGCTGTCGCAGCAGATCTGGACCTGGCGTGTCAGCGGAAACTGGTCGGGCGCGAGCCGCTGCGTGGCGAACACGTTGGGATCGAACGACTTTGCCTTGGCATGGTCGGCCGCGGTACCCAGCCACTTGTCGAGCTGGCCGAGCTGCTTTTTCATCTGCGAGAAGGTTTCGGTGTACATGCGCGGATCTTAAGCGCTTCGCGCCGCGGTCAGGTCGGAATCTTGAGCGTGAACCGGGTTTCATCCGCGGTCGACGTCACGTCCAGCGAGCCGCCGTGCGCGCGTGCGATCTCCGAGGCGATGTACAGGCCCAGTCCCAGACCCTGCTGGCTCGGACGCACCGCACCGCGTTCGTAGGGCGCGAACAGCCTCGCCATGGACGCGGGCGCGATCGGCTCGCCGTGGTTCGACACCGAGAGCTCGAAGACTCCGTCGACGATCGCCGTGCGCGCCCGCACCGGCGTGCCTGGCGCGCTGTAGGTGAGCGCGTTAGCGACGAGGTTCGAGAGCAACTGGCTGATGCGTGCGCGATCGCACTTCACGCAATCTTGCGCCGAGAAATCCGTTTCGATGACGCGATCCGGAAAGCTGACGCGCAGCTCGGAGATCACCTGCTCGAGCGCGGGCAGCAGGGGTTCATCGGCGCTCAGCGTGAGCGACAAGCCGCCGCCCATGCGGCCGCGCGCGAAGTCGAGCACGTCGTCGATGAGCCCCGCCATGCGGCGCACGCTCTTCTGCATGATGCCGATCAGGTTCGGCGCCGGCTCCGGAAGCGGGATCCTCGAGAGCACGTGTGTGGCGCTCGAGATGCTGCCGAGCGGGTTGCGCAGATCGTGCCCGAGCACGGCGATGAACTGTTCGCGCAGGTGCGCCGTCTCGCGTTCGTCGAGCAGCGCGGCCTCGCTCATCGCCAGCCGGCGGTTCGCATCCAGGTGAAACGCGATGAGCTCGGCGAAGAGCCGGAACATGCCGATGATCTCCGGCGTGTTGATGCGGGCTGGCCGCGGATCGATGGCGCACAACGTGCCGAAGAATTCGCCGTCCGGCAGCAGGATGGGGACCGAGATGTAGCTCTGGAACCCGTACTTGGCCGGCGTGTGGTGATCGCGATAGCGGGTGTCGGCCGCGACGTCGTCGATGACGACCGGCTCGCGATGCTGGCGGATCTCGTGGCAGAGGGTGGTTTCGACCTCGAGCTCACCGCCCGGCTCGAGGCCGAAGGAGATGTCGTCCCTGACGCTGCAGGCGATCCAGCGCCTCTCCGTGACGCGCGCGACGGCCGCGAAACCCATGCCCGTGGTGCGGCACACCACGTCCAGGATGGTCGGAACGGACGGGATCTTCTGAACGGCGTCGAGGTCGCTGCGGAATTCGCTCTCTTCGGGGTTCGTGCTCACCAATACCCAGCCAGTGAAGTCGTGGCCGCGATAATAGCGGCCTTTTTCCGCGTTCCAAGGTTCGTGGCGCATTCGCCACGCAAATGTCTCCGAAGACACGCACAGTGGTAGTTCTTTCAAACGCTGGAATTGCCGGGATCCGGCGCCTGGAGGCCGGCGGGCGGCCGCCATCCCGCCTGGGTTGTTAGGACAGGCGCCGCTGTCCCCGCGTCGGCTAACTACATCGCGGGACAAACCATGTAAGCGGTTTCACTAGATAGCCGGTGTCCTGCGGCCGATGGCAAGACAATGAGACGCAACCGTCAGATTCGGACATCGAGGCGCGAGCGCCGGCCGCGGGGGCCGATAGTCACCTCTGGGCCATGCATCATTCGCTGGCACCACGGAGGGTCGCTGTGTCGCATACAGGTGATACGAGTACGGCGCAGATGTCGCAGCACGCGCTGGCACTGCGGTTTCTCACGCGCACCCAGGCGGAAGTGGCGCAGTTGCGCGCCTGCCTGCCGGATGAGCCCATGCCCATCGAGCTGGCGGCCATCGCGCACATCGAGCGCATGGCGCACCGGATATCGAGCGGCGCCGAGGCTTTTGGTTTTCCGGAAATCGACGCGATCGCCGGCGCCATCGAACTCATGACGCAGGACGTCATGGGCCGGACGGTGCGCCAGCGGATCGAGCTCGCCGTTCAGCTCACCGAACGGGTATCGGCCCTGTCGGTGTACGTGGAATACGAACTCGCCGAGAAGGAAGCGAAGCGGGTCCCGGACGAGTTGCCGATGTCGGCGGACCTGCCCGGGTTTGGAACCCGCCGCAAATAGTTCAGGCGTCGAGAATGGGCTGGAACCCACCGTAGATCACGCGTTTGCCATCGAAGGGCATCTTCATGCCTTTCATGCGCGGATCTTCCATCGCCTTTTCCCAACCCTGTTCGCGTACCTGCTTGCTGGGCCACTCGATCCATGAGTACACGATCTTCTCGCCGGGCGCGGCCTGGACGGCGCCCTTGTAATCGGTGACTTTGCCGTCGGGCACGTCGTCGCCGCAGGCGTCGACCGTGCGCGTGGCGCCGTACTCCTTGAGGATCGCCGCGCACTTGTCGGCCATCTCGCGAAACGCCGCCATGTTCTCGGCGGGCACCGGAGTGACGCTGCCGTCGACATAGCCGGGCTTGGGCGCGCCGCCGCTGTCATTGATCGGCGCAAAGCCGCCCCAGATCATGCGCATGCCGTCGAACGGCATGGACTTGCCCAGGTCCTTCATCTCCGGGTCGTTCAACATGCTTTTGTTGGCCTGGTCGCGCGTGGCCTTGTCGGGATATTCCACCCAGGAAAAGATGATCTCCTCATCCGGCTTGGCTTTCACCGATCGTTTGAAGTCGGTGACTTTGCCGTCCGGCACGTCATCGCCCCAGTTCTCCACCATGCGCGTCGCGCCGAGCTTCTTGAAGTAGGACAGCGAATTCGCGGCGTGCTTGCGGTACGCCTCCTTGTTCGCGCGTGGGACCGCGGCCACAAAACCTTCGATGTAGGACATGCCTGTCTCCTTTCGTTTTGACGAGAGGTCGTTTCGACTCGAGTGCGCTCACGATGTTCCGCGAGCGTAGGAGAGGACTGGCGTGGAGATCGGCGCACCGGCGTCGCCGCGGCAGATCATGGGCGCAAGGACCGTCACGTGTGCGGGATCGCCGCGATCGGCCACGCGATTGCCGAGTGAGAGCCAGGCGATGGCGATGGCTTCGATCGTCAGCTCGTCCGCGCGTTTTGCGGCGTTCATCCCGCGTAACCGCCGTTGTCGAGATACTGCTGTTCTTCGGGTGTGTTCTTGCGGCCGAGCAGGGCATTGCGATGCGGGAAGCGGCCGAAGCGCCGCACGATGTCTCGGTGATGCTCGGCGTGCGCGAGATCGTCCGGTCCGATGCGACGCGCGAGCGCCACGGAACGTTCCTGGTCGGCCAGATCCTCGGAGTGGGCGAAAGGCAGCACGAAGAACTTCTGCAGCTCTTTCGGAATCCGCTGATCGTAGCCGGCCGCGAAGGCGGTGCTGGCCACCTTGCGGGCCAAAGCGTCGGTGTCATACATGCGCGGCGTGCCGCGAAAGGCGTTGCGCGGAAACTGGTCGAGAAGAATGACCAGCGCCAGCGCGGCTTCCGGCGTGCTCTGCCATTGCGCGAGCTCGCCGCGCGCCGCGGCTTCGTGATCGAGCAGGAAGCGTTCGCGGAATCGCGCATCGAACGCCGCGTCCTTGGCGAACCACAGCGCGGGCCCCGCTTCGCGCCAGAAGGCGACGACTTTGAGGGCTTCGGAGCTGGTGGACAGGGTGGCTGCGTGCATGGGTGTGTTCGGCGGGAGAGTGGGCCGCGCCTGCGCACAGGCGTTCGCGGCCAGGAAAGTGGTGATGAGCACGGTG
>Ga0307500_10000732_pt1 | contig 10431 bp, 10 predicted proteins | sample 14_S_MG_FD_201362 | JGI IMG/M metagenome (GOLD analysis project Ga0307500, IMG submission 201362) | Soil microbial communities from Populus trichocarpa stands in riparian zone in the Pacific Northwest, United States - 14_S | ecosystem: Environmental > Terrestrial > Soil > Riparian zone > Trees...
GAGCGTCCGCGACCGCACCCACTGGAATGCTTCGACCCTGACCCCGATGGACCCGGTGACGCTCGGCCTCTGCTCGCAGATCGAGCTCGATTTCGAGGTGCAGCGCGCGGCCAAGGAAAAGCCGGTGCCCGCGGCCTACGGCGGCGCGACGCTGCTGCCGGCCTCCGAGACCACCAAGAAGGAGCCGGAATTCGAGACGAGCGAGAAGAGCGAAGACGACCTCAACGTCGACGCCGTGTTCGCCAAGCTGAAGACGATCGGCGGCAAGAAGCAGGACGACGAGGAATAGGGATTCCTCAGCTTCGGTTGAAGCGATTTCGAACGCGGCGGTTCATTCCGCCGCGTTTTTGGTTGGTGGAGCCGGGCCAGTTGTACTGCTGGGACTGGATCCCCGGTGAAGCTGCGCAATGTGCTGCAACAATTCGTCCGCCACGAACGGTTTGATCAGGACAGAAATGCCCTGTGCAGCAACCGATTCAACGACCTCCGACCGGATGTCGCCAGTCATGACAATGGCCGGAATATTCCACGCAAGTGCCGCGCGTAGGGCGTTAACAGTGTCAACGCCGTTCGCCGAGCCGCGAAGATTGTAATCGCATATCAGAAGGCCGGGGCGGATTTCCTGTCGGTTGACCCGAGCCAGCGCATCATTCGCCGTTGCGACCACGATCGCCTCGATGCCTCGCGTTTTCAGCAGACGACTTAGCGAGACCCGGACACTCTTCTCGTCTTCCACGACAAGAATGCTGTCGGGGAAGTCGCCTCTCTCAAATCTTGGCGTCTGCGCTCTTTCCGTCGTATCGCAGCTTGAGTGTCCGCGCGGAACCTCAATCGAAAACACGGTGCCTCTACCGGGGGTAGATTGCACCTCGATCCTGTGGTCCAGCATCTTCCCTATACGTCTGACGATGGCCAGACCTAATCCGAAGCCGCCGCGCTCCGCGCCATGCGCGCCCTGATAGTACTCCTGAAATATGTGAGGCAGCTGATCTTGCGAGATACCGATGCCGCTGTCCCATACCTCGATCCGAATCTTGTCACCCGCGCGTCGGCAGCCCAGCAGAATTTTCCCCTGATCCGTATATCGCACCGCGTTCGACAGCAAATTGCGCAACATTGCCTCGAGCATTCCCTTGTCGCTATGGACCAGGAGCTCCGAACGAACCAGGCGCCACCGCAACCCCTTGTCAGCAACGGAATCGAGGAAATCGGCTGCCAGGGAATCAAATGCATCATTGATCGCGAAATCGCGCTTCGACGGACGGAGATCCCCGGCCTCCAGGCGATTGACATCGAGCAGGCTCGACAAAATGCTGCACATAGTGTCGAGAGATCGCGCTATTCCACCGACAAGATTGCGTCCCTCGCCATCCGGAAGGTGCGGTTCAAGAGCCGCTTGCAGGAATCTCAGCGTTTGCAACGGCTGTCGCAGGTCATGGCTGGCGGCAGACAGGAAGCTGGTTTTTGCCTGATCTGCCAATGCCGCTGATTTCCAGGCACGGGAAACTTCTCCTTCAAATCGCTTCCTCTCCGTGACGTCAGTCGTCAGCCCATTGATGCGTGTGGGCCTTCCCGCTGAGTCAAAGTGCGTAACTGCAACTTGCTCCAGCCACACTTCGCCGCGCCCATCGGGTCGCAGAAATCGGAACGTCATCGAATGTGAACGCTCTTCCAGGCGAGCGATGTCCAAGCGAGTGGTGACCGACGGGCGATCATCGGGATGGATTTGTCCCACCCATTCCGCGCTGCTGAGAGATTGTTTCCGGCCCAAACCCAGGATTTCGGCCGCATTCTGGCTCAGCTGTATCAGGCCGATGCGAAGATCCCAATCAAAGGTTATCACACCGCCAGCGCGAAGCGCTTCTTCCAGCCGCTGCTCTCTTTCGAGGATCGCGAGCTCGTGTGTCCGTCGCTCGCTGAACAGAGCCGCCAGAACAAGCGCGCCGAACGAAGTGGCCAGAATGGTCGCCTGAGCAGACAGGACGCGCTCCTCAAGCACCAAACGCGTATCGCCGAAAAGGCCAACGGAGAATATTGTTGTCCATACAATCGTGATCGCGCACATGAACGTCGCGACGGCCGTAAAGGCCGGGCGAACACGGGCGGCGATCCACACGAACAGCGGACAGAACGAGGTAATCGCCAGTTCAAGTGTCCATGGCGCATTCGGCAGAATGACCAGGAGTAAACATAGCGTGGCCACGATGGCGAGCGCGAAGGTCCCCTCCACAATTTCCCGCCTTGGCGGAGCGTTGCGCAAGAATGAAGCGAGCCCGATCAAAAGTGGCGCGACTGTAATGCTACCCAGCGTCTCGGTAACGACCCAGTGACGCCATATCGTCGTGACGGACGAGGCTGAGGGATGAAAGAACGCAAATCCAACCGCGCCCACGAAGCCGCAGACAATGGCTGCAATTATCGCGGCGCCGAACAGTCCAAAGACACGGCGCAGCTCATTAAGTTCAAATGGTGCGCCATAGAATCGCTGGATGAGCCCTGCAGCAATGACAGGACTACCGGCATTGGCCACGGCAAAAGCCGTAGTGCTGGCAATATTACGATCGCCGAGCAGATTGGCCGCGAAAGTGGCAGCGACCACGCCGATGACGACCGGCCACCGTACGGTCGGACCGAACGCTACCAGGAATCCGGTAGCTACGCCCGCTGCCGGCCAGAACACCGCGATGCCGTCGGTCTTGTCGAGCAAAGCGAGGCTAAGGCGCGCTGCGAGGAAAAAAAAGATCGCGACCGAGATCGAGATTGCCCACGGCGGCCACACCAGAGACAAGGGCGCTGGAGGTGCATCAGTGGTGGCGGCCTCCAAACTCATCGTGCTCACCCGCTACACGTATGCAGTTCAGCTTGAATTGCGGCTCGAACTTCCCTGGCTCGCCCGCTGACTTTTCCAGCCAAACCATTCGCACGCTCAGTATCCAGTCTCCGGGAAGGCCTGACAAGCGCAATCCGGCTCCCTGGCCAGTGCGGATGCGGTAGGGCGGTAACGCCAGCTGGATTGTATCCGCGGAGACCTACTCCGGCCCGTCACCCAGACGAGTTTGTTTGCGGGACCCGCGCGATCAACCGTATTTCAGCTTCATCCAGAGGATCCCGCCGGCCAGCACGATCGTAACCGCATTCGCAACGATCAGCGGCGCATCGCCGGAAAGCAGGCCGTACAACAGCCAAAGCAGGATGCCGAGCACCATGACGAGAAACATTCCAAGCGAAATGTCTTCGGTGGAGCGGGTTCGCCAGACCTTCACGAACTGCGGTGCATAAGCGAGGGTCGTGCACGTTGCGGCGGCAAAGCCCACCAGCTTGATTGCAAGTTGTTCCATGCCGTTCTTATAGCATCGATTCGAAGATGGATTTGCGAAGGACGGCCGGGTGAGCCGCTCACCCTCACGCCTTCTTCAAGAACTCAGTGCGCAGCACCAGGCCCTTGACCTTGTCGGTGCGGCCTTCGATCTCGTCGGGGTCGTCCGTGAGGTGGATGTTCTTGATGACGGTACCGCGCTTGAGCACGGTGGACGAGCCTTTCAGCTTCAAATCCTTGATCAGCGTGACGCTGTCACCCTCGGCGAGCTGTGCGCCGTTGGTATCCCTGACCTTGATGTCCATGTGATGCTTTTCCTGCAAAAAGGGCCGTCATGCCCCGCGAAGGCGGGGCATCCAGTACGCCGCGGCCTATCGATTAAAAAATTGATTTCTCTGGAATACTGGATCACCCGCCTTCGCGGGTGATGACGGTCGCGCCTAGCCCAATTCGATCTCGTCAGTGATCTCATGCGAGAGGCTGACACCGCCGACGGTTAGCACCATCTTTGCCGGCAGCTTCTCATTGCCCTTGAGCTTGCCGGAAGCGACGGCGTCGCGCACGGCCTTTTCGATTTCGCGCTGCGAGGTGATGCCGACCTTCTTGAGGAATCCACGCAGGCTGGCGTTGAAGACGTCTTCGTTCATGAGGGCCTCCTGATCACGGCCTGGTCGGATTGTTCAGCATCTGCTCGGCGAGATTGCGCTGGGAACGGTCAGCGCGGGCATTGGCATTGCCGCGCTGCACGTCGCGGTTCTTGCGGCAGTTGACATAGTCGTTCGAGCCCACCGCGACATTGTTGGCACGGCAGAATGCGTCATCGTCGGCGCTGGTGTCGACCATGGTCGGCTGGCCGCGTTCGAGGCAACCGGCGAGTAATGGGGCTGCCAGCAGCAGCGCGATGAAGTGCTTTGCGGGTCCAAATTTCATTGGCAGCCTTCCGTTTTCCATCTCGTCATCGCCGGGCGCCTGTTCCCGACCCGGCCGGGGATGACCCTGCAATCCATCGAAAAGATGGCAGCCAGCTTTGAAGCCGATGGACGCTCGGGTCAAGCCGCGGTGGTCCGGTTTAGTCGGCTTTTTGTTCCCGGCTCAATCGAAATAGGAGACGGTATCGGCCACGCTCGCCCGCGAGGTGCGGTAGCTGTTCACCTTCTGGGCGTGGTCGGCATAGCCGAACGAAATACCGCAAACCACCTTGCGATCGTCGGCGAGTTTGAAGTGCCGCCGGATCAGCCCGGAATGCCGCGCCAGTGCGGCCTGCGGAATGGTGCCGAGGCCGAGCGCCTGCGCCGCCAGCATGAAATTGCCGACATAGGCGCCGCAATCGACCGCGCCGTAGATGCCGAGCGGCTCGTCGGTGTGGATGATGGCGACATGCGGCGCGCCGAAAAAATTATAATTCTCCAGCGCCTGCTTGGCGTAGGCCATCTTGTCGCCGCGCGCGATCCCGAGCGTGTTGTAGAGCTGAAAGCCGCTCTCGCGGCGGCGTTCGAGATAGACGCCGAGATATTCGCGTGGCGGCGTGAAATCATGGTCATCCTTGGCGCCGGACGCGGCCTCGGCATAGATCGCCTTGCGAAAGCGCTCCTTGGCTTCGCCGCTCGCGATCAGCACCTGCCACGGCTGGCTGTTGCACCATGACGCCGTGCGTTGCGACACACTCAGAATGTGCTCGATGGTTTCGCGCGGCACCTCCTGCGGCAGGAACGCGCGCACGGAATAGCGTTCGTTCAGTAGCTCCTCGAGCACGCCAATACGATCCGTGGTCGCGTAGCGTGCGTTTGGCGTTTTCGCATCCATGATGTTTTCTCTTCCTGTCATTCCGGGGCACGCGAAGCGTGAACCCGGAATCTCGATCCGAAACCTCTGGATTCCGGGTTCGCCGCTTCGCGGCGTCCCGGAATGACGGCTAACCTCTTCCTTTGGTCGGGATCTTGTTGAACGGCACGTCCTTGTCGACGCGGATATCGCCGGGCAGGCCGAGCACGCGTTCGGCGATGATGTTGCGCAGGATTTCATCGGTGCCGCCGGCGATGCGCATCGAGGGCGACGACAGCAGCATCTGCTGGAACTGGCCGCTTGCCACCTCTTCGTCGGCACCGGTTAGTGCACCCGCCGCGCCCTCCAGATCCATCGCATAGGTGGCGATGTCCTGCAGCATCGAGCCCGAGACCAGCTTGCCGATGGAATTTTCCGGGCCCGGACGCTCGCCCTTCGACAGCGAAGAGATCGCGCGGTAGCTGGTGTATTTCAGCCCGCTCGCCTTCACCGCCCAGCTCGCAAGCTTTGAGCGCGTCGCCGGATCGTCGATCGCGAGACCATCGTCCGTCATCAGGTTCGAGCAGAATTCGAACATTTCGGGGAAACCTGTCGCGAGGCGCGAACCGATCGACATGCGCTCGTTCATCAGTGTGGTCAGCGACACGTTCCAGCCGTCGCCGACCGCGCCGAGACGCTGATGATCGGGGATCACGACGTCGGTGAAATAGACCTCATTGAACTCCTGCATGCCGTTGGCCTGCTTGATCGGCCGCACCTCGACGCCGTTGCTCTTCATGTCGAGGAAGAACATCGTCAGGCCCTTGTGCTTGGGCACATTGGGATCGGTGCGGGTGATCAGAAGGCCGTAATCGGAGTAGTGCGCGCCTGAGGTCCAGATTTTCTGGCCGTTGACGATCCAGTTGTCGCCCTTCTTCTCCGCGCGGGTGCGCAGGCCCGCGACGTCGGAGCCGCCAGCCGGCTCTGAGAACAGCTGGCACCAGATATGTTCGCCGGAAGCGAGTTTTGGCAGATAGTGCCGCTTGTGCTCCTCGCTGCCGAACGCCATCACGGTCGGACCGCACATGCCCTCGCCGATCTGGAACGGCTGCGTCAGCTTGCCGTAGACGCCCTCTTCCTGCTGCCAGATCACCTTCTCGATCGGGGTGGCGCCGCGGCCGCCATATTCCTTCGGCCAGTGCAGGCAGGCCCAGCCGCCCTCGGCCTTCTTCTTCTGCCAGGCCTTGCCGACATCGACGATCTCTTCCTTCTCCAGCCGGATGCGGCCGAGCGAGGATTTTGACAGCTCCGCTTCATATTTCTTCGGCGCGTTGGCCTCGATCCATTTACGGGCGGTGGCGCGAAATTCGGCTTCCTGCGGGGTATCGTCGAAGTTCATGGCGGACCTCTCACGTTTCCAAAGCTTGCATCAGTCTCAAATCCTCATGGTGAGGAGGCGCGTAAGCGCCGTCTCGAACCATGTAGCCCGTGGCCCATCCTTCGAGACGCCGCGCTTCGCGCGGCTCCTCAGGATGAGGTCGGAGTTTTTCATGCCCGGCCCTTGGTCGGGATCTTGTTGAACGGCACGTCCTTGTCGACCCTGATATCGCCGGGCAGGCCGAGCACGCGCTCGGCGATGATGTTGCGCATGATCTCGTCGGTGCCGCCCTCAACGCGGGTGCCCGGCGCACGCAGCAGCATCGCCTGGAATTTGCCGGCGACTTCGGCATCTTCGGGCCCGCTCAGCACGCCGGCCGCGCCCTGCAGGTCCAGCGCATACATCGCGACTTCCTGAACCATCGAACCCGCGACCAGTTTGCCGATGGAGTTCTCCGGACCCGGACGTTCGCCCTTCGACAGCGCCGAGATCGCGCGCATGCTGGTGTATCGCAAGCCACTGGCCTTCACCGCATAGTTCGCAAGCCTTGAGCGAACGCTGCGGTCCTCGATCGCCGGACCATCTTCCAGCATCAGGCTGTTGCAGAAGTCGAACAATTCCGGAAAGCCGGTCGAGACGCCGGCGCCAATCGACATGCGCTCGTTCATCAGCGTGGTGAGCGACACGTTCCAGCCGTCATTGACAGCGCCGAGCCGCTGCGAATCCGGGATCACAACATCCGTAAAGTAGACCTCGTTGAAATCGGACTGGCCGCTGGCCTGCTTGATCGGCCGCACCTCGACGCCCGGGCTCTTCATGTCCAGGAAGAACATGGTGAGGCCCTTGTGCTTGGCGACGTTGGGGTCGGTGCGCGTGAGAAGGATGCCGTAATCAGAATAGTGCGCACCCGAGGTCCAGATCTTCTGGCCGTTGATGATCCAATCGTCACCCTTCTTCTCGGCGCGGGTGCGCAAGCCCGCGACGTCTGAACCGCCGGCGGGTTCGGAGAATAATTGACACCAGACCTTTTCGCCGGAGGCCAGCGGCGGCAGGTATTCCCGCTTCTGCTCCTCGCCCGCGAACGCCATCATAGTCGGGCCGCACATGCCGTGGCCGATGATGAACATGCCGGAAAGCTTGCCGAACGGGCCCTCTTCCTGCTGCCAGATCACGCGTTCGATCGGCGACGATCCGCGGCCGCCATATTCCTTGGGCCAGTGCAGGCAGGCCCAGCCGGCGTCGGCCTTCTTCTTCTGCCAGGCTTTTGCGACCTCGAGCATGTTGGCGTTCTTCAGCCCTGAGCGGCCGAGCGAGGTCTTGCGAAGTTCTTCCTCGTACTGCTTCGGCGCGTTGGCGAAAATCCACGCCTTGGCCTCGGCGCGGAACGCGGCTTCCTGCGGGGTGTCGTCGAAGTTCATGTTCTCAATCCTCGGCGGCTTCGTAGGATGGGTAGAGCGAAGCGAAACCCATCGTCCTCAGCCCGCGGTTTGATGGGTTTCGCTGCGCTCTACCCATCCTACAGGTCGAACCTTACGCCGCGTTCTTCTTCCGCATGCGGTCGATCAACTGATCTTCCCAATACGACAGGCTGCCGAGCGTCAGCGCGGTGGTGTTGGCGCGGCGGTAGTACATGTGGCAGTCGAACTCCCAGGTAAAACCCATGCCGCCATGAACCTGGATGTTGTTCTTGGAGCAGTGCTGGAACGCCTGCGTTGCGCTGATGCGCGCGGCGGCGGCGGCTTCGGGCAATTCTCCTGCGTTGGTCGAAAGCGCCCAGGCGCCGTAGTAGCAATTCGAGCGCGCCAGCGTCGCCGAGACATACATGTCGGCGAGGATGTGCTTCACCGCCTGGAACGAGCCGATCGGCCGGCCGAAGGCGATACGGTCGAGCGCATAGTCGCGGCCCATTTCCAGCGCCCGATCGGAACCGCCGACCTGTTCGAACGCCAGCAGCACGGCCGCGCGGTCGAGCACTTGAGTGAGGATGCTCCAGCCGTCACCGGCGGCACCGAGCGGCTCGGCCTTGGCGTTTTTGAAGGTGAGCTCGGCCTGGCCACGGGTCGGATCGACATTGGTCAGCGACTTGACTTCGACGCCGCCGGCCTTGAGGTCGACCAGAAACAGCGAGATGTCGGAGTCGCGACCGGTGGAGCCGGTGCGCGCGGCAACGACTGCAAAATCAGCGATCGCGCCATCCGGCACCGGCTTCTTCACGCCACTAAGCGTTCCGCCGGAGGCCTGCAGCTTGATCGCCTTGGGCGACGGGTTGCCCTTGCCTTCGAACAGCGCCAACGTGCCGATCGCCTCGCCGCTCGCGATTTTCGGCAGCCACTTTTGCTTCTGTGCATCGGAGCCCGCCAGCAACAGCGCTTCGGCAGCGAGGTAGACGGTGGAGGAGAACGGCACCGGCGCATTCGCGCGGCCCATTTCCTCCGCGATCACGCAAAGCTCAAGATGACCGGCTCCCGCACCGCCAAACGCTTCGGGGATCGCGACGCCGAGAAAACCCATCTCGGCCAGCCCCTGCCACAGCGCTTTGTCATATGGCGCCTTGCCGTCGAGCACTTCGCGCACGGCCTTCGGCGGGCATTTTTCGGTGAGGAACTTCCTCGCCGCGTCACGCATTTGTTTTTGGTCGTCGGAGAAATCGAAGTTCATGGTGGCCTACCTCAGTTGCAATCGTGTTGTTTGTTCGCCGTCATTCCGGGGCGATGCGCAGCATCGAACCCGGAATCTCGAGATTCCGGGTCTGGTCCTTCGGACCATCCCGGAATGACGAGTGGAGAGAGCGTTGTTTTCATCGCAGCACAATCACGTCGCCTCCCGGCTTCGCCGCGTATAGCTTCTCCACTAGCGCCGCGCGGCGCTCCAAGCCGGCGCGCTGGTTGATGTAGCCCTTGTCGGTGAGTTCGTTGCCGTCGATCGAGGGCGGCTCGGCCATCAGCATCGCCCGCGCAATCCGCATGCTACTGCCGGTGGCGGACGCGTTATGCGCTTCCAGCCCGCGCTTGAGGCAGGCGATCACCTCTGGATGCCTGACGACATCTTCGAACGTCGCATCGGGATTGCCGACCATCTGCCGGCAGGCGTGCAGATTGGGCCAGGCGAGCAACCCGATGAATTCGCGGTCCTGCCCGGCGACCAGCGCGTCGTGCACAACAGGCGTGGCGGCCGCGATGGCGTCCGTGCGCAGCGAGCCGACATGAACGAAGGTGCCGGTCGTCAGCTTGAAATCCTCGACCACGCGGCCGGCGAAGATGATGCCCTGCAGCGGATCGCTTTCGTCAACGAATACTCCGGCGTCGCCGATGCAATAAAAGCCTTCCTCGTCGAACATTTTCTTTGTCAACTCAGGCTGGCCGAAATAGCCGGGCGTGACGTTGATGCCGCGCAGGCGCAGCTCGTATTTCGAGCCGCACGGCACCAGCTTCAGTTCGACGCCGGGGAACGGCAGGCCGATCAGGCCGACGCGCTCGGTGTCCCAATAGGTGCCGGTCGACGTCGGCGCGGTCTCGGTCGAGCCCCAGCCGGTGTAGAACACGATGCGCTCGCCGGTGGTCTTCACCGCCAGCACCTGCATGCGGTCGTAGAGATCGTCAGGCAGCCGCGCGCCGCCATAGGCCATGATGGAGAGGTTCTTGAAGAAGCTGCGGCACAGCGCGTCGTCCTTCTCCATCGCCGCCGCCAGCGCCGCGTAACCGGCGGGCACGTTGGCATAATAGGTCGGAGACACTTCGCGCAGATTACGGATGGTCTCTTCGAGCTGGCCGGGCATCGGCCGGCCATCGTCGATATACAGCGTGCCGCCATCGACCAGGATCGGATGAAATGCGGCATTGCCGCCCATGGTGTGATTCCACGGCATCCAGTCGAGCACGGTCGCGATCGGGCCGCTGGGATCGCGCGGCCGCACCTGCATCATCATCGCCGCATTGGCGCACATCATCTCCTGCGTGTTGATGACGGCCTTGGGCAT
>Ga0307500_10000733_pt1 | contig 10418 bp, 6 predicted proteins | sample 14_S_MG_FD_201362 | JGI IMG/M metagenome (GOLD analysis project Ga0307500, IMG submission 201362) | Soil microbial communities from Populus trichocarpa stands in riparian zone in the Pacific Northwest, United States - 14_S | ecosystem: Environmental > Terrestrial > Soil > Riparian zone > Trees...
TGCTCTCGGTCAACGGCAGCCAGCAGCTGACGGTGCTCTCGGCGAACCTGAACGGGATGACCAGCGGGCTGGCCGAGCTGTCCGGGCAGGTCCGGGACGGCGCGACCCAGCTGGGGTCGAGCACTTCGGAGATCCTGGCCGCGGTCAGCCAGCACACCGCGACGGCCAGCGAACAGTCCGCGGCCATCAGCGAGACCACCAGCACGGTGGAGGAGGTGCGGGTGGCCTCCGAGCAGACCGCGCGGAAGGCCGGCGACGTGGCCGAGGCGGCCCGGGCCTCGGCTGAGGTGAGCGAGCGGGGCACCGAGGCGGTCGAGGCGATCGGGCGGGCGATGGGCGAGATCAGCGACCGGGTGGAGGCGATCGCCCGGGACATCCTGGCGCTGTCCGAGCAGGGCCAGCAGATCGGCGAGATCATCGCGACCGTCAACGACCTGGCCGATCAGTCGAACATCCTGGCCCTGAACGCGGGGATCGAGGCGGCCAAGGCCGGCGAGCACGGCAAGGGGTTCGCGGTCGTGGCCACCGAGGTGCGGAACCTGGCCGAGCAGTCCAAGCAGGCCACCGGCCAGGTGCGGGCCATCCTCGGGGACATCCAGCAGGCCACCGCCGGCGCCGTGCTGGCGATCGAGCAGGGCACCAAGGTGGTCGAGGAGGGCGAGGTGCTGGCCAAGCGGGCCGGCGAGGTGATCCGCAGCCAGGCCGGCACGATCCAGCAGGCCGCGCACGCGGCGCAGCAGATCGCCGCGTCCGCGCACCAGCAGAGCGTCGGGATGGACCAGGTCGCGCAGGCCATGCAGGACCTGACCGAGAGCACCACCCAGTTCGTCGCCGGCGCCCGGCAGTCCCAGGTGGCGGCCGAGGACCTGAACCGGTTGGCGAGCCAGCTGACCTCGGTCACCGAGCGGTACCGGGTCTAGGGCGATGTCGCAGCCTGGTGCGGCCGTCGACGATCTGCTCGGCCCGCTGCTGGCCGTATTCGCCGAGGAGGCCGCCGAGCACCTGCACGCGATGAACCAGTACCTGCTCGGCCTCGAGCACGGGCAGGACAACCCGCAGCTGCGCGCCGGCCTGTTCCGCGCGGCACACAGCCTCAAGGGCGCGGCCCGGGCGGTGAACCTGCTGGGCGTGGAGGCGCTCGCGCACGAACTGGAGAACGTGTTCGCCGCGCTCACCGAGGCCCCCGAGCAGAAACCGAGCCCGTCCACTGTGGACCAGGCCTACCGGACGCTGGACGCCATCGAGTCGCTGGTCGCCGTCGCCACCGCAGCGGTCGCGACCGGCCCGGCAGGCCCAGCCGGCGCGGCCGGCGCGGACCAGCCGGTCCCGGTGTCGGGCCCGGCGCCGGCCGGCGGCGGGTCGAGCACCGGGCCGGACCCGCCGGCCGGGACGACCGGACCGGCCGGCGGCACCGGACCAGCCGGCACCACCGGGACGACCGGGCCGGCCGGAACCACCGGGCCGGGCGGAACCATCGGGTCGGCCGGAACCACCGGGTCGGCCGGAACCACCGGGTCGGCCGGAACCATCAGGTCGGCCGGAACCATCAGGTCGGCCGGAGCCGCCGGGCCGGGCGGAGCCGCTGGGCCGGGCGGGCGGGCGGGTCGGGTGGGCCGGCCGGCCGGCGACACCGTCCGGGTCGCGACGTCCAAATTGGACGCCCTGATGGCCGAGGTGGGCGAGCTGCTGGTGGCCCGGATCGGGGTGGAGCAGCGGCTGGCCGACGTGTGCGCGCTGGACGCGCTGCTGGCCGAGTGGGACTCGGACTGGAAGCCGCGCCGCCGGCGCCGGCTGGAGCAGCGGGCCGGGGGCGGCACGCTGCTGGCCGACGACCGGGACCGGCTCAAGCTGGCCCGGGTCTCGCTGGCCGAGGTGCGCCACGGGTTGGCGGCCGACGTCCGGCGGATGACCCAGGTGACCGCGGACCTGCAGGCGGATGTCCGGCGGACCCGGATGGTGCCGGTGGCCGGCGTCTTCGACGTGTTCCCGCGGATGGTCCGGGATCTCGCCGGTGCGGCCGGGAAGGACATCACCCTGCAGGTCTCCGGCGGCGAGACCGATGTGGACAGATCCGTCCTGGAGCAGCTCAAGGATCCGCTGACCCACCTGCTGCGCAACTGCGTCGACCACGGCATCGAGCCGCGGGCCGTCCGGGCCGGCGCCGGCAAGCCGCCCGGCGGCACGATCTCGCTGTCCGCCCGGCAGCAGAACGACATGCTGGTGATCGAGGTGGCCGACGACGGCGCCGGCATCGACGCGGCCCGGGTGCGGGCGGCGGCGGTCCGCACCGGCCTGCTGGCCGCGGGCGTGGCGACCGACCTGCCGGACCGGGAGGCGATCTCGCTGATCTTCCGGGCCGGCCTGTCCACCAGCCCGGCGGTGACCGACATCTCCGGCCGCGGCATCGGGCTGGACGTCGTACGGGAAGCGGTGGAGCGGCTGCACGGGCTGCTGGATGTGCGCAGCACCGCAGGCCAGGGCACCGCGTTCGAGCTGTCACTGCCGCTGTCGGTGTCCACAATGCACTGCCTGCTGGTCGGTGCCGGCGGGCAGACGTTCGCCCTACCGTCCACAGTGGTCGGTTGCGTGTTGCGGGTGCCGCCGGGCGAGGTGCGCCGGGCCGAGGGCCGCGAGGTGGTGCTGGTCGGCGAGCGGCCGGTGCCGCTGGCCCGGCTGGCCCAGGTGCTCGGCCTGGACGACGATCCGGCCGCCCGGTCGGACGGCCACGCCAGGCAGCCGGCGGTTGTGCTCAGCTTCCAGGGCAGCCTGATCGCCCTGCTGGTGGACCGGCTGGCCGGCGCGCACGAGCTGGTGGTGAAGAGCCTGCCGCCGCCGCTGGCCCGGGTCCGGCATGTGAGCGGCGCGGCGATCCTGGGCTCCGGCGAGGTCGCGGTCATCCTCAGCGCGGCCGACCTGGTCGCCTCGGTGGAGCGGTCCGGGCCGGACCCGCTCAGCACCGTCACGGCCGAGACCGGGCCGCCGACGATCCTGGTCGTGGACGACTCGATCACCACCCGGACGCTGGAGAAGAACGTGCTGGAGGCGGCCGGCTACCGGGTCGAGACGGCCGCCGACGGGCTGGCCGCCTGGGACATCCTGCGGGCCGCCGGCCGCGCCCCGGGCGTGGACCTGGTGGTCACCGACATCGAGATGCCCCGGCTGGACGGGCTGGCGCTGACCAGCCGGATCCGCGCCGACCCACACCTGCAGAGCCTGCCGGTGGTGCTGGTCACCTCCTGGGACTCCCGCGAGGACAAGGAACGCGGTATCCGGGCCGGTGCCGACGCGTACATCGTGAAGGGCGGCTTCGACCAGAACCGGCTGCTCGACACCATCCGGCGGCTGACGTGATCGCCCCATGACGGCGCAGCTGCGGGTGCTGGTGGTGGACGATTCGGCGTCGTCGCGCCGGCTGCTGGTCGACATCCTCGACCGCGACCCGGACCTGCTGGTGGCCGGCGAGGCGGGGGACGGCGACGAGGCGGTGCGGCAGGCCGAGCGGGTGCGGCCGGAGGTGATCGTGATGGACGTGTTGATGCCGGTGCTGGACGGGCTGGCCGCCACCCGCCTCATCATGGAGCGGTGGCCGACCCCGATCGTGCTGGTCAGCGCCGGGGTCGACAGCCAGGAGACCGGCCGCTCGTTCGAGGCGATGCAGGCCGGCGCGCTGACCCTGCTGGCCAAGCCGCGCGGGCCCGGCCACCCGGACTTCGCGGCGCAGGCGGCCGCGCTGCGCGCCACGGTGAAGCTGATGGCCGACGTCAAGGTGGTGCGGCGGCGCCCGGCCGGCCCGACCCGGCCGGTCGTCGCGGCGGCCGGCGACGGGCCGGCGCGGCGGGTACGGATCGCCGCGATCGCCGCATCCACCGGCGGGCCGGCGGCGCTGGCCACCATCCTGGCCGCGCTGCCCGCCGACCCGCCGGTGCCGATCCTGGTCGTGCAGCACATCGCGGCCACCTTCCACCAGGGCCTGGCCGACTGGCTGGACGCGGTCTGCCCGCTGACCGTCCAGGTGGCCACCGACGGGCGGCTGCTGCGTCCCGGCGAGGTGCTGATCGCGCCGGGCGACCGGCACCTGGGCGTGTCCCGGACCGGGCGGGTGGTGCTGTCGCCGGCACCGCCGGTCGGTTCGCACCGGCCATCCGCGACGTACCTGTTCAGCTCGATCGCCAGGGTGTTCGGGGCGGACGCGGTCGGCGTGATCCTGACCGGGATGGGCGACGACGGAGCGGCCGGGCTGCTCGAGCTCGGCGCCGCCGGCGGCCTGGTGCTGGCTCAGGACGAGGCCAGCAGTGTCGTCTTCGGGATGCCCCGGGAAGCCTGCGCGACCGGCGCGGTGGACCGGGTGGTGCCGCTGGCGGAGATGGCCGGCGCCCTGGCGTCGGCCTGGGCGGCGGCCCCGGTGCCGGGCCGGACCCGGCTGGCGGTGAGGCAGCGGTGACCGGCAAGCGGATCCTGGTGGTGGATGACAGTGCGACCCAGGCCGAGCGGCTGCGGCTGCTGCTGACCCGGGAGGGCTACCTGGTCGACAAGGCGGCGACCGGGCGGGCCGGGCTCCACCAGGCCACCGCCAGCACCCCGGATCTGATCATCTCCGACGTGACCATGCCGGAGATGGACGGCTTCGAGTTCTGCCGGCTGATGAAGGCGGCGGCCGACACCCGCAGCATCCCGTTCATCCTGCTCACCGGCAGATCCACACCGGCGGACATCATCACCGGGCTCGAGTGCGGCGCGGACAACTTCATCCCCAAGCCGTACGAGGACGGCTACCTGCTGGAGCGGATCCGGCGCGTCTTCGCGGAGTTGGAGCACCGCAGGCACAACCGGCTGGACATGGAGGTGATGCTCAACGTCGGCGGCCGGAGGATCAACGTCACCGCCGACCGGCAGCAGATCATCGAGCTGCTGTTCTCCACCTTCGAGCAGCTCAGCCAGCAGCACGACGCGCTGGCCGAGACCAACCGGGAGCTGCGGCTGGCCCGGGCCGAGGCGGAGCGGGCGAACCGGGCCAAGAGCGAGTTCCTGTCCCGGGTCAGCCACGAGATCCGCACCCCGCTGCACGCGATCCTGGGCTTCGCCGAACTGCTGGAGATGGCCGAACTGGAGGCCGAGGACCAGAAGTCGGTCAGCATGATCCAGTCCGCCGGCCAGCACCTGCTCGACCTGATCAACGACCTGCTCGACATCGGCCGGATCGAGGAGGGGGAGCTCAGCCTCAGCCCGGAGCCGGTGAGCACGGAAGACATCCTGGCCGAAACGCTCGAACTGCTTCGGCCGCTGGCCACCGACCGGCGGATCGTGCTGGCGAACAGTTGCCAGATCGGCGGACTGTGCGTGACCGCCGACCGGCAGCGGTTGAAGCAGGTGCTGATCAACCTGGTCTCCAACGCGATCAAGTACAACCGTCCGGGCGGCACCGTGACGGTGAACTGCCGGCTGTCCGCGCCGGACCGGGGCCGGCTGGAGGTCACCGACACCGGCCCGGGCATCCCGCCGGACCACCTGAGCCGGCTGTTCTCCCCGTTCGAACGGCTCGGCGTCGAACGGGTCGCCGCGGTCGAGGGCACCGGCCTCGGCCTGGCCCTGTCCAAGCGGTTCGTCACCGCGATGGGTGGTGCGATGGGCGTGCACAGCGAGGTCGGCCGCGGCAGCACCTTCTGGGTCGAGCTGATCGTCGACGACGGCACCACCAGCGGCGTGTGCTGACCCGACCCGACCGTACGCTGGGCACAAATCTCGGTCTGACCCTGACCGGCCCGCTGTGCCAACTGAGCTGAACAGGCGAAACCACGATGACCGACTCCCCCGCCAGCCCGCCCCGGCCCGCGCTGGACGAGGCGACCCGGCCGCGGGCGCCCAGGCAACCGGGCACCATCTCGACCGCCGGCCGGTACCGGCAGCGGGCACTGGTGGCGATCCACGACCACCTGCGGCACGACCTGGCCCAGATCGTCCGCGCGGTGGAGGCGGCCGCGGCCGGCGAACTCGACCCGGGCACCGCCCGGACCCTGGTCAACGACTCCACCATCAACCAGAACTACCAGCTCACCGGCGCGTTCTGCGCGCAGTACTGCCAGATCGTGACGATGCACCACCGGATCGAGAGCCAGCGCCTGTTCCCGGAAATGGCCGACCTGGAGCCCAGCCTCGAGCCGGTGCTGACCCGGCTGCACGAGGAGCACGAGGTGGTGCACGACATCCTGGTCACGCTGGATGGCCTACTGGTCCGAATGGTCAACGAGAGTTCCGGTGCGACCGAGGTGGCCGAGGAAGCCCGCCGGCTGCGGACCGCCCTGCTCAGCCACCTCGGCTACGAGGAGGAGGAGCTGCTCGACCCGCTCGGCCGGCTCCCGATCCAGCTCTGAGCCCGGCGGCCCGGCCGCTGCCGGCGGTGGTCAGCTGGTGCGGCGCAGGGTGAGGCGGCGGGTGCCGTCCTGCTCGACCTCGTCGGTCACCACGTCGTAGCCGTTGGACTCGGCGTACCGCAGGGTGGCGGCGTAGCCGTAGCCCTGGGACAGGGCGGACAGCCAGCCGGCGTTGTAGCGGTGCTGCTCCATCGCGTCGATGACCAGTTCGAAGCTGCCGTCCGGGCCGCGGGCGAAGCCGAAATCCTGCCGGACGCCGGTGTTGGCGGCCGCCCGCAGGATGATCTCGGCCTTGGCCGTCCACCCCCACCGGGAGGTCAGCTCCTGCGGCTTGTCGTGCACCTCCACCGTGCCGAAGCCGGCGGCCCGCAGCGCGGCGGCCAGCAGGACCGGATCGCGCAGCGTGGTGCGGACCCGGGTCACGTGCGACATGGTTCCTCCACAGTAGACAGACGAGTTCAGGCGAGCCGGACGACGGGCTGGTGGTCCAGCACCAGGATGCCGCGGTGCAGGTCGAAGGCGCTGACGGTGAGCCGCTTCTGCGCGTCCACCTGGAACTCCAGCCGGAACCGGTCGGTGCCGGCGGCCGCCGGTGGGTCGGCCTCCAGGAAGGTCAGCTTGTCTTCGTTCAGCCAGACCATCGCGCGTTCCTGTTTGGACTGCGCCGTGACGGCGACCGTACGGGCCCCACCGCCGGCGTCGAACACGATCTCCAGGTCGGCGCTGGCATCCCGGAAGGTGGCGTGCGCGCGCTCGTAGATGGCCAGCCCGAACTGCCGCTGCCCGTCGCGTATCGCTTTTACCGTAAGGGTCTTCACCGGCCCGGGCGTCGGGTAGGCGGTGCCCGACGCGACCAGCGGCTCGAACTCGTAGCCGCCGGACTGCCGGCTCACGTGCCGGATCGCGTAGTCGTGCTGGATGTGGTCGTGCAGCTCGAAACCGCCGGCGATACTGGCCGCACCGGCCGCGACCGCCTCAAGTGGACGGTCACTGTGCACGATCTCCGGGGCGAACTGCAGCCGGATCAGATCCTGTACCGCCGGCAGCAGGGTGCTGCCACCGACCAGGAACACCGCGCCGATCGAGTCGGCCGGGTGACCGCGGGCGGCGGCCCCGTCCAGGCTGCGGCGCAGCGCGCGGTTGACCCGGCCGAGCACGTCCGCCTCGCGCAGCAACCGGTCGAACCCGGCCCGGTCGAGCTCGGTGCGGAACTCCCGGCCGGTGACCGGGTCACTGGCCACAATGGACGCCCGGCCGTGCCGGGTGAGCGCGATCTTGGCCGCTTCCGCGCCGCGCAGCAGTTGCCGGAACACCCGGTTGGCCGCCACCGGGTCGCCCAGCGGCAGCCGGGCTTCCGCGGCGGCCCGCTCGGCCAGCAGCGCGTCGATGTGGTTGCCGCCGAGGTCCAGCCCGGCCGCGGAGATCGTGCGGACCGCCGGGCCGACCCGGGTGGCGTCCGGGTCGACCACCCGGACCACCGCGATGTCCAGCGTGGCCGCGCCGAAGTCGACCACGCAGAACACCTCGCCCGGGCGCATCCGGGCGCTGTAGCCGACGGCGGCGGCGGTCGCCTCGTCCACCACCCGCAGCCGGGTGCCGCCGAGGCCGTCGCCGACCTCGCCGACCAGCCAGTCCCGGTAGGTGTCGAACGCCTCCACCGGTGCGGTCGCGACGATCTCCAGGTCGTCCGCGCCGACCGCGAGCACGGTCAGCGCGGTCACGTCGCGCAGGAACTGGGTCGCCGCGTCCCGGGCGCTGATCCGGCGCTCCCCCACCGACCGCGGGATGTCCACCACCCGGCCGGTGACCGCGCTCTTGGTGGACTGGAAGACCGACACGTCCGGCCGGGTCAGCAGGTCCGGCTGGGTCAGCACCTGGGCGCCGAGCCAGCGCCGCTCGTCGGCATGGCTGTACGCCAGCAGCGACGGGACGACCCGCTGCAGTACCCCCGGCTGGGCCTCCCGGTTCAGGTCGATGCCGTCCAGCGGGATCGGCTCGCCGGTCGAGCGCGCCTCGTCCCAGCGGGCCACCACGGTGTTCGCGGTGCCGAAGTCGATCCCGATCCGGGTCGTCATTCCTGCCCTTCTGTCCGTTCCGCCGGCGCGCCGGCGGGAGGTGGGCCGACGCCGATGTCGTAATCCTCACCGATCGGGCCGCCGCCCGCAGCCACCTCGAAGTCGGACCCGAACCGGTACTCCAGGCAGGCCCGCACGGCGCCGGCCACCGCCGCGGCCACCTCGTCGGCGACCACCCCGCCGGCGGCACCCGCGTCGGCGGCATCCGCGGCCGCGCGCAGGTCGGCCGGCCGGGCCGTGGCCAGCGGCTGGTCGACCAGCGCCGCCAGCCAGGCCGGCAACCGCAGCTGGTACACGTCGACGGTGTGGTCAGCCAGCGCGGCCCCCGGCACGGCGAGCCAGTCGCCCCGCGGCGAGGCCCAGACCTGCTCGCGGCCGTCCGCGCCGTCGTACGGGGCCGTCGCGGGAGCCAGCGACCCGGTGCTGTACCAGCGTGCCTCGGCGTCGTCCACGGCGATCTTGCCGACGCTGCCGACCGCGGCCAGGCCGTAGGCGCGGTCGATCGGGACGGTGGCCGCGGCCACGAGCCGCTCCCCGTCCTGCCGCCACAGCCGCAGCCGGCCGGAGCCGGCGGTGATCAGCCGGTCCGCGGCCACCAGCGCCAGCCGGGTGGGGCGGGGCGACTCGACCCGGGCGAGCACCCGCCCGGCCGGATCCAGCAACAGCAGGGACCCACCCCGGTCGTGCCCGGTGTGCAGGGCGAACCGGCCGGTGGTGTGATCGACGGCGAACCCGCCACCGCCCCAGCGTCCGGAAGTGTCCATGCCGGCCACCGGGATCCGGGTGAGCGAACCGGCGTGGTCGCCCACGAGCATCGTGCGGGCCGAGCCGAACGCGGCGAACCCGGCCGGGGCCTCGATCAACGCGGCGGCCGGACCGAGCGGCTCCCGGACGATGTCGTGCCCGTCCCAGGCCAGCCGGTACAGCTCGGCGTCCAACACGACGGCCGCGGCGCCGCCGAGGTGCACCACCGCGCGGCTGCGGGCGGGTTCCAGCTCGGTGCTCCACACCGGCGCACCGCCGGGCAGTTGATACACGATCAGCCGGGCCGGGCGGCGCCAGAGCACCGCGAGCTGCGAGCCGTCCGGGGCGAACGACATCGCGTCCGGGTAGCCCTTGCCGGGCAGTCGGACCCGGTGGACGAACGGGGTCGCGGCGGCCACCCGCGCCTGCGGCGGCACCGCGGCGAGGGCGCCGAACAACTGCCGGTCGCGCGCCGCCGCGGGCTGCCAGCCGGGTGGGAACCGGCCGATCAGGGCCAGCGCCCGAGCCGGCGAAACCTCCAGCAGCAGCCGCCAGAGCCGGTCCCAGTCCCGCTCGGCGGCCAGCCGGTCGGCCAGGTAGTCGATCTCGGCCGGGCTCATCCGGGCCATCCGGTCCGGCGCCTGACCGGCGACGACACCCAGGAGATCCAGCCCACCGGCGTCCACCAGGGCGGCCCGCAACAGCGCCCGGTCGGCGGCCGGGGCCGCCGCGTAGACCCGCGCCAGCAGGGAGCCGTCCGGGTCGGCCGCCCGGTACTGCGCCAGTTGCCCGGTACGCAGCAGGAACGCCACCCGCACCGCCGGATCGGCCGGGACCAGCCCGTGTTCGACGCAGAACGCCGCCAGCGCGCCGCCCGGCTCGGCCGCCGCCGCCGCGAACACCGGGTCGAGCGCCTGGTCGCCGGCCGCCAGGATCTGCTCGGCCGCCGCCCGCGCCACCGGATGCGGACCGCCAGCGGGGGTACGCAGGTCGAACGCGGCGACGAGGCACTCGCCGTAGGCCGCCGAATCGTTCCGGTGCCGGCCGCCCAGCGCAACCACGCTGAGGTTCGGCTCGGCCCTCCGCCTGGCCGGCCGGTCCCAACCGGCCAGCAACCGCCACAGCGGCGCGGTCGGCCGGCGCAGCCACTCGTCCCAGACCGCGTCCAGGACAATCGGCGACCCGCGGCCGCCGCCCACCTGCTGCAGCCGGACCACCGCCCGGCGACCTC
>Ga0307500_10000734_pt1 | contig 10409 bp, 9 predicted proteins | sample 14_S_MG_FD_201362 | JGI IMG/M metagenome (GOLD analysis project Ga0307500, IMG submission 201362) | Soil microbial communities from Populus trichocarpa stands in riparian zone in the Pacific Northwest, United States - 14_S | ecosystem: Environmental > Terrestrial > Soil > Riparian zone > Trees...
TCTCGGTGGCCACGACGTGCGGGCCGAAGGCTGCCTTCAGCGAGTCGAGCACGGCGAAGAAGTCGGCTCGCTCGCGGTCGAGCATGTTGACGAAGACGAGCCGCGCCAGCCCTTCGGCATCGGCCCGCCGCCAGAGGCGCTCGGTCTGCACCTCGACCCCGGCGACGCCGTTGACGACGACGACCGCGGCGTCGACGACGCGCAGCGCCGCGGCGGCGTCAGCGACGAAGCTCGGCTCACCCGGCGTGTCGATCAGGTTGATCTCACGCCCGTCATGCTCGAAGCCGGCGACCGCGGCGCCGATCGACATCTCCCGTTCCTGCTCGTCGGGCTCGGAATCGGAGACCGTGCTGCCGTCGGCGACCTTGCCCAGCCGCCGCGTCGCCCCGGCCTCGAACAGCAGCGCCTCGTGCAGGCTCGTCTTGCCGCAACCCCGATGCCCGATCAGGGCGACGTTGCGAATCCGATCTGCGGCCTTATGTGGCACGCAAACGAGATTAGAGCGGCACCGGACCTCCTGTAAAGGTCAGGCCTCCTGCAACGAGGTCTTGAGGCGCATCACGGCCTTGGTGTGAAGCTGGGAGACGCGCGACTCGGTGACTCCGAGGACCTCGCCGATCTCGCGCAGGGTGAGGTTCTCGTAGTAGTAGAGCGCAACGACCAACTGCTCTCGCTCGGGCAGGCCGGAGATCGACTCGGTCAGGCGGTCCTTGACCTCACTGCCGGCGAGCGCTTCCTGCGGATCGTCGGCGCGTGGGTCGGAGATCGTGTCAAGCAGGGAGACGGAGTCCCCCGAGGAGTCGGAGATCGTCCAGAGCTCGTCCAGCGCATAGATCGAGGAGTTGGCGATCTCCAGCAGCGCCGTCTGCAGCTCCTCCTCGCTGAGGCCGACCTTGGTGGCCAGCTCGGCCTCGGTCGGCGCCCGCTGCAACTCGTGCTCGAGCTTGGACTGCGCCGCCTCGATTTCACGCGCGCGGGCGCGCACCGAGCGCGGCACCCAGTCGAGCGAGCGCAGCTCGTCGATGATCGCGCCGCGGATGCGGGTCATCGCAAAGGTCTCGAATTTGATCCCGCGCTCGGGCTCGAAGCGCTCGATCGCGCCGATCAGGCCCATCAGGCCGTAGGAGATCAGGTCGGCGTCGTCGACGTGCGAGGGCAGGCCGGCGCCGAGCCGGCCGGCGACGAATTTGACCAGCGGCGAGTAGGCGACGACGAGCCGCTCGCGAGCGGCCTTGTCGCCGTCCTCCTTGTAACGGCGCCACAGATCGCGGAGCTCAACCTCTTTTACGCCGGTTTCCATGGAATTCGCTCGATTCTATGGCTGGCGGGGCATCTTTTGGGCGTCATGCACGCGGATGGGTCGCAGCGTAGGCCTCCCGCAGGCGAGCGGCGTCGACACGAGTGTAGACCTGCGTCGTCGATATCGAGGCGTGGCCGAGCAGCTCCTGGATCGTACGCAGGTCGGCCCCGCCTTCGAGCAGGTGGGTGGCGAAGCTGTGACGCAGCGCGTGCGGCGAGACGCCGGCGGCCAGCGCGGCCTCCTTGACCCAGAGGGCGAGGCGGCGAGTGACGTCGGAGTTGGAGAGCCGGCGGCCGCTCTTGGAGAGGAAGAGCGCCGTCTCGCGAGGGTCGGTCGCGAGCGCATGCCGGCCCCGCTCCAGGTAGCGGCGCAGCGCCCGTTGCGCCGGCTCGCCGACCGGCAGCAGGCGCTCCTTGGAGCCCTTGCCGAGCACCCGCAGCTGCTCGGTCTCGAAGTCGAATGACCCGATGTCGAGGTTGACGATCTCCTCGCAGCGCAGGCCGCAGGAGTAGGCGAGCTCGAGCATCGCGCGGTCGCGCAGCTCGAACGGGGTGCGCGCTGGGATCCGCTCCAGCAGCCCGCGCATCTGCTCGCCACTCAGCACCCGCGGCAGCTTCTGCTCGCGCTTCGGGCTGGAGACGAGGTCGGCCGGGTTCTGGCCGACCCGCTCGCTGCGCACCAAGAAGTCGAAGAGCCCGCGGATCGCGGCCAGCTTGCGGGCCACCGTCGCCGCCGATGCGCCCGCGGACGAGAGACCCGCCCCGTAGCGCCGCACGTCGCGATGCCGCACCTTCCCCGGCTCCAACCCATGCTCGCCGGCCCACTCGACGAACTGGCCGAGGTCGACCCCGTAGGCGCGCCGCGTCCGCTCCGCCATGCTGCGCGCCCGCAGGTCGCGGTCGTATGCGGCCAGCGCCTCGTCCCAGGTCATCGACGTATGAGTTCGCCGTGCAGGTCCCGGCGCCTGCGTGGCTAGCCGATGAAGATCGGGGTGCCGACTTCGACCCGGTCGTACAGTTCTTCCACGTCCGGGATCGACATGCGAACGCACCCGTGCGAAGCGGCCGAGCCGAGCGACCAGGTCTCTTCGGTGCCGTGGATGCCGGCACCTTCGAAGATCCCCATCCAGCGCGCCTTGATCGGGTCCTCGGGACCCGGCGGGATCACCTGGCCAGCGAGACTGCCCGCCCAGGCCGAGTCGGGCACGTGCCAGGAGGGGTTTTCTTCCTTTTCCTGGATCGCGTAGAGCCCTTCCGGCGTTTCCAGGCCTTCCTGGCCGACCGCGACGGTGTAGGACTTGGCCAGCTTCAGGTGTTCCCAGAGCCGCAGGGTGAAGGTCGCGCGGTCGAGCGTCAGATAGGACGGGTACTCGGCGGCGACTTCGCTCGAGGTGATCGTCGGCTTCAGCGGGTGGGTGCGGGCGGCGATCACATGCGCCGCGTCGGCGTTCAGCACCGCGGCGCGCAGCTGCCGCGTCAACTGGTTGTCGCGCAGCTTGCGGCCGTACTTGGCCGGCGTGACTGCGAGCGAGTCGCCGCTCGGCTCGACGTCGGCGTTCTGTGCTTCGCGGTCGACTTCGTCGGCGACGTGACGGACGAAGCGGTTGACCGCCGCCTGGGAGTAGGTGACACCCGCGGGGACGTTTTCGTCTACAGCGCCACCGGTGACGTAGCGCACGACCCGCCCCGGGAAGCCGCCCGAGCGGCTCGCCTCGACGGCTTCCTCCGCGGCGCGGTGGATGTCGGCGTGCACCTTCAGGCTCGTGCCCTCGAGCGTCCAGCTTTCGCCGTCGTAGCCGACGCGGAGCGAGTGCCGCAGCGGCGCCAGCAGCTGCCGCCGCACGGCCCCTTCGGCGTCGGCTTCGTCCATACCGCCGACGTCGACTCCGCCGATCGTCACGCCGTCGGCGATCTTGCCGTCCTGGGAGCTGTCGTAGGCGAAGGCGGCGCCGACCAGGACGAAGAGGGCGATAACGCCCGCAATCGCTGCGATTTTGGTCTTACGCCCCATCGTGAAATTCTAGGCATACGAGTCGGTCGCTTCGAGGATATGTTTCGGTTCGTGCGCTCCAAGGATGAGATCCGCAAGGAAGTTTGGAAAGCGATGGAGCGGGAGGGCGTCTCCCGCTTCCCCGGCGCCGAGGGCCGTATCCCGAACTTCGCCGGAGCGCGTCTGGCGGCCGAGAAGCTCGCCGGCCACCGCCTCTGGAAGCGGGCGCGGGCGATCAAGGCCAACCCCGACTCGCCCCAGACCCATGCCCGCCGCATGGCGCTGGAAGAAGGCAAGACGCTGCTGATGGCGGTGCCGCGGCTGCGCGACCCCCACCCCTTTCGCGTGCTCGACCCCAAGCGACTCTCCAAAGCGGCGATCAAAGAGGCGGCGACGATCAAGGGGGCGCTGAAGCACGGCCGCGTCGTCGCCCTCGACGACCTGCCGGAGATCGACTTCGTGCTCACCGGCTCGGTCGCGGTCAACCTCAGCGGCGCCAGGATCGGCAAGGGCGGCGGCTACAACGACATCGAGTACGGGATCCTGATCGATGCCGGCAAGATCGACGACCACACGACGATCGCCACGACCGTCCATCCGATCCAGATCCTGCGCCGCCACCTGCCGGTGATCTCCCATGACCTCCCCGTCGACCTGATCGCCACCCCGCGTGCGGTGATCGAGGTCGAGCGCCAGTACGAGCGGCCCCGTGGGATCCTCTGGGACCACCTCCAGCCGCCGCAGATCCGTGAGATCCCGATCCTCGAAAGGATGGGCTATGCCTGAAGCCGAGACCGTGCTGAGCGGGTCGGTCACCTTCCCGGCCAGCGACTATGGAAACCCGGATCCCGAGTGGCTGAAGATCGATTGGCGCGAGCACGTGCACCGCGTCCAGCTTCCGGGCGCGGAAGTCAACTACGCCGAGATCGGCGAGGGGGAACCGATCCTCTTCATCCATGGCCTTGCCGGCTGCTGGCAGAACTGGCTTGAGAACCTCCCTCACTTCGGCCGCACCCACCGCGCGGTCGCGCTCGACCTGCCCGGGTTCGGCGAGAGCCCGATGCCGTCCTGGCCGATCGACATGCCCGCCTACGGTCGCCTCGTCCACGACTTCTGCGAGCGGCTCGGCATCGACAGGGTGGCGGCGCTGGTCGGCAACTCGATGGGCGGATTCGTCGCGACCGAGGCGGTGATCGAACGCCCCTCGCGCTTCGAGAAGCTGGTGCTCGTGTCAGCCGCGGGGATCAGCTTCGCCGAGGCGCAGGGGCGGCGGGACGAGGTGGCGGTCCGGATGTTCGAGGCGACCGTCCCTCACCTCGCCGGCCCGCACCGCACCTGGCTCGCCCGACCGCGGGGCCGGCAGATCGCCTTCGGCAGCGTCTTCCACTACCCGAACAGACTCCGGCGGGAGCTGCTCAGCGAGCAGATCCACCCGAGCATCCGCAGCCATGGCTTCGGCGCCGCAGCGCTGACGATAGGTGGCTACGACACCCGCGATCGCCTGCCCGAGATCGAGATCCCGACGCTGGTCGTCTGGGGGCTCAACGACCGGATAGTCCCGGTCGAGGCAGCGATCGGCTACCACCGCCTGATCGATCGCTCTCGCCTGGAGATCTTCGAGCGGACCGGCCACCTCCCCCAGCTGGAGCGCCCGGCACGCTTCAATCAGCTGCTCGATGACTTCCTGGCGGATAGGGCAGCGCCGCCCGTCAGTCGGTGACGGCGCCCAGCGAGGCGGAGCTGACGGTGGCGGCGTACTTGGCCATCACGCCGCGCTCGTGCAGCGGCGGGGGCGACTCATATGCGGCGACTCGCTCGGCGATCTCCTCATCGGAGAGTGCCACGTCCAGCCGCCGGGCATCGACGTCGAGGGTGATCTCGTCGCCCTCGCGGATTGCGGCGATCGGGCCGCCCTTGACCGCCTCGGGTGCGACGTGGCCGACCATCAGGCCGCGCGTCGCGCCGGAGAAGCGGCCGTCGGTGAGCAGCGCGACGTCCTCGCCCAAGCCCTCGCCGACGATCGCCGCAGTCACCTGCAGCATCTCGCGCATCCCCGGCCCACCCGCCGGACCCTCGTTGCGGATCACGACGATGTCACCGGGGCGGATCGCCTGCTCCTTGACCGCACGGAAGCATTCCTCTTCGGACTCGAATACCCGCGCGGGCCCGACCTGCCGCTTGCGCTCGGTGCCGGCGACCTTCACCACCGCCCCATCGGGCGCGAGGTTGCCGCGCAAGATCGCCAGCCCGCCTTCGGTCTTGAGCGGATCGGCGAGCGGTCGCACGACTTCCTGGCCCTCCGCCTCGCTCGCCGCCGCAGCCTCTTCGCCGATCGTGCGGCCGCTGACGGTGATCGCGTCCTCGTGCAGCTTGCCGGCCTCGGCCAGTCGCTTGAGCACGAGCGGCACGCCGCCGGCGCGGTAGAGGTCGGTGGCGACGAAGCGGCCGCCCGGTTTGAGGTCGGCCAGCAGCGGCGTCTCGCGCGAGATCCGCTCGAAGTCGTCCATGCTCAGCTCGATCCCGGCCTCGTGGGCAAGCGCGATCAGGTGCAGGACGCCGTTGGTCGAGCCGCCGGTGGCGCAGACGCAGGCGATCGCGTTCTCCAGCGACTCACGCGTGATCACGCGGCTCGGCCGCAGGTCGTCGGCGAGCACCCGCATCACCAGCTCGCCGATCCGCTCGGCGACGCCGCCCTTCTCGCCATCCTCAGCCGGGACCATCGCCGAGCCGCCAGGGCTGATCCCCAGCGCCTCGAAGGCGCAGCCCATCGTGTTGGCGGTGAACTGACCGCCACAGGCGCCGGCGCCCGGGCTGGCGACCCCCTCGAGCTCGTTCAGTTCCTCGTCGCTCATGTTGCCGGCGGCGTGCGCGCCGATCGCCTCGAAGATGTCGAGGATGGTGACATCGCGCCCGTGCCAATGGCCGGGGGCGATCGAGCCGCCGTAGAGCAGCACCGAGGGCACGTCGAGGCGGGCCATCGCCATCGCGCCGCCGGGGATCGTCTTGTCGCAGGCGCAGAGCACGACGATCGCGTCGAACTGGTAGCCGCGCGCCATCAGCTCGATCGAGTCGGCGATCACCTCGCGGCTGACCAGCGAGGTCTTCATCCCCTGCGTCCCCATCGTGATCCCGTCGGAGATCGCGACGGTGTTGAACTCCATCGGCGTGCCGCCGGCGGCGCGCACGCCCGCTTTGACGTGCTCGGCGAGGCCGCGCAGGTGGAAGTTGCAGGGCATCGCCTCGGTCCAGGTGTTGGCGATGCCGACGGTCGGCCGGCTGAGCGCGTCGTCGTCGAACCCGATCCCCTTCATGTAGGCGCGCGCATGGGCACGGTCGGGCCCGTCGAAGACGACGCTCGAACGTGGCCGGGGCAGCTTGGTCGTGGTGGCGCCGTCGGTGCTCATGGCCCCAATCTACTTGTCAGGTCGAGTGCATCGACAGGTCCTGGGCCGGCTCCAAGGTCACGCAGGCCGGCGCCGACCGCTGCGGAGGCCACCTGCCGCGCCTTGCGGGCCGCGTCGAGCGGGCTGTCGCCGCGTGCGAGGAAGGCGGCGAGGGCCGAGGAGTGGGTGCAGCCGGAGCCGTGCGAGGCGCCCTCGGGGTAACGCTCGCCCGCGATCTTGGTCAACGTCTTGCCGTCATAGAAGAGATCCGTGCCGGCATCGCTGTGCCCCCCGGTGACCACAACCGCCTCCGGCCCCAGCCCGATCACGTCCCGGGCAAGATCCTCCTGCACGGCGAGATCTCCTGCATTGCAGAGGACGCGCGCCTCGGGAATGTTGGGCGTAACGACGGTGGCCATCGGTAGCAACCGGACGACCAGCGCTTCATGGGCCTCGGGATCGAGAAGTCGCGCTCCACTCTCGGCGACCATCACCGGATCGACGACCACCGGGGCATCCACGTCCACCATCAGGGCTAGGCAAGCCACCACCGCCTCGATTGCTTCGGCGCTACCGACCATCCCAACCTTGATCGCGTCGACTCCGATGTCCCCCGCCACAGCGGAGACCTGCGCGATGATCGCCTCTGGAGCAACCGGCTCCACAGCCTCCACTCCGATCGTGTTCTGCGCGGTGATCGCGGTAATCGCGGTCATCCCATGCACACCGCAGCGGGCAAAGGCCTTCAAGTCGGCCTGGATGCCAGCGCCGCCACCCGAGTCGGAGCCGGCGATCGACAAGACGGTGCGTATGCGTTTCTCGCTCATTGGGCCTCCCAGCCTAGATATCCGATGGTGGTTGCAGGGTCGTGCGGGTATAAACGCCGACCAGGGAGCAGCTCACGTAGCCCAGCGACTCGAGATCGGCGAGCGCGGCCGCCGTCTCGGCGGCCGCGAGCCCCAGCTCCACGGCGACGGCGTCGGCGGTCTCGGCGCCGAGCTCCAGCGCCTCGAGCGCCGCTCCCTGCAAGCGGCCGATCCGCGCACCGGCCCGCTCGATGCGCCGTGCGCCGGGACCGAGCATCGCGTCGAGGACGTCCTGGGCGTCGCGCACGAGGCACGCCCCGCCGGCGAGCAGGTCGTTCGGCGCGGCGGAGAGGCGCGAGCCGACCGGCCCCGGCACCGCCCCCAGATCGCGGCCGAGATCGGCCGCGAGGTCGGCGGTGATCAACGAGCCCGAGCGCTCCGCCGCCTCGACCACAACGGTCATCCCCGAGAGCGCCGCCATGATCCGGTTGCGCGCCGGGAAGCTCCAGCGCCAGGCCCCGCAGCCCGGAGGCAGCTCGGAGAGGACGAGGCCGCGCTCGCCGATCTGACGCCAGAGTGATCTATGTGCCGCGGGATACGGAACGTCGGCGCCGCAGCCGAGGACCGCCACTGTCACCCCGGCGTCCAGCGCGCCGCGGTGGGCGCAGGCGTCGATGCCGAAGGCCATGCCGCTGACGACGAGCAGCCCGGCCGCCGCGAGCTCCCGTCCCAGCTCGCGCGCGACCTCGCGGCCGTAGGTGCTGGCACGCCGTGCGCCGACCAACGTCACCGCCTGCTCCGGGGCGAGCCGCGGCAGCAACTCCGGATCGCCGTGGCCGATCAGCGCCCAGGGCGCGTCGGCGGCATCGCGCAGCCCCACCGGGAAGAGCGGGTCGTGACGGCAGCAGGCCCAGCACTGCGCGGCCTGCAGGTTCCCCCGCAGCCCCTCCTCGGACAGATCGGCGATCCGAGCCAGCATCCGGCCGGCCACCCGCGGCGCTACCGCATCGAGCAGGTCCTCGTTGCCGAGCCGCAGCAGCTCAGGCGAGCGTTTCCCCGGCGCGCCCGTCGCCATCTTCTCGATGTAGGGGGCGAGGAGGGCCAGCAACTGCGAGCGGCGCAGGCAGTCCGGGCAGGCCCTTGGGGCGGCTTGGCTAGTCACGGTCCCTCCTCCTCAGCTGCAGCGCCTGCGCGATCTGGTCGCGACCGACGGACTCGACGCCGGCGAGGTCGGCGATCGTCCGTGCTAGTCGCAGGACGCGATCGTGGGCACGGCCGCTCAACCGCCGGCGCCGGTAGGTCTCGGCGAGCAGCGCCGCGGCATCCGCCTCGAGCGTGCAACCCCTCGCCTCGCCAGGCGTCATCTCCGCGTTGCAGCGGCCGGCGCCGAGGCGGGCTTCCTGGCGCTCGCGCGCCGTGGCGACGCGCTCGCGCACCGCCGCCGAGGGCTCGCCCGGCGGGCCGCCGATCTCGGCCGCGCTCGGCTGGCAGATCCCGACCAGGACGTCGAGCCGATCGGCCAGCGCTCCGCTCAGCCGCCCCTGGTAGCGGCGGATGGCGAGCGGCGCGCAGGTGCACTCCGGGTCCGCCTCGCCGCGCCCGCACGGGCACGGGTTGGAGGCGGCGATGAGCATGAAGCGGCAGGGCAGGCGGCGGCTGGCGCCGACGCGCGAGATCGCGACCCAGCCGCTCTCGAGCGGCCCCCGCAGGGCCTCCAGACTGTCACGACGGAACTCGCAGAGCTCGTCGAGGAAGAGGACGCCGCGATGCGCCAGCGTAGCCTCCCCGGGACCCGGCGGGTTGCCGCCGCCGATCAGGCCGGCCGGGCCGATCGTGTGATGTGGCGCCCGGAAAGGCCGTCCGCCGAGGAGGCCCCCGCCGAGCCGCCCGCAGGCGCTGGCGATCCGCGCCACCTCGAGCGCCTCCTCGGCGGCGAGCGGCGGCAGGATCGAAGGGAGGCGGCTCGCGGCAAGCGACTTCCCCGCCCCAGGGGGACCGATCATCAACAAGCTATGACCGCCGGCCGCCGCGACCTCCATCGCGTAGCGCAGGTGCGGCTGGCCGCGCAGGTCGGCGAGGTCCAGAGCTCCAGGCGGGGGCTCGAGGGGCAGGGACATCGAGTCGGGGGGCCGGGGGGCCCAATCGCCGTCCGCCATCCCGGCGACCTGGACGAGGCTCTCGAGCGGCAGCACCTCGAGGCCCTCGATCAGCGCCGCCTCGGGCCCGTTCTCAGCCGGCACCGCCAAGGCCTCCGCTCCCTGCTCGCGGGCCGCCTCGGCGATCGCGAGCACCCCGGGGATAGGACGGAGCGAGCCGTCGAGCGCCAACTCGCCGGCCATCGCCACGTTCGGCAGCCGCTCCCACTCGAGCTGTCCCGAGGCGACCAAAAGCGCGACCGCGATCGGCAGGTCGAGGCCGGGACCCGCCTTGCGCAGGCTGGCCGGCGCCAGGTTGGCGACGATCCGCTGCAGGGGGAAGTCGAAGCCGCAGTTGGCGAGCGCCGAGCGGACGCGCTCGCGCGCCTCGCGCACCGCGGCGTCAGGCAGGCCGACGACGCCGAAGGCGGGCAGTCCGCGGTGCACATCGACCTCGACCCGCACGGGCCGGGCCGCGATCCCGTCGAGGGTGAAGGTCTGCGCAGTGGCGAGCATTGCGGCGACCCTGGCGGGCCGCGACGCGCGTGTGTTGCGCAGGATCTAAATCTTGCTCGGCAGCTTCGTGGAAAAAGGCATGAAGCGGCCCGCGGCTCCATGCTGCGGCGGATGACCGAGACCCGACAGCGCCTCGGCCGGGCCGCCGAGGACCTGGTCGCCGAACGGCTCGCAGCCACCGCCTGGGAGCTGCTCGAGCGCAACGCGCGCACCCGGCACGGCGAGCTCGACATCGTCGCGCTCGACGGTCGCACGCTGGTCTTCGTCGAGGTCAAGGCCG
>Ga0307500_10000737_pt1 | contig 10408 bp, 8 predicted proteins | sample 14_S_MG_FD_201362 | JGI IMG/M metagenome (GOLD analysis project Ga0307500, IMG submission 201362) | Soil microbial communities from Populus trichocarpa stands in riparian zone in the Pacific Northwest, United States - 14_S | ecosystem: Environmental > Terrestrial > Soil > Riparian zone > Trees...
GCTTACCCCGCAGGAGCTTGCCGCCATTTTGCGTCAGGTCGCTGTATATTGCGGGTTCCCGGCGGCGGTGGATTGCCACCGCGTCGCCAAACAGGTACTCGCAGCGGAGGCCAAAAAAGCCTGAGGCGGCAAAGTGACGTTAACGAGATGGCCGTATTCTGGTCTTGAATGTGCCTTCATCCCGGGGCAATCAGGGCCCGGTTTGGGGCTGCCTCGCCACCAAAGGTGGATAATGGTCCGACTTTCTGCTGCATTTCTGCTGACGCTACCGGTTGCGGCGGCCTTCACGGCTGCGCCCGCGCTGGGCCAGCAGCAGCGGCTGCCCCCGCCGGCGATCTATGAAGAACGGCTGCCGCCTGTCATGGGCAGCTATGACGATGAGGACGTGCTTCCGCCGCCAGGCCGTGCAGCGCGTCCTGGCCAAGTTCAACGTGGAGCTCCGAGCCGCGTTTTTCCCTATCCGGATGAGGACCCGCCGCTGCCGCCCCCGACCGGTCTATTCGGCCCGCGCGAGCAGCGCCCAGTCGGATATGGCCATCAGTTTGATCCCCAACAGCCGCCAGCAATGGCGCCTGGCGCGGCCTCCCCGAGAGGCAACGATCCGGACGAGGTGCGCCCGCCGGCCGGTATAGGCGTTGCACCGCAGGGAACGCCTCCGTCTGCGACCGCGGCATTGCCACCGGAGGATCGTCCGGAAACCGGCCAGCCGAAGGAACTGCCGCAGAATCTGAAGAAGCAGCTGGTGGATTTTGGCACCAAGGAGCCAGCCGGCACGATCATCATCGATACATCAAACACATACCTCTATCTGGCGCTCGGTAGCGGCAAAGCGCTCCGCTACGGCATCGGCGTCGGCCGCGAAGGTTTTACCTGGGCCGGTACCGAGCGAGTCAGCAGGATGTCGGAATGGCCGGACTGGCACCCGCCGTCGGAGATGATCGATCGCCAGCCTTATCTACCCCGCTTCATGGCGGGTGGCCCGGGCAATCCACTTGGCGCGCGCGCCCTTTATCTCGGCAAGACGCTGTACCGCATTCACGGCACCAATCAGCCCTCGACCATTGGCACCTTCGTGTCGTCGGGCTGTATCCGCCTGTTGAATGATGACATCGAGGATCTGTTTAGCCGCGTGCAGGTCGGAACGCGTGTTGTGGTGCTTCCAGGAGGCAAGCCGCCTGAGCACGTCGCCAACACGGGAATGCAACCAGCTGCGGGCGGTCCGGCGCCGGCAGGCGGGCCAGCCAATATTGCGCCGCCGGTCAACACTGGCACCGCACCGCGCAGCAATTCCACCGCGATTACATCCTCGCCGCTGCCGCCCGTGCGTTAGACCGCATCGCGGCCGTGGCGCGCCCCTCGCTACTGCACTAACATTGCCATCTGCACGGCCCGAGCAGCATCGGGTCGGAGCCTCGATATTGAACGGAGGCGGACATGGCGCGTGTGCTATCGCAAACCCGATTGAATCGGCGCAAATTCCTGGCCGGCGTAGCGATCACCGGCGCGGCGAGTGCGCCGCTGGCGGCCGACGCGTCCAGCGCCGTGGCCCCGTCGGTACCGCCAACCTCACCCCGGCCATCGGCGCTGCGGCCCAACGCGGTGCTCGCCGCGGCGGAAACCGCGACGCCGCAACCCTCCATGCAAGCCGGAGGCATACCCAACTCCGACTTCATGGTCGACGTCATCAAGTCACTCGATATCGAATATTTGCCGTGCAATCCGGCATCGAGCTTCCGCGCCTTGCACGAATCCCTGATCAACTACGGTGGCAACAAGAAGCCCGAGTTTCTGACCTGTACGCACGAGGAATCCTCGGTGGCGATGGCGCATGGCTATTTCAAGATCGCCGGCAAGCCGCTCCTGGTGCTGTGCCATGGCACCGTCGGTCTGCAGCACGCGGCTATGAGCATCTACAACGCCTGGTGCGACCGCGTGCCGGTGATCGTGATGGGTGGCACGGATCTTGATGCTTCCAAGCGCCCGCCCGGGGTGCCGACCTTCCATTCGGCGCAGGACATCAACGCGCTGGTGCGCGACTTCACCAAATGGGACGATCAGCCGGTGTCGCTGCAGCACTTCGCGCAGTCGACGGTGCGCGCCTACAAGCTGGCGATGACGCCGCCGCATGAGCCGGTGATGATTGCACTGCATGCCGGCCTGCAAGAAGAGACGACGCATGAGCGCGCGAAGCTCAGTATTCCGCGCTATGTGCCGACCGCACCGCCGCAAGGCGAGATGAACGCTGTCCGTGAAGCCGCGCGCCTGCTGGTGGCGGCAGAGCATCCGGTGATCATCGCAGACAAGTACGCGCGCACGGCGGACGGCATAAAATGGCTTGTTCAGCTTGCCGAAGTATTGCAAGCGCCTGTCATCGATCAAAAAGGCCGAATGAATTTCCCGAATACCCACCATTTGCTGCAGAACTCGCGGGCCCAAGTGCTGATCAAGGACGCCGACGTGATCCTGGGCCTCGAACTTTCGGACTACTGGGCCACGGTCAACGGGTTCGTCGACAACGGCGACAACGATGGCGTGGGCTTGCAGGAATCCCACATCAAGCCAAATGCAAAGCTCATCAGCATCAATTCCGTCCAGCTCAACACAAAATCGAACTACCAGGACTTCCAGCGTTTCCAGGTCGTGGACGTCGACATGGCGGGCGACGCGGAAGCTACAGTGCCGGCGCTGATCGAGGCCGTGAAACAGGCGCTGCCATCCGAGCGCAAGGCCGCGATCGAGGTGCGCGGCGCTGGCATGAAGAAAGCCTGGAGCGAGGCGCGCGAACGTACCCGGCAGGCCGCATCGTACGCATGGGACGCAAGCCCGATCAGTACCGCGCGCATGACGATGGAAGTCTATGCGCAGATCAAGGATCTCGATTGGTCGTCGGTCGGCGCCGACCGCCAACTGTCGAGCTGGCCGACCCGGCTGTGGCCGATGGACAAGCACTATCACCATATCGGCGGACCGGGCGGCTTTGGCGTTGGTTACAATTTGCCGGGTGCGGTCGGCGCCGCGCTCGCCAACCGCGACGCCGGACGCTTCTCGGTCAATTTCCAGCCTGACGGCGACTTCATGTATGCGCCCGGCGTGTTGTGGACTGCGGCACGGCACAAGATTCCGCTGTTGTCTGTGATGCACAACAATCGCGGCTATCATCAGGAGGTGATGCACGTTCAGCGCATGTCGAATCGCCGCGACCGCGTCGCCAGCCTTCGCAACGACATAGGTCCGGTCGGCACGCGTCTCGAAAATCCGACTATCGACTACGGCAAGCTGGCGAGTTCGATGGGGATGTGGTCGGCCGGTCCGATTACCGACCCAGGTGAACTCGCGCCAGCGCTCAAAAAGGCGGTGCAGGTGGTCAAGGCTGGCGAGCCTGCCCTGGTCGATGTCGTGACGCAGCCGCGTTGAAGGTGCCGTGATGCGAATGTGGATGATCACGCTGGGGTTGGCTGCCGCGCTCAACGTCGGACAAAACGGTGCTCTGGCCGCGTCGGTCGAACATGGCAAGACGGCATTCATTCAAAACGGCTGTTGGCAGTGTCACGGCACGATTGGACAGGGCTCAATCATGACCAGCGGCGGCAAGCGACTCGCACCCGATCCGCTGCCGTGGGAAACGTTTTACGCTTTCGTGCGTTCGACAAATCGCGCCATGCCGCCGTACAGTGGGAAAATCCTCTCCGACGGCGATCTCGCGGATATCTACGCTTATTTGCAGTCGATTCCGAAGCCGCCCGATGCGACCAGCATCCCGCTGCTCAATCGTTAGCCGTCGCGTCCTTGCGCGTTGACGCGCGCCAACCGTGTGATCGCCTCGATCATCGCACCGGGATCAGCCTGGCCCTTTCCGGCGATGTCATGAGCGCTGCCATGCGCCACCGACGAAAATAGAATTGGCGAGCCGATCGAAAGACCGGCAGTGCGGTTGAACGCTTGCAGCTTCGCGGCGATGTGACCTTGGTCATGCAGCATCACGATGAAGGCGTCGGCCCCCTTCTTGCGGAACATCGTGTCGGCACCAAAAGGACCCGATACGTCGATTCCATCCTTGGCCGTCTGGTGAATCGCGGGCTCGATGATCTCGATCTCTTCGCGGCCGAACAATCCTTCTTCGCCGGCGTGAGGGTTGAGCCCGCTGACAAAGATCTTAGGACGCGCGATGCCAAGTTTTTTTAATGATAAATCGGTGATCCGGATCACGCGTTCGATATGCTCCGCGGTAATCAATTCGACCGCCTCCCGCACGCTGACATGTAACGTCGCGTGCACGATCCGGGATTGGTCGAAACAGATCATCAGGTAGACATCATTGACCGGCGTGCCGGTCTCGCGCGCGACGAATGACGGATAGCCATCGAAGGCAATACCTGCCGCGGCGATTGAGCGCTCCGTCTGCGGCGCCGCCACGACGGCCTCGACCTCCTTGGCCAGCGCAGCTTTGATGGCCCGGCTTGCGCTCGCCAGCGACGCACGGCCGTAAGCGGCGTCAACGGTGCCCATTCGAACCATCGCGTTGCTGCCGTCGCGTGCGTCCAGCAAATTGACGGCTCCGTCGGTCCAATCCGCACCAGATGTCTTTTCGATCACGTGCAAAGTCGGCGAAAGGCCGGAGGCTCGAGCATGCAATTCCACCGCCGCCGGGTCACCCACCAGCAGGGGGCGGCATAGATTGCGGACGCGCGGATCAATCGCCGCCTTAAGTGCGATCTCCGGGCCGATTCCGGCGGGGTCTCCGGTTGCAATGGCGATGCGCGGCAAAGGCATGGCACTTGGCTTCCGTAACCGGTGCGGCTGCATATAATGGCCGCTACCTGCCAGAAACATAGCAAAGACCTGAGGGAACGTCGCCATGATGTCGCGTGAACAGAACGACCAGCTGAGCCGCGTCGGCCCCGGAACATTCATGGGCAAGTTGCTGCGCCGCTACTGGGCACCGTTCCTTCTGTCGTCGGAAATTCCCGAGCCCGATTGCCCGCCGGTACGCGTCAAGTTGATGGGTGAGAGCCTGGTTTGCTTTCGCGACAGCAAGGGACAAATCGGTCTGATCGATGAATTCTGCGCCCATCGAGGGGTTTCGCTCTGGTTTGGACAAAACGAAGAATGTGGCCTCCGCTGTCCCTACCATGGCTGGAAATACGACGTGACCGGCCAATGCGTCGATCTTCCGTCGGAGTCGGAAGAAAGCGGCTTCCGCAAGAACATCAAGTTGAAATCCTATCCCTGTATCGAGAAAGCCGGAATTATCTGGGCCTACATGGGCCCGCCGGCCATGCAGCCGCCACCGCCGGCCCTGGAATGGACCGATGTCGAGCCGCCGCAGCGCTTCGTCTCCAAGCGGTTGCAGGAGTGCAATTACCTTCAGGCGATGGAAGGCGGCATCGATTCCAGCCACGTGTCATGGCTACACGGGTCCGAGCTCAACAAGGATCCGCTGTTCAAGGGTTCGAAGGGGAATGTCTACAACGAGCAGGACCGCATGCCGTTGTTCGAGGTCGAGGAATTCCCGGGCGGCTTGCTGATCGGGGCGCGGCGCAACGCCGACGGTGGCAAGTATTACTGGCGCATCACGCCCTGGATCGTGCCCTGGTATTCGATCATACCGCCGCGCGCCGGTCATCCATTGGGCGCGCATGCCTGGGTGCCGATCGACGACGAAACCTGCTGGGCCTGGAGCATCAACTATCATCCCAAGCGCGCACTGACGAAATCGGAAGTCTCCGCGATGCAGGACGGCGAGGGCATCCACGTCAAATACGTGCCAGGCACATTTATTCCACTCGCCAACAAGGCGAACAACTATCTGATGGACCGCGAGTCACAGCGCCACGGCCATTCGTCGACGGGCGTGGACGGAATCGCAATGCAGGACGCTTCCATCCAGGAAAGCATGGGGCCGATTCAGGATCGCACCAAGGAACATCTGTGTGCGACCGACAGCGGCATCGTCATGACACGCAAGATCTTGTTGCGCGCCGCAAAAGCGGCTGCGGAAGGTGGCGCGGTTCCGGCGACCGAGCCGGAGGCGCAGCGTGTGCGCTCTGCATCAATCGAGCTCGAAAAGGGCGTCTCGTTCGCACAGGGCGCCAGTCACGGTCTCTACGCTGCGCTTGGGACGGATCCCTTGTCGGTGTGACCGCGCCTCGAGTTCACAGACTGTGCGCTTCTCTTACTCCGCCGCGGTCTTTGCCGGCTTGCTGATCGCAGCATTGACGCGCGGCATGACTTCCTCGGCCATCAATTGCATCGAACGTTTGGCGAGCGTCGGGTCGACCCAATCCATGCCGGCATAGACCAATTCACCGAAGTCGCCGGTGTCCTCGTGCATCTTGAGGATTTCATCGACGACCTTGTTGACAGTGCCGAATGTCACACAGTTCTGCATGACGTAATCAAGCGTGATCTCGTCGTCGGACTGCTCCTTGTAGCTCTTGAATACATAGAGCCGGTTGCCGCGTTTCATCTTTGCGCGCATTTGCTCGAAGTAAAATCGATACGGGCTCCTGGCATCGTCGTGGCCATAGCGCGCTGCAACCTTGTCGTCGTCCGCGACGAAAACCGTGCGCGCCACGCGCCAATCGGCAATGTTGGCTTTGGCGCCGACCTCGGCCTTGCCTTTGGCGTAATTGGTCCAATGTGACTTGAGATGCTTCGCCAAAAGGAAATTGGCCGACAACGGATGGAAGTCGCGCTTGCCCATAAGCACGACGCCCGGCGAGAATGGCGCCACCACGGTTCCAACGATCTCCGGCCGCGGCTTCTGAAAGGGTTTCGCCAGGATGCCGACGCCGAGGTCGAGCGCGGCGGTGCGCGCAAAGCCGACCTTGAAACGGTTGTCGGGGAAATCGATATCGTAGGGCGGATCGCGCTCCCACACCGCCAGTATGACGTCGATTGCCTCGGCGAAGATCTTGTTGCGATCCAGGTCGAGGATGCCGATCGCTTCCGAATCAGACGTGAGCGCGCCGGCGCTGATGCCCATCACGAAACGCCCTTGCGACAGGTGGTCGAACATTGCCGCGTTGACCGCGATCACCACCGGGTGCATTTGCGCGAGATTTGTGGTGCCGGTCGCGAGCTTGATGGTTTTGGTGTCGTGAATCAGCGTCGCCAAGAACAACAAGCTGTTGGTGACATTTTCGCAGGCGTCGGTCAGGTGCTCGCCCATAAAGGCGTCGTGGAAGCCGAGCTTGTCGGCAAGGATGATCGCCTCACGATCCTCGCGCAGCGTCTGCGACCAGTCCCGGCCCATCGGGTGCACAGGCATGGTGAAGTAGCCCAACCGCATTAAACGTCTCCGCCTCGAAAATTTGTTGGACAGCACGCTAGCCGACCCGGCGCGCCGATGCAGCAAATCTTCGGCCACGGCGCGGACATCGGGCAGCCCTGCGAAGTCCCTGTTTTCATAATATTAAAGTTGACCGCCACATCGCGCTGGGCGCACGCTATTTTCGCGTCATCAATGTTTCCACAGGCGGGTTTTGGCGGATTTCGCTGCCGCACGCGAGCGACTAGGTTCGTCTCTCGCCGTTCACAAGGTTTGCCATGCTCCGCTGGTTCCACGCCTTGATGCCGAAGGAGGAGCGCTTCTTTGTGCTGTTCGCACGTCATTCCGATGCCGTGCTGGCCGGCGCCGAAGCTCTGCGTAGCATGCTTGACGGGGGTGCCGCGGTTAAAACGAATTACCAAACCGTGATGGATCGCGAGCATGATGCCGACGACGTTACACGCGAAGTGCTGATCGCGGTGCGCCGCACCTTCATCACGCCGTTCGATAGAGGCAATATCCGTGACCTGATCACCTCGATGGACAATTCCATCGACCAGATGCAGAAAACCGCCAAGTCGGTCATGTTGTTCGAGTTGAATGAATTCACGCCGCAGATGCGCGAAATGGCGGACGCCATCGTGAAATGCGCGCACCTGGTGCGCGAGGCGGTGCCGCTGCTGCAATCGATCAGCGCCGAAGCGGGGCACATCAGCGACTTGACTGCGCAGATATCAGCGATCGAAGGCCGTGCCGACGAACTCCACGACATCGGCTTGCACGAACTCTACCGGTCGAATGTTGGCGGCAGCGGTCTGGCGTTCTTTGTGGGAAATGAAGTTTACGATCACCTGGAGAAGGTCGTCGACCGGTTTGACGATGTCGCCAACGTGATGCACGGCATTGTGATCGAGCACGTCTGAGTCCGGTCAGGGCACAACACGATGGATGCCGGCACGTTGGCTTTTCCGCTGCTGATTGGGCTGATCCTGATTGCGCTGGCGTTCGATTTTCTCAACGGCATGAACGACGCTGCCAACGCGATCGCGACGGTCGTCTCGACCCGTGTTTTGCGCCCGCACTATGCCGTGGCCTGGGCTGCGTTTTTCAACTTCATCGCCTTTCTGGTGTTTGGCCTGCATGTCGCGGAGACCGTCGGGCGCGGGATCGTGCAGGCCGACATCATCGACGAGCGTGTCATCTTCGGCGCCTTGGCCGGCGCAATCACGTGGCAGATCATTACCAACCGGCTTGGAATTCCGTCGTCGAGCTCGCATGCATTGATTGGCGGGCTGGTGGGCGCCGGGTTGGCGAAAGCCGGCATTTCGGCCGTCGTGTGGCAGGGCGTTTTTAAAACGATCAGCGGCATCGTGCTTGCGCCCGGGCTTGGCTGCGTCCTCGCACTGTTTCTGATGCTGTTGGTATCGTGGATCTTCGTACGTTTCACGCCGTACGGCGTGGACAACTTTTTCCGGCGCGCACAGCTGGTCTCGGCCGCCTGCTACGCGCTCGGCCACGGCGGGAACGACGCGCAGAAGACAATGGGCATCGTTGCCGTACTGCTCTATTCGCAGGGCTATCTCGGGTCCAAATTCTACGTGCCCTTTTCCGTGGTGATCGCGTGCCAGGCCGCAATAGCAATCGGCACGCTCGCCGGCGGCTGGCGTATCGTGCACACGATGGGCAGCAGGATCACGCGGCTCACTCCCGTGCAGGGTTTCTGCGCGGAAACCGGGGGCTCGATCATGCTGTTCGCGGCAACCGAACTCGGCATTCCCGTGTCCACCACGCACACGATTACCGGCTCGATTATCGGTGTCGGCGCCGCAAAAAAGGTGTCCGCGGTGCGTTGGGGCGTGGCGAAGGGGATCGTCACGGCCTGGATCATTACCATCCCGGCGTCGGCAGCCGTTGCGGCGTTGATTTATGGGCTGAGCGGGCTTTTTGGCTGATCAGGCCGCGACGCCCGACAGGAAGCCTTCAACTTCCCGGCGCAGTCCGACGGCGGCCGCTTCCACGGCCTGCGACGCCGTGAGGACGTTTTCCGCTGATTGCCGGGTTTGCGCGGCGGCACCGGTTACTTCCCCGAGCACCGACACCACCACCTTCGCGCCATCGGAGGCGCTGGCGACACTCTGTGAAATTTCGCCGGTTGCGGCACTCTGCTCCTCGACCGCGGCGGAAACGGCGGTCGCACAGCTGTCGATTTCCTGCATACGACCAGAGATGCGGCTGATGGCGGACACCGCGCTCGAAGTTGCCGCCTGTACGGCCATGATCAGCCTGGAAATATCCTCGGTCGCCTTGGCGGTCTGTACCGCCAGCGACTTGACCTCGGAGGCGACCACGGCGATTGCCGGCTTCGCCGGCGCGGGCCGCTTCGATGGTGGCATTGAGTGCCAGAAGGTTGGTCTGCCCAGCGATGGCGCGGATCAATTTGATAACGTCGCCGATTTTTTGCGCGGCCTGCGCCAGCGCGGTGATTTGATGATTGGTGCCCTGCGCTTCGCCGACTGCCGAGCGTACGATCTCCGTCGTCTTGGCCAGTTGGCGGCCGATTTCGTTGATCGAGCCGGACAGTTCATCGGCGGCGACAGCGGCGGTTTCCACATTCGTCGAAGCTTCATTCGAGGCTGTTACGGCGCCGTCGGCGCTATTCGAGGTTTGCCCGGAATTGCTGAACAGGGTGGTGGCCGTGGACCGCATCGCCTTGGCACCTTCGGCCACGGTCTTCAGGTGGTCCTCGACCTGGCGCCTGAATGCGGCAATTGCCTGGTCGATCACGGCGCGCCGCTGTTGTTGCTCCTGCATCGACACCCGCTCGCGTTCCGCGTCTCGCCGCTCGGTGATGTCCTCATGCGTCGCCACCCAGCCGCCATCGGGCATTGGCCGGTTGATGACGGAAATTGCGCGTCCGTCTTTTGATTTCACTTCGGAGGCGGTTGTCTTGCCCGCAGATATGGTGCCAAGGAGCTCACGTCGGTAGGCGATCGGGTCGCGCGAAAAGCTGCCGTTTCTGAGGCGGTATTCGAGCACGCTCTGCAAAGAGCAGCCCGGCTTAACGATGTCGGCGGACAGGCTGTACATCTCCATGTACCGCCGGTTGCACACGACAAGGCGCTCGTTGCCGTCGAACAT
>Ga0307500_10000738_pt1 | contig 10389 bp, 13 predicted proteins | sample 14_S_MG_FD_201362 | JGI IMG/M metagenome (GOLD analysis project Ga0307500, IMG submission 201362) | Soil microbial communities from Populus trichocarpa stands in riparian zone in the Pacific Northwest, United States - 14_S | ecosystem: Environmental > Terrestrial > Soil > Riparian zone > Trees...
CCGCGCGGTTGCGATGCCGACGCGCAGGCCGGTGAAGGAGCCGGGGCCGACGCCGACCGCGATCCGGTCGATCGCCTGCCAGCCGCCCGCCGCCGCAACCGCTCGCTCGACCTCGCCCAGCAGCGCCGTGGTGTGCTGCGGCCCGCCCTTCTCGGAGAGCCCCAGCAAGGCCTCGTGCAGAACCTCCTCGCCGCGCGTGACGGCGACCGCAGTGTCGGTGGTGGCGGTGTCGAAGCCGACGATCGCCGGCTTTGGTGCCGTGTCAGGCAACGTTCGCCCTCTCTGGCTTCGTCACCCGACACGGCACTGGGTTGCTTGCCCTATCCGTGCTTATGACTGTTGCGCTCGGGGACGACGAAGTAGGAGACCCCGACCCGCTTGCCGCCGACGAACCAGGACACCTGGTGTTTGCCGGGGATGTTCGAGGTGATCTTGTTGACGTAGAGGGTGCCCTGTTTGGCTTCCTGTTTGGGCGCGCAGAGGTTTTTCTTGGTCGGGAACTTGACGCAGACCGTGTAGAAGACGTCGGCGCTGTTGCTGCGGAAGAAGGCGCCCTTTTTGCGCGCCTTCTGACAGACGTGTGCGGGTTTCGCCTTCTGGGAGAGACCGCAGGCGACGTAGTGCCTGAACGCGGGCCCTTTTGCCGAGGCGGGCGCGGCGCTGGCCAACAGCGCGATCCCCAGTCCGATCGCGGTCAGCGTCTTCAGTCCCTTCATCTGGCGAGATCCCTCCTTCGGTTTGCGTACCCGGGCGATGCTACAGAGCGGCTTCCGTCTCCGAAACACGCCTATTTGCGGGGCGATGCGGGCTCCCAGCGGATTCGTCGCCGGTCCCGGTCGAGGTGATCGATGCCAACCGTCGTGACGCTGCGGTCGCCGAGCTGCGGGACCGCGATCACCGGCCACTCGACGAAGCCGACCGAATCGGCGTCGAGGTAGTCGTCGAGCAGCGCCGGATCCTCGCCCTCCAACCCGCCGAGCCGGTAGAGGTCGAGGTGGGACACGGGCAGGCGGCCGGCGTAGCGCTGGCCGATCGTGAAGGTCGGCGAGGTGACCGGCCCCTCGACCCCGAGCGCCCGGCAGGCGCCGCGGATCAGCGTCGTCTTGCCGGCGCCTAGCTCGCCGCTGACGACGACGACGTCGCCGGGGCCGAGCCCGGCGGCGATCCGCGCGCCCACGGCCTCCGTCTCGGCGGCCGAGTCGCTCTCGACCGTCTCCGCGGGGCCGCTCAACCGAAGAAATCGAGCTGGTCGGGCGGCGGAGGCGCGGCGACCGACGGCTCCTCCGGCGCGGCCTCCTCCTCGAGGTCCGCGGCGCTGACCGGCGGCGGCCCGGCCAGCAGCTGCGGCAAGAGGTCGAAGTCGGCGCGCAGCTGCTCCTTGACCGCCGGCGTGCGCAGCGCCGCCGCAGGATGAAAGAGCGGCAGCAGGAAGACGGTGTGGCTGCCCAGCCGGTGGACCTGGGTCGTCCCCCGCACGCGGGTGATGCCGGCCGGGTTGCCGCTCAACAACTTGGTCGCGAAGTTCCCCAGAGTGCAGACGACGCGCGGCTCGATCAGGCGAATCTGCTCGAAGAGGTAGGGCTTGCAGGTCTCAATCTCGAGCGGTTGGGGGTCGCGGTTCCCCGGCGGCCGGCTCTTCAGCACGTTGGCGATGAAGACGTCGTCGCGCGAGAGGCCCACTTCGCCGAGCATCTGGTTGAGCAGCTGGCCGGCGCGCCCGACGAAGGGCAGGCCCTGACGATCCTCTTCGGCGCCCGGCGCCTCGCCGACGAACATCACCTCGGCGTCGGCGTCGCCGGCGCCGAACACGGCTTTGCTCCGCGTCTCGTGCAGGGGGCACTTGGTGCACGCCTGCACCTCTTTGTAGAGGTCGACCAGCTCGGCGCGCCGCTCCTCGGCCGTCATCGGCGCAATGCTAGCCGCGCATCCGACATTCACCACACCCTGGTGGGGCGAATGTCGGATGCGTCGTCAGGGAAGTGGCTCCCAGGCCCAGCTCTGCTGCGAGCCGATGCCGTCCTTCTGCTCCAGGTAGTGCTGGAACTCGGCCAGCTCCGCCGGCTCGACCGAGTAGACGTGCTCGGCCGCCGGGAAGCGATGCGAGCGAACCTCCTCGACGTAGCTGCCGACGCCCTCGACCATCGCGGCGTGGATCTCGGCGTAACGCTTGACGAATTTCGGCGCCCGGCCGGTGGTGATGCCGAGCAGGTCGTGGTAGACGAGCACCTGGCCGGCGGTCGCCGGGCCGGCGCCGATCCCGATCGCCGGGATCTCCAGGCGCGCCGCGATCTCCTCGGCGATCGCCGCCGGCACCGCCTCGAAGACGACGGCGAAGCAGCCAACCGACTGCAGCGCCAGGGCGTCCTCGAGCAGCTGGATCGCGCCTTGGGCGGTCTTGCCCTGGGTCTTGTAGCCGCCGAGCGCGGTCGCCGTCTGCGGGGTGAGGCCGACGTGCCCCATCACCGGAATCCCGGCGCGAACGATCGCCCGCGCGCGCTCGACCGAGGTCCCCCCCGCCTCCAGCTTGACCACCTGGCAGCCGGTCTCCTTGACCAGCCGTTGGGCGCTGCGCACGGCCAGCTCGTTGCTCGCCTCGTAGCTGCCCATCGGCATGTCGCCGACCATCAGCGCGGTCTTCGTGCCCCGGCGGACGGCTTTGCCGAGCACGATCATCTCCTCCATCGAAACCGGCTCGGTGCCCGGATAGCCGAGCACGACCATCGCCGCGGTATCGCCGACGAGGACGAGGTCGACGCCGGCCTCCTCGGCCACCCGGGCCGAGGGGTAGTCGTAGGCGGTGACCATGACGATCGGCTCACCCGCCTGCTTCATCTCCGCCAGGCGGGGCAGGGTGACCGGCGCGCGCTCGCTCATGACAGCGCCTCCTGGGAGAGCAGCACCTCCGGGTGGCTGTCGACCGCGACCGTCCCGTTGTCGTCGTCGACGTGGACGACGACCGGCGCGTAGGCCTCCAAGTCGCGCTCGTCGTAGGCGCCAAACGAGGCGACGATGATCTTGTGGCCGGGCCTCGTCAGGTGCGCGGCGGCGCCGTTGACCTGCATCGTGCCCGAGCCGGGCTCGCCGTCGATCACATAGGTGACGAAGCGTGCGCCGTTGTCGATGTCCCAGACGTGGACCTGCTCGTTGGTGATCAGGTCCGCCTGCGCCATCAGCTCGGTGTCGACGGTGATGCTGCCGATGTAATCGACATCGCAATCGGTCACCGTCGCCCGGTGGATCTTGGACTTGAGCATCTGCCTCTGCATCAGTTGCTTTCCTCTCTCCCGCCGTCACCGGCGATCGTCACGTTGTCGATCAATCGCGCCCCACCCACCTGGGCGGCAAGCGCGATCAGCACCGGCCGGCCGTTCAGCTCGGCCGCCGGCTGCAAGCTCTCGGCGTCGCGCGCCTCGAAGTACTCGGGCTCGATCCCGTCCTCGGCGAGAACGCGCCGTCCGGCGGCGAGGCCGGCGGCGAGCGAATCCTCGCCCGCGACCCGCTCGACCTCGCGCAGGGCGCGCGAGAGGGCCGTCGCGCGCCGGCGGTCCTCGTCGCTCAGGTAGGCGTTGCGCGAGCTCATCGCCAGGCCGTCCGGCTCGCGCACGATCGGCAGCGCCTCGATCCGCACCGGCATGTCGAGGTCGCGCGCCATGCGGCGGATGACGGCGACCTGTTGGGCGTCCTTCTGGCCGAAGTAGGCGACGTCGGGCCGGACGGTGTTGAAGAGCTTCGCGACGACCGTGGTGACGCCGCGGAAGTGCTCGGGGCCGCGTCGCGACGGATCGCCGCAGAGGACCTCGGTCAGCCCGCTCACCTCGACCGCGGTCGAGAAGCCCTCCGGATAGACCGCCTCGACCGGCGGCGCGTAGATCAGGTCGGCGCCGGCCTCGGAGGCGAGCTCGGCATCGCGCCGCTCGTCGCGCGGGTAGCGGTCGAGGTCCTCGTCGGGCCCGAACTGGGTCGGGTTGACGAAGAGGCTCATCACGACCAGGTCGCACTCGGCGCGGGCAGTGCGCAACAGCGAGAGGTGCCCCTCGTGCAGGCAGCCCATCGTCGGCACCAGGCCGACCGTGCGCCCCTCGGCGCGGGCGGCGCCAAGGATCGAGCGCAGCTCATCCTTGGCGCGGACGAGCTTCGCGCCTGCCGCTGCATGAAAAGGCTCAGTGGCTACGAGGTTCATTGGCGGTCCATGCCCGGTCGGGTCACGGCCTCGGCTGCATTATAGGCACGATCGGTGGCGCTTCTGTGACGTTTCGCGCGCAGCTCAGCGCTGAAACTCGATCTCGCGGATCACCCGCGCCGGAGCCCCGGCTGCGATCGAGCCCGGCGGTATGTCCTTGGTGACCACGGAATTCGCGCCGATCACGCAGCGCTCGCCGATCGTCACCCCGCCGGTGACGGCGACGTTGACCCCGAACCAGCAGTTGGCGCCGATCTTGACCGGGCCCTTGCCCACGAACCCCTGCCAGGTGATCGGCGTATCGGGGTCGTCGACACGGTGATCGGCGTCGCCGACGAAACAGCCGTTGGCGAACATCGTGTGGTCGCCGATCTCGATCGACTCCAGTGCCGCCAGCATCGTGTTGCGGTTGAGGAAGCAGCCGGCGCCGATCTCGATCCGGGCCTCGGGGGCGAGCGTCAACCAGCAACCCGGCTCGAGGAGCGTGCCTTCCCCGATCGTCAGGCGGCCCTCGTCGAGCGCCTCCAGCACCTCGCCCTCGACCGGCCGGCGAATGAAGAAGCCGCCTCTGGCTGCGTGTCGGGCAAGCCGCCAACGGCGCAGGGGCCGCCGGTTGCGCTCGTACCAGCGCCGCTTGCGCCACCACAGCCCCCAGCCGGTGTCCGCCATGGCGCCACCCTACTCCGAGGCGAAGGGCCTGAAACAGCCATATCTCGCGTTTCCGGCCCGTCGGCGGGAATAGACTTGTCGCGTGGCTGGGCTACGCGGCGGTATCGACCTCGGCGGGACGAAGATCCAAACCGCGATCGTCGATGCCGGCGGCGCGGTCTCTGGCGAAGCGCGGCAACCGACCCCGACCGCGGGCGGCCCGGCTGACGTCGCCCGCGCGATGGAGGAAACGCTGCGCGAAGCGGCCTCCGCCGCCGGCGTCAAGCCCGAGGAGCTGCGCGGCGTCGGTGTCGGCTCGCCCGGCGACGCCGACGAGAAGACCGGCGTCGTCTCCAGCGCTCGCAACCTGCCGGGCTGGGAAGGCAGCTTCCCACTCGGTGAAACGCTGGCGGACGCGCTGGGCACGCCGGTGCGGGTTGGCAACGACGTCCAAGTCGCAACCGAAGCCGAGTTTCACCTCGGCGCCGGGCGCGAGTTCCAAAGCCTGATCGGGGTCTTCTGGGGAACGGGAGTCGGCGGCGGCCTGGTGCTCGACGGCAAGCCCTGGCTCGGCCGCGGCGGCGCGGGTGAGATCGGCCACATGGTCGTCAAGCGCGGCGGCGCCAAGTGCCCCTGCGGGCGCAAGGGCTGCATGGAGGCCTACGCGGGCCGCTCGGCGATGGAAGCCGAGGCGCGGCGCGAGCACGAAGAAGGCCACAAGACCGACCTCTTCAGGCTGATGGAGAAGCACGGGAAACCGCGCCTCACCAGCGGCATCTGGGAGCGCGCGATCGACCATGGCGACCACCTGGCGACAAAGCTGATCGAGCGCGCGATCGAGGCGCTCGGCACCGGCATCGCCTCGGCCGTCAACCTGCTCGACCCCGAGGCGGTGATCCTTGGCGGCGGCCTCGGCATCCGCTTCGGCGACCGCTGCATGGACGCGCTGACGAAGGAGATGGCGAAGCACCTCTTCGTCGACGAGCGGCCGCCCGCGGTGCGCGTCGCCTCGCTGGGCGATCTCGGCGGCGCGATCGGCGCCTCGCTGTTGGTCGACCGCTGAACGCCGTCAGGCGGGCTGGGCCACCGTCAGGCCCTGATCTGCAGCAGCTTCGGCCAGCCGCTCGTCATAGCTGACGAACAGACCGATCTCGTCGCGAACGCTCAGGGCCGTCGCGAGGTGAAGCGCATCGAGGCTTCGCAGCCGTGTTGGCTCCAATTCGGAAGCTATGTCCAGAATCAAATCGTCGAGTGGCAACAGCGACACGCCCTCCAACCATCTACGGGCCTCGAAGGCATCCTCGGAACTCCGGCGAGCACAAGCCCGAATCGACTCCACCGCCAGTAGAGCACTCGATATGTATCCGTCCCAATTGGCCAACTCCGTCAAAAGGGCTGTCTCACCTGACTCGCGAAGCACCGCCTTGACATAAGCGGAACTATCGAGATACGCGCCGCGAGAAGCTATAGCCGCTCTTCCCGCTCCGCATCGAGCAGTTCAAGGCTCGATGGCCCTCCCGCAGGCCTCCGTGGGGCGACCTTGGCCAGCTCCAGCAGGTCGACGGTGGGCATCGTCGCGCCCCGCTCGGCGACAAGCCGGGCTATCGGCGAGCTCACCGGCCCCGACGGCACGAGCCGAGCCACCTCTCGCCCTCGCTCGGTGACCCGAAAGACGCCACCTTCCTTCACCTGTCCCAGGTAACGGGACAGGTTCTGTCGCAGCTCTCGCACACCGACCGACTCCATGTGCGCCACCGTAGCACATCGAGCTCCATGTATCAGCTTGTTGTCTACACCCGGCCAGCGGCCTGGCGCTGCTGGCGGGCGATTGCGTCGACCAGGACGGCGAGCAGGAGGACGCCGCCGGTGACCATGAACTTGACCGCCGAGGAGAGCGCGAGCAGGTCCATCCCGTTGGAGATCGAGCCGATCACCAGGGCGCCGAGCAGCGCCGTCCAGACCGAGCCGCGGCCGCCGAAGAGGCTGGTGCCGGCGATCACCGGCCCAGCGATCGCGAGCAGCAGCAGTTCGCTGCCGCCCGAGCCCTGGTTGACCGCCAGCAGGCGCGAGGCGGCCATGATGCCGCCGATCGCTGCCATCGAGCCGGAGATGGCGAAGACCGCCACCCGCACACCGTTGATCCGGATGCCCGCTCGCCTGGCCGCCTCGGCATTGCCACCGACGGCGTAGACGTGGCGGCCGAAACGGGTCCGCTTGACCACATACTCCATGCCGACGACGAAGGCGAGCAGGATCAAGACCGCGAGGGGGACGCCGCGATCGGAGTTGAGGATCGCCACGGCGACGATCGCGATCGCGGCGACGAACACCATCCGGAGCGCAAGGGCCGGCACGCTCTCGCCGGCGAGCCCCGCCGCCACCCGGCGCCTATGGCCGAGCAGGACCACGGCCGCATACGTGGCGATGACGATTGCGCAGAAGATCCAGCCCACCGCATCGGAGTAGAAGGTGTTCGCCAACCCGGTGATTTTGGGGTCGGTGAGGTTGAGCGACCCGGTGGAGCCGAGCACCTGCAGCAGAGCCCCTTGCCATGCCAGTAAGCCAGCCAGGGTGACGACGAAGGAGGGAATGACGAAGCGGCTGAAGAGTGAGCCCTGAAGCAGGCCGATCGCGGTGCCGACCAGGATGGCTGCGACGATCGCCAGGTAGGGGTTCCAGCCGTGCTTGACGTTGAGGACCGCCATCACCCCCGCAGCGAGGCCGCTGACGGCCCCCACCGAGAGATCGATCTCGCCGAGCAGCAGGACGTAGACGATGCCGACCGAGATCAGGCCGATCGCCGTGATCTGCAGCATCAGGTTGGTCAGGTTCTCGGCGGAGAGAAAGCGGTCGTTCTGAGACTGGAAGATGATCCAGATCAGAGCCAGGCCGAGGACGACGCGGGCAGATGCGAGGTCACCCTGGACGAGGCGCCGCAGGGACTCGCCGCTGAAGATGTTCATGCGACTACCGGCGCTCGACGCCGGAACGGAGGCCCCCTCGCTTTTCATCGCTCCTCTTTCCTCTCGTTCGCGCCATTGCCGTTCGCGCCCTCGCCGAGACCGGTGATCGCCGAGACGACGTGCTCCTCGGTCGTCTGTTCGGCTTTGAAGTCCCCGGCGGTCCGGCCGAGACGCAGGACAACGATCCGGTCGGCGACCTCGAAGACGTTGGCGAGGTTGTGGCTGATCACGACCACGCCGAGGCCGCGCTCGCGCAGGCGCCCGATCAGCTCCAGCACCTGTTTGGTCTGGGGCACCCCGAGCGCCGCGGTGGGCTCGTCCAGCAGCACGACCCGCGGCTCTCCCAGCAGGGAACGGGCGACCGCGACCTGCTGACGCTGGCCACCCGAGAGCGTCCCGACCTCGGTGCGCATGCTGGGGATCGTCACCGCGAGGCTGGACAGCAGCTCACCGGCACTGTGCTCCATCTTCGCCTCGTCGAGCTGGCGCGAGACCTCCCCGGTGCCCGGCGATATCTCCTCCTGGCCCAGGAAGACGTTGGCGACGACGTCGAGGTTGTCGCAGAGGGCGAGATCCTGGTAGACGGTTGCGATCCCGAGATGGGTCGCGTCCTGGGGTCGCGTAACCTTGATCTCCCGACCGTCGAAGCGAATCCGCCCCTCGTCTGCCGTGTGGATGCCGGCGATCGTCTTCACCAGCGTCGACTTGCCGGCGCCGTTGTCGCCGACGAGGCCGACGACCTCGCCGGCATTGACGGCGAAGTCGACCCGGTCCAGAGCCTGGACCGGGCCGAATCGCTTGCTCACTCCGTCGAGCTCGAGGAGCGGGCCATCGGGGCTCATCGCTCAGCCCCCGGCGACCTAGGAGATCCCCGCTTCTTTACAGGCCTGTTTGTAGGGCCCGGTGCACAGTTCGGACGCGGTTACGAATTCGTCGGCGATCACCGTGCTCTTGACGTTGTCTTTGGTCACGGCGATCGGTTCGAGCAGGACAGACGGCACTTTGACTTTGCCGTTGTCGACTTCTTCGGTGATTTTGTCCTGCGGCACTTCTTCGCCTTCGGCCAGGGCGATGGCGATTTCAGCGCTGATCGTCGCCTCGGGTTCGATTTCCTTGTAGACCGTCATGTACTGCTGACCGGCGAGGATCCTCTGCAGCCCGGCGACGGTGGCGTCCTGACCGGTTACGGGTCGTTCAGAGGGGTTGATCCCGGCGCCTTGCAGCGCCGCGATCGCGCCGCCCCCGGTGTCGTCGTTGGCGGCGTAGATGCCGGCGAAGCCGTTGCTACCGAGCGCCGTGATCGCCTGCTGCGCCTCGCGCTGGGCGTTTTCGGCCGACCAGCCGGGCGTGTCGTATTCCTTGGCGATCTGCACGCCGGCCGCTTCGAACCCGGTGTGAGCGCCTTCCTTGAAGAGGGCGGCGTTGGGGTCGGCGGGGTCGCCGTTGATCATGATGATCGGGCCGCTCGCACTGCCGTCTTCTTTCAGTTTCTTCGCCAGCGTTTCGGCCTGGAGTTCGCCGACTTTTTTGTTGTCGAAGGAAACGTAGGCGTCGACTTCGCCGTTTTCAATCAGCCGGTCATAGCTGAGCACCGGGACGTTCTGGGCCTTCGCCTTTTCGGCGATCGCTGCGGCCGATTTGGAGTCCATCGGGTCGACTACGAGGACTTCAGCCCCCTGGGTCAGTGCCGCTTCGGCCTGACTCTGCTGCTTCGCCGCGTCGCCGCCGGCGTTGCTGTAGAGGACTTCGCAGTCTGGGCATTGGTCTTCGACCGCCTTTTCGAAGTCCGGCCTGTCGTCGGACTCATAGCGAGGCGTTTCGTTTTCTGGCAAGAGCAAAGCGATCTTGGCGCCGCCACCGCCGCTGCTACCGCCACAGCCGGCGGCCACGGCGACGAGCGCCAGTAACACACCAAACGCAACCGGTAAACGCTTGAGAGCTGATCGGGACATGAACTCCTCCTTTTCCAGCCCTGCCCTTACCCGCTTGCCGCGGTATTAACTCTACCGCTACGCAGCCACCGCCTCACGCTGTTTTCGCCCCCGCTTCGGTCTCGCCGGCTCGACCAGCTCGGTGAGGAAACGACCGGTGTGCGAAGCAGCGACCGCGGCGACCTCCTCGGGGGTGCCGGTGGCGATCACCTCTCCCCCCTCTTCGCCGCCGTCGGGGCCGAGGTCGACGAGGCGGTCGGCGGTCTTGATCACGTCGAGATTGTGCTCGATCACGACCACGGTGTTGCCCGCGTCGACGAGCCGCCCAAGGACCTCGAGCAGCCGCTGCACGTCGGCGAAATGCAGGCCGGTGGTCGGCTCGTCGAGGATGTAGAGCGTGTCGCCGGTCGCGACTTTGGAGAGCTCGGTCGCCAGCTTCACCCGCTGCGCCTCCCCCCCTGACAGCGTCGTCGCCGGCTGGCCGAGGCGGATGTAGTCGAGGCCGACGTCGTGCAGGGTGCGCAGGCGGCGGGCGATCTTCGGCACGTTCTCGAAGAACTCGACCCCCTCCTCAACCGACATCTCGAGCACGTCGGCGATGCTCTTGCCCTTGAAGCGGACCTCGAGCGTCTCACGGTTGTAGCGCTTGCCGTGGCACTGCTCGCAG
>Ga0307500_10000741_pt1 | contig 10379 bp, 11 predicted proteins | sample 14_S_MG_FD_201362 | JGI IMG/M metagenome (GOLD analysis project Ga0307500, IMG submission 201362) | Soil microbial communities from Populus trichocarpa stands in riparian zone in the Pacific Northwest, United States - 14_S | ecosystem: Environmental > Terrestrial > Soil > Riparian zone > Trees...
AGATTGCCGGATTGGCGTAGTCGTAGAACGCCATGCGGCGCGGCATGCCGAGAATGCCGACATAGTGCCACGGGAACGTGGTGACGATCATGCCGATGAACCACAGCCAGAGCTGGGTTCGCATCAGGCCGAAACTTTCCAGCGCGCGGCCGGTGAGATGCGGCCACAGATCATAGGCGATCGCAAAATACATGATCACGATGGCGCCGCCGAAGATCAGGTGGAAATGCCCGGTGATCCATTGCGTGTTGTGGACGCTGGCATCGAGCTGGTAGCTCATGTTGATCAGCCCGCCGGCTCCGCCGAAGCCAAGCATCACAAGCGACAGCGCGGTCGCCAGCATGATCGGATTCTGCCAGGGCAGCGCGCTGACCCATCCAAACGCGCCATGGCCGCCGCGCAGCCGGCTGGCGATCTCGGCGGATGCGCAGATCGTGAACACCGTCAGCAGCGTCGGCAGCGCCACCAGTCCGGTGAATACCGAATGCATGAATTTGAAGCCGGCGCCGACCTGCGGATCGGCAAACAGGTGGTGCACGCCGATCGGCATCGCCACCACGACGAACAGGATGAAGGATATCCGCGCCATGGCGTCGCTGTAGAGCCGGCCGCCGATCGCGCGCGGGAAGATCGTGTAATAGGCGATGTAGGTCGGAAACAGCCAGAAATAGACGATCGCATGCAGCGTCCAGGAGAAGAATACCCGCGCCAGCCCGGCGTCGATGGTCGACCGCAGGCCGAGCGCCACCGGCAGGATCTGGAAAATGATTTCGAGCGCGGCGCCGACGGCGGTCCAGCCCCAGAGATAGGCGCCCGCGACATTGGCGAACATCGCCAGCGGCACGGGCTGTTGCGGATTTTCCCGCTTCCAGATCGCCATGTTGATCGACATCAGCGCGACCCAGATCCATGAGCCGACCACCACCATCACGACGCCGATGTAATAGAAGGGATTGCCGACCATCGGCGGATAAAAAGTGTAGAGCACCGAGGCTAAGCCCAGCGAAACCGGGATCATCGCCACCACGGCGCCGAGGGCGACGAGGAAAAAGCCCGCCCAGGCCCAGCGACGGCCGACCAGCGGTTTTTCCAGCGCCGCTTCCGTGATCGCATAGCCAAAGCCCATCGCGATCAGGGTCGGGAATACATAGCCCATCGCCGAGCCGTGCGCGGTGACCGAGCGATAATAGAATTCCGGATTGAAGTGCCAGGCATTGAGCGGACTGCGGACGAACATCTGCCAGGCGCCAAGCGCCAGCGCCGCGCCGAACACGATGAAGGCGAGCCAGAAATGGCAGAGGATGAGACGCTTGTTAGTCAACACAGGTCAACCTCCGCCGTGCGGCCGCAAGCTTTGCAAAGGCGGCCTTGTCGACCACCTTGACCTTGCCCCACATGCCCTGATGCCCGATGCCGCAGAATTCCTGGCATGGCATCACATGCTCGCGCGGCGCCTTGAAGCGGATCGGCAGCTCGGCGACATAGCCCGGCACCAGCATGGTGTTGATGTTGGTGCCCTCGATCAGAAGGCCATGCACCACATCCGCGCTGGTGGCGCGCAGGGTGATCGGCGTTTCCGCGGGCACCACGATGCATTGCGGCGTGAATGAATATTGCTGCCCGATCGCGCGCACGGTGACCGAGCCGTCGGCCTCGAGCGTGCTGCCGAGATTGCTTTCGACGAATTCGCCGGAAAGATGCAGCGTCTTGGGGTCGGAGGTTTCGACCCGGCCTTGCGGCATGGTCGCCTGATGGATGCCGATCAAGGTCGCCATGCCGACCAGCACGCCGACGATCACGATCGACAGGATCGCCCATCGCCGTTCGATTCGGGCTGCGACCGCTTCGCCGGCGCCGTGATCCGTCTCCGTCGTCATGCTCGGGCGCTCACCATGTTCAAACGCTAGCCATGTTCAAACGCTCCTGGGCAGGAAGACCAGGAGATAAAACGCAAGCCACAGCCCGATCACGATCGCGGTCGCGATGCCGGCAACGGCAATGGCGCCGCCCGGGCCGGAGCGGACGATGGCGTCGACGCGCTCCTCCTCGGAGCCCAGCGTGGACGATTGCGGCGGGGATGAGTTGATCATGAGGCCCCTCAGTTCAACGTTGCCGCACGAAGTTCATTGGCCTGTCGCGCCGAGACCGCTGCGCCGCGGTTGCCCCAGGACGTGCGAATGTAGGTCACGACGGCCGCGACCTCGTCGTCGGACATCCGGTGCGCGAACGGCGGCATGCCGTAGGGCATCGGATTTCCCGCCGTGCCCGGCGGATAGCCGCCATTGAGCACCATCCGGATCGCGTTGACGGCAGAAACCATCTGGATCGACTGGTTGCCGGCGAGCGGCGGATAATGCGGCGGCATGCCGAGCCCCTCCGCCCCATGGCAGCTCGCGCATTCGCGATCGTAGATCTGCTTGCCCAGCGAGAGCAGGAGGCTGTTTTCCGCCGAAGGCAGCCGCGGTGCGGCCTTCTCCGGTGAAGTGCCCTGCGCAAGGCTCTTCAGATAGATCGCCATCGCGCGGGTGTCTTCGTCGTTGAGATATTGCAGGCTGTTGTAGACGACTTCCGCCATCGGACCGTAGACCGCGCCCCGCGCGGAGACACCCTTGCGCAGATAGTCGGAGATCTCCTCGATGGTCCAGTCGCCGAGGCCTGCTTCCTTGTTCGAGGTCAGCGACGGCGCGTACCAGTTCTGCATCGGAATCAGACCGCCCTCGAAGGCCTGCGATTCCGAACTGCCGCCCAGCGCGTTGATGGCGGTATGGCACATGCCGCAATGGCCGAGGCCTTCGACCAGATAGGCGCCGCGATTCCACTCCGCCGACTTGGTCGGATCGGGCTTGTACACGCCCTCCTTGAAAAACAGCGTGCGCCATCCGAGGATCAGCGAACGATTGCTGAAGGGAAATTTCAGATCGTGCGGACGATTGATCTGCTTCACCGGCGGGATCGAGCGCAAGTAAGCATAGATCGCGTCGCTGTCCTCGCGCGTCACCTTGGTGTAGGAGGCAAACGGCATCGCCGGATAGACCAGACCGCCGTCGGGGAAACGCCCGTTATGCATCATCTGGTAGAACTGGTCGGACGTCCACATGCCGATGCCGGTCTGCGGATCGGGCGTGATGTTGGAGGTAAAGAGTGTGCCGAACGGCGTCTTCATCGGCAGCCCGCCGGCAAAGATCTTGCCTTCGCGCGCGGTATGGCAGGCGATGCAGTCGCCGGCGCGGGCGAGATATTCACCCTTGGCGATCAGGGCCGCATCCTGCGCCACTGCAGTCGACACGCCTGCCAACAGCAACGACACGAGGAAAGCCGGGAGCAGCGCTTTCAAGGTTCTCGGCATCTGCACGATCTCCCCCTCAGTTCGGCTGGCTGCCGCAGGCAAGCGGCATCGGCAGGCTGCCCCGCTTGGCAAAGGACGGGTCATTCGGCGCCGGACGCGACGACAGGAAGGCTGCAACGGCCTTGACGTCGTCTTCAGTCAGAAGGCCGGCAACGATCTGCATGCAGTCCGGCGCCGCGGCGGTCCGGGTGCCGTAACGCCAGCCGCCGAGCTGCGCGCTGATGTAACTGGCGCGCAGGCCGAGCAGACCGGGTATCGCCGGCTCCATGCCGCCGAAGCTCGCGCCGTGGCAACTGGCGCAAGGGGGAATGCCGCGCTGCGGGTCGCCATTGACGGCAATCGATTCGCCGCGCGCGAGGATGTCGTTGCTGACGGAAGGAATAGCCGGCGCCGGGAACGGCGGCCGCAGCGAGGCAAAATGTTCGGCCATCTGCTTGAGGTAGGGGTCGGGCAGAAAATCCAGCAGATAGTTCATCGGCGGATATTTGCGGCGTCCGTCCCTGAACGCGACGAGCTGATTGTAGAGGTAGCCCGCAGGCTTTCCCGCCAGCCGCGGAAAATACACGTCGCTGGTCCCCTCACCTTCCGCACCGTGACACGAAGCGCAGGCGAGTACGCGCGCGGCCATGGTGTCAGGCGGTTGTGGGGTGGTCTGCGCCTGGAGCGCACCTGATAGAACGAGCGTCGAAGCAAGAAGGAAGAGTATCGAGAAAATTCGATGCGCCACCGCGATGCCCCATCTCAAACACTGATGGAACTTTGCATATCGTATCCACGGAGGCAACGCAGCTCCTGCGTCGGGAGCTGCGGCATTCATGCATGGGTTGGTTGGATCTACTTGCGGTAGACTTTTGTCGGATCGAATTGCTTGTCCGCGTCGACGAATGACAACCGTGTGTCACCATCGGCCGCGGCGATCTTGCGGTAGAAGCACGAGTGCCGCCCTGTGTGACAGGCAGCGCCAGTCTGCTCCACTCTGATCCAGATCGCATCCTGATCGCAATCCAGGCGTACCTCGACCACGCGCTGGGTGTGACCCGACGTCTCGCCTTTTCGCCACAACGCGTTGCGGGAGCGGCTGAAGTACCAGGCCTCACCGGTTTCGATCGTCTTGCGCAGCGCCTCGTCGTTCATGTGGGCGACCATCAGCACGTCGCCGCTCGTGGCATCGGTCGCGACGCAGGTCACTAATCCGGACGCGTCGAATTTGGGCTGGAACGACAGCCCCTCTTCGCGCTCGTTGGTCGCTGGAGATGTTGAAGTGGACACGGCAGCCCTCGCTGAGAAAATTCGGCGAGGCTACCGGCCCGGTCCTCGCACCAGGGACAGGAAACGCTGCTGCTCCGCCGGATTGTCGCGGAACATGCCGGTGAACCGGCTGGTGAACGTCATCGCGCCGTGCTTGGCGACGCCGCGCACCGACATGCAGGTATGCTCCGCCTCGATCAGCACGGCCACGCCGCGGGGTTTCAGGACCTCGTCGATCGCGGCCGCGATCTGCGCGGTCAGATGCTCCTGGGTCTGCAGACGGCGGGCGAAGATATCGGTGAGCCGCGCCAGCTTCGACAATCCGACCACGCGCTCGACAGGCGTATAGGCGATATGGGCCCTGCCGTAGAACGGCATCATGTGGTGCTCGCATTGCGAGGTGAATTCGATGTCACGGATCAGGACGAAATCGTCATAACCGGCGGTTTCGCCAAAGGTGCGGTCCAGCACCTCGGCCGGGCACTGGTGGTAGCCCTGATAGAGTTCGTCGAAGGCTTCGACCACCCGGCGCGGCGTATCCAATAGGCCCTCGCGGTCGGTGTTCTCGCCGATATAGCTGAGCAGGACGTGGACGGCCTGTTCGGCCTCCGCGCGCGACGGGCGCGGCAGGTCGGCGCGAACGGCAGCCGCCAGGAATTCGGCCGGATCGAGCTCGGCCGGGCGGGCTTCCGGGGCCACATCGGGCGATTTCACTTCGGAAGGGGCCTTGCCCGGGCGGAGGGATTTGATCAATGCGTCCATGTCTTCTCCGTTCGACCGGCCGCAAAAGCCGGAGTGTCACCGGGCAGACGGGGCGGTTTCGCCGCCGGGCGCCTGAGTCCCATCCACAAAACGCCGGCGGCCGAACTGGTTTCCAGGTTCGTCCGCCTTCGGCAACCGGCCGGGCTGTTTTTCCGCCGTTGCTGTCCATATATAGGACGATGAAACCCAGCCGCCAAGGGCGCTTACGCCGCCGCCCGGGACACCTCATCTCATGCTGAACGACATCTACAACAAGCGAATCATCGAACTGGCGGGCAATATCCCCCGCCTCGGCCGCCTCCCCGACCCCCATGCCAGCGCCACCGCCCACTCCAAACTCTGCGGTTCGACCGTCAAGGTCGACCTCAAGATGGAGGGGCCCGTAGTCACGGACTTCGCCCATGACGTGAAGGCCTGCGCGCTGGGACAAGCCTCCTCCTCGATCATGGCCAGCCATGTGGTCGGCTCGACGGCTGGCGAGTTACGTGAATTGCGAGAAACCGTGCGCAAGATGCTGAAGGAAAACGGTACTCCCCCGCAAGGCAAGTGGGCCGATATCGCCCTGCTCGAACCGGTGCGCGACTACAAGGCCCGCCACGCCTCGACCATGCTGACCTTCGACGCCGTAGTCGACGCCATCGGCCAGATCGAAGCGAGGGCCAAGCAGACGGCGTCGGCGTAAGGGGGCGGGCTCAGCATACCGTCGTCATACCCCGCGAAGGCGGGGTATCCAGTACGCCGGGAAATCCTGATCGATTACAGCCGCCGCGGCGTACTGGATCATCCGCTTTCGCGGATGATGACACCGTCTGTGCTGATAGAGCCTACTTCTGCGGCTGGGCCGGCGCAGCGGCGGAGCCGCCGGTCGGAACCGCGGCTTCCGCGGTCTTGGTGGATTTGCCCGGTTGCGCTTGCGCATCGCCCTCGACGGCGGAACTGACGAAGCGATCCTGCGGCTTGGCGGGCTTCGCCTCGGCCATCGGCACCGACGCATTGTCCTGCAGGAACACATCGGCGACGGCATCGGTCGTCACCAGATTGCTCAGGCGCAATTCACCGCGCGACATCTCGTGCAGATCTTCCCACGGCGGCACACTGAGCGCGAGCGAGAGCAGATCGCCGGTGCCGCCCATGTCGAAGGTGAATTTCGCGAGCCGGCCGATATCGCGCTCCACGATCATCAGGTCCTGCGCGGTGTAGGTTGCCGCCTTGGCGTCGTCAGCACGATCGCCCATCCAGATCTGGTGCACGCGGACATGCGCGACAGGCGGCACGTAGCGCGTCTTGCCCGACAGCAGCAGGAACACGCACATCGATTCGCAATAGGCTTCCGGCGTCACGCTGGCGCGTTCGCCTTGCGGGGTCTGCGTACGCACGGTGGCGCCGACCGTGGTCAGCGCGCCGAGACTGCGGAACTTGCGGCCGAGCGCGATGGAATCATTGACCGAGCCGCCGCTGGAATCGAGCACGATGGTGGCGCCGGCGAGCTGGCGCCCCTTCGCAAACTCCTCGAACTCCCTCGGGCTATCCGATGTGACGATGCCGACCGCCGAGACCCAGCCCCTGCAATCGGGCTGGCACGCATTCCACTTGAAATGCATCGGTTGCTTGCGTTCTTCGAGGGTGCCGCCGGCGTGAGCCGAGTTGCCCAGCGTCGTGACCGCGCCAGGCAATACGAGACAAAAGGCAGTGGCGCCGAGGAGCGCCCAGCCGGGGAATTTCAGCGACCCCACAAACCTCAATTTGGTTCCTTCCCCCAAGCCCCGTCGAAGAACAGCGGCAATGGCTTCAGTTTAGCCCAAGATGATTCTGTCATCGATCCGTAGCAAAACGGTAACTGCGCTGACCTGTGTCGTCCATAATACCTTGGCTTGCTACCGCTCTTCGCAGTGCGATAATTGTGAAGTGTGGCGCAAATATCTGCACCAGATCAGTTCCTTGTCTGGGAACTCCCGCAAGACTACGTACATGGCTCAGCATGGTGCCCACCGATCAGTTACCGCAAAAGTTATGCACGGACTGTGCCAGCACGGCTCGCCGTCTGCCGCGCAATGCGGGGCGTGCGCTGATCTGGATCTACCGGCATACGCTGTCGCCACTGGTCGGCTACAACTGCCGGCATCTGCCGACCTGCTCGGTGTATGGCGACGAAGCGATTGAACGCTTCGGACTGTGGGGCGGCGGATGGATGACGCTGGCGCGGATCCTGCGCTGCCAGCCCTGGGGCACATCCGGCATCGACAATGTTCCACTGACCAGGCCGCCGGATGCGCGATGGTATCTGCCGTGGCGCTACGGACGCTGGCGCGGCGTCAACGGCTGATGAATGCGCATTGCTGATGCGTGGGAACTCCGGTTCCCCGTCCGCATTGATTTGGTTGCTCCCATAGGGAGGAAACAAACGATGCGCTGGAAAATCAGCCACCATGGTCACGACAGCAGGCTCAACGACCTGCTCGCGATCCTCGCGCTGCTCATCCTCATTATCGCGGCGTGGCAATATTTCGGCACCCGCTCCGAACCGGCCAGCCAGGCGGCCTTCATCGTACCGAGTCAAACCGTACGCTGGTGACGGCCGGGCGTTCTATCGCCAAAAGAAGAAGCCGCCGCCTCTGGGCTGCTGCCCGATGCCCGCCGGCGGGCGCGGCTTTCGCGAACGCGACGGTGGCGGTGGTGGCGGCGGCGGAGGTTCGGCCGACGACGTGGTATCGGCAGTGGCCGAGCCGTCGTCGGGCAATCTTACCGACAGCAGCAAATTCGACTCAGGCGTGCGCCAGCGATAGCCGATGCCGAAATCGATCGGCTGCGCGCGCCGGAACAGCGCGGCATATGAATCCTGATAGCGTCCGGGGAATTCGTCGATCGGTCCCAGATAGCGTCCGAACGGGAAGAAGCGCCATTTCCTCGTGCTGTAATAGCCAAGCGGGATTCCGGAATCGTCCTGGATGATGGTGGCGCTGTTATTGAGCAGGAAGTCGCGCACCGTGGTGAAGTTGCCGGAGTGCAGCAGATAGGAGACGCTCTTGATCAGGCTGTTGCCGGGCGCGAGCGTCGCGCAGAATTTCAGGAAACCGCTCGCCTTCGCGCCGGAGTTGGAAAGATCTGTCGAGAAGTAATACAGCGTCTTTTCCTGACCGTCGCTGCCGGCAAACATGATGCGCACGCCACGCACGGCGTTCGATCCGGCATTTTCGCCCGCGAAATACGCCGCGCCCTGGTCGTCCAGCGAGATCGGGCTGACGCTCTTCACGGTCATGCCCGAGCGCGCCAGGAACACGTAGAGGATCGGCAAGGTGCCGCTGATCTGGCCCGCTTGCAGATCGGTCTTCATGTCCTTGGTGATGAAGAAGCTGAAGCTCAGGATCGAACCGAGCGAGCGCTCGACATTGTAGAGCGCCGATGCAATGCCGCCGCGCGGCAATCGCGAAAGGTCGGGCACCGAGCCGACCGGCTCGAGCGCGCTCAGCACGTAAGTCGACGCCTTGGAATAGAACGCGTTCGCATAAAGAAAGTCCGGGCCTGAGAACATGTAGAACATGGTCGGCTTCGGCGCCGCCAGGTTGGTGTCCGCCCAGGCGCGGATCCGCGACAGTTGGCGCTGCTCGAGTTTCTCGAACGCGCCGTCGAAGAACTTGGCGTGACGTTGCCAGGCCGCCTCGTTGGTCAGCGGCCTGAGCGGCGAATCCGCCGACGGCGTCATGCCGGCCAGAAATTTCGCGGTGTCGTCCACCGTTGCGGTTTGAGCATGGACGCCAGACACAGCCGCCAGCAGCATGGTGACCGCGAGCATCACAACGCGCAGGGAATGCCGCATGTTCACTCCCGCCCCGCGGCGACTGCGGGGACTCGATCCGCCCGCTTGCGGAAAACGGCGTAAATCAAGAGACCTGAAAACATGATCAAAAGACTAAGGAACGAGCGCAGCGGCTGCTCGGCCAAAAGATAGTACATCATGAAGCCGGTCACGAGCAGGAAGACCACTGGGGTTACCGGGTATCCCCAGGCGCGGTAGGGCCGTGGCAGGTCGGGATGCGTGATGCGCAGCTTGATGACCCCGAGCACGGTAAAGAACGAACAGAACAACAAGGCGAACTGGATGAATTCGAGCACGGCCTCGAAACTGCGCGTAAACAGCATCAGGCTCGCGACCGTGAGCTGAAACAGGATGGCGTAAGCCGGCGCGCCGCCGGTCGACCTGCGGGCGAACGGCCGCAGCACCGGAATATCCTCGCCCATCGTCATCATGACGCGCGGCCCGATCCACATCATGGCGCTGATCGAGGAGATCAGTCCGAAGCAGATCATCGCGCCGACGATGCGGCCGCCGAATTCGCCGAAGATGTAGCTGCCGGAAATCCGGGCGACGTCAAGCTGGCCTGCGAGCTTGTCGATCGGCGCGGTATGCAGGAACACCGCGTTGAGCGCGACATACAGCACCAGCACGATCAGCGTTCCGATCAACATCGCCCGCGGCACGTTGCGTTCGGGCAACCTCACCTCGCCGATGATGTAGGTCGCCGCGTTCCATCCCGAGAACGAATACATCACGAACACCAGACTGATCGCGAACGGCGCGCTGACGATATGGGTGAAGTCCGAGGCTGATGGCGCGAACGACACCGGCTGCGCCGTGCCGATCACGAAGCCGCAAACCAGAAAGGCCACGATCAGCACCACCTTCAGGATGGTCGCGATCAGTTGAAAGGTCGAGGAGTGCCGCACGCCGGTGAGTTGCACCAGCGACACCAGCCAGACCACGCCGATCGCCAGCGCCAGCGGCGGCGCATTGGGAAACACCGACTTGCCGTACTCGCCGAATGCCATGGCGGCCAGCGCGACCGGTGCGGCGAAGCCGACGGTTGCCGACACCCAGCCCGCCACAAAACCGAAAGCCGGGTGATAGGCCCGGCCGAGGAAATTGTATTCGCCGCTCGAGCGCGGAAACATCGCGCCAAGTTCACCGTAGGAAAACACCCCGCACAACGCCACGATGCCGCCGATCGTCCACAGCAGCAGGATCGAA
>Ga0307500_10000744_pt1 | contig 10370 bp, 9 predicted proteins | sample 14_S_MG_FD_201362 | JGI IMG/M metagenome (GOLD analysis project Ga0307500, IMG submission 201362) | Soil microbial communities from Populus trichocarpa stands in riparian zone in the Pacific Northwest, United States - 14_S | ecosystem: Environmental > Terrestrial > Soil > Riparian zone > Trees...
CAAGTTGCGGGCCAGGACGTAGTCCTTGCCGGGGGCCAGCACGGCAAGCAGCAACGGGGCGAGGACCGTCACCGCTGCGAGCGCGAGCATCGTCCCGCCCGCCCGCCGCTCCGAGCGGCGGCCGCAAACGACCAGCAGCGTGAGGCCGGCCAGAACGGCCGCCAGCGGCACGACCGCCGGCAGCAGCGTCTCCGGCCGTGCGATGACGTCGCCGGTCTCGCCGACCACGAACGTGGCTCCCGCCTCCCAGAGCCGGTGCCCGAGGCTGCGGGCGCCGATCCACTCGGCGTGTCCCATCGAGACCTGGTGGATCAGCAGCGGCATCAGCGCCAGGCCTGCCGCGACGGGGATCCAGACGCCCGCCAGCGCCCGCCGCCCGCGGCGCCGCAGCAGCCAGATCGCCTCGAGCGCGACCGGGAAGATCGCAAAGTAGTGCGTCGCCAGCGCCAGCGCCGCGAACACCCCCCAAAGCACCAGATCCCTCCGGCGGGCCTCGTTCAGGACGCGGACGAAGTAGAGGGCGGCGAGGGCGGTGAGCAGGACGAGCAGGGAGTAGTCGCGCGCCTCCTGGGAGTACCAGAGCAGCATCGGGTTGACGGCGACCAGGGCGGCGGCGAGGAGCCCCGTCCGCCTGCCGTGCAGCTCGACGCCGAGCAGGTAGGCGACCGGCACCGTCGCCACACCGGCCAGCGCCGAGAGTGAGCGCAGGCCGAGCTCGCCGGTGCCGGTCAGCTGTGTCCAGAGCCAGGCGAGGGCGTAGTAGAGCGGCGGCGCCGACTCGCTGAAGCCGACCGCTTCCATCGCGTGGCTGAAGTCGCTGCGCAGGACGCGGCTGGCGGTGACGACCTCGTCGTGGTGATAGGCCTGCACGCCGAGCGTGGCGAAGCGCAGCGCCGCGGCGCCGGCGGTGAGCCCGACGACGATCCAGAAGGCGCGCGAGCGCACCCGCACCACCTCACGCAGCGCCTCCAAGAACGTCGACAGGTTGCCCCTGCCCAGGGCTCCGGCTGCCTCCATGACTCCTCCTAGGCGAGCGCCGCTTCGATCGCCTTCGACACCTCATCGACGTAGACGAACTCCAGCGCGCCGCGCTCGTGCTCGGGGATCTCGGCGACGTCGCCCTCGTTGCGTTGCGGCACGATCACCCGCTTGATCCCCGCCCGCTGCGCGGCCAGCGACTTCTCCTTCAGGCCGCCGATCGGCAGCACCTGGCCGGTCAGGGTCACCTCACCCGTCATCGCGACGTCGTTGCGCACCGGCCGGCCGGAGATCAGCGAGCTGAGCGCGACGGTCATCGCCACCCCGGCCGAGGGCCCGTCCTTCGGCACCGCCCCCGCCGGCACGTGGATGTGGATGTCGTGTTGGGCGAACCAGTCCTCCTCGGCCGGCTTCGGCGCGATCTCGCGCCAGTTGCCGCGCACGTAGGAGAGCGCCGCCTGGGCCGACTCCCTCATCACGTCGCCGAGCTGGCCGGTGATCGTCAGCTTGCCCGAGCCGGGCATCGCCGTCGCCTCGATGAAGAGCACGTCGCCCCCGGTCGGGGTCCAGGCCAGGCCAGTTGCGACGCCGGGGTCCTTGGTCCGCCGGCGCTGCTCGGCGAAGACGCGCCGCCGCCCGAGCAGCTCGCGCGCCTTCTTCCCCGAGATCGTGACCTTGCGCTTCTGCTTGCCCTCGGCGACGTCGCGGGCGACTTTGCGGCAGATCGTGCCGATCTGGCGCTCGAGGTTGCGCACCCCGGCCTCGCGCGTGTACTCGTCGATGATCGCGGTCAGCGCCGGCTCGGCGAACTCGATCTGCGAGGGCTTCAACCCGTTGGCGTCGATCTGGCGCGGCACCAGGTAGCGGCGGGCGATGTGGCGCTTCTCCTCCAGCGTGTAGCCGGCGAGCTCGATCGTCTCCATCCGGTCCTGCAGCGGCCCGGGCATCGTGTCGAGGACGTTGGCGGTGGCGATGAACATGACCTCGGAGAGGTCGAACTCGAGGTCGAGGTAGTGGTCGCGGAAGCTGTCGTTCTGCGCCGGGTCGAGCACCTCGAGCATCGCCGAGGAGGGGTCGCCACGGAAGTCGGCGCCCATCTTGTCGATCTCGTCGATCATGAAGACGGGGTTGCGGGAGCCGGCGTCGCGCAGGGCGCGGACGATCGTCCCCGGCATCGCACCGATATAGGTGCGGCGGTGGCCGCGGATCTCAGCCTCGTCGCGCACGCCACCGACCGAGATGCGCTCGAACTCGCGCCCCAGCGCCCGCGCGATCGAGCGGCCGAGGCTGGTCTTGCCGACCCCGGGCGGGCCGACGAAGCAGAGGATCGGGCCCGGCGAGTCGGGCTTCAGCTTGCGCACCGCCAGGTACTCGAGGATGCGGTCCTTGACCTTCTCCAGGTTGTAGTGGTCGGCGTCGAGCACCTCGCGGGCGTGGGCGATGTCGAGGTTGTCCTCGGTCTCGCTGGACCAGGGCAGCTCGACCAGCCACTCGAGGTAGGTGCGGATGACGCCGTGCTCGGCTGCGGCAGGGGGCAGCTTCTCCAGCCGCGAGAGCTCGCGCTCGGCCGCTTTCATCGCGTTCTCGGGGAGATCCGCCGTCTCGACCCGTTCGCGCAGCTCGTTGACCTCGGCCTGCTGCTCGTCCCCCTCCCCCAGCTCGTCCTGGATCGCTTTCAGCTGCTGGCGCAGGAAGAACTCGCGCTGCCCTTTGTCGACTTCGGACTGGACCTGGGACTGGATCTGGCTGCCGAGCTGCACCACCTCGAGCTCGCGGGCGAGGATCTGCGAGAGCCTGCGCAGGCGGGCGCCGACGTCGACCTGCTCCAACAGCTCCTGCTTTTCCTCGGTCGAGATCCGCAGCGCGCCGGCGATCAGGTGCCCCAGCGCGGCCGGGTCCTCGATGTTGGCGACCGCCATCTGCAACTCCTCGGGCAGGTACGGAATGTGCTCGACGATCTCCGAGAAGGTGCGCTGCACGTTGCGGGTCAACGCCTCCAGCTCCGGGCCCTCCTCGACCGTGTCGGGCAGCTCGGCGATCCGCGCCACCAGATAGGGCTGCTCGGCGACGTAGGGCCCGAGCTCGACCCGCTGGGTGCCCTGGACGAGGATGCGCAGCGTGCCGTCGGGCACTTTGAGCATGCGGGCGACGAAGCCGACGACGCCGACCCCGTAGAGCCCGCCCGGCCCCGGCTCCTCGTCCTCCGGGTCGCGGGCAGCGACCATGACCAGCAGGCGGTTGGCGCCGAGCACGTCGTCGACCAACTTGATCGAGCGCTCCTGGCCCACCGCGAGCGGCGTCAGCGTTTCGGGGAAGGTGACCGTGTCGCGCAGCGGCAGGACCGGAAGCGCGTCGGGTAGCGGCTGGTTGGCGCGGATCGCCTCTTCGGCGTCGAAAAACGGCGCCTCGACCACCTCGAGCGCCGGCGAGCCCTCCATCAATCGCGCCCTATCGGCACCCGGCGGGTCGTCTGCGCCGGATCGCGCAGGGGCAGGTCGATCCGCAGCACGCCGTCTTCGTAGGTCGCCTTCGCGCGGTCTGGGTCGACGTCGACCTGCAGCTCGACCACGCGGCGGAATGGGCCCGAGGGGATCTCCACCTGCTGATAGACCCGCCCCTCGGTCTCCTGCACCGGCCGTTCGCCGACGATCGCCAGCTGCCGCCCGCTCACCTCGATCCCAACCTGATCCAGGTCCACGCCCGCCAGATCAACCTTGACCACGGCCCGCTGCGGGTCGCCGCAGTAGTAGACGTCGACATTCGGCGAGAACCCGGTGCTCCGCCTGCTCACATACGTGGTCCGCCCCCAGGCGCCCCCAAGCATCTGATCCATCTCGCGGCGCATGCGGGCGAAGTTTGCAAAGACGTCCCGTTCAGGCATCGCCGCAAAACATAGCCGCCAGCGAGAGGGTGTCAGCGCGCGGGTCCTGTCGCGGGGTAGGGGCGTCCTGGCTGAAGCTGACCCGCGCGAGAAGCCGTCTCGGGTGACGCTGGAAGCCGGTCGGGACCGGCTCCTACGCTGGCTGAGGCTGGCTCGCCCAGCGCGGGGGGCGCATGAGGAGGACCGGCTGGCGTGGGGGGACCAGGCCCTCGGGGCGGTTCTGACGAAAGGTCGCGCAGGGCTCGTCGAGCTGCAGGGCGCAGAGCTGGTTCTTGCGGAAGTAGCAGTCCTCGCAGGTCGGCGGTTTGGGCTTGCGCGGCACGGCGGCCATGTTGTCAATCCCGTGACACTTTCGTGACAGGCATTCCCGCAAATCGCAACGACTTCTAAACAAGCTGTTGACAACTTCCCCGCGTCTTGCGACAGAGCTGCAAGCGGAATCGACGGCGACCTCTCTCGCTACCATTCGTCTCTCCCCCGCATGGCAGTCGAAAATCGCACCCAAAAGCTCTCGGACTCCCCACAGCTCTTCGAGAGCGAGTTCCTCAACTTCTTCTCGCGGGTGCACCCGGCTATCCCCGCCGCCGTCTTCGTCCCGGTCGTCGTCGTCATGGAGTGGCTGGGCGCGAGCCGCGGTCAGGCCGCCTGGGAGCTCGTCCTGCTTAGCCTCGGCGGGATCGGGGTCTGGACCCTGACCGAGTACTGGCTGCACCGGCTCATCTTCCACTGGGAGCCCGACAACGCCTTCGGCCGCCGCATGCACTTCATCATCCACGGGATCCACCACGACCATCCGAACGACAAGCTGCGGCTGGTCATGCCCCCTGCGGTCTCGATCCCGCTCGCGGCGCTCTTCTTCTTCGCCTTCACCCTGATCTTCGGCACGCCGGCGGCCTACCCGCTCTTCGGCGGCTTCATCGCCGGCTACCTCGCCTACGACTACACGCACTACTACGTGCACCACTTCGTCCCCAAGTCCGACCTGGGCAAGCACCTGCGCGAGCAGCACATGCGCCATCACTTCCAGGACCACCGCTTCGGCTTCGGCGTCTCCTCGCCGCTCTGGGACGTCGTCTTCCGCACGCTGCCCAAGCAGCGCCGCCGCTCCTAGGCGGCAACCGCGGCAACCGGCAGCTTCGTCAGCGCCGCCACGGTGTCCGCACAGACAATCGCCGCCTCACGGCCCTTGACCTCGAAATGCTCCGAGAAGAAGGCCTCGTGAGCCTCATGCTCATGGAATTGATGTGGCGTCAGAACAGCGGATATGACGGGCACACCGGTATCGAGCTGCACCCTCATCAGGCCGTCGATCACCGCCTTGGCAACGAACTCGTGGCGGTAGATGCCGCCGTCGACGACGAGCCCTGCGGCCACGACCGCGCGGTAGCGACCACTGTCCGCGAGCCTCTGCGCGTGCAGCGGTATCTCAAAGGCTCCGATCACCTCGAACAGATCAACCTGCGACGCCTGGATGCCCAGGCGCGCGATCTCCGCCATGAAAGAGTCCCGGCACCTGTCGACGATCTGTCGGTGCCAACGAGATTGGACAAACGCGAATCGCTCTTCGGGTTGGCTGACGTTCATGGGCGCTCCCTTCTGCTCGCTACTCGGTCGGGCACAACAATCTCACGTCTTGCCCTCCCGAGAGCGCAGCGCGATCTCGAGCTCGAAGCGGGCGTCGGGGTCGTCGAGCTCCGCGCCGAAGAGCTCGCGTAGGCGGGCGATGCGGTAGCGAACGGTCTGGGGGTGGAGATGGAGCTCCGCCGCCATCGCCACCGAGTTGCCGCCGTGGCGGACGTAGGCAAGGGCGGTCTCGCGCATGCGCGCCGCTGCCTTCGGGGTCAACGGCTCTAGCGGTCGCAGTCGCCGGGCGGCGATCCTGCCGACCAGGGCGCTCCCCTCGGCGAGCAGCAGCTCGGCGAGATGATCGTCGGCCCGCACCGGTCCGCGTGCGGGCAGCGCGCCGGCTTCGGCCACCGCCAGGGCCCCCCGGGCGAGCCGCCATGACTCGGGCAGCCCGGAGACCGGGCCCGCCGGCCCGACGGCCAGGACGGCGCCGGAGGCAGCGCGCTCGAGCGGCGCCGCACGCCGCGGACCGTCGGGGTCCGGGAAGAGCACGCAGCCGATGCCGTCCAGCACAGCCGTGAGCGAGTCGGCGGGCAGGCGCCGCGCGACCGTGGGCAGATCGTCCTCGGCGCAAGCGAGGGCGGCGACGCGACCTGGCAGGGACCAACCGGCGACCTGGGCCGCCGCGCGGGCATCAGCCGCCGCGGGCGGCGGCGAGCGCACGAACAGGGAGGCCAGCTCCCTTCTGCGGCGGCGACGCTCGTCCTCGCGCTCGGCCTGCGCCTCGGCGTAGCCCTCGACCGAGTCGGCGGAGAGCTCGTCGATGTAGGCGAAGATCGCCTCGGCGAGCAGGCTGAGCGCCTCGGCATCGAGGTCCGCCCCCCGCACCGCGATCGAGAGCCGCCGCCAGGCGACCCGGGCGCCGACCCGGTAGGCCGCCTGCAGCGAGTCGAGGGTCCGGCCCTGGCGCAGCTCCCCCCGGCCGAGCTCGACGTAGACCTCGCGGCCGACTCCGCGCCCCGCCCCCGGGTCGCGGATCAAGGCGACGAACTGGCGCAGCGCCTCACTCACCCCCCGCCTCACGCCGCGGCCGAAGTCGCCCTCCAGCGGCCGAGCGTACTCGGGGACCTCGGCGGCGATCGCGGCGAGGATCTCGGCGGTGACGGCGTCGAGCTCGGGCTCGATCAGGTCGGCGATCCCCGTGGGCAGCGCCGACCAGGACTCGCTTTCGACAAAAGTTGTCATCTATCTGACAAGAAGGATGAGAAAGACTTGCTTGAGAGCCTAGAACATCGACTTCTGACCAGCGTAAGTTTGACCACGATGCACAAGGAGATGGGAAGACCGGAGAAGATCGCCAACCTCGGCGCCGTGGCGGTCCCCTTCCTCGCAACGCTCGCCGCGGCCGTGCTGCTCTGGAACCGAATCGTCGGCCCGGCCGACCTGGCGATCGCCGCCGTCATGTACCTGTTGACCGCGATCGGGATAACGGTCGGCTTTCACCGTCTGCTTACCCACCGTTCGTTTCAAACTTCGAAACCTGTGGAGTACCTGTTTGCCGTACTGGGCTCAATGGCGGTGCAGCGACCGGTGATCTCCTGGGTCGCCGACCACCGCAAGCACCATGCGCACACGGACGAAGACGGCGACCCCCACAGTCCTCATGTAGGACACGGTGACGGCGTCGGCGGGGTTCTAAAGGGCCTCTGGCACGCCCACACCGGCTGGCTGATGTCCACCCAGGGGCGCGCCGACTGGAAGCGTTACGCCCCCGACCTCGACGAGGACAGGGGTATGCGTACGATCAGTCGCAGGTTCGTTCCCATCCTGCTCGTCGGCCTCGCCCTCCCCGCTCTCGCCGGCTACCTGATCGGCGGCACCGTTACCGCCGCCGCAACCGGTCTGCTCTGGGGTGGCCTGGTGCGGATCTTCTTCGTCCACCACGTCACCTGGAGCGTCAACTCGGTCTGCCATTTCCTCGGCGCCCGACGGTTCGACACCGACGATCGCTCCACCAACGTCTTCTGGCTCGCCTTGCCTTCGCTCGGTGAGTCCTGGCACCACAATCACCATGCCTTTCCGCGCTCTGCCGTACATGGGCTGAGGCGCTGGGAGATCGACCCCTCCGCACTCATCATCGCCGCGATGGAGAGGCTCGGACTCGCACACAACGTCATCCGCATCTCACCCGAGAGACAGGCCGAGCGCAGCGCGTAACACGCAGGGAGTCTTAAGCCGTCATAAAGTACTCAGTGTGGAATAAGCCAATTCGGCCAGACTCTCTTTCCACTGACAGTGTCTCTGCGAGACTGCGCACGGACTGTGCAACACTGCGGTTCGTCATTCTTTGCTTACCAGTATCCGGAGACGCCGAGAGCTTCCCGGACGAAAGGAAGAGATGCCAAGTACCACTCACGTACTCGACGAGGCTCGCGATCTGCTGAAGAAGCGCCTTGGCGAGCTGGACGAAGAGCGCAAGCGCCTCGAGCGCGCCCTCGCCGAGCTGGGCGGCAAAGCGGCTGCTCGCACCGGCCGCGGTCCGGGCCGTCCGCGTGGCTCGAGCGCAAAAGGCGGCGGGGCGAAAAAACGGCGTCGTCGCAAAGGCACTCGCGCCGATCAGGCTGTCTCGCTGGTCGAGGGCAGCCCTGGTATCAGCGCTTCGGACATCGCCAAACAGATGAAAATCAAGCCCAACTACCTATACAGGGTGCTTGGCGACCTGGAGAAAGAGGGCCGGGTCAAAAAGAAAGGGCGGCAGTACTTCCCGACCAAATAGGCGCTGACGGGGAGCGGTCTATCGCGGCAGGGGTTCCACTTAACTTTTTCTGAAGACAGAGTGCGGCTGTCCGAGATTCTGAAAACAGAAAAAGTACAAGACGTTCCACCCCTACCGCGATAGACCGCGACCAGGCTCGTGCATCTGGCCCGGAAAGATCTTCGCCCAGCTGGGTACTAGACCAGGCCTAGCTGGCTGACTGCCTCGCGCTCCTCGCGGAGCTCGGCGATGGTGGCGTCGATGCGAGGGCGGGAAAAGTCGGGGACGTCTAGGCCCTCGACCACCTTCCACTCGCCGCCGGAGCAACTGCAGGGGTGGCCGGCGACGATGCCCTCCTCGATCCCGTAGGCGCCGCTCGAAGGCACGCCCATCGAGACCCAGTCGCCGTCCGGGGTGCCGAGCACCCAGTCGCGCACGTGGTCGATCGCCGCGTTGGCGGCCGAGGCCGCGCTCGACGCGCCACGCGCGTCGATGATCTCGGCGCCGCGCTTGGCGACGCGGGGGATGAACTCGTCGGCGATCCAGGCCTCGTCGTCGACCGCGTCCCAAGCCCCCGCGCCGTCGACCTTGGCGTTGACCAGGTCGGGGTACTGGGTGGTCGAGTGGTTGCCCCAGACCGTCATGTTGCTGACGCTGGAGATCGGCTTGCCGAGCTTGTTCGCCAGCTGGGCGACCGCGCGGTTGTGGTCGAGCCGCATCATCGCGGTGAAGCGCTCGCGCGGGACGCCGTCGGCGTTGGAAAGCGCGATCAGGCAGTTGGTGTTCGCCGGGTTGCCGACGACCAGCACGCGGACGTCGCTGGCGGCGCCGGCGGCGATCGCTTCGCCCTGCGGCTTGAAGATGCCGCCGTTGGCCTCGAGCAGGTCGGCGCGCTCCATGCCGGGTCCGCGCGGCCGCGCACCGACCAGCAAGCCGACGTTGCAGCCGTCGAAGGCCGGGCCGGCCTGGTCGAAGATGTCGATCTTGCGCAGCAGCGGGAAGGCGCAGTCGTCGAGCTCCATCGCCGTGCCCTCGGCGGCCTTGACCGCGTCGGGGATCTCGAGCAGGCTGAGCTCGACGGGCGTGTCGGGCCCGAGCATCTGACCGCTGGCGATGCGGAAGAGCAGCGCGTAGCCGATCTGGCCGGCGGCGCCGGTGACGGTGACTTTGACGGGGGTGCTCACGTGATTGTCTCCTGAAGTCGTGGTTTGAGTGTGAAGCCCTAGGAAGCCATCGCGCCGCGCAAGCGCTCGTCGATCGCGGCGAGGAACTCCTGCGTGGTCAGGTACTGCTGGTCGGGTCCGACGAGCAGTGCCAAGTCTTTGGTCATCTTGCCGCTCTCGACCGTCTCGATGCAGACCTGCTCGAGCGTTGCCGCGAAGCGCGAGACGTCGGGGGTCTCGTCGATGCGGCCCCGGGCGGCGAGGCCGCGCGTCCAGGCGAAGATCGAGGCGATCGGGTTGGTCGAGGTCGGCTTGCCCTGCTGGTGCTGACGGTAGTGACGGGTAACGGTCCCGTGGGCGGCCTCGGCCTCGACCGTCTTGCCGTCGGGGCTCATCAGCACGCTCGTCATCAACCCCAGCGAGCCGAACCCTTGGGCGACCGTGTCGGACTGCACGTCGCCGTCGTAGTTCTTGCAAGCCCAGACGTAACCGCCTTCCCACTTCAGCGCAGCGGCGACCATGTCGTCGATCAGGCGGTGTTCGTAGGAGATGCCCTTGGCCTCGAACTCGGCCTTGAACTCGCTCTCGTAGACCTCGGCGAAGAGATCCTTGAAGCGCCCGTCGTACTTCTTGAGGATCGTGTTCTTGGTCGAGAGGTAGACCGGGTAGCCGCGGTCGAGCCCGTAGCGCATCGAGGCGCGGGCGAAGTCTCGGATCGAGTCGTCGAGGTTGTACATCGCCATCGCGATGCCGGGCCCCGGGAAGTCGTAGACGTCGAGCTCGAGCGGCTCGGAGCCGTCCTTGGGCGCATAGGTGAGGGTCAGCGTCCCCTCGCCTGGGACGAGCATGTCGGTGGCGCGGTACTGGTCGCCGAAGGCGTGGCGGCCGATCACGATCGGCTTGGTCCAGCCCGGCACCAGGCGCGGGATGTTGGAGATCACGATCGGCTCGCGGAAGATGACCCCGCCGAGGACGTTGCGAATCGTTCCATTGGGCGAGCGGTACATCTCCTGCAGGTCGAACTCCT
>Ga0307500_10000745_pt1 | contig 10350 bp, 11 predicted proteins | sample 14_S_MG_FD_201362 | JGI IMG/M metagenome (GOLD analysis project Ga0307500, IMG submission 201362) | Soil microbial communities from Populus trichocarpa stands in riparian zone in the Pacific Northwest, United States - 14_S | ecosystem: Environmental > Terrestrial > Soil > Riparian zone > Trees...
GGGAATGATCGGTCACAGGCGTTTCCGTAATTTCTATTTCGGTTGCATCGTGTCGAGCGGTCCGGTGGTGCGCGGCGTCAGGTTCCGTCCCTCCGCCGTCGACGATAGCCTGACATCTGCGGCGTTGACGCACGCGTTCATGCAAGGAGCTGCCATCGTATCGGGGCGCGGGTCGGTCCAGATGAAATTGTCGCGATTGCGCATTTTGACTTTCGGAAGGCTGTTGCGATCGGCAACGAAATCAGGGGCAACGAGGTCGTTCAGGCTCAGAATATAGGCGGTCAAAGCATAAACGTCATCCGCTGACAATGTGTGCGGCGCGGCCATCGGCATGGCGCGGTTAATATAGTCCCATAGGGTGGGCGCAAACGGCCAGTAGCTGCCGACCGTCGGCTCCGGGCGCTCGTCCCGGAGCGATCCGACACCGCCGACCAGCTTCGGGAAGCGGCCTTCGCCTTCGCCGAAGGTTCCATGGCAGGCGGCGCATTGCTCTGCGTAAACCTCCGCTCCCCTGTCGACCGTGCCCTTGCCGGGCGGCAGGCCTGCACCGTCCTCGCCACGCACGTCGATGTCCCAGCCGGCGATCTGCGCCGGCGTCGCCACGCTACCGTAACCGAACGAGCCCTGCTCTGTCGCGCCGGCGAGGCCACCAGCGGCAAGCAGGATGGCGCCGATCGGCAGGCCAATCTTACGTGAGCTGCACATTGAACACGCTTCCGTCCGGCTTGACCTGCCAGGTCTGGATCGAATTGTTGTGATAGACCGAGTTCGCGCCGCGCTGCTTTCGCAGCTCCGCGATGGTCGGCTGCACGTAACCGGTCTCATCGATGACGCGGGAAGCGACCAGCGCCGGGCTGCCGTTCCAGCGCCAGGGCATGGTGAACTTTGTGAGTGCCTTCGACAGCACCGGCTCGTGCAGCCGCGCGGTCTGCCAGTTGACCCCGCCGTCCGTGGAGACATCGACACGCCTGATCTTGCCTTTGCCGGTCCACGCCAATCCCCTGATTTCATAGAGGCCGGGTCCATCGAGCGGCTTTTCCGGGCATGGAAAGGTAATGACGGATTTGGCATCGATCAGCCAGGTGAAGCCGCGCGAGGTACCGTCCGGCATCAGGTCGGTGTATTTCGAGGTTTCCTCGCGCGAATGCCATGGCTTGTCGCCGAGCTTGATCCGGCGCAGCCATTTGATGTTGACGTTGCCTTCCCAGCCCGGCACCACCAGCCGCAGCGGATAGCCCTGTTCGGGCCGCAGCGCCTCGCCGTTCTGTGCATAGACCACGAGACAGTCGTCGAGACATTTGTCGAGCGGCAGGCTGCGGTTCATGTGCGCGCCATCGGCGCCCTCGACCATCGCCCACTTCGCCTCTTTCTTGACGCCAACCTCTTCCAGCAGCGTCGATAGCCTGACGCCGGTCCATTCGGCGCAACTGACCATGCCGTGGCTGAACTGCAGCGAATTCATCTGCGCCGCGCGCCAGTTCATGCCGCCATTGGCCGGGCATTCGATGAAATGGATGCGCATTGTCTGCGGGAAGCGCAGGATGTCTTTCATGGTGAGCAGCAGCGGGCGCTCGACCAGTCCATGGATCATGAGCTTGTGCTGCGCCGGGTCGATGTCGGGCCGCCCCGCATGGTGGCGCTCGAAGAACAATCCATTGGGTGTGATGATGCCGTGCAGGTCCTGTAGCGGCGAGAAGCTCACCGAGGATTCCGCGCTGGCGGTGAGCCAGGGCACGTTGCGCCGGATCACGGAAGCTTCGGTATCCGCAGGCCGGCCATAGGGCCGGTCGACCACGCCCGCGCCGATCGATTGCGACCAGGGAGCGTCCGCGGGAGGAGAGTGTGCGGGGTCGGCCATGGCGGTTTTTCCGCCAAGCGCGAGGCTGCCGCTCAGCGCCGCGCTGAGGGCGAGAAAGCCGCGTCGCCCCAATAGCGCGTCCGCGTCCGCTGCGGGATCAGGGAGAACAGCTTTGCTGCGTAACGGATAATACCGCACGTTTTCTTCCCCTCGCGGCCACATCGCCGCATCATTTCTTGCTTTTTCGAAGCCGTATCCACATTTACTAATTTAGTCAATGCTAAACAAAGGCGCTAACGCTAGTGTGTAGTCTGTGCTTCGCAGGCACGGAAAACCATCCCGGATTTCACATGATGAGAGCAGCCGCGGCAGCAGCCAATGAGACCCAATTCGCCCCCGGCGCCGACGATGCGGCGGCGCTGGCGAAGCTGGTAAAGCAGGCCGGCGAAGCAGCCCAACTCCTGAAAATGCTCGCCAATGAAAAACGCCTGCTGATCCTCTGTTTTCTCGCGGTGCGCGGCGAGATGACGGTCGGGGAACTGGTCGGCGTCGTGAAACTGAGCCAATCCGCATTGTCGCAGCATCTGGCGAAACTGCGCGCCGATGGCCTGGTCGAATTCCGCCGGACGTCGCAGACGCTGCATTATCGGGTTGCCGACCCGCGCGCATTGCGCCTGCTGCAGGTGCTGAAAGATATCTATTGTGGCGAACTGAAGTGACGCCTCCGGCGTTTCAGATCCACAGCGATTTTCAGGCGAGGCTGCAATGGCCGAATATGTGGTCGAGTTTGGCAAGGATGGCCTGCCGGTCGAACCCGACGGCCGGCTCGATGCGGCGGCGTTCCATCGCAACCATGCGCCGATCTGGGCGGTGCTGCAGAAATTCCTCGCCGGCAAATCCGGTGACGTCGTCGAAGTCGGCAGCGGCACCGGCCAGCACGTCGTGCATTTTGCAAAACACACTCCCGGCATCATCTGGTGGCCGAGCGATCTCAACGAGAACCACCTGAAGAGCATCGAGGCGTGGCGCGCCTATTCAGCGCTGCCGAACATTCGTCCGCCGCTGCGAATCGATCTCACCGATCCCGGTTGGTGTCCGGCCATGCATGACGGCAGCGGTCCGGCCGAGTTACTGGCGGTGTTCTGCGCCAACGTGATCCACATCGCGCCCTGGCGCGTTGCCGAAGGCCTGTTCGCCGGCGCGGGGCGATATTTGCGCGGTGACGGCCGGCTATTTCTCTACGGCCCGTTCAAGCGCGACGGCAAGCACACCGCGATGAGCAACGCCGTGTTCGACACCAGCCTGCGCGAGCAGGACGCCGAGTGGGGCGTGCGCGACATCGCCGATGTCGAGAAGCTCGCCGCTGGCGTGGGTCTTGCCTTGATCGAAAAATTGCCGATGCCTGCCAACAACATGATTTTGGTGTTCGGGCGATCGAACGTGCCGGCGTAGCGTCTTTCCGCGTCTCAATGATAGGCGAGGCACCACCCCGGTCCGCGAAGCCAGCAGCGCTCGTCGGAGACGTCCTCGTCTCGATACAATCGTGTGACCTTTTGCCAGCCGCCATGGGCAAAGGCTTCGGCCAGCGCCCGTTCTGACACCTCGTCGCGGCCGCCGGCGCAGGGAAAGATCGCAACCGCCGAAATCCATTGCGCAAGATAGTCCGCGGCTCTTCGCTCGATTCGGAACACCGCGCCGGTACTCGCCATCCGGTCCGGCGCGGTGCTGCCAAATCCCTGATCCGACGTCATCGGCATGATCAGGCGGCCGCCGTCGGCAAGGCCATCGAGCCAGCGTGTCGCCGGCCGCGTGCAGCCGGCATTGACATAGATGACGTCGGCGGCATCGAACGGCACCTGCGTGCCGTCGCCCTCGATCACGGCGACATTTGCATAGGGAGCCAGGTTGGCTCTGGCTCGCGCGGCGAGGCTCGCATCATATTCGATTCCCGTTACCCGTCCTGACGGCCCGACGAGATGTGCGAGAATGGCGGTGTAATAGCCCGTGCCGGTTCCGACATGCACCACGTGCTGGCCGGCGGCGGGCAATGCCTGATGTATGAGATGGGCGTGCAACGACGGTTGTCCGTTGTTGACGCGGCGCTCGGGCACCAGCGCGATCAGATCGTCGGTATAGAGATAGACGGGGTCGGCGTCGGGTGTCGGCACATAGTCGCGTAGCCACCGTAGCACCAGCCACGGACCGGGGCCGACAAAGTCCTCGCGGGGGATAGCGGCAAACGCCTGAGCGAGCCGCGCGTCCTTGACGCCTGCGGCGGCAAGGACCTGCTTGGCATAGGCCGCCCGGATGATACGGAGCTCGGCTTGCGCGTCCATTTTGCCCTCCATTTCAAGTTATGCTACATTAGATGTGTGATTTGACACACCAATATGTGTGTTAAATAGCATACCATTTGTGAGGAGACCAGATTGAAAAAGCGGCTCTATCCGGCAGTGCTGGAGCGCGGTCCGCGCGGCGCACTCGGCGCGTGGTTTCCCGATTTTCCAGGCTGCGTTGCCGGCGGGCGGTCGCAGGAAGAGGCGATCGAGCGCGCGGAGGGTGCGCTGGCGCGCGCGGTGGACGGCATGGCCGAGCAGGGCAGGCCGCTGCCGGCGGCAACGCCGATCGAGCAGATCGCGTTGCCGAAGGGCGCCGACGTCGTCGCCTATTTCATTGTCGGGGTCGATCCGCCCGATCCGTCCGAGCGGGTGAACGTCTATTTGCCGAAGAGCCTGATTACGCGAATCGACAGGCGCGCCACGGAGCTTGGCATGAGCCGCTCCAGCTTCTTCGGCTTCGCCGCCACGATCGCGCTCGATTGGAGTCCAGGCTTCCCGCACACCGGCGTCGTGGATCCTCGCTCGAAGGTCCACAAGACCGGTGCGGTGCGCGCCGAAAAGAAATCGGGCAAGAAGCGGCCGTGAAGGGCATTGCGGTCCGCTAAGCGGGATCGGGTCTGAGCCCGCGTGCGCCCTTCGCATGGCGCGCGCCCGCTTGCGCCGGTTGATCGCGTCTCCTCAGGTCTCCATAGTGCCCCGCAATGAATCGACGAGGCTCCCTGCCCGGGGCCGGCAGGGCGGGAATGCCGATGCTGGATACGACAGCCACCGTAGAGGTAACCAATGACGCGCGTGCGCGCGGCAATGTGTTGCGGCTCGCCGCGGCGCAGGCGCTGACCGGCGCCAATTCGGCCGTCATCTTCGCCACCGGCTCGATCGTCGGCGCGACGCTGGCGCCGACTGTCTCGCTCGCCACCGTGCCGATCTCGATGTATGTGCTGGGCCTTGCCGCGGGCACGCTGCCGACCGGCACGATCTCGCGCGCCTATGGCCGCCGCACGGCCTTCATCATCGGCACCTTTTGCGGCGTCCTCACCGGCCTGCTCGGCGCATTCGCCATCCTGCATTCATCGTTCTGGCTGTTCTGCTGCGCGACCTTCCTCGGCGGGCTCTATGGAGCTGTGGCGCAATCCTATCGCTTCGCCGCTGCCGATGGCGCCAGCTCGGCGTTTCGTCCCAAGGCCTTGTCCTGGGTAATGGCGGGCGGCGTGTTCGCCGGCGTGCTCGGTCCGCAGCTCGTGCAGTGGACCATGGATATCTGGCCGCCGTATTTGTTTGCGTTCAGCTTCGTCATGCAGGCCTTCGTTGCGCTGGTGGCGATGGCGGTGCTGTGGGGCGTCGATGCGCCAAAGCCTGCGCCGTCGGATATGCATGGCGGCCGGCCGCTGTTCGAGATCGCGCGGCAGCCGCGTTTCATCGCAGCCGCCCTGTGCGGGGTGATTGCTTACCCCATGATGAATCTCGTGATGACCTCGGCGCCGCTCGCCATGAAAATGTGCGGGCTTGCCGTCAGCGATTCCAATTTCGGCATTCAGTGGCACATCGTGGCGATGTACGGGCCGAGCTTCTTCACGGGCTCGCTGATCGCGCGGTTCGGCGCGCCAAGGATCGTTGCGCTCGGCCTGCTCTTGGAAGCCGCAGCGGCAGGGATCGGCCTTTCCGGCATCACCGCGATGCACTTTTGGGCGACGCTGATCGTGCTCGGGGTAGGCTGGAACTTTGCCTTCATCGGCGCCTCCGCGCTGGTGCTGGAGACGCACCGGCCGCAGGAACGCAACAAGGTGCAGGCGTTCAACGATTTCCTGGTGTTCGGGATGATGGCGCTGGGCTCGTTCTCGTCCGGCCAGTTGCTGGCGCATTACGGCTGGTCGATGGTAAACATGGTGGTGTTCCCGCCGGTGCTGCTCGGCCTTGCGGTGCTGTCGTTTGCGTCATTCGCAAGACGTCGGGCGAAGCTGCAGGCGGTCGGCGAGATTCCCGGTTCGGGTATCTGAACTTCAAGTTGTTTGCTGGAGGCTCCATGCCGTCGCGCGCCCGTCTCGATGAATTCATTGCAGCCGTCGTCTCCGGCGATCATGCCGGCGCCATCGAGCGCTTCTACACCGAGGACGCCAGCATGCAGGAGAACGCGGCCGCGCCGCGGGTCGGCCGCGATCTTCTGGTCGCGCATGAGCGCGCGGTGCTGGAGCGGGTCAAAAGCGTGACGTCGACCTGCGTGACCTCGGTGGTCGAGGGCGATCACGTCGCGATCCACTGGGTGTTCGAGTTTGTGTACCAATCCGGCAAGACCGCCCGGTTCGACGAAGTGGCGCTGCAGGAATGGCGCGGCGACAAGGTGTGTCGCGAGCGGTTCTTCTACGATCCGTCGAAGCCGGCCGCCTAGTTGCCATCTGCTGACAGTTCGGTCTGCGCCGAAGCAATTATCGTTTCGATCTGCTAACCCTCGTCGTCATGCCCGGGCTTGTCCCGGGCATCCACGTCTTTTCCTTTTCGCTGTTGCTAAGACGTGGATGGCCGGGACGAGCCCGGCCATGACGGTGAGAGAGCGATGTAAGAAGAACGGTTTTGGACGCCTCCAATTTTACTCCCATCAACGAAACTTCGATCCGCTACGACGGCTGGCGCATCGTCGTCGTCTGCTTCCTGCTGGCGACCTTTGGCTGGGCGTTCGGCTTCTATGGGCAGAGCGTCTATGTCGCCGAGTTGCAGCGGCTGCACGGCTGGCCGGCGTCGCTGATCTCATCGGGCACGACGTTCTTCTACCTGTCGGGCGCGGCGCTGGTCGCCTTTGTCAGCGAGGCGATCAAGGGGTTCGGCCCCCGGATTTGCATGATCGCGGGCATTTCCACGATGGCCGTGGCCGCGATCGCAATCGGTCAGGTGCGCGAGCCATGGCAGCTCTATCTCGCCAACGCCGTGCTCGCCTTCGGCTGGGCGGGAACCAGCCTCGGCATGATCACCAACACGCTCGGCCTATGGTTCGACAAGAAGCGCGGCATGGCGATCAGCCTGGCGCTGAACGGCGCGAGCTTTGGCGGCATCATTGGCGTACCGCTGCTGGTGGCCGCGATCGGCCATTTCGGCTTTTCCGGCGGGATGACCGCTGCGGCCGTGGTGACGGTCGTGGTGATGGTTCCGGTGATTTTGCTCTTCGTCGGCCGGCCGCCGGTTCATGCGAGTGCTGGCGCCGTCGAGGCCGCGGACGCGCCGTCGCCGACGCAGATCCGCGCCCGCGCATTTCGCGATATCGGCTTCCTCTCGGTGTCGGCAGCGTTTGCGCTGGTGCTGTTTGCGCAGGTCGGCTTCATCGTCCACCTGATCTCGTTTCTGGATTCGGTGGTCGGACGGCAGCAGGCGGCAATTGCGGTGGCGCTGTTGACCGCGATGGCGGTGGTCGGCCGCGTGCTGTTTTCCTTCGTGATCGACCGGATGAACCAGCGGCTGGCGTCCGCGCTGTCTTTTGTGAGCCAGGCGATCGCGCTTCTGGTCGTCATCAACGTCCATCATGACTACGCGCTGATCGCCGCCTGCGCCCTGTTCGGCTTTTCCGTTGGCAATCTGATCACGCTGCCGGCGCTGATCGTGCAGCGCGAGTTCGACCCGCGTTCATTCGGCGTACTGGTCAGTTTGATTACCGCGATCAACCAGATCACCTATGCATTCGGCCCCGGCGTGGTCGGCCTGCTGCGCGATCTCTGGGGAAGCTATACGTTGCCGTTCTACGGCTGCATTGCAGTGGAGCTGACGGCGGCGGTGCTGATCATGATTCGCGGACGCGCGAAGCCCTCATCCTGAGGAGCCGCGAAGCGGCGTCTCGAAGGATGGTGGCATCGGGGCTCTCATGGTTCGAGACGGCGCTTCGCGCCTCCTCACCATGAGGCATTACGTTTCCCGCTGCCGCAACAGATCCTCGAGGTCCAGCCGTTTCGTGAACATTGCGAGCGATCCATCCGGCGCGCGGGGCCACTCCTCCTTCGACCGGTCGCGGTAGAGCTCGACGCCGTTCTGATCGGGATCGCGCAGATATAGCGCCTCGCTGACGCCGTGATCGCTGGCGCCGTCAAGCTCGATGCCGGCCTGGATCACGCGATACAGCGCATCCGCCAGCGCCGGGCGCGTGGGATAGAGAATGGCGGTGTGAAACAGCCCGGTGGTGCCTGATGGAGGCGGATGGCCGCCTTTGCTTTCCCAGGTGTTGAGTCCGATGTGGTGGTGATAGCCGCCCGCTGAAATGAACGCCGCGCTGTCGCCCATCCGCTGCATCACCTCGAAGCCGAGCACGCCGCAATAGAAGCCGAGCGCGCGATCGAGATCGGCGACCTTGAGATGGACATGCCCGATCCGGGTGCCGGCGATGACGGGTGGGTTCTGGGGCATGGTTTCTCCGCTGTGGATGCTTCTTACCTCGCCCCGCTTGCGGGGAGAGGTCGAACTTTACGCGAAGCGGAAAGTTCGGGTGAGGGGGTACAGGTCTATCGTCGGGTCACAATTCGCGGAGAGAGCCCCTCACCCCAACCCTCTAAGAGCGAGCTTCGCTCGTCTCGACCCCGTGAAGGACGGGGAGAGAGAGAAATAACCATCGTCGCGGCTCACGCAAGGTCCGACACCTCGCCGTCCGGCAGCCCGAACTCGAACGTGTTCAGCGTCATCGACACCATCGTGTAATAGCCGCACAGTCCGATCACTTCGACGATGCCGCGTTCGGTAAGCACCTTCACAGCCTCATCGTACAGCGCCTTCGACACGCCCTTGCCCTCATGCAGCGATTTGGCGAGGTCGTAGATCATCTGGCCCTTCGGGTCGTCAAACGTCGGCGTGCGGCGGTCGCGGATGTCCTCGATGATCTTCGGGTCCATGCCGCCCTTCAGTGCGAGGCGCTTGTGCGCAAACCATTCGTAGTGCGAGGTCCAGTGCCGCGCCGTCACGAGGATCGCGATCTCGGACAATTTTGCCGGAAACATCGTGTTGAACCGCAGTTGCTCGCCGAGCCGCGTGGCATGCCGCGCCATGTCCGGGCTGTTGAGCCAGGCCATCATCGGCGCCGGCGGGGCGCCGCGCTTGCCTGATATCGCTTCGTCATAGGTTTCTTTTTGTTCGGCGCTCATTTCGCCAGGCGAAAGCAATTTCAGCCGCATACCCGTTTCCTCTTGTTTTTCAATCGTTACCGCTCTGCGCTTACACCCGATTCCGTGTCCTGACTACCGCCGCAGAAGCATGGGCTGACGTCAGACATATATTGAATTCCGCAATGCGAAGGCTAAGGTCGCTTCCAACATCCAACACGGAAACGCCGACATGTCCGATCTGGAAACATTCCGCCATGAAACCCATGCCTGGCTGGAGGCCAATTGCCCGCCGGAGATGCGGCGCCCGATGACCTCGGAGAGCGACACCTATTGGGGCGGGCGTAACGCAAAGTTCTCGTCCGAGCCGCAGCGCCTCTGGTTCGAACGGATGCGCGACAAGGGCTGGACCGTGCCGGACTGGCCGAAGGAATATGGCGGCGGAGGGCTCGACCGCGCCGAGCACAAGGTGCTGCGCGAGGAAATGTCGGCGATGGGCGCCCGCGCGCCGCTGTCGAGTTTCGGGATCTGGATGCTTGGGCCGGCGCTGCTGAAGTACGGCAACGAGGCGCAGAAGAAGGAGCATCTGCCGAAAATCGCCGCGGGCCTGATCCGCTGGTGCCAAGGCTATTCCGAGCCGAACGCCGGGTCGGACCTCGCCTCGCTGCAGACCCGCGCCGAGAGCGACGGCGACGACTACGTCATCACCGGCCAGAAGATCTGGACGTCATACGCCAACTACGCCGACTGGATTTTTTGCCTGGTGCGCACCGACCCCACGGCCAAGAAGCACGACGGCATCAGCTTTATCCTGTTCGACATGGCCTCGAAGGGCGTGTCGACCAAGCCCATTCTCCTGATCTCGGGTTATTCGCCGTTCTGCGAAACCTTCTTCGACAATGTCCGCGTGCCGAAATCGCATGTGGTCGGCACCGTCAACCGCGGCTGGGATGTGGCAAAGTATCTGCTGCAGCATGAGCGCGCGATGATCTCGGGCACTGGGGAGCGCGGTATCGGCCGTCCGCTCGGGCAGGTCGCCGCCGACTCCGTCGGAAGCGAAGATTCCGGTCGGCTCGACGATGCCATGCTGCGCAGCCAGGTCTCCGCATTCGACGTCGACGAGGCGGCGTTTGCAGCCGCAGCCGAACGC
>Ga0307500_10000746_pt1 | contig 10347 bp, 7 predicted proteins | sample 14_S_MG_FD_201362 | JGI IMG/M metagenome (GOLD analysis project Ga0307500, IMG submission 201362) | Soil microbial communities from Populus trichocarpa stands in riparian zone in the Pacific Northwest, United States - 14_S | ecosystem: Environmental > Terrestrial > Soil > Riparian zone > Trees...
CAGCGACTGGTTCAAGGTCGTGGGCGTCATGGAGGCACGCGGCGACTTCTTCGGGCAAAGCATGGACAACTACGTCGTCATTCCGTTCGAGACGGGCAGGGCGCTCGCGGGCCCAGAGCGCGAACCGGACATGGGGATCATGGTCACCGTCGACAATCTCGATGCGGTCAAGGACGTGACGAGTCGCATCACCGCGCTGCTGCGCCGGGCCCACAAGATTGGGCCCGGGGACTCCGACGACTTCGAAGTGGAATCGTCGCAGACGCTCACCGAGACCATCGGGCGTGTGTCGAGGACCATCACGCTGGTCATCTCCGCGGTCGTCGGCATATCGCTGCTGGTGGGCGGCGTCGGCATCATGAACATCATGCTGGTGTCGGTGACCGAACGGACCCGCGAGATCGGCATCGCCAAGGCGCTCGGCGCGCCGCGCAGTTTCATCCTCATGCAGTTCCTCATCGAGGCGATGGTGCTCGCGGTGATCGGCGGCGTCATCGGCATCGGGTTCGGCTGGTTGTTAGGCGAGCTGGCGGCGAAGATGATCCCGCATTTCCCGCCGCCGGCGGTGCCGTGGTGGGCGATCGCCGGCGCCACGGGATTCTCGGCGCTGGTCGGCATGCTGTTCGGGATCCTGCCGGCGCGCCGGGCCGCCAACCTCGCGCCGATCGACGCGTTGCGGCACGAGTGAATTGCCGTCAGGCGCGCCCCGTTCGCCGGAACCTGCCGTAGAGCGCAGCCAGCGTCTGCACCGCCGCTTCGGATTCCTGCCGATCCGGCGTCAGTGATTCATCCTGGTAACCGTGCATATCTCCACCCTTCACCGACTGCACCACGATGCCGTCGCTGCGCGGAATCACGTTCACATCGCGAAAGTCGAGCGCGTAGTCGAACTCGGGCTGCGGGATCAGATACGCGATCTGGCCGCGCACCGGCACGACGCTCTCGTCACGCCAGAGCGCACGGGCGCCATAACCCGTGCAGTTGATGACCACCTTTTCAGGAAGCGCGGCCAGCTCCTGCGGATCATGGAACTCGCGATGCTCGAAGCGGCCGCCGGCCATACGGAATTGCGTCATCAGCATCTGTGAGTAGCTGGCGATGTTGAACCGCAGAACGCTGCGCCGCCGGACGCTCGCCGCGCGAAACGGTGTGCCCGCGGGGCGCAGGTCTTCGGCCTGCGGATACAGATCCTGCAGCCGGTTCCTGAATGCCGCGAAATGCAGTTCATCCTGCGCGGGAGGATGCACTTCGGGAGCCGCATGATCCGAGACACTGTAGCGATCGATCCAGCGTACGGGATCCCCGGGCAGGCCCAGGTGGCTGCGAAAGGTCTTGAGCGAGGTGCGCGCCATTTCTTCCCAGAGCGCCGGGAACTCCGGACTCACGGCATCCGTCAGCGCGATGCGCGAGTCCGGGGTGAACGATCCGGAGGCGCGCACCGAGAAAGTCTGCTGGATCATTTCCCGCGCGTAGATAGTCACCGGCTTTCCCGCGGCCTGCGCGAGCAGTGCCGACGTGAGTCCCAATACTCCGCATCCCACGACCGCGACGCGATCGGGAGAATCCGCCAGCGCTTTGCCGACCGCAATCGTGCTCGAGCCCCACGACAGCGACCAGCCGCTGCCGCCGTGGCCATAGTTGTGCACTACCAGCGTGTCGCCGACGCGCTCGGTGTCGAGCCGTGGCCCGGCGGCGCGAAACGGCCGCAGGCACACGGTGATGTCGAAGATGCGATCGGCGCGCGCCCGCAGCGGCGCCAGGAAGCGGGCGCGGTCGCTGGCGAAAAGGCCGGGAGCCGCGCAGCCGCCGAGACCGAGGCCGCTCGCGGCCGTGAATGTCTGCAGCAGCCGGCGCCGGCTGAAATGTGCGTATTGCGGTGGCTTGTTCATGTCCGCCCTGCGAAGCCTGCCGCAGTCTGCCCGAGGTGACGTGCACGGGCGCGCGCGTCACGATGTATCACGCCTTTGCCACAATTCGCCAGAATTGGCGGCGAGATTTCATGCGGACTGCTCAGGGAGCGATGACCCCCCGAGGCGATACACTCCGTTTCAGTGCAGATGAATCCCAGGCCGGCCTTGCGCCGACTCGTCGTTCCATCGCTGGTCGCGGCGATGTTGTTAGTGGCTGCATTCGTTTTCTTGAGGTCTGGCGAGGGTGTCGCGGATCTTCCGCCGGACGCTCCGGTTGAATCCACGGCAAAGTCTTCCCAGCCCGCCGCAACGGCGCCGCGTCAGGATTTGCCGCGAAGTCGCGCGCCGCTGACGCCGACGGAGGCGGCGAGCGTTGTCAACCCGGACTTGGCCGGCACCGACGCCGATCGAATCTCATCTGAATACGCCGCTCCCGACCGATGGCGCGCGACGCCGGTTCCCTGCTGGAGACTTCGCGGGACCGCACCCGAAGATTTCGTCGTCAAGGTCGATTCGAATCTCCACACCGCTGGCAAGGCGAGTGCGTTGCTGGCGTCGATTCGCGATACGAACGGATGGGGAACGCTCTACCAGTACGCGGACGCGAAAAATCTGCGAGGCAAGCGCATCGAGTTCTCGGCGGACGTGCGCACGGAGGATGTGCAACGGGAGGCAAACCTGCCAGTTTCTGAGCGCCCCGGTGAACCTGGACTTCGAACCCGGCGGATTCGAGCGCGACTGCAATTGATGGCAGCCGCGCAGGGCGGGGCACAAGGCCCCGCCCCACACGATTTCCGACTCGACGATTACGGCTGGAAATCGACGATCAGCGGTGCGCTGGGTGTGGTCGATCGGCCGTCAGCGCTGACCCGGAATCTCGTCACGAGAAGGCTGGTTGGCTCAGTCGTCGTGAAGCCCGGTCCGCCGGCGTTCCCGGCGCCGGAGCTGATTCCCAGCGCCGTGAAATAGGCGCCCTGGAGTACTCCACTGCACTGGGTCGAGGTCGCCGAGCCCTGCCAGGTAGTTCGATCGGGAAAAAACGATCCATCGCTGGCAGGGATCGCCAGGGGCTCGTTCGCCGGAAACGGAATCGACAAGGTGTAGGAACGACCATCGAAGCAGTGCACGTCCGCCTGCACGTTGCCGCTCACCAGCGAAACCGTCGCCGCCGGGTGCTTGCGTCCGGGCACGGCCAATTGATAGCCGCCCTGTACGGTATCGCCCGCGCGGATTCGCAGTGGCGGGCCGTGGTCCAGAGCCATGACGACCGTCCCCTCCGTGTTCCAGTCGTTCGGGAATACTGGATACATCGGCTCATCCTGATCGCGATGGCGGCTACTGCGGGCTCCCCACCACGCCGTCCAGCGCCGGTAGTCGAGCGCCGGATAGGGGTGGATCGCCACGTTCGTGTTCGCCGTTTCGTCTCCTAACAGGAACTTGTCCAGGTACGCCGCGATCGCGGGCGCTTCCTCCGGCAGGGTTCCGCAGTGCGCGTGCCCGCCGTCGATGTAGAAGCCGAACCGGTCGCCGATGCCGAATGTGTCATAGATCCGTTGCGTCGCCCGCGAAGTGATGTAGTTAGCGCGGTTGGAGAGCCAGTAGAAATCCGTGTTGCCCGTCACCAGCAGCGCCCTGGGCGCCACCATGCCCATCAGCTCGTGATGATCGGCCGGGAGCTTGTATCCATTGTCGGCGGAGAACTGGCGCATCTGCCCGGCGAACCAGTCGTAGTTCGTACGCTGTATGTCTTCCGACGCGCCGTAGGCCTCGATCTCACGGGTGATACGCCACGCCGGTGCACCGCCGCCGCCGCTTTCCTGGGGAATCGTCAGGGCGATCCGTTCGTCGAACGCGCCGGCAAAGAGCGCCATCTTCCCCGCATAGGAGCATCCGGTCGCTCCGACGTGCTCGACATCGACTGGAAGCGGATTGACCGCCTGATGAGCGGCGATTTCGATGCCATCGATGACTCGGCTCACTCCCCACGACCAGGCCGCGTACTGTCCCGAGTTGCTCACGGTTCCATTGCAGGTTCCGGCGCAGAGTTCGGGATAGAGTTGGTAGAACGGATCGTTCGAGTGGTCGGCCGCGCCAAATGAGTACGCGGTGACCTGGTTGTGCACGAAGTCGACGGTTGCGATGGGCCGGCTGGCGAACACGCTGGCTGGCAGACTGCCCGGATTCGCGCCCGTCGGGCGGGCGAAGAAGGTCATCGCGATCATGGCCGGAAACGGCCCGTCGCCCATCCCCGTCGGGATGAAGACGCCGGAAGTCAGCGTCAGCGATTTGCCGTTCCGCGTCACTACCACCGTCAGCACGCCCTTTGCTCCCTCGACTCCCGCCGCGGGCGGAACATAGTTAGCCGTGATGACGCAGTCCGAGCAGTCCGGCTTCGGGCCTATCTCGTACTTCTCGATCGCCGCCTTGATCTCATTGCGCCGCCGTTCCCAGCTCGCGAACCGGGTGTCGCGATCGGGATCTTGACGGCCCTGCCTGAAAAAGACGAACGGATCGGGCAGCGGGCGGATGATCGGGAATTGATCGAATGACGGGAAGTCGGGCGCCGCGTAGCGCGCTCCCGTGTTCTCGGAATCGTAGACCAATGGCAGCGCGTGACGCCGGGGCCGCGACTGATCGCGATCCGTGTCGTCCACGGCGTGGGCAGATCCGAGAATCGTGACCGCCGACAGCGCGGCGACGACGCAATGCATCAGTTTCTTCATGTCCCCCTCCTTGGATGTTGGTCGTGTACTCTGGCCCGGATATGTTCGTGCGGACCTGCGCAGCAGACAATTATGATTAAGTCGAAATTCGGTACCGGTTTGTAAGATAGTTCCGACCGGTAGCTAGCATTCAGCCGGAGAGCCTGCACATGATCATTCGAGCCCTCGCAATTGTGCTGCTGTGCGTCCAGTCGGTTGGGGCGCAGGAGGTGGTTTTCGACTCGCACGTCCACCTTCACGATGCCGAGGCTTCGTTGCGCGCGTACGAGGCCGACGTCGCGGCATCGAAGATCAAACTGGCCGGCTTCGGCGGGATGTGGTTCGGCGGACCGAACATGGTGCTGCAAGGTGATCCGGCCGGGGTGCGGGCGGGCAACGATGCGCATCTCGCGCTCGCGGCGAAGTATCCGGAGATGATGCCGATCGCCACGGTGCATCCGTACGACGGCCAGGCGGCGCTCGACGAACTCTCGCGGGTCGCGGCTCGCGGCGTGAAAGTGCTCAAGCTGCATCCCCACACGCAACAGTTCGATGCCGCCGATCCGCGCGTGCTGGCGCTGGTGAAGCAAGCGGGCACGCTGGGTGTGATCGTGCTGATGGACAACGCCAACATCCTGCCCGGCGACAGCGAGCGACTCTTCAATCTCGCGGTGCAGGCGCCGAAGACGAAGTTCATCTTCGCTCACATGGGCGCGATGAACTTCCGGTTCTGGAACATTCTCGCCCTGGCGCGCACTGCCGACGGCTTCTTTGCCGACAACATCTATTTCGACATCTCGGCCACGGTGGTGCTCGTGGCGGACTCGCCGATCGAGCCGGAATTCGTCTGGACATTGCGAAATGTCGGAACCGACCATGTCCTGCTCGGCTCCGATTATCCGCAGCTCACGCTCGGCAGGACGGTCACTGCGCTGAAGCGACTGGACCTGACGGCGGAGGAAACCCGAAACATTCTTTCGGTCAATGCTCGCAAGTTGTTCGGCAGATAACGCTCGAAGCGCGCGCTCGGCTCAACGTTCCCAATGCCCTTGTTCGAAGTGCCACTGGCCGCGGCGGCCTTCTTCCCAATGTGCCGGCACCCAGTGCTCGCCGCGGCGCTCGCGCAGCCAGCGACCGTCGACCCATACGTGGGCGCGACCGTTCCAGCGCCAGTATCCCGGCGCCCAGACATAGCCCCGACGCGGCGCGGGGACCACGACCACGCGTGGCGCGGGCGGCCGCACGCTGACCTCGACGAGCGCATGCCGCCGCGGCGCCGGTGACGATACGCAGCCCACCGCGGAAACAGACAAGACGGCAAAGATCAGAAGGGTCGGTATTCGCATGTTTGTACCTCCGTATGTCCAACGCATGCGGTGCGCAGCGGTTGACGCGCGGTACACTTCCGGTGCGTCTATAGGGAGAAGAAGCATGAATGCCCGACTGACTTCGCTCGCCCTGGTTGCCTTCTGCATGTGGCCTCTTTCCCTGCTCGGCGCCACGCCGGCCGCGGTCAAACGCGCCGCCGTCGCATCGGTCGACAAACACGCCGATGAACTCACCGGCGTCTCCGACAAGGTGTGGGAATACGCCGAGACCGCGCTGCGCGAACACAAGTCATCGAAGCTCCTCGCGGATTTCGCGGAAGCGCAGGGATTCACGGTCACTCGGAACGTTTCGGGCATGCCGACGGCGTTCGTCGCGAAGTTCGGCGCGGGCCATCCCATCGTCGGAATCCTGGGCGAGTACGACGCGCTGCCCGGCGTGTCGCAGAAAGCGCAGGCCGACGAGAGCCCGCTCGTCAAAGGCGCCGCGGGACACGGCTGCGGCCACAATCTCCTCGGCGCGGCCAGTCTCGGCGCGGCGCTCGCCATCAAGGAGCAGATCGCCGCGGGCAAACTACACGGCACCATCGTCTATTTCGGTACGCCCGCGGAAGAGGCCGTCGGCGGCAAGACCTACATGGCGCGCGACGGCGTGTTCAACGACGTCGACGTGATGTTCGCCTGGCATCCCGGCGACCGCTCGCACGCCGACATGTTGACCGGCCAGGCGATGGTCGACCTGCGCGTCGAGTTTTCCGGGCACGCCGCGCACGCCGCGGCGGACCCTTGGAATGGCCGCAGCGCGCTCGATGCTGTCGAAGCGTTCACGCACGGCGTGAATCTCATGCGCGAGCACATGCCGTTGTCGTCGCGGGTGCACTACGTGATCCCGGACGGCGGCGACGTGCCGAACGTCGTTCCCGATCACGCGGCGGTGTGGATCTGGGCCCGCGATCAGAAGCGCAGCGAAGTCGAGAAGCTGTACGCGTGGCTGCGCCAGATCGCCGAGGGCGCGGCGCTCATGACCCAGACGAAATCCGAGGTGATCCTGCAGGCCGGGAGTTGGGAAGTGCTGACGAACGACGCCGGCGCAAAGCTCCTCGACGCGAACCTGCGCTGGATCGGCACTCCGACCTACACCGCCGATGAGGACGCGTTCGCCAGGAAGATCCAGGCGGCGACCAATGTGCCGGTGGTCGGCATGGATCGCGAGATCGAGTCGCTCGAGGGGCAAGTGGAAGAGGGCGGGTCGACCGATGTCGGCGACGTGAGCTGGATCGTGCCGACGCTCAATCTCACCGTGGTCACCTCGCCGAGGGACGCGCCCTGGCACGCGTGGCCGGTGGTGGCGACCGGCGGAATGTCGATCGGCCACAAGGGCATGATCGTGGCGGCGAAGACGCTGGCCGCCACGATGGTGGACCTCTACGAGAAGCCGCAGGCGTTGCGCGAGGTGCGCGCGGAGTTCGAGAAGAAACGCGGCGCCGTCGCATTCAAGGCCTATCTACCGGACGGGCCGCCGCCGATCCCGAAAGATTGACTAGCCTGCGACGGGCTTCACGGCGGCGGCGGCGCGTTTCGCGTTGGCGCGCGCGGTATCGGTGTCGGTCGCGCGCGCCAGCGCCACGCCCATGCGGCGCTTCCTGAACGCCTCGGGTTTGCCGAACAATCGGATCTCGGCGCCCGGCACCTTCAGCGCTTCGTCGACCCCTTCGAAGGCGATGCCCTTCGCGTCCATGCCGCCATAGATCACCGCGCTCGCGCCCGGCGCGCGCAGGGTCGTATCGACGGGCAATCCGAGAATGGCGCGTGCATGCAGCGCGAACTCGCTCAGGTGCTGGCTGACGAGTGTGACCAGGCCGGTGTCGTGCGGGCGCGGGCTGACCTCGGAGAACCAGACATCGTCTCCTTTGACGAACAACTCCACGCCGAAGATGCCGAGACCGCCGAGCACGTCGGTCACCTTCTTTGCGATCGTGCGCGAGGTCTCGAGCGCCTTCGCCGACATCAACTGCGGCTGCCAGGATTCGACGTAGTCGCCGTCGACCTGGACGTGCCCTATCGGGTCGCAGAACGACGTGCCGCCCGCGTGGCGCACGGTCAACAGCGTGATCTCGAAATCGAATTTGATCTCGCTCTCGGCGATCACGCGAGGTTGTTTGACGCGGCCGCCCGACAACGCGTATTCCCAGGCTTTTGCGACGCCGGACGCATCCTTGATCTTGCTCTGGCCCTTGCCGGATGAGGACATCACCGGCTTCACGAAACAGGGATAACCCACGGCGTCGGCGCCGTTCTGCAATTCCTCGAGCGTCGACGCGAATGCGTACTTCGACGTGGGCAGGCGCAACTCTTCGGCGGCGAGCCGGCGGATCCGTTCGCGGTTCATGGTGATGTGCGCAGCGTTCGCGGTCGGGATCACGCGCGCGAGCCCGTCGGCCTCGATCTTCACGAGCTCATCGGTGGCGATGGCCTCGATCTCGGGCACCAGCAAATGCGGGCGCTCCTTCTGCACCAGTGCGCGGATCGCCGCGCCGTCGGTCATGTCGATGACATAGGCGCGGTGAGCGACCTGCTGCGCCGGCGCATCGGCATAACGATCGACCGCAATGACCTCGACGCCGAGGCGCTGAAGCTCGATCACCACTTCCTTGCCGAGCTCGCCGGCGCCGAGAAGCATGACCTTGGTGGCCGAGGGCGAAAGCGGTGTGCCGATGCGCATGCAGGTCTCCAGAAGAGGCAGTTGTTCGGTGAGCGGGTTGGATCTGTCAGATCGGCGCGCCGCCGCAGCGGCGGCGGAGTTGCGCGAGCTGCCGGCCGCGGTAACCGTCCGCGTCTTCCATCGCCTGCAGCAGGCTTGCGGCCGATGACCAATCCGCGAGCGCCCCGGCGCAGTTGTCAGAGGCTGCGAGGCTCTGCCCCCGAATCGCGAGCGCTTCCGCTTTCCGGTCTGCGAATACCAAGGGGTCGCCTGACTGGTGAATTTCACTGAGCACCGACTCCGCGGCGCTCTTCGCGCCTGCCGGGTCGCCGCGCAGCAGCCGGGCCTTGCCGACACCGAGTGCCGCATCGAGGTGATAGCGACGGAATCGCAGCGTCGGCGGCATGGACGTCGCCACTACCTGCCGAAAGAGCGCTTCGGCCTGCATCGCATCGCCCGTCTGCAGCGCGAGCGCGGCGTCCCGCAACATCAACCCTTGCCGGAAGCCGGTTTCGCGTGCCGTGCCCGTCTTGTCGCGGGCCTCGTGCGCCAGCTCCAACGCCTGCCGCGCGCCGGTCACGTCGCCGGACAGCAACAGCAGATCGAAATTCAGCTCGGCCAGTTTGGCGGCGACGTCATTGAGCCCCGCCTTCTTGTCGATTTCGAGCGCGCGCTTGGACTGCTCGAGGGCGCGAGCGAGCTGTCCACGGTGCCACCAGGCGAGCGCCGCATATTCGCGCGACCACGCGGTGTACTTGAGATCGTCTTCACCATAAATCGCGACCGATCGCGACAGCGCTTTCTCGATATGAGCCTGCCCGTCGCGCACATTGCCGTTGTCGATCAGGAATTTCCCATAGCGAAGATCGGTCTGCATCACCAAGTGATCGTCGGCATCGGTGGAATGCGCCGCGACTCCGGCGGCGATCTGGAAGTTCTGATCCGCCGCGTCGACCTTCGATTGCTCCGCCTGGATATCAGCCAGCAGCAGCGCGCTGTCGCCATACAGCGGCGCGGTCGGTCCATAGAGCTTCTTCGCGATGGCCATCGCGTCGCGCATCGCCGCTTCCGCGGCGGGTGGATCGGTCGGGCGCTTCGAATCCGCCAGCATCCAGAGCGCCCCCAGGTTCGCCTCGCTGTCCGGATCGTCCCGGCTGAGGATCTTCACGGCCCGTTCGGCATACCTGATGGCAGCCGCGCCATCCGAGTAGTTCAAGGCCTGCGCGAGGTATGAATACATGTAGCCGGCGGACCAGGAATCGAGCTGGCCGTTCGCGGCCAACAAGCTCTCGGCTTCGCGCAGCGCCTTCAACGCGTCGTCGGTGCGCGGCACCTGCAGGACATTCGCGCCGTAGGAGGTGAGGGCTTCCGCGAGATCGATTTGCGCTGCCTCGCCCATCGGGCGCAGCAAGGCGATGCGCTGCACCGCCAGCGCCGCGGCTTCGTCGTAGAGTTCCAGCTCGTTGTACAGCGTGGCGATCGTTCTCAGGAGCTTCAGGCGCTCGGCCACCGGCAGGCCGCGGTTCTGCGCGAGCTGCTTCTCACCCTCGGCCAGCAATTGCCGCGCCGTCTTGTTGCGCGCCTTGATGGGGTCCGCCTGGTTGCGGGTGCTCGCCTGGAAGATCGAGATCAGGAAGTCCTGGACCGCCTCGGCGCGTTGCGCCTCGTCGCGCGCGACCCGCGCCTGCCACAACGCGACGCTCATGCCG
>Ga0307500_10000748_pt1 | contig 10342 bp, 7 predicted proteins | sample 14_S_MG_FD_201362 | JGI IMG/M metagenome (GOLD analysis project Ga0307500, IMG submission 201362) | Soil microbial communities from Populus trichocarpa stands in riparian zone in the Pacific Northwest, United States - 14_S | ecosystem: Environmental > Terrestrial > Soil > Riparian zone > Trees...
CTTCGACGAGACCAGAACCGCATCGGCTGGCACCACCCGGGGGTTCGGCTTCGACGAGACGTGCGACGTTCCTGGCGGTTTCTCGCAGGTCGACATCTACTTCCCCGCGTAGCGGCCCGCGGCTGCGAAAGGCTTTGGCTGAAAGCGGGGTGGACCGCAGGGTCCACCCCGCTTTCGGCGGCTCCGGCCTGTGTCGCCGGCTTACGGGATCCTTACCGCGAGGTCCGGGCGGCGCCCGTGGCCGGCCGCGATCGGGCCCGGTGGAGAAGGCCACCCGTACCGCCGCCGCGCGGGTAGCGCCGGGGTCGGGTTAATCGGGTTGATGGCGGCAGGGCTGCCGCGGTGGGATGCGCTGTGAATCTTCGTCCGCTGGGTCGTACCGGGGTGCGGGTGGCGCCATTGGCGTTGGGTTGCATGAACTTCGGCGGGCGTGCCGACGAGGCCACCGCGACCGGGATCCTGGATCGCGCCCTCGACGCGGGGGTCACGCTGGTCGACACCGCGGACGTGTACGGGCACGACCCGGCCGACATGATGGTGGGCCAGGGGCGCAGCGAGGAGATCCTCGGTCGGGCGTTGGAGCGCGGCGGTCGGCGCGGCCGCGTCGTGCTGGCGACGAAGGCGTTCTTCCCGACCAGCGGCGACCCGAACGATCAGGGCAGCAGCCGGCGGCACCTGATCACCGCCTGCGAGGCGTCGCTGCGCCGGCTGCGGGTCGACCACATCGACCTGTTCCAGTTGCACCATCCGTCCAACGACGTGCCGATCGACGAGACGCTACGGGCGCTGGACGACCTGGTCCGGGCCGGCAAGGTGCGCTACCTGGGCACCAGCGCGTTCGGCGCCTGGCAGATCGTGGAGTCGCTGTGGGCGTCGGCGACCCTCGGTCTGCACCGGTTCGTCACCGAGCAGCCGCCGTACCACCTGCTCGACCGCCGGGCCGAACGCGAACTGGTGCCGATGGCCCGCAGCCACGGGATCGCTGTGCTGCCGTGGTCTCCTACCGCCGGCGGGTTCCTGACCGGCCGGTACCGTCGCGGTCAGCCGCCGCCGGCGGGCTCCCGGTTCGATACGTTCTGGGCCGGCGGCCGGGACGAGCAGTTCACCGACCCGGCCTTCGACGTGCTCGACGTCGTCGTCGCGCTGGCCGCCGAGAAGGGCTGTACCCCGGCGCAGCTCGCGCTGGCCTGGTGCGCCGCGCAACCCGGGATCACCGCGCCGATCATCGGCCCGCGCACCCTGGAACAACTCGAGGACAGCCTCGGCGCGCTCGACGTCACGATTACCGCCGACGACACCGCCAGGATCGACGCCGTCGCGCCCCCGGGCCGGGCCACCGTGCCCTACTACGGCGCCGACGGATTCGCCTGGACCACCTGGGGCCCGCACACCCACCACTGGCCCTGACCCGGCGGCCGCCGCCGGACCCTCCATTGTGGACGCTTCGGCGGATCTCCGGCCGGCACCGGTCCGACGTCCCCGCTACGAGGTGACTGCCGCGGCACAGTTCCGCCCGGCCGTCGAGGGGACGACCGGAGGGGTGATCCGGCCAGCGTCGGGGGGTAACGCCCTGGTCCGTCCGGGCAAACCGGCGGCGGATCGGTCGGGTCAGTGGGCGTGCAGGCGTGCTGCCCGATGGGTCAGGGCTCGGTTACCGATGTTGATTGAGCTCATGGCGGCATGTAAGAGTTTCTTTAGGATTATCTGACGTCGGGGGAGATTCCTGAAATGAAAGCGCGGGGGGACGGGGTCACCGGGGACTTCGTGTCGGTGGTTTCGGCGCATGCCCAGGAAACGCCGGAGCGGTCCGCCGCGATCTTCGTGGCCGACCCGGCCGAGGACGATCCAGCCGAGATCGCATTATCGTACGGCGCGCTCGACACCGCGGCCCGGTCGATTGCCGCGTGGCTGCAGGAACAATGCGCCCCGGGTGATCGCGTGCTGCTGCTCTACCCGTCCGGGCTGGAATTCATCAAGGCGCTGCTGGGCAGTATGTATGCCGGCGTGCTGCCAATTCCGGCGCCCTTGCCGCACGGCTACAAGCACCACCTGATGCGGGCCACCGGGATCGCGCTGGATGCCGATGTGCGGCTGGTGCTGACCGACCGGTCGAGCCTGCCGGCCGTCTCCGCCTGGATCCACCAGGAGGGGCTGGACGACCTCACCATCGTGGCCACCGACGCCGCCGAGCTGGGTGACCCGGCCGGCTGGGCCCGGCCACAGCTGTCCGCGGACTCGCTCGCGTTCATGCAGTACACGTCCGGCTCGATCAGCGACCCGCGCGGCGTGATGGTCCGGCACGGGCAGTTGCTGCACAACCTGGGGCTGATCCAGCGCAGCATGGGCGTCGGGCCGGAGACGCGGGCCGGCGGCTGGCTGCCGATCTACCACGACATGGGCCTGATCGGCCTGGTGCTGGAGCCGCTGTACCTCGGCTCGGGCACCGTGCTGATGCCACCCACCGCGTTCCTCAAGCGGCCGTACGGCTGGCTGCGGCTGATCGACCGGTACGGCCTGGAGGGCACCTCCGCGCCGAACTTCGCCTACGACCTGTGCACCCGGCGGGTCACCGACGAGCAGCTGGCCGGCCTGGACCTGTCCCGCTGGCGGCGGGCCTGCAACGGGGCCGAGCCGATCGACGCCGACACGCTGGACCGGTTCGCCGACCGGTTCGCGCCGGCCGGGTTCCGCCGCGAGGCGCTGCTGCCCTGCTACGGGATGGCCGAGGCGACGCTGTTCATCGCCGGCACCCCGCCCGAGCGGCCGCCGGTGATGACCCGGGTCGACGCCGCCGCGCTGGAGCAGAACATGTTCGTCCCGGCGCCGGACGGGGGCACCGGGCCGCGGCTGGTCAGCAGCGGCCGGGTGCTCGACCTGGACGTCCGGGTGGTCGACCCGCAGACCCGGCGGCAGCTGCCGGACGGCCGGCTGGGCGAGATCTGGGTCCGCGGCGAGAGCGTCGCCGCCGGCTACTGGCGCAACGAGGCGGAGACCGAGACGGCGTTCCACGCGGTCACCGCCGACGGCGAGGCCGATTTCCTGCGCACCGGCGACCTGGGCGTCTTCCAGGACGACGAGCTCTACATCACCGGCCGGATCAAGGAGACGCTGGTCATCCGCGGCCGGAACCTCTACCCGCACGACATCGAGCGCGAGGTCCGGGCGCTGGACGAGGCGTTCGCCGGGCTGGCCGGCAGCGTGTTCTCGGTGCCGTCGCCGCGCGAGGAGATCGTGGTGTTCCACGAGGTGCGCGCCCGGCAGCTGACCGGGGCGGCGCTGGCCGGGCTGGCCGCCCAAGTCAAGATCGCGCTCGGGCAGCGGCTCGGCATCCCGGTCACGAACGTCGTGTTCGCCGCGCCCGGCCAGGTGCGCAAGACCACCAGCGGCAAGATCCAGCGGACGCTGATGCGCCAGCTGTTCATGGCCGACGCGCTTGACCCGCTGTACGAGGACCTGGACGCCAGCACCCGCCGCCGCTACCGGCCCGGCGCCCCCACGGCCGCCGCGTCGGTGGCTGTGCTGACCGGGTCCGGTGAGGGCGCTGTCTGAGCTGGCCGCCTTCGAGTGCGCGCTGGGCGACCCCACCGACCGGGGTGGCGCGTTCTCGTTCGCCCGCTGCGCCGAGCTGGACCGGGCCGAGGAGTTCCCCGCCGACATCTGCCGGCTGCTGGACGAGCTGGGGTTGCCGCGGCAGTACGTGCCGGCCGAGTTCGGCGGCGGGCTGGCCAGCTACGAGCAGGCGATGCAGCGGATCCGGCTGGTGGCCCGGCGGGACCTGACCGTGGCGATCGCGCACGGCAAGACGTACCTGGGCTCGGTGCCGGTCTGGGTCGGTGGCAGCGCGGCGCAGGCGTGCCGGCTCGGCGCCGACGTGCTCGGCGGCGCGGTCGTGTCGCTCGGCCTGACCGAGCCGGAGCACGGCAGCGACCTGCTGGCCAGCGATGTCACCGCCACCCCGGCCGGCGCCGGCTGGCTGGTCGACGGGGAGAAGTGGCTGATCAACAACGCCACCCGCGGTGACCTGCTGGCGGTGCTGGCCCGCACCGCCGACGGTGCCGGCCCGCGGGCGCTGAGCCTGCTGCTGGTGGACAAGCGCCGGCTGCCGGCCGGCAGTTTCCAGCACAGCCCGGCGGTCCGGACGCACGGCATCCGCGGCGCCGACATCAGCGGCATCACGTTCACCGCCGCCCCGGTCCCGGCCGGCGCGGTGATCGGTCCGGTCGGCACCGGCGTGGAGACCACGCTGAAGGCGCTGCAACTGACCCGGACGATGTGCGCGGCGCTCTCGCTCGGCGCCGCCGACCACGCGCTCCGGCTCGGCCTGCGGTTCGCGCTGGAACACCGGCTGTACGACCGCGGGCTGATCGACCTGCCGCACGCCCGCCGCATCCTCGCCGAGGCGTACACCGACCTGCTGGTCGCCGAGGCGCTGAGCCTGGTCGCCGCCCGCAGCGTGCACACCCTGACCGGCGAGCTGTCGGTCACGTCCGCGCTGGTCAAGTACTTCGTCCCGGCCACCGTCGAGGAGCTGGTGGGCCGGCTGGGCCAGCTGCTCGGCGCCCGGGCGTTCTTCACCGGGACGTACGCCGACGGGATGTTCCAGAAGGTCGAGCGGGACCACCGGGTGGTCGGCATCTTCGACGGCAACACGCTGGTGAACCTGAACGCGCTGATCAACCAGTTCGGCCGGCTGGTGCGGGGATACCGGGACGGCTCGGCGGACCAGGCCGGGCTGGCCGCCGCCGCCACCTTCACGGCGCCGCTGCCGGCTTTCGACCGGGACGCGCTGACGCTGCTGGCCCGGCGCGGCAGCAGCCTGGTCCAGAGCCTGCCGGCCTGCGTGGACGAACTGCAGGCGCTGGCCGGTGCCGGCGTGGTGCCGGCGGAGCTGGCCGGGCACGCCAAGCAGATCCGCGAGGCGGTGGACGACCTGCACGCCCGGCTGGCCGCGCACCGGCCGTCCCGCGACGTGCCGGCCGCCGCGTTCACCCTGGCCAAGCGGTACACCTGGGCCGCCGCCGCGGCCGCCTGCATGCAGTTGTGGCTGCGCAACCGGGCCGGCCGCACCGGCGAGCTGTGGGCCGGCGGGCTCTGGCTGGACGCCGCGCTGCGGCGGACCCTGCGCCGGTTCCAGCCGGCGCTGCCGGACACCGACGACGCCGTCTTCGACCGCCTCGCCGGCTGCCTGCGCCAGCAGTACGCGGCCGGCCAGCTCTTCTCCGTCCAGCCGTTCCCGCTCGCCGAGGCGGCCGGACTCGCCGAGGCGCCCGGGCTCGCCGAGGCGCCCGGGCTCGCCGAGGCGTCCGGACCTGCCGAGGCGTCCCGATGACCGGCCGGGCGACCGCGCCGGTAGCCATCGGCTCCGCCGGGCCGGCGCCAGTGCAGGCAACGCCGGCGGGACGGGCCGGCGAACCGGCGCCGGACCGGATGGCGGAACTGGACCGGCGGCTGGGCGACCCGTACGACGACGGCAACCCGGTCGGCTACCGGGCCGTGCTGGCCGCGGACGAGCGGGCCGAACTGCTGGCCGACGGCGAGCGGATGCTGGACGGGTACGGGCTGAACGCGGAGTTCGTGCCGGTGGCGTACGGCGGCCGGTTCACCGAAGCCGACCGGCTGGTGCGCACGCTGCGCAGCGTCTTCCGCCGGGACGGCACGCTCGGCCTGGGCTACGGCGTCACGAACTTCATCGCCGGCGCGCCGATCTGGACCGCCGGCGACGCCGACCAGTGCCGGTTCGCCGCGGACGTACTGCTGCGGCACCGGAAGATGGCCGCGGGCTACAACGAGCTGCCGCGCGGCAACGACTTCACCCGCTGCGAGCTGACCGCCGACCGGGTCGGCGACCAGTTGCGGCTCACCGGCCGCAAGCAGGTGGTCAACAACATCGCCCGGGCCGATGCCGCCGTCTTCCTGGCCCGGACCAGTCCCGAGCCGGGCAACCGCAGCCACTCGCACGTGCTGGTCGACCTGACCGCGCTCGACCCGGCCCGGCGCCGGTACCTGGACCGGCACCACACGGTCGGCCTGCGCGGATGCCAGATCGCCGGGGTCGAGTTCGACGGCTGCCCCACCCCGGCCAACATCGTCGGCGCCCCCGGCGAGGCGATGGAGACGGTGCTGCGGGCCTTCCAGGTGACCCGTTCGGTGCTGCCCGCGATGGCGGTCGCCGGCCTGGACACCCAGCTGCGCACGGTGCTGCGGTTCACCCGCGCCCGCCGCCTCTACGGCCGGACCCTGCTCGAGCTGCCGCACGCCCGGTCCGTGCTGGTCGGCGCGTACCTCGACCTGCTCGCCGCCGACTGCCTCGGCACCGTCGTCGCCCGCGCCCTGCACGTGCTGCCGGCGCAGACCAGCGTGCTCAGCGCCGCCGCCAAGTACCTGGTCCCGAAGCTGATCTACGAGGCCAGCAACGAGCTGGCCGTGCTGCTGGGCGCCAGGTCGTACCTGCGCGAGGGCCCGTACGCGATCTTCCAGAAGAACCTGCGGGACATCCCGGCGGCCTCGTTCACGCACGCCAACGCGGCGGTCTGCCTGGCCACGATGATCCCGCAGCTGCCCCGGCTGGCCAGCCGCAGCTGGCTGCGCGCGGACGAGCCGCCGGCCGAGCTGTTCCGCCTCGACCACCGGCTCGGGCCGCTCGACTTCCGGGCGCTGGAGCTGACCGCCCGCGGCGTCGACAACCTGTCCGGGACGCTGCCGGCCAGCCAGCCGGCGGTGGCCGGCGAGCCGGCGCTGGCCAGGCTCTGCGCCGGTTTCGTGGCCGAGCTCGGCCGGCTGGCCGGCCGGGCCACCGAGCTGCCGCCGCGCGGCCGGACCATCGCCGCCGGGCGCGGCAGCTTCCTGCTCGCCGACCGGTACGCCGTGCTGCTCGCGGCCAGCGCCTGTCTCGGCGTCTGGCGGCGGAACCGCCGGTTCCAGGCCGACACCGGCTGGTTGACCGGCACGCTCTGGCGGCTGGCCGACCGGCTCGGGCACGAGCCCGGACCGCTGCCGGACGGGCTGGAACGCCGGCTCGCCGCCGAGCTGATCAGCCGTGCGGACGAGCCCCGCGGCTTCGACCTTGCCGCCCCGCGGCTCGCCGGCTGACGCCGGTCCAAACCCCGTTCAACCGGAGGAACCATGTCTGACACCGTTGTCGGCGCGACGCCTGAAGCCGTCCGCGACTGGCTGATCGAGCGGGTCGCGTTCTACCTGGAAACGCCGGCCGGAGAGGTCCACCCGGACGCCCGGTTCGTCGAGCTCGGCCTGGACTCGGTCTACGCGCTGACCCTGTGCGGCGACATCGAGGAGCGCTACGACCTGTCCGTCGAACCGACGCTGGCCTGGGACTACCCGACCGTCAACGCGCTGGCCGGCCATCTACACGGAGAGCTGAACGGTGGGTGAGACGCCGCGGCAGCTCTCGGTCGGCCAGGAGGCGTTCTGGTTCCTCTACCAGCTGGCGCCCGAGAGCCCGGCCTACAACGTGATGGCGGCGGTCCGCATCCACACCCCGCTGGACCTGCCCCGGCTGCGCCGCGCGCTGGCCGCGACGGTCCGGCGGCACGACCTGCTCCGCTCGGTGTTCGTCGAGCGGGACGGGGCGCCGTGCCGGCTGGTCGGTGCTCCGGACACGATCGAACTGCTGGTCCGGGACGCGCCGGGCGCGTCCGGGTACCGGCTGCCGGCGCTGGTCCGGGAGCTCGGGCTGGCACCGTTCCGGCTGTCCGAGGGGACGTTCCGGGCGGTGCTGATCCGGTGCGGCCCGGCCGACGCGGTGCTGCTGCTGGCCGCCCACCACATCGCCACCGACGCGACCTCGCAGTGGCTGCTCATGCACGACCTGCTCGACGCCTACGCCGCCGGCGCGCCGGGCGAGGCCGGGCCGGGCGGGGCGGGGCCGGGCGGGGCCGGGCCGGAGCCCTGGCCGCCGCTGGTGCGGGACTACGACGACTACGTGGCGGCGGAGCGGGAACTGCTGGCCGGGCCGCGCGGCGCCGAGCTGGAGCGGTACTGGCTGGACGTCTGCACCGGCGCCCGTGCGGCCGAACTACCCACCGACCGGCCGCGGCCGGCCCACCCCAGCTTCGCCGGGGCGACCTGCGAGCTGCGGCTGCCGGACGAGCTGCTGCCCCGGCTGCGCTGCGCGGCCGCGGTGGCCGGGGTGACCCCGTTCGCGTACCTGCTCGGCTCGTTCCAGGCGCTGCTCTACCACTACACCCGGCAGCCGGAGTCGCTGATCGGCTGCCCGACCGCGACCCGGTTCGGCCGCAACCTGCGCCCGCTGGTCGGCTACCTGGTCAACACGCTGGTGCTGCGCGGGTCGTTCAGCCGCGCGACCACGTTCGCCACGGCGGTGCAGGCGGCGCAGCGGCAGGTGCTGGGCGGGCTGTCGCACGCCGGCTACCAGCACGCGCTGCTGGCCCGGGCACTCGGCCTGCCGCGCGCCGGCGCCGGCTCGGCACTGCTGCGGATCGTGTTCACGATGGTCGCCACCGACCGGCTCGACCCGCTGCTGCACCTGCTCGCGGACGGGGCCGAGCGCGGCACCGGGGTCGAGTACGCCGGGCTGCGGCTGGCCCTGTTCGACGTCCCGCAGCTGGAGGGGCAGTTCGACCTGTCGGTGGAGATGCGGCAGAGCCCGAACTCGCTCACCGCCGTCTTCCGGTACAGCACCGAGCTGTTCGACCGGGCCACCGTCGAGCGGCTGCTGGAGCACTACGCGCGGTTCCTGGACGCGGCCATCGACAACCCGGCCGGCCGGGTCACCGCGGTGCCGCTGGTGGACGATGCCGCGCTGGCCGAACTGCTCGCGCTCGGGCAGGGTGCGCCGCGGTCCGGCCGGCAGACAGCGCCGATATAGGAAAGTTATGGCCGCCGGCCGCATGATGTAGCTGGAAATGAACTGCGGCTGCCGCGAAAGACCGCGGCCGGTCGCCACGCCCGGCGGGGGGCGGCGCCAGGACCCACCGTGCCCACCCCTGGTCAGGCTATTCGACTGGCCTGCCGGAAATCTTTGTCGCGGTGAGGGAGCAGCGTGCCCAACAAGGTGCTCAACAGCGTCCTGGAGACGATCGGTGACACGCCGCTGGTCGAATTGGCGGGGTTGTACGACGGCTTCGCGGGCCGGGTCTTCGCGAAGCTCGAGCGATTCAACCCGGGCGGCAGCATCAAAGACCGGTCGGCCCTGTCCATGCTGCACGCGAAGATTTCCAATGGCACCCTGGTGCCCGGCCGGTCGGTCGTCGTGGAATCCAGTTCGGGCAATCTCGCGGTCGGCCTGGCGCAGATCTGCCGCTATTTCGGGTTGCGTTTCATCTGCGTGGTGGACGCGAAGACGACCGAGCAGAACCTGGCGATCCTGCACGCGTACCAGGCCACGGTCGAAGTGGTGACCGAGCCGGACACGGCCACCGGCGAGTACCTGCCGGTGCGCATCCAGCGGGTCCGTGAGCTGCTGGCCAGCACGCCGCACGCGTTCTGGCCGAACCAGTACACCAACCCGCTGAACCCGCAGGCGCACCGGCGCACCATGCAGGAGATCGTCGACGCGCTGGACGGCCGGGTCGACTACCTGCTCTGCGCGGTCAGCACCTGCGGCACGCTGCGCGGCTGCGCCGACTACGTCCGCGCCCAGCGGCTGCCGACCCGGGTCATCGCGGTGGACGCGGCCGGCAGCGCGATCTTCGGCCAGCCGCCGGCCGTCCGGCTGATCCCCGGCCACGGCGCGTCGATCCGCCCGGTGCTGCTGGACGAGTCCACTGTGGACGAAGTCGTGCACGTGACCGATCTGGACTGCGTGGTGGCCTGCCGCCGGCTGACCGGACGGCAGGCGATCCTGGCCGGCGGCTCGTCCGGGGCCACCGTCGCCGCGCTGGGCAAGCTGCGGCACCGCATCCCGGCCGGCGCGAACTGCGTGCTGATCTTCCCGGACGGCGGCGACCGCTACCTGGACACGATCTATTCCGACACCTGGGTGAGCCGGCACTTCGGCGAGGTGTCGCACCTGTGGAAGGAAACTGCCGAGTTGGGAGCGGTCCGATGCTGATCCTGCGCCACGCCGACGTCGCCGAGATCCTGTCCGGGGCCGAAGCGTCCACTGTGGACGTTGTGCGGGCGGCGTACCGGCTGCACGACGAGGGGCGCACCACCGTCCCGCAGTCGACCTTCCTGCGCTTCCCGCACAGCGACCGGGACCGGATCATCGGCCTGCCGGCGTACGTCGGCGGACCGGACCCGGCCGCCGGCTTCAAATGGGTGGCCTCTTTTCCGGGGAACCTGGACGCCGGGATGCCGCGGGCCAGCGCGGTGGTGGTGCTGAACTCGCTGCGCACCGGCCAGCCGGAGGCGCTGCTGGAAG
>Ga0307500_10000752_pt1 | contig 10299 bp, 11 predicted proteins | sample 14_S_MG_FD_201362 | JGI IMG/M metagenome (GOLD analysis project Ga0307500, IMG submission 201362) | Soil microbial communities from Populus trichocarpa stands in riparian zone in the Pacific Northwest, United States - 14_S | ecosystem: Environmental > Terrestrial > Soil > Riparian zone > Trees...
GCGGTGGCGCAGAGCCACGGCATCCTCGGTCGCAAGGTGGCGATGATAGAGATTCGACTCGAGCAGCCGCCGCGACTCGTCGAGGGTCGGCTCGGAAGTGGCGCCTTCCTCGCCCTCGGCCGCGGGCTCGGAATCTCCCGGGAGCGGTGGCAGCAGGCTGCCGGTGCCGAGCACGACGACTTTCGCAAAGCGCTGCGGCGCGTCGAAAGCGAGATCGACCGCGACGCGCCCCGATTGGGAGTGGCCGATGAGCGAGGCGCGCACGATGTCCAGAGCGTCCATGAACGCCGGAACGAAGCGCCTTCGATAGCCGACGGAGGGGTCCTGCGGGTTGTCGCTGCCGCCGAAACCGGGCAGGTCAGGCGCGATCAAGCGCAGGCCGTGCGCCGCGAGCGGTTGCAGGTTGCGCGTCCACACGTCGGCGGAAGAGCCGAGCGAGGCACCGTGGAGCAGGATGACCGGCGCGCCTTCGCCGCGCTCCAGGTAGCGGACGTTCAGCCCGCCGACGCGGAGCGATCGTTCCATGGCTCGGCCAGGTCGAGCAGCACGCCGTCCGGGTCGGCGAGCCGGTACTGCCCGAGGGGACAACAGGCCGCGAAAAGCTTCAGGCGCGCCTCGCCTTCGGGGCCCGCGAGCGGCATTGGGCGCAGGTGCGGGTTGTTGTCGCCGAGCGCCTGGAGCCGCTGCTTCACCGCCTCCAGGTCTTCGACTTCGAAGCCGATATGGTCGGGCCCGGGCCGCACGATTCCGGTGCCCGCGTAGTCGCTGATGCGCCACGGCATGAGCACCAGCGTTACCCGGCCGTCGCTGAGATAGAAGTTCGCGTCCTTCGGCGTTCGCTCCACAGAGCGCAGGCCGAGGATGCCGACGTAGAACTCGGCGAGCTGCGCGGGGTGAAGCGTGCGCAGCGCGAGGTGGCTGATGCGGCGCGGCTGCGTGGATCCGGCATCGACGTACACCGAGGTCCGGTTCGCCATGTCGGGCTGCGACAGGTCGAACACGTTGCCGTCCGGATCGTGCGTGCTCAGCCCGGCAAAGGGTCGCGTGCTCGGGCGCTTGACGACTTCCACCGCGGGGTATTGCGCGCGCAGCCGCGCCAGCACCGGCTCGACCTCGTCGATCTCGAGGCCGAAGTGGTCGAGGCCCGCGGGCCGGCCCGCCTTGCGCGGATTGATGTTGAGGCCGACGTAGCCGTCGCTCACCGTCACGGCCCGCTCGGGCCGGGTGTCGGCGGCGGTGCGCATGCCGAAGGCCGCCTCGTAGAACCTTCCTTGCAGAGCGTACTGGTCGCTGACGAGCGCGATGTGCTTGAGCCTGGCGGACATGGTCTAGGGAACCCTGCCGAAGATTTCGCGGAATTCCTTCTCGTAGCGGTTGAATTGCGCCGCCAGCCGCGGATCGACGTAGTGCGCTTTCAGCGCCTCGGCCTCGGCATCGATATCCCTTCGCGCCGGGACCCGGCCGCGGCTCTTGATCAGCGCCTGCCCCTCGCTCGAAAGGAGGAAGTCGACGAGGAGGCGCGCCGCCGCCGGATGCGGCGCCCTGGCCGAGATCGCGACCTGGCTCGGCGAGGTCACGACCGGATCGAGCGTGCGCACCCATTCCACCGGCGCGCCTTCCTGCTTTTCCTTCTCGATCTCGGCCGCGTGCACCAGCGCGAGCGGAAAGTCGCCCGCCACGAGCAGGCGCGTGAGCAGGCTGTGGCCGCGCCGCTGCTGCGGCTTCTGGCGCGAGAGCGCGCGCATGTAGCCCACCGCCTTGTCGCGGCCCCAGTAATCGAGCATTGCCGCGTACCACTCGACGTCGCTCTCGTCGAGCGCGATCTTGCCCGCCCAGCGCGGGGCGAGGAGGTCGCTCCAGCTCCTCGGCGCCTCGTCCGCCTTTACCTGGCGCGTGTTGTAGCCGATCACGTACTGGCGCACGTAGATGGCCGCCCAGCGGCCCTGCGGGTCGAGCGCGCCGGGCGCATATCCGGTGGCCGCTTCCGAAGAGTGGTAGGCGGCGAGCAGGCCCTCGGCTGCGAGCGCGTCCATGTCGAGCAGGTTGAACGACACGATGTCCCACGCGAAGCGGTTGGCGCGCGCTTCGGTGAGGATGCGCGTGCGCACCTTTTCCCCCGTGGCGCGCAGCACCGTCAGCTTGAGGAAAGGGTAGCGCTCGACGAAAGGCTTGCGCAGCGCGTCGGTGTCCGGAACGGCCATCGCCGTGTACCACACCACCTCGCCTTCCTTCCTTGCCTGGTCAAGGCGCGCATCGGCGAGCGCGCCGCTGACGGCGAGAAAGGCGAAGCAGGGCGCCATCCATCGCATGGCCCATAGTCTAACGGGGGGCTTGCATGGCGCGCACGCGTTACTAGAATCGTCTTCTCGCAAGACTCTCTTGCAAGACTCCCTTTCCGGTGAGGCGCCATGCTGAAGAAAGACATCAAGATCCGCTCGAGCGAAGGTCCCCAGTTCGATTGCTACCTCGTGACGCCCGAGGACGGGCCGAAGGTGCCGGCGATCGTGCTCGCCTCGGCGATCCACGGCGTCGACCAGGACCTGCGCGGCATCGCCGACGAGTTCGGCGCGCGCGGCTATATCGCCGCGGCGCCGGATCTTTTCTGGCGCACGGTGCCCGGGCCGCTCGCGCGCGACGACCAGCGCGCCGCGCCGCGCGGCCAGCCGCGCCTCGACAAGATCCGGACCGGCGAGCGCGACCTCGCCGACGTGCTGCCGGTGCTGCGGCGCGAGCCGCTCTTCAACGGCCGCGCCGCGGTGATCGGCTTCTGCTACGGCGGTCCCTACGCGATCCTCGGGCCCAAGCGCCTGGGCTACGACGCCGGCATCTCCTGCCACGGCACCCAGCTCCTCGACTACATCGGCGAGCTCGAGGGCGTGCGCGCGCCGGTGTGCATCATCTGGGGCGACCAGGACCACGCCGCGCCCGCCCCGGTGCTCGAGGCGTACCGCGGCGTGCCCGCGCGCATGAAGAACGTGCAGCTCCACATCTTTCCCGGCATCCAGCACGGCTACATGATGCGCGGCAATTCCAAGGCGTTCGACTCGACGACCTACGACTTCTCCATGGGCCGCGCGCTCGCGACCCTCGAAAATCTGCGCGTCGCGGAGAGCGAGCGACAGGCCAATGCAGGGAGAGGGCTATGAGGATCAACATGATTAGCGACCGCGACACCCCGATCCGGATTGCCATCAATCAGTCGCTTGCCCGGCAGACCCCCAAAAGTGACTTCGGCGACAGGATGAACGCCGGGGCTGTAGAGCAAAGCCCCTTGATTCCGACGCTCGAAGGTCTGGTTGGCGGTTTCACCGATATTTGCCAGTTTGCGCGGATGAACCGTCCGGACCTTATGGGCGACATGGAGTTCCTGCGCATGCGCCTGGAGATGCTGCTGGTTCGGGCCAAGCAGCCACAGACGGCGAGGACGTCGGTTCGAATCCCCTAATTCGTCCGCGGGGCTACTGCGCCACGATCAGGCTGGTCAGCTTCTGGGGATCGTTGAGGAGCTCGGCGCTCGAGCCGGAGTAGGTGATGCGGCCGCGGTTGAGGACGATGGCGCTTTCGGTGACCGACAAGGCCACCTTGGCGTGCTGCTCGACCAGGATGATGGCAAGCGAATCCTCGGAGATGAGTTTCTTAAGAGAAACCAAAAGCATCTCTACGATAATCGGTGCAAGGCCTTCCAGCGGCTCGTCGAGGAGGAGGAGCGACGGGTTCCCCGTCAGCGCGCGTCCGATCGCGAGCATCTGCTGCTCGCCGCCGGAGAGCTGGGTGCCCATGGCGGCGCGCCGCTCCTTCAGGCGCGGGAAGAGCTCGTAGACCCGCTCGATGCTCCAGCGCCCGGGACGAGCGGCGACGCTGAGGTTCTCGTGCACGCTGAGGGAAGGGAAGACGAGGCGCTCCTGCGGCACGAACCCGATGCCTAGCCGCGAGCGCTCGTAGACGGGAAGCCGGGAGATCTCACGACCTTGAAATGTGATGGAGCCTGAGTGGAAGCTCGTGTGCCCCATCACGGTGGAAAGAAGCGTGGTCTTGCCGACGCCATTTCGGCCGAGGACGGCGAGCGAGCCGCGCTCGGGCAGCGTGAGCGCGACGTCCTCGAGCACCACGGTCTCGCCGTAGCCCGAGCTCAAGCTTCGGATCTGCAGGGCGTCAGGCATGGTGCTGCTCGCCGAGGTAGACCTGGTGCACGCGGCGGTCGTGCGCGATTTCGCCCGGCGCCCCCTCGGTGAGCACTTCGCCCTGCACCAGCACGGTGATCCGTCTTGCGAAGCGGAACACGAGGTCCATGTCGTGCTCGATGATGAGGATCGCGATCTCGGGCGGCAGCCGGTCGAGGACCTTGAGGATGCGCTCCGATTCCATCGACGGCACGCCCGCCGCGGGCTCGTCGAGCAGCAGCACCTTGGGCGAAAGCCCGAGCGCGATCGCGATCTCCACCAGGCGCTGCTTGCCATAGGGCAGATCCTTCACCGGGATCCGCGCGTCGTCGCCGAGCCCGAGGGTGGAAAGCAGCTCCTGGGCTTCCTGGATCACTTCCCTGTGCGACGAGGCGGGGCGCCACATGTGGGGCGCCTCGCCGCGCCGCTCGGCGATGCCGAGGGCCACGTTGTCGAGCACCGGCAGCTGCTTGAAGAGCGCGTTGATCTGGAAGGTGCGCCCGAGCCCGCGCTTCACGCGCTGCGCCTGGCGCACGCGCGTCACGTCCTCGCCGCCGAGGTGGATGCGCCCCGAGCTCGGCGCGAGCGCGCCCATCAGCATGTTGACGAAGGTGGTCTTGCCGGCGCCGTTCGGCCCGATGAGCGCGTGGCGGTCTCCGGCGTACAGCCGGAAATCGATGTTCTGCGCGACCGTCAGCGCGCCGAAGCTCTTGCAGAGCTTCTGGGTTTCGAGGACCGGCGTCACGACGACCTTCCTCCGAGCCTGATCTTGTCCAGCAGACCCAGAATCCCGCCGGGAGCGAAGATCACCACCAGGACCAGGATGAAGCCGATGCCGAAGTACCAGTACTCGGGGAACTGCTTGGCGAGGTAGTCCTGCACGACGAGGTAGACCACCGGGCCGACGAAGGCGCCGTAGATGCGGCCGACGCCGCCGAGGATCAGCATCACGAGGAGCTCGCCGGCGAGCTCGAAGCCGAGCACGTTGAGGCCGACGAACTGGTTGGTCTGGGTGAGGAGCGCGCCCGCGACTCCGGCCATCACGGCCGAGATGGTGTACACCGCGATCAGGCGCATGTAGACCGGCGCGCCGACGGCGTGCATCCGCATCGTGTTCTCGCGCATGCCGGTGAGCATGGCGCCGAAGGGCGAGTAGATCAGCCGGCGCACGAGCAGCCAGGCGACAAACAGCGCGGCCAGGCAGTAGATGAAAGCGACCCGCCCGAAGAGGTCGAACTTGAATGCGCCGAGGATCGGCGCCACCGTCACCCCGGACAGCCCGTCGGCGCCGCCGGTCATGCTGGTCCACTTGTTCGCGATCTCGAGCAGGATCGAGGTGATCGCCATCGTGAGCATGAGGAGCGTGAGGGCCCGCGTCCTCAGGATGACTGCGCCCGTCAGGACGCCGAGGAGTCCGGCGGCGCCGGCGGCCGCGGCGAGCTGCACGAACGGATCGGACACGCCGGCCTTGGCGCTCAGGCAGCCGGCGACATACGCGCCCAAGCCGAAGAACGCGCTATGACCGAGCGTGATGATGCCGGCGTAGCCGAGGATGAGGTCGAGCGACAGCGCGAACAGGATGAAGATCAGGATGCGCACGCCGAGCGCGAGGTACTCGGGGAGCAGGAAGAATGCCGCGGCCGCGACGATCCACGGCAGCCATTCGGTCAAGCGGATGCGCGGGTCGCCGGTATAGCCGGTGAGATTCGCGTTCATACCCGGGTTCCGAACAGGCCCATGGGACGCCAGAGCAATACGCCGATGGTGGCGGCGTAGATCAGGAACGCGCCGAGCTCCGGCACCCAGTATTTGCACGCGGTGTCGGCGATGCCGAGAAGCAGGGCGGCAATGAAAGGGCCGCGCAGGCTACCCAGCCCGCCGAGCGCGACCACGATGAGGAAGAACACCAGGTGCTCGGACGGGTAGGAGGGCTGCACCGCGATGATGTCGGCGCCGAGGCCCCCGCCCAGGCCCGCCAGCCCGCTGCCCAGGGCGAAGGTCAGCGTGAAAAGGAGCCGGGTATTGATGCCGACCGACTGCGCCATCGCGCGGTGGTCGACCGCGGCGCGCACCATCGCGCCCCAGCGGGTTCGCTCGACGCCGAACCACAGCCCCAGAATAATCAGGAAACTAAAAACAATGATGAATACGCGGTAAGTCGGGAAATCGCGGCCGAGCACGTGGACCTGGCCGCGCAGGTAATCGGGGAGAAAAACGGGCGGCGCGAGCGTCCCGTAGAGGGCGCGCGCCACCGCCACCGACATGAAGATGAGGCCGATGGTGAAGAGCACCTGCGCGAGCTCGCCCGCGCTGTAGAGCCGCGAATAGAGCAGGCGCTCGAGCGCGATGCTGAGGAGGGCGGTGAAGAGAAACGCTGCCACGAGCGCGACCGGGAACGGCAGCCCGAGGCGGCCGAGCGAGGTTGCGAAGACGTAGCCTCCCGCCATCGCGAACACGCCGTGGGCGAGGTTGATGAATCCCATCAGGCCCATCGTCACCGACAGGCCCACCGAGATGACGTACAAAATCATGCCGTAAGCGGCGCCGTGGAAGGCGACGCTTACGACTGACGAGAGAAATTCCCCCAGTGGACTAGCTTCTTAGGAGCAGGGCGCTACTTCTTCTTCTGCAGCTCTTTCCAGGGGTCCTTCAGTGCGGTGGCGAAGGTTTCGATCTCGACGTTGGCGAGCTGGCCGCCGACCTTGCGCACTTCGCGCAGGTACTCGTTCTGCACGATGTCGCGCGTTTCGGGGTCGATGGAGATCGGGCCGCGCGGGCTGTTCGCGAACTTCCAGTTCTTGAAGATCTCCATGGTCTTGTCCGGGTCGAGCTTGCCGTTCTGCTGCTTGATCGCCTCGACGATCATCGCGGTGCCGTCCCATGAGCCGGCGGAGAGGAAGTTCGGGGTCTCGTTCGCCCCGTATTCCTTCTTCCAGGCCTCGACGAAGGCCTTGTTCGCCGGCCGATCGGCGGCCGCCGAGTAGTGGAACATGGTAGTCACGCCGAGCGCGACGTCGCCCATGTTGGGCAACTCCTCGTCGGTGGTGATGTCGCCCGGGCCGATCAGCTTGATGCCGGCCTTGTCCAGGCCCAATTCGGTGAAGTTCTTCATCACCGCGGTAGCGGTCTTGCCCGCCGGGATGAATACCATGAGCGTATCGGGCTTGGCATCCTTGACTCGCTGCATGTAGGCGGCCCAGTCCGGGTTCTGCAGCGGCACGCGCACGTTGCCGAGCATCTTGCCGCCGCCCTCGGTGAACGCCTTGGTGAACCCTTCCTCGGCGTCGTGGCCGGGGCCGAAGTCGCTCACCAGCGTGTAGCCGGTCTTGAATTTCTTCGAGGCCCACTGGCCGAGCGGGTAGCTCGACTGCCAGAGGGTGAACGAAGTACGAGCGATGTACGGCGAGCGCGTGGTGATCACGGCGGTGCCCGCGTTCATGATCACGAAGGGCACCTTGGCCTCGGTGGCGATCGGCGCGATCGCCATCGCGTTCGGCGTGAACACCACGCCGGCGAGCAGGTTCACCTTCTCGCGCACCACCAGCTCCTGCGCGAGCTGCTTCGCCTTGTCGGGATTGGGGCCGGTGTCGTCGCGCGTGATGAGCTCGATCTTCACGCCGGGCGGCAGCTCCTTCTCGTGCATCTTGATGTACAGCCGCACCGCGCGCTCCATGTACGGCCCGAGGTTGCCGTTCAGGCCGGAGTAGCTGGTGATGAAGCCGATTTTTATGGTTTGCGCGAAGGCGGCGGAGCTCGCAAGCGCGAGCGCGGCGAAGCTCGCAAGCGCCAGCGCGGCCACGGTCGCCAGTTTCGAAATTTTCATCTGACCCCTCCTAGGGAACCGCGATTCTAAATCAGCCAGACGCCGCCAAGGGAAGCGGGCAGGGCGACCGCGTGGCCGGCGGCGCTCCGGTGCACCGCGAACCCCAGCCGGCTGCAACTCGCGGCGAAGCCCTCCGGATGACGGCACCCGAGTCGATACCCGGCGAGGCCCGGCGCGGCAGGCGCCACGCCTAGGACGCGCTTGAGCTCCTCCCGGGTGCCGACGAACACCCGGCCGCGGGTGCAGTCCAGGCGCACCAGCGCGCCTTCGGGAATCGGCAGCAGGCCCGAAAAGCGCGCCCAGCGCGCCGCGGTTTCCGCCGGATTGTCGGCGACGACGTAGATCGCCTTCAGCCCGGTCACGCCGTTGGCATGGGCGAGGTTCGCCTGGGTCCAGATCGCCTCGGGCGTGAGCTGCTCGACGTACTGGACGCGCCCTTCGGGCATCTTCGCCGGCGGCACGTAGACCACCTTGAAGCGCACCTTCTCGCCTGCCTCGAGGGTGCGCTCGAGGCTCACCAGCGGCTCGGGCTCGAAGCCGTGCTCGGCGAGGCGCCGCTGCTCGGTTTCGGCCTGCGGCGAGCCGAAGCACGCGAGGTGCACGCCGTCGTAGCGCGCCATGCGCTCGCGCACACGTCGCGCGTGCGGCGTGTCGAGCGTGGGCGCGAGGATCTCGATGTAGCCCTCCTCCAGCATGATGCAGCGGTTGGAGGTTCCGGCGGGCGCGCCCTGCGCACGGTGCGCCGATTCCGGCGTCACCTTGAAGCCGAGCGACTCCGCGACCCGCGCCGCCGCGCCGAGATCCGGCACGAAGTGCGCTACGTGGTCGAGGTAGAGCTCGCCCGGGGCGGGCCGCTGATTCTCGGCGATGCTGCGCATGGCGCTAATATAGCCGCCACGCGTGTGCGCGAAACAGCGCTACTTCTTGCCGTTCGCCGCGTCGCGGACCGACTCGCCCGCTTTTTCGATGCTGCGGCTCGCGGCCTTGCCGGCGTCGTCGATATTCCGGCCGGCTTTCTCCGCCGGGCCTTCCTGATGGCACGCGGCGAGCGCGACCAGCGCGATAAGTACGAATAGAGTTTTCATGCCGGCATTGTCCGGCGCGGACAAGGAGCGGTCTCTCTCTTTGGCCCCCGCCCCAATAGGTGGGCCGGACTAGCCGCAGACCCGGCGAAGGTAAGATAGCGCATGAACAGGCCGGTCGACCTGCAGGCCGCCGCGCTCACCGGCGCCGACGCCGTCGTCGAGATGCTGAAGGCGCACGGCGTCGAGGTGATCTTCGGGCTGTGCGGCGACACCAGCCTGCCGCTCTACGACGCGCTGGCGCGCTCGGGATCGATGCGGCACATCCTCACGCGGGACGAGCGCCACGCCGCGTACATGGCCGACGGCTATGCCCGGGTGACCGGGAAGGTCGGCGTGTGCGAAGGTCCGTCGGGGGGCGGGGCCACGTACCTCCTGCCCGGCCTGGTGGAGGCGAACGAATCCTCGGTTCCGATCCTCGCGATCAACACCGACGTCGCGGTCTCCTCCAGGAATCGCTTCACCCTCACGGAGCTCGACCAGCGCGCGCTGATGAAGCCGCTGACCAAGTGGAACGCGGTGCTCGACCGCGCCGCCGACATTCCACGCACGTTGCGCGCCGCGTTCGAGGCGATGACCACCGGCCGTCCCGGGGCGGCGCACATCGCGTTGCCCTTCGACGTGCAGAACGCCCCGGTCGAGCGCGGCGACGTGTGGGCCGACCCGACGCTCGGCGCCTTCCCCTCGCGGCGTGTGGCGCCCGATCCGTTCTCGATCGAGCTCGCCGCGAAGCTGCTGCGGTCGGCGAAACGCCCGCTCTTCATCTGCGGCGGCGGGGTGGTGTTGTCCGGTGCCGAAACCGAGCTCATGGGTTTGGTTGAAAAAATGTCGGCGCCGGTGGCGACGACGGTCAGCGGCAAGGGCTCGATCGACGAGCGCTGCGCGCACTCCGTCGGGGTCGTTGGATCCAACGGCGGCACGCCGCAAACGCGCGCGGTGGTGGACCAGGCCGACGTGATCGTGTTCGTGGGCTGCCGCGCCGGATCGGTGACCACCGAGCGCTGGCGCCATCCCGCGCCGGGACGCGCCCGGATCATCCATATCGACGTCGACCCGACGGTGCCGGGCACGAACTACAAGGTCGACGTGCCGATCGTGGCTGACGCGAAGCTCGCCCTGTCGGCGCTGGAAGAAGCGGTGGCGAAGCGCGAAGGCGATCTTTCGCTCGTCGACGCGAAGAAGCGCGAGAAGTTCGAGGCCTTCGAAGCCCTGGCCCGCTCGGACGATGTGCCGA
>Ga0307500_10000753_pt1 | contig 10286 bp, 8 predicted proteins | sample 14_S_MG_FD_201362 | JGI IMG/M metagenome (GOLD analysis project Ga0307500, IMG submission 201362) | Soil microbial communities from Populus trichocarpa stands in riparian zone in the Pacific Northwest, United States - 14_S | ecosystem: Environmental > Terrestrial > Soil > Riparian zone > Trees...
GCACGGGGCGATTCTAGGCGAGCGCCGGAACCGTCTCGGCGCCGCTATGGGCGCCCCGCTCGGAGACGACGATCACCCGGCAGGGGCGCTCGCCGAGAACCGTCTGCAACGTCTTGTCATAGAGCGGCATGCCGTTGCGGTAGCGCAACCCGACGACCACCGCGGCGGCGTTGATCAGCTTCGCCTCGTCCGCTATCGAGTAGCCGGCCTGCCCCGGCCGCACCAGCTCGACGTGACCGGTGACCCGTTGGCCGCCGATCAGCTTCGCCTGCTCGATCTTGCTCTGCGCCTCGGCCTCGCTGTCGCGCATATCGGCGTCGAGTGGAAGGTTCGTCGGAACGGTCAGCAGCGAGTGGACGTGGATGCCGCGGCGGCGCTTGGAGGCGAGCTTGACCGCGGTCGCCACCATCTCCTCGGAGAAAGGCTCGCCGTCCTCGAAGGCGACCATGACGCTGCGGTACTCGATCTCCTCGACCCCGAGCGGCTCGGGCGTGACCACTTTGACCGTCTCGGTGAGCGGCAGCCTCTGGCTGCGCCGGTAGAGGACGTAGACGACGATCCCAAACGCCATCCAGCCGGCGCCGACGACGAGCGTGCGCGGGTTGAGCGCCATCACCACGATCCAGGCGGCGAAGGTGCCGAGCCCGCCGAGCACCGCCGTGAGCGGAACCTCGAAGCCGAAAGCGGGGAAGTTGAGCGGCGGCTTCCATGGGCGCGCGTCGCCGGCCTTGCGCCGTCGCAACTGGATCACCGAGACGTGGGCGATCGTGAAGGAGAGCATCGCGCCGAACGAGTACAGCGTGGCGAGGAATTCGGCCTGGCCCGGGATCAGGGTCAGCATCGCCACCCCGGAGAAGATCAGGATCGCTATGTAAGGGGTGCGGTAGCGCGGGTGCACCTGGCGCAGGCCCTCGGGCAGCTGGCGGTGCTGCCCCATCGAGTAGGTAAGGCGCGAGACGCCGATCAGCCCGGCGTTGGTGGCGATCAGCAGGATCACCGCCGCGAGGACCCCGACGTAGAAGCGCAGCGCTTCGGTCAGGCCACTGTCAAGGCCGAGGTTCTCGACGATGCCGAGGATCGGATCGCTGGCGAACTGCGTGCCGAGGGCGGTGGTGTAGTGGCCGGCGGAGTCCTGGACCACCGGCATCGCGGAGAGGGCGACGACGGGGATCAGCAGGTAGAGGCCGAGGACCGCCGCGACGACGAAGCCGACGCTGCGCGGGATCGTGCGGGCGGCGTCCTTGGCCTCCTCGGCCATGTTCGAGATCGTCTCGATCCCGGTGTAGGCGATCATCGCCACCGCGATGCCGAGGGCGAAGTCGCTCCAGCTCGGGGCGACGCCGAGGTGGACGTTGTCGACCAGGACCTGCGGGCTGAGCACGAGGAAGACTCCGATGCCGACGAGGACGACCTGCGTGCCGAGGTCGGCGACGGCGAGGATCAGGTTGAGCTTGGCCGACTCCTGTGAGCCGCGGATGTTGAGCACGGCGAGGGCGGCGATCAGGACGGCGCCGGCGATGATGTCGCCGGGAGCGTTGCCGAGCGGCGACCAGAAGACCGCCAGGTAGTGGGGCACGAAGTAGGCCGAGATCGCGACCGTGATCGTGTAGTTGAGCATCTGCCCCCAGGCGGCGACGAAGCTGACCAGCTCGTTGAAGGCGTGGCGGGCGAAGCTCGACGAGCCACCGGCCTCCGGGTACATGACGGTCGCCTCGGCGTAGGTCGCCGCGGTCGCGGCGAAGATCAGCCCGGAGACGATGAAGGCGATCGGGGTGAGGCCGAGGGCGAAGGCGGCGGTGACGCCGAGCGCGTAGTAGATCGAGGAGCCGACGTTGCCGTAGGCCGCCGAGAACAGCGCGCCGACGCCGTGCACGCGGCTCAGCGATTCGTCTCTGGGGATTCGCTGGGCCATCGATCAGTCGGAGGAACAGGTCACTCAGACCGAATATACGGACGCGGCCGGTGCCCGTCGCAGGTGACTGCGCCCCAGCTCGCCCGGCGCAGCACAGCCGCAGAGCGCCAGCGTCAGCTCGAGCTCCTCGCGCAGCAGCTCGAGCACCTGCAGGGCGCCGGCCTCACCGGCGGCCGCCAGGCCCCAGAGCGCCGGTCGTCCCACCAGCACGGCGTCCGCGCCGAGCGCCAGCGCGATCGCTACGTCGACGCCGCGGCGGATGCCCCCGTCGACGAGCACGGCCCCGCGCCCCTCGACCGCGTCGACGACCTCGGGCAGGGCCTCGGCGGTCGCCTCGCAGCGGTCGAGCTGGCGACCGCCGTGGTTGGAGACGACCACCCCAGCGGCGCCGTGCTCGACCGCCCGCGCGGCGTCCTCTCCAGTCAGCACGCCCTTGACCAGGACCGGCACGCGGCAGTCGGCCGCCAGGTCCTCGAAGTTGGCCCAGCTCAGTGCCGGATCCATCAACGCGAACGTTTCCTCGATCGTGATCGCCCGGTCCGAGCCGAGAGCCGCTTCGACGCTGGGCACGCCGAGCTCCTCGGGGATCGCGAACCCGGTGCGACGGTCGCGCTCGCGGTTGCCGCTGCGGGGCGTGTCGACGGTAACGACGATCGCCTCGTACCCGCACTCGACCGCCTCCTCGACCAGCGCCCGGGTGACGCCCTCATCGCGGAAGCAGTAGAGCTGGAACCAGCGCCGGCCGCCAGGCGCTGCCTCCGCCACCGACCCCGGCCGCATCGTCGCCAGCGTCGAGAGGCACATCACCGTCCCGGCCGCCGCGGCCGCCCGCGCCATCGCCGCCTCACCCTCCGCATCGACCAGGCCCTGGTAGGCGACCGGCGCAACCAGCACCGGCATCGAGAGCTCGGCGCCCAGCACCTCCACACCGGTCGGCCACTCGCCCAGCCCGGCGAGCACCCGCGGTCGCAACCGCCACCCCCGCCAAGCCGCCACGTTCTCCCGCAACGTCAGCTCATCCCCCGCCCCGCCGAAGAAGTACCCCGCAACCCCCGCGTCCAGCTTCTCGGCAGCAACGCGCTCGAAGTCGGCGACCGTGATCAAATCATCCAGCACGTCCAGGACCCTATTTCAGAGCTCTTGGGCCGCCCATCCGACTTTGACCCCACCCTGGTGTGGTCAAAGTCGGATGGGCGGATGGGCTCTGCGGCGATCAGCGGGCGCTTGGCCTAGTCAAGACCGAGGAGATTTCGGCGGTGCGTGCTTGTGCGGGTGCCCCCGCGGCATCTGGAAGTGGGCGATGGCGGGTGAGGGGTCGCGATTTCCGGCTGCGTCCACGGCGTAGACCTGGAAGGCGTGCCGTCCCGGCGCCAGGCGCTTGAATCGTTTCGGGGAGTGGCACTTGGCGAACTTGCCTTTGTCGAGCTTGCAGCGGAAGGTCGAACCGGGCTCGGTGGCGCTGAAGGTGAACAAGAAGGCCGGCGGCTTGCTCTTCAACACGTGGACATGGAGCTTCGTCCCAAGAGGGCTGCTGTCCTGCGGAACCACCGGCGGCGGTGCAGGAGGCGCCGGCGGATGCATCGAGACGTTAATTCCGAAGCTCGTCATCGCGGGCATGCCGGTGCCGGTATCGAGCTTGCCATCTACCGCTAACCGGTAGACCGTCCCGCTGGTCGCGTCGAAGGTGGCGAAGCAGGACATCGGCCTGCTTTCTAGCGGAACTTCGGCCAGCGCGTCCACAGCGTCGCCGGTGTACACGCCAAGCAGGACGTCGGGCGATTCACATGCGTCTATTTCCGTCGGGTCCGAGCGAAGTGCAGTCCAGCGGAACCAAACCGACGCGCCACCCGGATCACCTGCATGATTCGGCTCCCCCGGCTCCTTGGTCGCATTCCAGGTAAATCCGTCCGACCAGGTCGCATAGGAGGTAAGGGCTCCATCCATGGAGATGGCTACGGAGGGCCCCATAGGCTTCGGATTGTCGAAATCGTCATTGGGCGGAAGCGGGATGCTCGAGATCCTCAGTTCGAACGGACCTTGAGTGGCCGGAACAGGAGCTTCCGGGAAGTGGAATCCGTTGCCAGCGACCATGATCCAGTACACGGTCCCCGTCACGGCGCGAAACCCCACGCCAGTGGCATCCATGCAGTAGCGACCGTCAGTGTTCGTGTCTTCGCCGACCTTGACCATGCTGTCGAGACTTGAGCCGGTGAACACAGCCAGCGTGGTCGCAAATTCGCTGTTGCACGTGTCGATGGCGTATGGCTGGCTGCTTGGCGCTTCCCAGCGAAACCAAACCGAATGCTGGGGTTCCAGCGAGGTGCTCGGCTCCCCCGCCTCCTCAGTGGCGCCTTCGTTGTTTCGCGCAACCGTGATGAATGACACCGACCAGATCCTCAGCTTCAGCGAAGTTGTCGTTAGCCGGTGCCGCCATCGCTGCCGGCGCCAGCAAAAAAGCAGAGCGAACATCGCGACGACCGCGGCGATCCCGACGGGACCCTTTAAGGACGCCCGTAAAGGAGGGGCAGGGGTGTCCCCTCACGCAGCGGCGTCCGTTTTCCGCCCCAACCACTCCCTCGGATGGCCGCCGACTCCACAGGCGGAAAACCCAGCAAGAGGGAGGGACACCCCTGCCCCTCCCTCGCTGACATCTAGAAGTGAACTATGGGGATGATCAGGATCGCGACGATGTTCGCGACCTTGATCATCGGGTTGATCGCCGGCCCGGCCGTGTCCTTGTAGGGGTCACCGACGGTGTCGCCGGTGACCGAGGCCGCGTGGGCCTCGGAGCCCTTGCCGCCGTGGGCGCCGTCCTCGATCAGCTTCTTCGCGTTGTCCCAGGCGCCGCCGCCGGCGGTCATCGAGATCGCGGCGAAGAGGCCGACGACGATCACGCCGATCAAGAGGCCGCCGAGCGCGTCGACGCTGAGCAGGCCGACGATGACCGGGACCACGATCGGGATCAGGGCGGGCAGGATCATCTCTTTCTGCGCCGCCAGCGTGACGATGCTGACCGTTTTCCCGTAGTCGGGTTTTTCGGTCCCCTCCATGATCCCCGGGTGCTCGCGGAACTGCTCGCGCACCTGTTCGACCACCTGGCCGCCGGCGCGGCCGACCGCCTCGATCGCGAAGGCGGCGAACAGGTAGACCATCATGCCGCCGATGATCAGCCCGATCAGCACGTCGGGCGAGGAGAGGTTGAACAGGCCGTTGAGGTCGAAGCCGGTCGGGGCCTCGCCCGCGAGTTCGCTCTTGAAGGCTGCGAACAGCACCAGCGCCGCCAACGCCGCCGAGCCGATCGCGTAGCCCTTGGTGACCGCCTTGGTCGTGTTGCCGACCGCATCGAGCGGGTCGGTGACGTTGCGCACCTCCTCCGGCAGCTCGGCCATCTCGGCGATGCCGCCCGCGTTGTCGGTGATCGGCCCGAAGGCGTCGAGGGCGACGATCAGGCCACAGAGCGAGAGCTGCGCCATCACGGCGATGCCGATGCCGTAGACGCCGGCGAGCTCGTTGGCGGCGAGGATCGCCAGTGCGATCACCAGCGCCGGCGCCGCGGTCGCCTGGAAGCCCTGGGCGAGGCCCTGGATGATGTTGGTCGCGTGACCCGTCTCCGAAGCGTCGGCGATCGTCCTCACCGGGCGGAAGCGGGTCGAAGTGTAGTAGTCGGTGATCACGAAGAGCAGCGCCGTGACGGCGACGCCGATCACCGCGCAGAGCCAGAGGTCGGTCGCGGTGATCGTCTTCGCGGCGGTGCTGAGGCCGAGCCGCACCGGGTCGTCCATCAGCCACTTGGTGATCGGGTAGAAGGCGGCTATCGAAAGCACGCCGGAGACGATCATCCCGGTGTAGAGGGCGCCCTCGACTTTGTCCGATTTGGTCCGCACCGAGAGCGCGCCGACGATCGAGGCGATGATCGCGACCGCGCCGATGACCAGCGGATAGATCGCCACCTCGCGCGCGAATTCGCCGCCCGAGCCGGTGAAGGTGAGCACGCCGAGCAGCATCACGGCAACCGAGGTGACCGCGTAGGTCTCGAACAGGTCAGCCGCCATACCGGCGCAGTCGCCGACGTTATCGCCGACGTTGTCGGCGATCACGGCCGGGTTGCGGGGATCGTCCTCGGGGATCCCCGCCTCGACCTTGCCGACCAGGTCGGCGCCGACATCGGCGGCCTTGGTGAAGATGCCGCCGCCGAGCCGGGCGAAGACGGAGATCAGCGAGCCGCCGAAGCCGAGCCCGACGAGCGCGTCGACCGCCTCCTTGTCGCTGGAGCCGGTGAGCACGAGCAGGCCGAAGTAGCCGGCGACGCCGAACAGCGCCAGGCCGACGACGAGCAGGCCGGTGACCGAGCCGCCCTTGAAGGCGACGTCGAGCGCCGGCGGCACACCACCGCGGGCGGCCTCGGCGACGCGGGAGTTGGCCCGCACCGAGAGGTTCATCCCGATGAAGCCGGCCGAGCCGGAGAGGGCGCCGCCGAGCACGAAGCCGAGCGCAGTCTTGTAGTCCTGCAGGACCCAGAGCACGATCGCGACCGGCACCGCGACCGCGGCGATGATCGTGTACTGGCGGCGCAGGTAGGCGCTTGCGCCTTCCTGCACGGCGGCTGAGATTTCCTGCATTCGGTCGTTCCCGGGCGAGCGGGAAAGCAGGCGCTGGGTTATGACAAGTCCGTAGACAACCGCCGCCCCTGCGCAGACGAGCGCGACGACGACTCCGTATTCGGTCAAGAAGCTGGTCAAGTTCGGTTCCTCCGGCTGGGTTTAAGCGGCGCGGGAGTCTATAAGGGGCCGCGGATAGGTGCGCTGCGTCTCGCGCACGGCCTCGCGGTAGACGTCCTCGATCGAGGCCCCGGCCGCCAACGACTCGCGCGCGCGCTGGGCGCCGTTGCGCTCGGGGAGCCGCGGCTCGATGCCGAGCGCCGCGCGTGCCGGGGCCGTCCACTCGAGCAGGCCATCGAGCGCCGCTCGCGCGTCCACCTCCACCCCGCGCCGAAAGTCGATCAGGCTGCCGCCCATCCCGTGACGGATCGCCCGCCAGAGGTTCTCCTCGATCTCGCGGTCCCCCAGCGGCGCCCCGGTCCCCTCGTAGCCGTACTCGTCGTAGTCGAGCGCCGTCTGGCCGATGCAGGCGGCGATCAGCGCCGCCATGCCGAAGGACTCCTCGCCACGGGTCTGCGCGTCGCAGATCCGCACCTCGACGGTGCCGAAGGCATGGTGCGGACGAACGCTCCACCACAGCTGGGTCGACTCGACCACGCTGCCGACCCGCTTCAGCGTGCCGATGAAATCCGCGTAGGCGCGCCAGTCGCGAAACGGGCTGGGCACGCCGCAGCGAGGGAAGGTGCGGGTGAAGATCTCCGTGCGAACGGTGTGCAAGCCCGTGTCGCGACGGTCGAGGAAGGGCGAGTTGGCCGATACGGCAAGCAGCAGCGGCAAGAGCTCGCGCATCCAGTCGCAGACCGCGATCGCCCGGTCGGCGCCGCGCACTCCCATGTGCACGTGCAGGCTCCAGGTGTTGTTGCGCTGCGCGACCCAGCCGAGTTCCTCGCGCAAGCGGTTGTAATGGGGCGTGTCGATGATCCGCTGGTCCAGGTAGTCGGCCCAGGGATGGGTGCCCATCGCCGCCAGCGACAGCCCCATGCTGTCCGCCAGCTCGAACAGCCGCACGCGCCGCTCCTGCTGCGCCTCCATCGCCGCGGCGAAGTCGGTCGAGCGGCCGGAGCGGATCTCGATCTCCGAGGCGATCAGCTCGCCCGCCGCCGACTCGGCCAGCACGTCGTCCCGGCGGCAGGCGGCGTAGAGGTCCTCGAAGCGGTGCTCGAGCTCGAGCGTCTCGGGATTGACGATCGCGAACTCCTCCTCGAGCCCGATCGTAAAGTCGGTCGAGGACTCGAATCTCTCCCGAGCCAGATCGAGGTCCAGGGACAAAGGGGTCGGTTCCTTCGCGGTGCGCTAGGTCAGGTAGAAGTAGAGCGCGTAGAGCAGGTCGACGGCGGGACTGGAGGTGTGCACGGTCACCTCGGGCGGCACCTGCAGCAGCTGCTCGGAGTAGTTGAAGATGATCTTCACCCCGGCCTCGACGAGGCGGTCGGCGACGGCCTGGGCCGCGGCGGCGGGCACCGCGAGCACGCCGACGACGATCTCCTGCTCGGCAACGATGGACTCCAGCTCGCCGAAGTCGCGCACCTCGAGGCTGCCGACGCGTGTGCCGACGACCCCGGGGTCGATGTCGAACATCGCGACCACCTCGAAGCCGTGGTCGGCGAAGATGTCGGAGCTGGCGATCGCCTGGCCGAGGTTGCCGGCGCCGAAGAGGGCGATGTTGTGCTGGCCCGAGGTGCGCAGGATCTTGCGGATCTCCGCGACCAGCGACTCGACGTTGTAGCCGACCCCGCGCTTGCCGAACTTGCCGAAGCCGGAGAGGTCGCGGCGGATCTGGGTCGGATTGATGTGGGTGTACTCGGAGAGTTCCTGCGAGGAGATCGTCTCGCGGCCCATCTTGCGCGCCTGCGTCAGCACCTGCAGGTAGCGCGAGAGGCGCGCGGCGACGCCGAGGGAGAGGCGTTCGCCCTCTCCGATCAGCCCACCCGACACCTCACGCTCCTCGACCGCCGGCTCGATCATCGGCCCCCACAGTATCGAGCCGGGCGCGAACGGAGGTTTGGTCGAGCGCCAGCTCGGAGACGACCTCGCCGTTCAGCTCGAGCACCGGGATGCGCTCGAGCATGCGCCGCAGCAGGGTCTCGTCGCTCTCGATGTCGACCTCGCGCAGCTCGAAGCAATAGCCCTCGGCGTGCAAAGCGACGAGCTGCTCGAGCGCCTGCTCGCAGAGGTGGCAGCCGGGGCGCGAGTAGAGGACGAGCTCGGCGCTCATAGGAGAACCTCCCCCTTGTTCTTCTGGGATTGAGAGGCCGAGCGCAGCGAGGCCGTCGAAGATCCCCGGGGAACGAAGAGAGAAGCCGACCCCCGCCGGGAGAGCGCCCGCGTCGCTAGCCGCACAGAACGGCCCGCATGAGACCAGCGCCTCCCGGCGGTGCGAGGCGCCAGAAGCGCCAACAGGACGTGGTGCCCGCAAGCACCGCCCTATGAGCATGCGCAACGGCTCCTCGTGGCCGGCAGTCAGCCGACGTGAATCGACCGAGGAGGAAGCATGGCAGGAAGAACGATGACGGCGGGAATCGACTGGGCCGCCGAGGCCCACGAGGTCTGCATCAGCGAGGAGGGGCGCGTCAATGAGCGCTTCTCCGTCACCTATGACGAACGTGGGCTCGCCGAGCTGGCGCGCAGGCTCGAGAGGCACGGCGTAGTTCGGGTGGCGATCGAGCGACCCGACGGGATCCTGGTTGAGCGCCTCCTGGCCGCCGGACTGGAGGTGTTGGCGATCCACCCCAATCAGGTCAAGGCCGCGCGTGCCCGCTTCGCGGTCGCCCACGGCAAGTCCGATCGCTTGCAGGCCTTCTGGCCCGGGGCGCTGATCTTCGCCGCGCTCGACAGCCCGATCTCGCTGGCCTTCATCAAGCGCTACCCGAGCCCGGCGGACGCCAGAGGGCTCGGCGCCGGGCGCATGGCGGCATTCCTGGCTCGCAACTCCTATAGCGGTCGCACCGATCCTGCTGAGCTGGTGGCGCGACTGAACGCCGCCCCCAAGGGGACCGCGGGGAAAGTCGAGTGCGAGGCCCGCCGAGTGGTCGTGCTTGGCCTCATTGGGGCCCTGGGGCCAATCGTCACCGAGATCGTCGCGCTCGACGCCCAGATCCGCGAGCGCCTCGCCGCCCACCCCGACGCGGCGATCTTCCGGGCGCTGTTTCGCGACCCCAAGACGGCGCTCTCCCCGGCGACCCTGATCGCCGAGCTCGGTGATTGCCGGGAGCGCTACCCGACCGAGGCCGCAATGGCCGCCGATGCCGGTATGAGCCCGGTCGCCCTGGAGTCGGGAAAGCTGCGCGTCGCCACCTTCAGGCGCGCCTGCGACAAGCGCCTGCGAGTCGCCGTCGCCCGCCTCGCTGACTCCACCCGCCACTGGCATCCGTGGGCCGGCGAGGTCTACCGCAGAGCGCGTGCCAGAGGCCAGGACCACCCGCATGCGATCCGCACTTTGGGCCGCGCCTGGATCAGGGTGCTCTGGCGTTGTTGGCAGGACGAAGTCCCCTATGACCCCACTCGGCACGGCAACTTCAACCGCCTTCAGACGGCGGGGGGTTGACACAGGACGTCTCATGCCGGCACCGGCGAGCGACTGCTGGGAAAGGCGTCATAGGAGAGGTAGTCGGGATAGGGCAGAGCCGGCGCGTAGCACGCGGCGGAGGCGATCATCGCCGCGTTGTCGGTGCAGAGTCGCAGCGGCACCAGCTTCAACCGCAGGCCGCGCTCCTCGC
>Ga0307500_10000754_pt1 | contig 10272 bp, 9 predicted proteins | sample 14_S_MG_FD_201362 | JGI IMG/M metagenome (GOLD analysis project Ga0307500, IMG submission 201362) | Soil microbial communities from Populus trichocarpa stands in riparian zone in the Pacific Northwest, United States - 14_S | ecosystem: Environmental > Terrestrial > Soil > Riparian zone > Trees...
GGGTCCGCGACCGCCTGGGCGACGAAGCGATCGACCGAGGACGAGAAGGAGTCGTAGGGATGGTGGACGAGGATGTCGCCCTGGCGGATCGCGGCGAACATGTCGACCGGCTCGTCGTCCTCTCCCTGGAGCCGCGGTTGGGTGACCGGCGTCCACGGCTCGAAGCGCAGCTCGGGCCGGCTGCCGGCTCCGTCGACCACGTCGCCGAGGTCCGCCAGGTCGATCAACCCGTCGACGTCGTAGACCTCGCGGTCTTCGAGCCGCAGCGCGTCGATCAGCTGGGCGCGCAGCTTCGAGTTCATCCCCGCCGCCACCTCGAGCCGCACGACCTCGCCGAAACGCCGCCGCCGCAGCTCGTCCTGGACGGCTTGGAGCAGGTCGTCCGCCTCGTCGGAGACGGTGAAGTCGGCGTCGCGGGTGACGCGGAAGTAGCCGTAGTCGATCACCTCGGCGCCGGGGAAGAGCGCGTCGAGGTTGGCGGCGATCGCCTCCTCCAGCGGCACGAAGACCTCGCCCTGCTCCCCCACCCGCAGGAAGCGTCCGAGCAGCTCCTTGGGCACCTTGACCCGGGCGATGATCTCGGTGCCGCTGTCGGGATCGCGCAGCAGCACGCCGAGGCTGAGCGAGAGATTGGAGATGTAGGGGAAGGGACGGCCGAGGCCGACGACGAGCGGCGTCAGGGTCGGGAATACCTGCTCGTGGAAGCGGGTGTCGATTTCCCGCCGCTCATCCTCGCTCGCCGTCTCGAGCGAGACGATGCGGACCCCCTGCTCTCTGAGGGCCGGTAACAGGGTGCCGTTGAAGCAGCTGTGCAGGCGGCCATCGAGCTGGAGCACGCGGGCCTGGATCGCATCGATCTGCTCGCTCGACGCGAGGCCGTCCGGTCCGCGGGCGTCGATGCCGGCGTCGAGCTGGTCGAAGAGACCGGCGACGCGGACCATGTAGAACTCGTCCAGATTGGAGGCGTAGATCGCGCAGAAGCGCATCCGCTCGAGCAGGGGCACCTCGGGATCCTCGGCGAGCTCGAGCACCCGCTGGTTGAAATCGAGCCAGGAGAGCTCGCGGTTGAAGTAGAGAGATGGGTCGTCGATCGGCCAATCGTACCGGCGCACCCCTGCCTGACCCCCGGGTTTCAAGCAGCGCGAGAGGAGGCTTGCCGCGACCCCGCGCGCTCGGCGAGGGCACGGCGGTAGCCCTCGGCGAGCTGCTCCAGCGCCCGCCCCCAGGAGCGGGTCGCGGCGTGGCCGACGGCGGCCTCGCCGAGCCGCTGTCGCAGGGCCGGAGAAGCGGCGAGCTGCAGCACAGCGCCGGCAAGGTGATCGGCGTCCGGACGGCAGAGGATACCGGTGTGGCGGTTCTCGACCAGCGCCGCCGGGCCGCCCTCGCCGACGGCGACCACCGGCAGGCCGCTGGCGCCCGCCTCGAGCACCACCTGGCCGTAGGTGTCGGTCCGCGAGCAGAAGAGGAAGAGGTCGGCGCTCGCATAGGCGCGGGCGAGGTCCTCCCCTTCGAGCCAGCCGAGGAAGGTCGCGTGCTCGCCGAGGCGGGCACGCAGCTCGGCTTCCTCGGGCCCGCCGCCAGCGAGCAGCAGGCGGAGGCGGGGCTCGGCGGCGCGGGCGCGCAGAAAGCTCTCGGCGAGCAGGTCGGCGCCCTTCTCGCGGGTCAGGCGGCCGGCGTAGAGGACTCTGATCTCCTCCGGAGAGGAGTCCCGATCGGCCTTGGAGGGCGCGAAGCGATCGCAGTCCACGCCGCGCTCCCAGCGCCCGATCCGCGCCTCGTCGACGCCGAAGCCGAGCAACGAGCGGTCGGCGGCGGGGCTCGGCGAGAGCACCCGGGAGGGAGCGCCGTAGAAGGCGCCGAGCGCCGCGGTGGAGGCGGCCTCGAGACCGCTGTGGCCGCTGCGCAGGCCGGCATAGGCGGCGAGCTCGGTGTGGTAGCTGGCAAGCAGCGGCGTGCCGGAGATGCGGCTGAGCAGCGACGCGGCGACACCCGAGGGCCCGGGAGCGGTGACGTGGACGAGGTCGTAGCGGCCTTCGGCCAGCGTCTCGGCGAGATCCGGCAGGCCCGGCACGCCCAGTGTCATCCCCTCGTAGAACGGCACGCGCAGAGCGGTCGCCGCCGGCAGGCGCCGGTCGACCCAGGCGTCGGTGCCGACCACCTCGACTTCGAAGCCGGGCACGCCGCGCTCGCGGATCTGCTCGATCGTGTGCGTGACGCCGTGCATCGACTCGATGCCGTCGGCGATCAACGCCACCCTGGGCCGTTCGCCGGCCGATTCGGCCAGCTTCGCCTTCTCGGCCCCGAGCAGCACCGTGGGCGGCGCGTAGGGGATCGCCGGCAGCAGCGCAGCGAACACCCCGCTGACGGCGGAGTGCACGTCGCCGATCGCCACCGAGGTCGTCGCGTCGGAGACCGCGTTGCGCAAGCGCCGATCGTGGACGCGACGGGCGCGGCGATAGAGGTCGAGGTGGGAGAAGTCGTCGGACTGGAGGCGGCGGATCAGCTCGCGCCCGCGAACCTCGATCCCGATCGAGCTCAACCAGGAGTCGAGCAGCACGCGGGCGTCGTCGGGCCCGATGTCCGCCGCGACGGCGCCTTCGCGGGCCGCCCCCTGCCCGACCACGCGCTGGCAGATCTTCAGCACCGTCGCCGGGTTGGGAGCGCTCTCCCCCGCTCGCGTCTCGTCGATCGCCAGCGCCCGGGTCGCCAAGGCCATCGCGGCGTGGGCCCACTTGGCGGCGCTGCCCTGCTCGCCGCCGGCCGCTGCTTCGCCACGGCGGATGCGGTCCAGAAACTCTTCCGGCGTGGCAGCGGCCGGCGCCTCGGTGAAGGTGCGGCCGATGTCCACGCCGGCGTGGTCGTCGGAGCCTCCGATGCCGGTGCTGCCGTGGGTCTCGACGTAGATGACAGCGGGCATGTTGAGCTCCGCCGCGCGCGACCCGTTGCGCACCTCCCAGATCGGGAAGAGCTCGGTGAGGCGGCGGCGATGGCGCGCGCTGAGCGGCGCCGTGACGTTGTAGAACGGATGGGCGAGGGCGCAGGCGATCTCGTGCTCGTGAAGATATGCGGCGCAGGCCTCGGCGTCGCCGGCGTGTGCCTGCAGCCACTCATGGTCCCCGGGAGTGATCCCGTAGCAGAGGATGTGCACCGCCTGGGGCTCGCCGGCAAAGCGGGCGGTCAGCTCCTCGGAGACGAAGCAATCGGGACGATCGGCCAGCTCGAGACCGCCGTCGATCGTGTCGTGGTCGGTGATCGTGACGAAGTCCATCCCCCGTCGCTTGGCCAGCTCGTAGACCTCCTCGGGCGGGGTCGCGCACTCCGGCAGCCCGAGCGAGCGCTGTACGCCGAGCCGCGAGAGCTGCGAAGCGGTCGAGTGACAGTGCATGTCAACACGGGAGGTCATCGGTGCCTTCCTCTCTAATCGATCTCCTTACCACCTCCAGATTTGCTCTTTTGCAGGGAAAACGTGTGATCATCCAGTGAACGCTCGAGGGCAGTCCAGGTCTCGGCCTCGGCCTGCCACAGCTCCACGAACTCGGCGAAGCGGCGCTCGCGGCGCTCGCGCAGCAGCCTGCGCGCCGACTCGATCCCCCACACCTGGGGCAGCATCACGTCGTAGTCGTGGATCTCGCCGAGCACACTCTGCAGTCGCTTGGCGGCGGAACGCGCGGCATCCACCTCGGGGCCGAAGCAGGGAGCGACGACCTCGAGCACGTAGCGCAGCCGCTTGGCGGCGATCCGCATGTCGTGCTGAGCCTGCGATGCGGGCTTCTCGAGCGCGAACGGCGCGAAGGAGCGCAGCTCGTCGAGGCGCGCACGCACGATCCGCGCCGCGTTGGGGCGCAGCGGGGCGGCGGGATCGAGGCCCTCCACCTCTCGCGCCTTCACGCCTTCGCCTTTCCGACCAGCCCGTGCAGCCGGCGGCGCAGCTTCTTCAGGCGCTTGGCCGCGACGTAGGGCTTGAGGTCCTCGTTCGCCTGCGCCTGCTCCTCGCGCAGGCGCCCGATCATCGCCGCCAGCGCGGGCCGGTCCCCTTCGAGGATCTCTTCTTCGAGCCCCTCGAGGAACTCGATCGCGACGTCGCGATCGCGGCGCTCGCCTAGCGCATCGGCCAGCTGCTTGACCCGCTTCAGCGCCTTGCGGTGGCGCTTGCGGGGGAAGCAGGGGGCGAAGACCTCGAGCGCCGCCCGCAGGCGCCTGGTGGCGACCCGCATGTCGTGCAGTCGCTCGATCTCACCGATCTCGAGCACGCCCTCGGAATGGGCGAAGACCTCCGCGGCTCGCACCTCGACGACCCGCACCGCCGTCTCAGCGAAGGACTCCTCGCAATCGAATCCCGGGACCTCGCGCGCTCGCGCCACGCATGCAGGCTAGATCAAGCGGTGCGCCCGGCTCAAGCCGCGAGCCTGGCGGGGGTGGAGCCGTTGGCGTCGCCGTTCAGCAGGTCGAGGACGACGCCCTCCCGCAGGCCGCCCTTGCCGATCTGCAGCGGCTGCCCGAGCAGCTCGGAGAGCTTCTCGAGCAGGAGGACGCCGGTGGCGAGGATGCGCACCCGCTGGGGGTCGAGCTCGAAGCGGCGCGCAACCTCGGCGGCGGGGTCTCCGCAGAGCACCCTTACCCCCCGCTCCAGGGTCTCGTACTCGAGCACCGCGCCGACCAGGCGGCGCAGCGAGGTGGCGCTGCCACCGACCGCGACGGCCTGCGCCGGATGCTCGATCTCGACCCCGGCGAAGAGGTCGTCGATCCGGTCGCGGACCTTGCGGATCTCCGACGGCGAAGGGGGATCCGAGACGATCAGCTCGTCGGCGAGGACCCCGGAGCCAACGCGCCAGGAGCGCACCTCCTGGACCCCTCCCGACACGGTGCCGAGGATGATCTCGGTCGAGCCGCCACCGACGTCGACGACACCGACCCGGCCCTCGACCGGATGGCCCAGCGTCTTGGTCGCGCCGATGAAGGAGAGCCGCCCCTCCTCCTGCTCGGAGAGGATCTCGACCGACACCCCTGCCCGCTTGCCGATCAGCGCCGCGACCTCTGCGCCGTTGATCGCTTCGCGCACCGCCGCGGTCGCCACGGCGCGAATCGTCTCGGCGCCCAGCTCACGCGCCAGGCGCACCTGGGTTGCGACGACCTCGGCCACCTCCTCGGCCTTCTCGGACGGGATCTCGCCCGAGTCGCGGATCGCCTTGTTGATCCGCGTGTAGGCGCGCTGCTCCATCACCTTCTTCAACTGACCGTCGACCGGCTCGGCGACGAGCACGCGAGTGGTGTTGGAACCGATGTCTATGGCAGCGCAGAGCATCCCGGTATCTCTCAATCTTCCCAGAACGGGCGGACTCCAATCCGCCGGAGCAGACGCGCTGGACAGCGGGGTCACGCATTCCTGCACGGGAAGATTGATGCCTGGCGCAACCGCTCGCGTGCCGACCACGCGCCGAGGGGCCCCGCTCACCGGCCTCCGAAGGGGCCGGGCAGCCGCTCGTGCTGCACGAGTTCCAGGACGAGTTCGCCCAGTTCGCGCTGGCGATGCGGGACCTGGGCCTACCGCCCGGCCAGCCCTGAGCCCACCCGGCTAAGCGGCCGGCGGCGGCCCGTCGGGGTGCGAGGCGTCCTCGAACTCCCTGAACAGCCCGGTGACGACGAAGGCGACCTGCTCGCCGATGTCGACCGCGTTGTCGCCGATGCGCTCGATCGCCCGCGCAGTCAGCAGCATCGTCATCGCCCACTCGCGCCGGTCGGCGTCGTCGCCGATCGCCAGCGCCAGGCCGAAGCACTCGCGGTTGAGGTTGTCGACGACGTCGTCCTGACGCACCAGGTCGCGCGCCATCTCGACGTTGCGTTCCTCGAAGGCCCGCTTGGCCTGGCTGATCAGCGTCCGGGTCTGACGACCCATCGTCAGGATCAGCCTCACCATCTCCTCGTCGGCCGGCGGCTCGTTGCCGGTCAACGGGATCAGCTTGCAGATGTTCACGCACTGGTCGCCCATCCGCTCGACGTTCTTCAGCACGTGCAGCAGGGCCGAGATCTGCCGCAGGTCGGTTGCCACCGGCGACTGCGTCGCGAGCAGCGTGATCAGGCTCTGGTGGACCTCCAGGTAACGCCCGTCGATGCGGTCGTCGTCGGCGATCACCAGCTGTGCCAGCTCGACGTCCTGGTGCTCGATCGCCTCGAGGGTTCGTTCGAGCGAGACGCTGACCAGGTCCAGCCCGCCGAGGCCGCTCGCCTCGAGCCGCTCCAGTTCCTCCTGATATTCGACCCGGGCGGTTTCGGGCATCAACCGAACCTGCCGCTGACGTAGTCCTCGGTGGCTTTCTCGGTCGGGCTGGTGAAGATCGTCTCGGTCGGCCCGATCTCGACCAAGCGCCCCGGCTTGCCGGTCTGCTCGAGGTTGAAGAAGGCGGTGACGTCGCTCGCCCGCGCCGCCTGCTGCATGTTGTGGGTGACGATCGCGATCGTGTAGGAGCTCTTGAGCTCGCCGATCAGGTCCTCGATCGCCAGGGTGGCAACCGGGTCGAGCGCCGAGCAGGGCTCGTCCATCAGCAGCACCTCGGGCTCGACCGCGATCGCGCGGGCGATGCAGAGCCGCTGCTGCTGACCTCCCGAGAGGCCCGAGCCCGGCTTGTCGAGGCGATCCTTGACCTCGTTCCACAGGTGGGCGCCGCGCAACGAGCGCTCGACGATCTCGTCCTTCTCGGCCTTCTTCACCCGGCTGCCGTTGAGGCTGAGCCCCGCGGCGGCGTTCTCGTAGACCGACATCGTCGGGAACGGGTTGGGCGCCTGGAAGACCATGCCGACCAGACGGCGCACCTGCACCGGGTCGACCCCCTTGCCGTAGATGTCCTCGCCGTCGAGCGTGATCCGCCCCTCGACCCGGGCGCCGGGGGTCAGCTCGTGCATGCGATTGAGCGAGCGCAGGAAGGTCGTCTTGCCGCAGCCCGAGGAGCCGATCAGCGCCGTCACCTTGTTGGGCTCGATCGTCACGCTGACGTCTTGCACCGCGTGGAAGTCGCCGTAGTAGAGGTTCACCTCGCGCGCCTCGATCGTCTTCGCGCGGCGGTCGCGCCCGACGGCCTGCGGCGTCGCTCCGGGCGCCGTGGCGGGCTGCGAGGCGGGCGCCCCGGCCGCTTCGGTCTCGGCCTCGGCCCTGGTCGCGCCTGCGGCTCCTTGCATCGCTCGTCGTCTCCTTATCTCCACGATTTCAGCGGATCTCGGTTCGGTAGCGGCGGTAGACGAGACGGGCCACGAGGTTGAGGATCATCACGATAGCGATCAGCGTCAACGCCGCCGCCCAGGCCCGGTCGTAGGACGCCTGTTTCATCACGCCCGGCGTCCTGTACTCGCTGTAGGCGTAGACCGCCAGGTTCTGCATGCGGCCCTCGAAGGGGTTTGCATTGATCGAGTCGACGATGCCGGTGGTCACCAGCAGCGGCGCGGTCTCGCCGACGATGCGGGCGACCGAGATCATCACCCCGGTGAGGAGCCCGGCGAAGGCGGTCGGCAGGACGACCTTGACGATCGTCCGCCATTTCGGCGTGCCGAGCGCGTAGGAGGCTTCGCGCAGGTGGTTGGGGACGATCTTCAGCACCTCCTCGGAGGAGCGGATCACGATCGGGATCATCAGCACCGAGAGCGCCACCGCGCCCATCAGGCCGAGGCGGATGCCGGGACCGAGGAAGAGCGCGAAGAGCGCGTAGGCGAAGAGCCCGGCGACGATCGAGGGGATGCCGGTCATCACGTCGACGAAGAAGGTGAGCGCGCGGCGCAGGCGGCCGCCGCCGTACTCGTTCAGGTAGATCGCCGCGAGGATGCCGATCGGCACCGAGATCGCCGCCGTCACCGCGGTGATCACGAGCGTGCCGACGATCGCGTGAGCGGCGCCGCCGCCACCGATCACCCCCCGCGAGGAGGTGGTGAAGAATTCCCAGCTGATCCCCGGCAGGCCGCGTTTGACCACCTGGTAGAGCAGCGAGAAGAGCGGGATCAGGGCGATGACGAAGGCGAGGACGATCAGCCCCGTCATCACCCGGTTGGTCAGCTTGCGTCGCCACAGCGATCCTCCCGCGGGAGCGGCGAAGAGCGACTGGGTGCCGGCATGGGCCTCCATCTACTGGATGTTCTGACGGGCGACGATCGTGCGCGCCGCGAGATTGGTCACCAGGGTTATCGCAAAGAGGACCAAGCCGGACGCGATCAGCGTGTTGACGGCCAGCCCCGAGGACTCGGGGAAGTTGAGGGCGATGTTGGCGGCGATCGTCGAGGGGTTGGCCTGGCTGATCAGGTTGAAGGTGACGATGCCGGAGACCGAGAGGATGATCGTCACCGCCATCGTCTCCCCCAGCGCCCGGCCGAGGCCGAGCATCGCACCGCTGATCACCGACGATTTGCCGAACGGCAGGACGGTCATGCGGATCATCTCCCAGCGGGTCGCGCCGAGCGCCAGGGCGCCCTCCTGCAGTTTGCGCGGCGTCTGCGAGAAGACCTCGCGGGCGACGGCGGAGACGATCGGCAGGATCATCACGGTGAGCACGAGGCCGGCGACGAACATCGTCCGCCCGGTCACCGAGGCCGGGCCCTCGAAGAATGGGAGGAAGCCGAAGTGCTCTTCCAGCCACTCCATCACCGGCACCGCGGCGGGGCCGAGCACGAAGATTCCCCAGAGGCCGTAGACGATGCTCGGGATCGCCGCCAGCAGGTCGACGAGGAAGCCGAGCGCGAGGACGATGCGGGGCGGCGCGATGTGGCTGATGAAGAGCGCCACCGCGATCGCCAGGGGAACCGCGAGCACGACCGCGAGCGCCGCGGCGAGGACCGTGCCGAAGGCGAGCGGGGCGATGTAGTCGACGAGGCTCTTGCCCTCCGGCAGTTCGGAGGGAGAGGCGCTGACCGCGGGCAGCGCTTCGATCACGAGGAACAGCGCGACCCCGGCGAGCAGGGCGAGAATCGTGACCCCCGAGGCCAGGGCCAGGTTGGAGAAGATCCGATCCCCCCAACGACGCCGGGGCCCCGTCGCCTTCAGCGGCGACGGAGCCCCGGTTGCCTTCACTGACTCCAACCTTCCTGCCTAGGAACCGGCTTCGATCGCTTCGACGGCCGGCATGATCTTCTTGCGCAGCGAGTCCGAAAGCGGCGCGGAACCGGCGTTTTCAGCCGCCGCTTCCTGCCCTTCGGGGCTGATCGCGTATTCCAGGTAGGCCTTGACGATTTCCGCTTCGCTCGCCGAGTCGTATTTCGTGCAGGCGATCAGCGAGGAGACGAGGACGATCGGGTAGGTCCCCTGCGATTCCGTCTTGCGATCGAGTTCGAAGGCGAAGACGTCCTTGCCCTTGCTCAGTTCCTTGTCTTCGGGCGACTCCTCGAGGATCTTCGCCGCAGCCTCGGCCGTCGGTTCGACGTATTCCTTGCCGACCTTGATCTTGGCGACGCCGAGTTCGCCGGCCTGGCTGGCGTCGGCGTAGCCGATCGTGCCTTCACCGGCGTTGACGGCTTCGATCACGCCGGAGGTGCCCTCGGCGGCCTCACCGCCCTTGACCGGCCAGTCGCCGCTCACTTCGTGCGTCCAGACGCTGGGCGCGACCTTCGAGAGGTAATCGGTGAAGTTTTCGGTCGTCCCCGACTCGTCGGAGCGGTTGACGGGCACGATCCGGGTGCTCGGCAGTTCGACGCCCGGGTTGTCGGCGGCGATCGCCTTGTCGTCCCAGGTGGTGATTTCCTGGTTGAAGATCTTCGCCAGGGTGTCGGGGTCGAGCTGCAGCGATTCGACTTCGGGCAGGTTGTAGACGATCGCGATCGGCGAGATGTAGCCCGGGACCTCGACGAGTTCGCCCGGCTTGCAGGGTTCCGCCGCCTTCTTCAGCTCGCCTTCATCTTCGGAGAGCGGCGTGTCGCTGCCCGCGTAAGCGACGCCGCCGGCGATGAACTGTTCGCGCCCGCCGCCGGAGCCGACCGGGTCATAGGAGATGGTCGCGCCTGAGTTTTCGTTCTCGAAGTTGGCGATCCAGGCTTCCTGGGCCGCCTGCTGGGCGCTCGAGCCTGCACCTGCGATCTGACCGGAGAGGTCGCCGGACGAGCTGCCGCTGTCGCTGCTGCCGCAGGCGGCAACGCCGACTGCGAGCACCGCCAGCGAGACGATGACTGCCAACCATCTCGAGGGACTCAACTTGCACTCCTTCTGTCGTTTGGCATGAAGGGCCGCATCAACGCGACCGCTCGCGGCCACACTCCCAACGGCTCGGCGGCAGCTTGTTGCCTGCTTGTATCGAAGATGTAAAAAAG
>Ga0307500_10000755_pt1 | contig 10261 bp, 9 predicted proteins | sample 14_S_MG_FD_201362 | JGI IMG/M metagenome (GOLD analysis project Ga0307500, IMG submission 201362) | Soil microbial communities from Populus trichocarpa stands in riparian zone in the Pacific Northwest, United States - 14_S | ecosystem: Environmental > Terrestrial > Soil > Riparian zone > Trees...
GCATCGTGAACTCGTTGGTCAAGGAGTCGAGCATCTCGGTGGTGGCGCCGCCCTCGGCGAGGCCCGAGGCCTCCAGCAACAACGCACTGTGCGTCACGGCGCGCGGGTAATACGCCATGACGCAGGCGAGATCGAGCAGCGGATCGCCGACCTGCGAATATTCCCAGTCGATGAAATACACGCGATCGGCGGTGAGCACGTTGCCGTGATGCAGATCGCTGTGCACGATGGTCGGCGCGCGCTGCGATGAGCCGGCGCGCGCCAGCGATTCCGCGCCGGCCGCCATCAGGAATTCGATGCGGCCGCCCTCGTCCGGATCTCCGGCCACGATGAGGTCCGCATAACGCCGCGCGGCGACGAGCGGATCGAAACGCGCGATCGGCGGCGGCTCCACCGCCTGCAACGCGCGCAGACGCTGGCCCAGCGAGCGCAGGTCGCGCATGCGCGTGAAATAATGCGGGGTCCACAAGCGCCCATCTAGATAGTCGGTGATCAGGCACGAGCGATCCGGCGCCGAGTACACGACCTGCGGCGCGATGCCCGCGTCCGCCGCCGCGCTGTGCAGCGCGAGCTCGCGATCGCGATCGAGCCCGGGATCCGAAGCCGCGTTTTCGTTGAGGCGCACGACGAAGCGTCCGCGGCGCGTGCGCACCAGGAAACTGCGATTGACCTTGCCGCCGCCGATGAGCTCCTGCGAATACGGCGCGTCGCCGGTTTCGCAGCCCGGCACGTGCTGCAACAACGTCCCGGCGATCATGCCGGCACCGGTTGCGCCTGCAGGCGCCGGCGCCAGGCGACGTAGCCCGCTGCCGCGATGACGATGAACAACGCATTCAGCAGTGCCAGGAATGGCAGGTCTTGCACGTAGAACAGGTACACCAGGACTCCGTCGATCGCGATCCAGTAGAGCCAGTTTTCGAGTTTGGCCCGCGCCGCGAGCCAGGTCGCGAGCAGGCTGAACCCGGTAGTGAGCGAGTCGAGCAGCGGCCATGCCGCGCGGGTTTCGGTGGCGAGCAGATGCGCGCTCGCGAATGCCAGCAGCGTGATGATCACGGCCGCGCCGAGGTGTGCCGCGACCGGCCACGAGCCGACGGGCAGCTCGCCTTCGGCGGCGCTGCGCGTCCAGCTCCACCAGCCATATGCGGACATGCCGACGAAGAACACCTGCAGCCCCGATTGCATGGGCAGCCCGCGAAGACCGGCTAACAAAGCCGCGAGTGCGGAGCTGACGGCGCCCGACACCCAGCACAGGCGATTCCGCCGCGCCGCGAGCACGGCGTAGCCCACGCCGGTAACCGTCGCCGTGACCTCGAACGCCTTGAGAACTTCGGGCGAGAACATCTAACCGAGCGGCCCGAGAACCTTCATGACGAAAACCGCCTTGCCTTCGCGCTCGAACGTCGGGCGCAATTCCCGCGTGAGCGCGTCCATCACTTCTTCGTAACGGCCGAACACCTGAGTGCTCATGTCGTTCGTCAGGACCTTGAAGCGGCCGTCGGCATTGAGACGATCGATGAAACCCCGGATCGGCGGAATGTAGTCGTCGTGCAGTGGGTACAGGCTGATCTCGACGCCGATGTTCATCTGTTCTCCGTCAGCGGAAGGTGTACGTCACCGTCACTCCTGCGTGCCGCGGATCGCCCGCCTGCACGTAACGAGTCGGTATGAAATCCGGCGGCTCGAGTCCGAATCGGAATCCACGCTGCGAATAGTACCTGTCGAACAGGTTTCTGACCCAAACTTCGGCTCGCCAGCGTTCGCCCGCGATGCCCGCCTTCAGGTGAGTCAGCACTCGCGACGGTGCACGCTCGTCGTGCGAAGCGTCGAAGTAGAAATCATCGACGCCCGCGAAATCGACGCGCACGAAGCTGCCGTGCACGCCGTGATACTCCATACCAAGGTCGAACTGGTACTGCGGGGCATTCGCCTGTTCGCGGCCATCGAGATTTCGTGACCCGAACTGATATCCCAGATACTGCGTCTCGAGCACCGCGCCGCGCAGGTCTAGCAACAATCCGGACACGGGCCGCCAACGCAACGTCGCCTCGAGTCCATAGTTCTCGCCGCGCGCGGCGTTGTCGGTGTATAGGACAAAGCTCAAGGGATTCCCCGGTTCGAGCTGCTCGCCCGTGGGCACCTGCTGGTTCTGGCGGCGCATATAGAAGAGAGCCAGGTCGCCGGCCAGTGTGTCGCCGGCGTTCGACGCGCGCCAGCCGAGCTCCAGGTTGTGCAGCGTTTCGGTGTCGTAGTTGCGGCGATCCGCCGGCACCAGTGCACCGATATTGAACCCGCCGGCCTTGTAGCCGCGCGACAGGGTCAGGTACGCATGGGAGCGCTCACTCAGCGTGTGTCGCAGGCTCACGGAACCACCGAACATGGTTTCATCCGGCGAGAACGAGGCCCCCTCGGTGTCCTCGTAGTCGGCGCCGCGGCGTTCGACTCGCCCACCGGCACTGAGCACGGTGGCATCGCCCAGGCGCCACTCCAATTCGGAATAGGCCGCGAGATTCGTGGCGCGATACTTGCTGGAACGAAGCAGATCGCCGTCGCCGAAGAGCAGATCGTGAAAGACGTCGCGCTGCTGCACGTCTTCATCGGTGCGCAGTACATACACGCCGGCCAGCCAGGAAAAGTTCGCGCCGCGATCGACGCTCTCACGCGAGATGAGGCGCAGATCCTCGCTCACCGTGCGACGCTCGCGATCGAAGCGCTCGAAGTAGTCGTATGGCGCATTCGCGCCCCACGCCGCGTCGTTGCCCCAGTCGCCGTCGAAGGAGTACACGCCGCGCGACGTCCCGAACGTGGTGCGGCTCACGAGCTCGAAGGTGCTCGCGCCGCCGTAACTGAGCCGCATCGCCAACGCTCGCGCGATCTGCGTGTCCTGGCCGGGCTTGTCGGCAAGCGAGGTCCGGGAGTTGTCGAGCGAGAAGGCGTCGTAGCCGTTGTCGAGGTCCACCCACATGGCGGTGAAGTCCGCAGTGAGGGTGTTGGACGGCTGCGCGTGTAGTTTGAGACGCGCGCTGGTCTCGTCGTAGCCGTTGGTGTCGTCCCGGTCGAGAAAGGTGTCGCGGCGGAAGCCATCGCTGCGATAGTTGCCGGCCGCGAAGCGCCATGCGGCTTCGCCCTCTCCCACGGGCCCGCCTGCCACCACGTTTGCGCCGTAGGTGCCGTAGCCGCCAACGGTCGCGTCCGCGTTGAGCTCGGATTCGCGCCGCGGATCGCGCGTGTTGACGGAGATGAGGCCGGCGAGCGCATTCGCACCGTACGTGGTGCCCTGCGGTCCGCGCAGCACTTCGATGCGCTCGACGTCCGATAACGTCGCCGGCATTCCGACACCGGAGAAGTCGATGTCGTCGATGAGGAAGCCCACCGAGGGGTTCGGCGCGCCCTGCCACTGCTCGAGCTCGCCTATGCCGCGCAACTGGAAGAAGCGTGGACGCGACGTGCCCGCGGACCAGTTGAGATTGGGCACGAGGCCGAGCACGTCCTGGAAGTGCTGCACGCCCGCGACTTCGAGCGTGTGCGCATCGAGCACCGTCGCGCTCGCCGGCAATTGCCGCAGCTCTCGATTGCGCAGCGACGCCGTGACCACGACTTCGTCGAGCGACGAATCCTCGCCCGACGAATCCTGGGCGGAAGCCGCCAATGTGACAAACAAGAATGGAATCGCGCACGCGGCGCGCAAGAAGATGTGCATCCCTATCCCTCCGCCGGTACTAGCCGGATCAGGTTCTACGGGTTCGCGGCCCATCCGCGTCTCAGGCCGGTGCAGTGCGCACTGGCCACCCCGAGGCGAAGCGGATAGTAACGGAATTCGAATGCTTGAGTGACGCGGTTTGCGGGTAGAATTCGCGCCCCGATGAGCCGCCGCATCCAGATCTTCCAGGTTGACGCCTTCACCACGGATCGCTTCACAGGCAATCCCGCGGGCGTCGTACTCGACGCCGACTCGCTCACCGACGCGGAAATGCTCGCAATTGCGCGCGAACTCAACAACGCCGACACGGCGTTCGTGCTCAAGCCGGATGGACCGGACCACGAATTGCGGGTGCGCTTCTTCACGCCGCGCACCGAGGCGAGCTTCGTCGGTCACGCCACGGTCGCCACGCATTTCGTGTTGTCGCGCGACGGCGTGCCCTCCGCCTACGGAAACGGCGGCCGCGTGCGCCAGCGCCAGAAGTCGGGGCTGGTCGACATCGAAGTCCGCGGCGCGGGCGACACGCGGCGCATCGCGGTGCGCCAGCCCGCCCCTCCGCTCGGCCGCCAGCTCAACGATCGCGAGCGCCTGGCGGTGCTCGACGCGCTCGCCCTATCCACCGGCGACATCGACACGCGCTGCCCGCTGCGCATCGTCGGCGGCGCCGGCACGCGGCTCATGATCGGCGTGCGCAGCACCGAGCAGCTGAAGCAGCTCAAGCCCGACTACTCGCGGCTGACGACACTGTCCGCGCAGCTCGGCGCAGCGGGCTTCTTCGTGTTCACGTTGTCGCACGGCCACGCCGACTGCCTCACCGAGTCGCGCATGTTCTGCCCGGCGCTCGGCATTCCCGAGGACCCGGTCAGCGGCAACGCGCACGGCTTGTTAGGCGCGTACCTCGCCGAGCAGGGCCTGCTCGCACATTCGGGCGCCACCGCGCAGTTCACCGGCGCGCAGGGTCATCACGTGCACCGTGCGGGCCGTGTCGACGTCGAGCTGGAATTCGGCGTGGGCAAGCTCGATGGCGTATGGATCGTCGGGCAAGCCGTGTCCATCTTCGACACCGAGATGTCCTTCGCCTGAGAGGGTGGTGCCGCCACACCTAATGCGGCGCGAACTTGTTGGGGTCGACACCCTCTGGCACCGACGCCGGATGCCAGTCGGTCATGTTGCGGATGATGCTGTCGGGAATGATCGCCTCGTCCCAACCCTTCGATGCCGCCGGTTCGCCGCCCACGCGCAAGATCACCAGGCGCAGCGACGGCACCACCCACAGGCGCTGCTTGCCGTCGGATTCGAGCCACGCCACATCGTGAGTCGCGAACCGTCCACCGACTCGCGTGAACAACCCCATCGGCGCACTCGGATAGGCGGGCTTCAACATGAGGCTCACGTAGTGCGGCGGCGTGAGCTGGTTTCCCTCGAACACGCCGTTGTTGGCGAGCACTTCGCCGATTCGCATCCAGTCACCGATTCGCGCGCGTAAGCAGCACCCGGCGCGCGCGCCCGGCGCGAGCGAGAACTCTCCCGCGCCGATCGGCCGCCACAACCGCTCGGTCAGTAGTTGGTCGAATCGCTGATCGAACTTCTCGCCCAGGGCGAGCGCGAGGATGTCGGAGTTCACATCCTCGGGCGATTCGCCGGCGCGCAACGCCGGATCGAGCGGCCAACCCAGCAGCACCGGCCGCGGGTCGGGCGCGATCGCGTACTTCGAGGCGCGCGTCCCGGGCCACGGCCAGCCGTCCGCACGCGCGAACCCGCTGCTGCGCGTGAGCAACTGCCGCAGGCTGATCGCGCCGCGCGGATCGTCCGCCCATTCGGCGACATACCCGGACAACGGCGCATCGAGATTGACCGAACGTTCGTCGTTCATGAGCACGCCGAGCACGAGCGCGCTCAACGCCGGCGTGAAACCGGGCAGATCCACCGGCGTGTCGAACGTGCTGCCGTCCCAGTACTTCTCGAACACGATGTGGCCGCCGTGGCCAATGACCAGCGCGCGCGTGTTGCGCGCGCCGGCGTAGTCCACCGCGGCCTGGATGCCGGCCATCGCAATGCCCGCTTCCGCCGGCAACACTCGGGGCTGCGAAGGCTCCGGCTTCAGGTGCACGACGACGCGCGGTCCCGCGTACGCAACCGCCTTGCTGCCGGCGAACATCGTCGCGAGCTGCGCGCGGATGTTGGCCGGATTGAGAGCCAACACGACCACCGCGGCGAGCAGGACCAGCAGCGGCAGGATCAACTTCAGCTTTTTCATGATTCACCCATCGTCATGATTCAACCAGCGCACGACTCGACACCGCGCGGCCACCTTCGAGCTCGAGCACGTGAGTGGTGTGCGCGGGCCACTCCTCGCGATGGTGAGTGGCGATGACACAGCTGCCCCCTTCCGCCAGCCACACGTTGAGCCGGCGCGTGAGATCCGCGCGCGTCGCGCGATCGAGCCCCGCGAACGGCTCGTCCAGCAACGCGAGCGTGGGTTCGCGCGCCCAGGCCCGCGCGAACAGTATGCGGCGCGCCTGGCCATAGGACATCTCGGCGAGCGTACGCGCGCGCATGGCGAACATCCCGAACCGGCGCAGCGCACGTTCGGCGTGTTTGCGATCGTTGGCGGTGATGGCTTCGTTGAGTCCGATGCTCGCGTAGCGGCCCGACGCCACGACTTCCATGACCGGCATCGCGGGCTTGTGCCAGGTCTGCAGATGCGGCGCCACGTACGCCGTGCGCAGCTTGAATTTCTCCAGCGCCACGCCGGGGACGATGCCGGCGCGCACGATGCTGCCGTGCGAGGCCACGGCATGGTCGCCATAAATCGTCCGCAGCAGCGTCGATTTACCCGATCCGTTGGGGCCATGCACCACCCAGCAATCACCGGCGCGCACTTCCAGGTCGATGCCGGTGAGGATGTGCGCCTCGTCCACGTGCACGTCGGCATGACGCAGGGCGACGAGCACGCGGCGGCGGCGCGGCCGCGAGCGCGACTTCGTCGTGCGCGACAGGAACGCTCGCGCGTCCTGCTGCAGTAGTTTGCGCGCCGCGCCTGCGCTGCTCGCGCCGCTCCGCGTCACCTCGCCTTGTTCGAGCTCCAGCAGGTGGGTCATCGACTCCGGGACATCGGGGCTGCGATGCGTCGCAAACACCCAAGGCATCGGCGATCGCGCGGTGCTGTTGAGCCAGTGCAGGAAACGCGCGTGGTTGCGCGCATCGAGGCCGTTGGCGACTTCATCGAGCAGCAGCAGTTTCGGCCGGCTCGCGAGCGCGCGGGCGATGAGCACCAGGCGCCGTTCGCCATACGACAACGTGAGAAAGCGTCGCTCGCCGAGCGCGCCGATGTCGAGGCGCTTCAGCAGCGCCGCGACCCGCTTCCGTTCGGCTTCGGTGAGTTCGCGCATCGGGATGTCGGTGCGCTGCACACCCGTGCCCACGACATCGCGCGCGCGAAAGTTCCATTCATAGTGCTCGTAGCGATCCTGCCGCTCGGCGCCGACGTAGGCGATTTCTTCCTGGACGCCGGCCGGCGTGTCGAAGCTCTCGCCCGTCATGTGATAACGGCGCAGTTCGTCGCCGGTGGGCTTGGGCCACACGCTGCCCGCCACGAGTTTCAGCAACTGAGTCTTGCCCGCTCCATTGCCGCCGACCAGCAGCCAGCGCTGCCGCGGGGCGATGCGCCAGTTCACGTCACGCAGCACCGGCCGCTCGCCGCGATCGAGGTCGATGCGCCGGAGCGTGACGGAAAGGGAGGATTCTGCTGCTCGCGCGCGCGTCGACATCGGCGCCGGAGCTTACCGGCGAATGGCGGGCAGCGCGAGGCGCTTCAGGAAGTGGCTGTCGAGGCGGGCTGGTCGGAAGGCAGGCGCGCGTCCGGCTCGTAGGCCGGCTGATCGGCGTGCGCGAACAACATCTCGAAGTCCGCCGCCAGCACGCTGTCGAACAGCTGTTCGATGTCGTCGAGCACGAAGTAGGTTTTCTGGTACGCGTCGATGAGGTAGTTGGTTCGAAGCACGCGCTGCAGATCGAAGGCGATGCGCGCGGGCCCGGTGGCGCGCGTGGCGTAGATGGTCTCGCCGCTCGATGAAAGTATGCCGGCGCCGTAGGCGCGCAAGCCACGCTGCGTACGCACGAGGCCGAACTCCACCGTGTACCAGTACAGGCGCGCGAGCATCTTCAACGCTGCCGGGGAGCGGGCGTGCGCGCCGATGGCCCCGTAGGCTTGGATGAAGTTGGCGAACACGGTGTGCGCCAGCATGGGCAGGTGGCCGAAGAAATCGTGGAACAGGTCGGGCTCGACCAGGTAGTCGAGTTCGTCGCGCCGTCGCATCCACACGGTCACCGGGAAGCGGCGCTCGGCCAGGTGCGCGAAGAAATCCGCTTCGGGGATCAGGCCCGGCACGCCGATCACCTCGAAACCCGTCAGGCGCTTCAACCGTTCGCTCGCTTCTTCGAGCACCGGGATCCGGTGCGCGTCGGCGCCTAACAAACGCAGGCCCGCCACGAACTCCGGCGCGGCGTGCTCGTTGAGCATTCCGAGCTGGCGCTCGTACAACGTGCGCCAGATGGCCTGCTCATCGGCGGTGTAGCCGTCGTAGTTCTGGGCAAGCCGGAAGTCGGCGCTCGCGCGCGAGTAGTCGCCGCGCAATTTCACAGCCGACTGCGTGGGAGCGGCGGGTATTCGAGTCATGCGGCATCTTCCCGCGCTCGCATTGCGGGAATATGGCTATTTTCGTCAGGTAAAGGCGCAAAAATCGGAGTCATTCACTAAATATACCAACGAATGTGCTTAAATCCGCCAATTATGAAGCTGGACAAGACAGATCGCCGCATCCTCGACGTCCTGCAGCGCGACGGCCGCATCAGCGTCACCGACCTCGCCGAACGGGTCGGCCTTTCAGCCACGCCGTGCGCGCGCCGCATCCGGCAGCTCGAGACCTCAGGGCTCATCCAGGGTTACGCCGCCATCGTCGACCCCAAGCGAGTCGGCCAGACCATCCAGGCCATCGTGCAGATCAAGCTCGAACAACACTCCGACGAAATCGTCGAGCGTTTCCGGCGCACGCTGATCGACCGGCCCGAAGTGCTTGCTTGCTACACCATGACGGGCGAGATGGATTTCCTCCTGCACGTGATCGTGCGCGACATCGAGGCCCTCTCGGACTTCACGATGCGGCGGCTGCTGCGCGTCAACGGCGTGCGCGACGTCACTTCTTCGATCGTGCTCGAAACGGTCAAGCGCTCGCCGGTGATCCCGCTCGAGGAGCTCGCGCCCGAGTAGTCCACCCAGGGTAGCCCACCCCGGGTAGTTAGCGCTGCAGGCGCGCCAGCACGAACGCGACCACGCGGTCGCAGCGCTCGGCGCCGAAATCGAAGATCTCGGTGCTCTCGCCTTTCAGGCGCCGCGACAGCTCGCCGCGCAACAGGCGCTGCGCGCGGAACAACCGCGTGCGCACGGTCGCGGAGTTCACCCCGAGGCATTCCGCGGTCTCCTTCACGTCGAGCCCTTCGACGGCCCGCAGCATGAACACCGTGCGGAAATTTTCCGGCAAGGTGTCGATCGCATGTTCGAGCAGTGCCCTCGCATGCGCTGCCTCGACGTATTGATCCGCCGTGGGAACGTCGCTGGCGGGCTCTTCGGTCATCGCTCCCTCACCGGCATCCTCGAGCGAAATCGTGTCGCCGCGCAGCCGCCGTCGCATCATCAATGCCTCGTTGAGAGCCACGCGCGAGATCCACGCACCGAACTTCCCGCTGGGCTGATAGGTGCCGAGCTTGGTGAAGGCCCGTAGATAGGTTTCCTGCACGGCGTCCTGGGCCGCGTCGCCGTCCCGCAGGACGCTGCGCGTGACGCGAAACAGGCGGCGGTTGTGGCGGCGCATCAGTGCCTCGAATGCCAGCAGATTCTTCTCGCGCGTCAGTTCCACCAGCCGGTCGTCGGGCAGGTCCTGCAGCGATCGCCAGCCTTCCGGCCGACGGGCGGGCGTGATTTCTGGAATCGGGCTCATGAAGCAACAATGCGCCTGTTCGGGAAAATGTTCCCGGGTGACACGGTATATTCGGCCACCATGAAAAAGCGCTACAAATTCCTCATCGGGACGGTGGGCGTGCTCGCTCTCGCGGCCGTCGCGCTGCGCGTGGTGGTCGGCCATGACTCGCCCTGCGAGGCCGCGCCCGCGCCCGCGCTCGCGAGCGGTGCGACCGCCATGAAAGGCTGGGCCTATCGCTGCTACGGCGGGCCGGAGGTCATGCAGCTCGAAGATCTCGAGAAACCCGTCGCCGCCGACGATGAGCTCGTGGTGAAGGTCCGTGCGGCGTCGGTGAACCCGCTCGACTGGCACTACTTGCGCGGCAAGCCTTACATCATGCGCATGGAAGCCGGCATCGGCGCGCCGAAGGACCCGCAGCTCGGCGTCGACTTCGCGGGCGTGGTCGAATCCGTCGGCAAGAGCGTCACGCACTTCAAGGCTGGAGATGAGGTCTTCGGCGGACGCAGCGGCGCGTTCTCGCAATTCGTGCGCGTGCGCGAGAGCCGCAACGTGGTGCTGAAGCCCGCCAATATGTCCTTCGAGCAGG
>Ga0307500_10000756_pt1 | contig 10252 bp, 11 predicted proteins | sample 14_S_MG_FD_201362 | JGI IMG/M metagenome (GOLD analysis project Ga0307500, IMG submission 201362) | Soil microbial communities from Populus trichocarpa stands in riparian zone in the Pacific Northwest, United States - 14_S | ecosystem: Environmental > Terrestrial > Soil > Riparian zone > Trees...
ACCGAACTCGGCCGTCACGACTCCGAGCTCGAACGGTTCGTCACCTCCTCCAAGGACGCGCTCGGCAACTTCGCCCACCAGCAGCAGGCGATCCAGGAATCGCTGGTCGAGTTCCCCTCCACCCTGACCGCCCTGCACTCGGCGCTGTCCGCCTCCCAGCGCTTCACCGACGCTTCCCGCCCAGCGCTCCTCGGCCTGATCCCCCAGGCGCAGGCCTCGGTGCCGGCGTTCAAGGCCAACGAGCAGCTGTTCAAGCAGACCACCGCCCCGATCCGCGACCAGATCCGGCCCTTCACCCGCCAGATCCGGCCGGTCCTCACCCATCTCAACGAAGGCGCCTCGGGCCTCAACGCCTCGGTGGATGAATTCGGCACCTCGCTCGGCGCCTTCAACAGCTTCCTCAACGAGCTCGCCTACAAGCCGAAGGGCAAGCAGAGCTACCTCTTCTACCTGCCCTGGCTGAACCACAACATCAACGCGACCTTCAACCTCACCGACGGCGGCGGCCCGATCGCCAGAGGTGTCGCGCCCCTCTCCTGCAACGCCTCCTACCTCGCCTACAGCATCACCGCCCCGCGCAAGCTGCCCGACGGCAGCATCAGCCAACTGAAGCCGTACCTGAGGACCCTGCTGCAGGGCGTCCGCATCCCGAGCCCGAAAGAACTCCCGACCGTCCCGGCCGATCCGTCCCTGCCGACCGTGTTCTGCGGACCGGAAGCAAAAGAATGAGCAAGAAAGCCCCCAGCACCGCTCAGCTCCTGGTCATCGCCGGCTTCGCCCTGTCCTGCTTCGGCATCCTGGTCTTCCTCTGGATCACCTTCGGCGGCCCGACGCCGTTCAAGGCGAAGCCATACGAGATCAAGATCCCCTTCCAGGAGGCCACCCAGCTCGCCGAACTGTCCGACGTGCGCGTCTCCGGCGTCTCGGTCGGGAAAGTCCAGAGCATCGAAGAGTCGCCCGACGGCAAGCAGGCGACCGCGACGGTCGACATCGAAGACAAGTACGCGCCCCTGCCGCTGGGGACGCGGGCGATCCTGCGCACCAAGACGCTGCTCGGCGAGACCTACGTCGAACTCGCCCCCGGCGACTCCGAAGGCCCGAAGCTGCACGACGGCGGCACTTTGGCCCGCGCGAACGTCGCCGAATCGGTGCAGCTCGACGAGATCTTCCGCACCTTCGACGCGCGGACGAGGGCGGCGTTCCAGGAATGGATGCAGGAAGGGGCTCTCGCGATCAGCGGCGCCGGGCAATCGCTCTCCACCGCGTTCGCCGAGCTCGACCCGTTCTTCACCGAATTCGACCACGTCTTCCGCCTGCTCGACACGCAACGCCGTGCGGTCCAGCAGCTCTTCCGCAACGGCGCCACCACCTTCCGTGCGCTGCGCGGTCGCGAAGGCCAGCTCGCCACGCTGATCCGCAACTCGAACGCGGTCTTCAGTACGACCGCGGCGCGCAGCCGGGACATCGAAGCCCTGTTCCGCGCCTTCCCGACCTTCGAGGACGAGCAGCGCCTGACCTTCAACCGGCTGAAAGCCTTTGCTCTCAACTCGGACCCGCTGTTCCGCCAGCTCGTGCCCGCGGCCGAACAGCTCTCGCCGACTCTGATCGCCTTCTCGCGCCTGGCGCCGCAGGCCAAGGGCTTCTTCGAAGGCTTGGAAACGGCGATCGACCGCGCGCCGCAGGGCCTCGGCTCCCTCCGCCAGTTCCTGCGCAGCGACTTCCCCATCCTGCTGCGCTCGCTCGACCCCTTCCTGCGCAACCTCAACCCGATCGTCTCCGGCCTCGGCCAATACAAGAACGAGCTCACCTCGCTGCTCGGCAACGTCGCCTCGGCGACCAACGCGACCCACCTCAGCCCGCAGGGCGAACAGATCCACTATCTGCGCCTGCTCGGCCCGCTCGGCCCGGAATCGCTCGCCACCTACGGTTCACGCACCACCACCAACCGCAACAGCGCCTACAGCCAGCCGCGCTATGCCGAACGCCTCGCCAAGGGCCTGCTCAACTTCCACACCGCACAGTGCAGCTCCGGGATCACCGCGCACCTCGACCCCGACACCCCGAACGAACCGGCCTTCAACGAACGGACCCAGGGTGACCTCGTGCTGGCAAAGGACTTCTTCGAACGCCTCAAGCACTACGCCTTCGCCGACCAGGAAGACTCGTCCCCGATCCCCGCCCCCGGCTGCGAACCCCAGGCGCCATTCGCTCCGATCGACGGCAGCGGCCCGTCGACCGCCTACCAGCACACCTTCGAACAGCCGCGCAAATAGCTAAAAGGGGTGGCCGAATGGCCACCCCTTTTAGAGCCTGTCGTTTCGAGCGGGGCTGCCTCGCTCTAGCCCTTCGGCGTGCAGGGGATCGCCAAGGACCCTTTGAGAATGGTCTGGGCGGGCGCGCCCGGTTCGTGTGCTTCGTTCTTGAAGACGGCTTTGGGTGAGCTCACCTTGAACACGCCGTCCGGGCATCTGGCTTCGAGGTAACCGACCTTCTTGCCCTTGTAGGAGTAGGTCTTCCCGAGCTTGAAGTCAAAGTCAAGCGCCGAGCCGCTGCCTCCCGCGATCACGGGGATTTTGGCGATCGACTTGAGACCGCTGCCGGACCGCGTGATCGTAACCGTGGTGACGATCGCGGCAGGGACGGGAACGGTGATGAACGTGTGGATCAACAGCGTCACCTTGCCGCCCTTTTCGCCGCCGTTGAAGACGAGCAGCGGGCTCGGCACCTTGATCGGCTTCTGTTCGGGGAAGGCGATCTCGGCATCGGCCTTTCCTTCGCCGAGGATCGTGTTGCCACAGACCGCTTTCGCGGACTTGGTGTCACGCGCCTCGAGCTGGCTCGCCTTGCAGACGGGGTAGCCCTTGACGTTGACTTTCACGTCCTTGTCGATGTTCACCGCGGCTTCCCTGAAGGCCGACGGGTGGGTGCCATCAGTGGTTTTGATGGTGCCGAAGATGTGGGTCGTGACGGGCACGTACTTGTTCTTCGGCAGCGCTTTCGGCGACGTGGTGCCGCCGAAGGTGGCGACCAGGTCACCGGCCCGCAGCGTGGTCTGCACCGCGCTCGCGACCGCTGCGACGGCCAAGGACGCCACCGCAGCTGCGACGAGCGTCAGCATCAGCTTTCTTCGCATTCTCTTCTCTCCTTTTTGGCCCTGCCCTTTTGAGCTGCGGCCGTCGAAAAAGCCATGTCAAATCCCGCCGCAAAGCTAGCAGTGCGACGTTTGGGTTGCAGTTAACCCGTATCCAGGGACGAGCGCCATGACAGGTCTCCTCCTACCCCCATCTCGTCCTTGTAACCCGCGCGGCGCCTGAAAGGAGCGGCAGCCCGATTCAGCTCTCGAGCATCGAGAGCCGCACCCGCTCGCGCTCCTTGGCGGCGCCGTCGGGGCCGAGGAAGGGCAGCGTGATCCAGAACATCAGGTCAGGCAGGCGGCTTGGCAGGCGCGCCGAGGCGCCGTGGAGGATCTCGCTGTAGAGCAGCTCGTTGATTCCGCCGGCGAGCGAGAGCGAGGTGATGCCGGGCAGCTCGACCGAGGTCTCCGCCCGCCCGGCGTCGAGGAACCCGGTGAACTGCCGCAGCGCCGCGTCGCGCCGGGCGAGCGCCTTGGGCCCGGCGGCGAGCACCTCGACGATCGCGAAGCGACCCTCGTCCGGATGCTCTGCGAGGTGCCTGAGCAGCTCGCTCAGACCGGCCGCGACGCGCTCCGCCCAGGGGGCGCCGGGCTTGGACTCGAAGCCGCGCGCGGTGTCGCCGAGCAGGTTGCCGAGCAGCACGTCGTAGGCGGCGAGGAAGCAGTCCTCCTTGCTGGCGAAGAGCTCGTAGAACGTCTTCCGCGAGACCCCGGCGACGCCGATCACGTCGACCACCCGGGTCTCCGGGTAGCCGCGCTCGGCGACGACCTCGATCATCGCTTGCAGGATTCGCCGCCGTTGGGACTCCGTCACCGCCTCCCGCGGTAGCCCGTGACGGCCCCGGGGCAGCCGCTCGCTGGCGGTGCGTCTACCGGAAGCCACACCGGGACTTTAAAGCACCTCTGGTTCTCCGCCAATCCAAAGCACCTGGTCGCGCCCCGGGCCGACCCCGACGAGGCGGATCGGCACGCCGACGAAGTCAGCGACGAAGTCGAGGTAGGCGCGTGCCTGTGCCGGCAGATCGGTTTCGCTGCGGCACTCGGTCAGGTCGGCGTCGAAGCCGGGCAGCTCCTCGTACTCGGGCACGGCCGAGTGGAGGATCGATTGGTGATACGGGAAGGTGTCGAAGATCGCGCCCTCGCGCGAGCGGTAGCGCACGGCTGCGCGCAGGGTGTCGATGCCGCTGAGCACGTCGAGCTTGGTGATCGCCAGGGCGCTCATCCGGTTGAGGCGGACCGCGTAGCGCAGCGCGACCAGGTCGATCCAGCCGCAGCGGCGCTCACGCCCCGTCGTCGTCCCGTACTCGTGGCCCCGTTCGAGCATATGGCGACCGACCTCGTCGTCCAGCTCGGTCGGGAACGGCCCGGCGCCGACGCGCGTCGCGTAGGCCTTCGCCACGCCCCAGACCGCGCTGATGTCTGTCGGTCCGACCCCGGCCCCGACGGTGGCGGCGCCGGCGATCGGGTTGGAGGAGGTGACGAAGGGGTAGGTGCCGTGGTCGAGGTCGAGCAGGGTCGCCTGGGCGCCCTCGAAGAGCACGGTGCGATCGTTGTCGAGCTCTTCCCAGCAGAGCCGCGCGGTATCGGCGATGTGGGGCTCCAGGCGGTGGCCGTAGCCGGCGAACTCCTCGGTCATCGCGTGCAGGTCGAGGCGCGGATCGGGCGCCTCTGCGACGCTGGGGTCGGCGCCTTCGCGCCCTCCCTCACCCGCCTCCTTGCGCAGCTTGCGCCGCTGCACCGAGAGCTCCCGCAGGGCCTGCTGCTTGGGCTCCAGGGCGGCCATGATCTTCTTGCGCAGGATCTTCTCGTCGAGCAGGTCCTGGACGCGGATGCCGAGCCGCAGCGCCTTGTCGGCGTAGCAGGGGCCGATCCCGCGCCGCGTGGTGCCGATCGAGAGCTTGCCCAGCTTGACCTCTCCCGCCGTGTCGAGCAGCACGTGGTAGGGCATGATCAGGTGGGCGTTGGCGGAGATCCGCAGGTTGCCGACATCGATCCCGCGCCGCTTCAGCCCGTCGATCTCGCCGAGCAGGATGCGCGGGTCGAGGACGACGCCGTTGCCGATCATGCAGAGCTTGTCGGGGTAGAGGATGCCCGAGGGGATCAGGTGGAACTTGAACTCCTCGCCGTCGCGGACGATCGTGTGGCCGGCGTTGTTGCCGCCCTGGAAGCGGACGATCGCCGAGGCGTGCTCGGCCAGCAGGTCGACGACCTTGCCCTTGCCCTCGTCGCCCCACTGGGCTCCGACTATCACTACTCCGGACATACCGCCGGGAATTGTGCCGGGTTCTAGGCCCCGACCGCGCGCGCCTGCTCGCGGCGGTCGGGGCCGAACAGCGGCAGGGGGTCGTCGCAGATCTCGATCAGGCGGGAAACGGTGCGCGAGCCGATCTGCTCCTCGAGCTGTCCTCGTCCTTCCTCGACGTCCTGGCGGGCGTTGCTGGTGACCAGCATCGAGCGCTGGTTCTCGTAGCGCTCGTTGACCAGCGCGTAGAGCTGCTCGACCACCCAGTCGGTGTGCCGCTCGGCGCCGAGGTCGTCGATGTAGAGCAGGTCGACCGACGTGAGCCGGCGGAAGAAGGCGTCGTAGGCGTCCTCGGAGTCGGTCGCCTGGTAGGTCTGCCTGATCTGCGTCAGCAGCTTCGGGGTGAAGTAGACGGCGACGGTGTGACCGGCCGCGAGGGCGGCCTTGGCGACCAGCATTCCCAGCGTCGTCTTGCCGGTGCCGGTGTTGCCCATCAGCCACATTCCCTTGCCGGCGTCGAGGTTGGCGTCGAGCTCGTCGACGAACCCGCGCACGGCGCTGACCACGTGGCGGCTGGACATGTCGCGCAGCATGTCGCTGACCGGCGGGCGGTCGAAGGAGACGCCGCGGTAGCGGGGCGGGATCGCCGAGGCGACGCCGCGCACGCGGCCACGGCGCAGCCGGTCCTCGCGGCACTCGCAGGGCCGGGCGACGTCTTCGGGGCCGAGGATCCAGCCCGAGCCGTCGCAGACGCCGAGCGGGCAGGCGCGCTCGGCGAACGGCTCGCTGCGCGGGCGGGCCGCCATCAGAAGTCAGGCCCCGCGGCAGCGGCGTCTTCGAGCGGCGGCCCTTCCCCTGCCGGCTGCTCGACCGGCGCCTCGTGGCCGCTGTGGTCGGCGAATTTGGGGAAGCGGTCGAGGAAGACGAGCTTCGGCGCGCCGATCGGCCCGTTCCTGTGCTTGGCGATGATCACGTCCGCGAGGCCGTCCGGCTCGTCCTCGGGGTCGCGGTAGTAGTCCTCGCGGTAGAGGAAGGCGACGAGGTCGGCGTCCTGCTCGATCGAGCCCGACTCGCGCAGGTCGGAGAGCATCGGCTTCGCCGGGCTGCGCTGCTCGGGTGCCCGCGAGAGCTGCGAGATCGCCAGCACCGGCACCTCGAGCTCGCGGGCGAGGATCTTCAGCCCGCGGCTCATCTGGCCGACCTGCTCGACCCGGTTGGCGCGCGGGTCGTCGGCGCGCATCAGCTGCAGATAGTCGACGATCACCAGGCCGAGGCCGCCGCGGTCCTGGGTCTGCGCGTGCAGCCGCCGCGCCTTGGCGCGCAGGTCGAGCAGGCCGAGGTCGGAGGAGTCGTCGAACCACAGCGGCGCCTCCTCGAGCTCGTTGCAGGCGCGGACGACCTTCGGCCAGTCCTTCTGCGCGACCTGGCCCTTGCGCAGCTTGTCGCCCGAGATCCGCGCCCGGCAGGCGATGAAGCGCTGGGCCAGCTCGACCTCCGACATCTCCAGGGAGAAGAAGGCGACCGGCATGCCGCGCTTCACGGCGACGTTCTCGGCGATGTTGGCGACGATCGCGCTCTTGCCCATCGCCGGGCGTGCGGCGACGATGATCAGGTTGCCGGGCTGGAAGCCGCCGGTGATCGAGTCGATGTCGCGGAAGCCGGATGGGGTACCGGTCAGCTCGAGCTCGCCGGTCGAGAGCTTCTCGAGCCGGTCGACCTCGTCGTGGAGGATTTCCGAGAGCTGGCGGAAGTCGCTCGCCTGCTCTTTGTGGGCAACTTCGAAGAGCAGCTTCTCGGCCCGCTCGGAGAGCTCGCGCGGTTCGCCGTCGCGCCCGTGCACCCACCCCTGGATCTCCTGTCCGGCGCCGAGCAGGCGGCGCAGCAGCGAGTTCTGCTGGACGATCTCGGCGTAGTGCCTGGCGTTGCCGGCCGCCGGCACCTTTGCCGCCAGCTCGGAGACGTAGTTGCGCCCGCCCGCCTCGTCGATCTCGTTGCGCTGGGTCAGCGCCTCGGCGACGCTGAGCTCGTCGACCGGCTTCGAGGCGGCGTAGAGGTCGTGGACGGCGCGGAAGATCGCCGCGTGCTTCTCCAGGTAGAAGTCCTCGGCGTTGAGCTTGACCTCGTCGATCACCCGGCTGAGCGCCGGCTCAGCGACGAGCATCGAGCCCAGCACCGATTCCTCGGCCTCGATGTTCTGCGGCGGGACGTGGGTTGCGGAAGGCTGCGGCATCGACTTCTAGTTAAGGGCGGGAAGCGGCGGAATCGCCGCCTCGACCCGGAACGACAAGCAAACCAGAGCTCCGCGCCGGCCACGCTCAACACCCCGCAAGCACCGGACGAAAGAGCCGCCGGCGCCATGGCCACATTCCCAGCGATCTCGTTACAGAGATTTTGCATCCCACGCGACATCCGCGCGTCCGAAATCTTTACGGTGCAATCATGGAGGCGATGAGAGAACGCTGGACCGACGATCGCATGGATGACCTGAACGGCAAGGTCGACGCCCTACGGCTCGAGATGAAGACCGAATTCGCAGCGGTGCGGGGCGAGATGAAGGACGAGTTCGCTGCGCTGCGAGCCGAGATGCGAGAAGGCTTCGCGACGATCGAGGGACGCTTCGAGAAGGTTGACCAGCGCTTTGAGAAGGCTGATGAGCGCTTCGAGAAGATGAACGATCGACTGGTTCAGATCTACCAAACGATGATCGGGTTCTGCGGCATTGCCCTTGCCGCTCTGATCGGGTTCCTCGCCACGCAGATTTAGGAGCCGACGGCGGGGATCTGCCCCGTCTCCTCCTGCTGCTGCTCGCCGCGGCGCAGGATGCGGCGGGTGAGGATCGCGATGCTGAGGATCGCCGTCGCACCGAAGCTGAGCTGGACGCTGAGAAGTCCCTCCCTGGTCCAGTAGACGTCGCGCAGGTCGAGCAGCAGCGCCGCCTCGTCGAAGGTCAGGCCCATGCCGGCGCCCATCGCGACCGCGAGGCGGTCTTCGACGGCCTCGTCGTCGGTCAGCAGCGCCGCGGTTCCGGAGCCGAAGGCGAGCACGATGCCGGGCACGAAGTGGTGGATGTGGCGCCCGCCGACCCTGACGTTCTCGAACGGCCACCAGCGGTCGCGGATGCCCAGGGTCGAGACCCGCACCAGGGCGAAGGCGCCGAGGAAGCCGGCGAGCACGTTGAAGAGCACGGTCTCGCTGCGCGGGGTGGCTTCGTAGCCGCTGACCGCGACCCCGACCGTGTCGATCGCGGCAGCCGGAGCGGCTTCGACCAGCGGCTCGCCATTGCCGCGCTCGTGCCGGCGCCGTTGCAGCAGGCGCCCGAACTGGCCGGCCAGAACCGTCCCTGCCGCGCCCAGCGCGACGAAGGCGAGCCCCACGGTCGCCCGCTCCGATCGCGCCCATCCGAACCGGGTGCGGGCGCGAGCGCGGCGGGTGAGGCGTTGGAGCTTCAGCTCTCCTCGGCGACGATCGTCTTCACCGAGGCGACGGTGCCGTCGGCGAGCTCGATCTCCACCATATGAGTGCCGATCTCGCGAATCGGCTGCTCGAGGCGGACTTTGCGTTTGTCGATCCGCAGGTCGCGCGCCTCCTGGATCGCGTCGACGATCTCCTTGGCGCCGACCGAGCCGAACAGCTTGCCGCCGTCGTCGGCGCGCTGCTGGATCGTCAGCACGGTCTTGGAGAGCAGCGAGGCCGCCTGCTCTTCGCGCTCGGCCCGCAGTTTCTCCGCCTTTTCCGCCGCGGCCTGGCGTTGCTGAGCCTGCTCCAGCGCGCCCGGCGTGGCCGGGGCGGCGAGCTTGCGCGGGATCAGGTAGTTGCGCAGGTAGCCGGGGGCGACGTCGATCGGTTCGCCCCGCTGGCCGAGGCTCTCGACGTCCTCGAGCAGGATCGCCTGGGTCATCAGCGCTCTCCGACGTAGGGCAGCAGGGCGATCTCACGCGCCCGCTTGACCGCCACCGAGAGCTGTCGCTGATGCTTGCGCGAGAGCCCGGTCACCCGCCGGCCGCGCGTCTTCCCCTTGTCGGAGAGGAAGCGGCGCAGCAGGTTGAGATCCTTGTAGTCGACCGCCTCGGAGTTGATCCGGGTGTATTTGCGCGGCCGGACCCGATCCGCGCCGCGCCTTCCGCGCCGCGGCGAAGCCGCTCCGTTGTCTCGATCTCTGGGCATCAGCGATCGGGGATGCTACAGACCCGGCTCGCTCCGGGCGGTTAGAACGGGATGTCGTCGTCCGCGCCGCTTGCGCCCGCACCTGCGCCGGCAGGGGCGGCGTCGTAGTCGGAGGTGTCGGCCGGCGTGTCGCTCTGCGGCGTGAAGCCGTTGTCGTTGCCGCCACCGCCGTCGCGAGAGCCGAGGAACTGGACGGAGTTGGCGACGATCTGCACCGCCTGGCGTTTGCCGCTGCCGTCTTTGGCCTCCCACTCGCGCCAGTCGAGCCGGCCTTCGATCGCGACGGGCCGACCCTTGGAGAGGTAGTTGGCGCAGTTATCGCCCTGGGCGCCGAAGACGACGACGTTGAAGTAGTTGGGCTTGTCCTCCCATTCGCCGGTGGCGCCGTTTTTGCGCCGGCTGTTGACCGCAACGCGCAACTCGCAGACGGAGGTGCCGCCGCCGGTGCTGCGCAGCTCGGGGTCCTTGGTCAGGTTTCCGGTGATGACCACCACGTTGATGTTCGAAGCCGCCACGGCTCTCACTCCTCAAGATCGTTTGTCGAGACCCCAGTCTAAGAGCGCAGGCGGCGCGACTCTCCCCCCTGAAGCCGGAATCTGGGCGAAAACGACTACTCGGCGGGGGTGTCGGAGTCGCCCTCGGCCGGTGGCTCGGCGGCCTCCGGCTCGGCCGGGGCCTCAGGGGCCTCAGCCGGCGTCTCCTCTGCAACAGGC
>Ga0307500_10000758_pt1 | contig 10240 bp, 6 predicted proteins | sample 14_S_MG_FD_201362 | JGI IMG/M metagenome (GOLD analysis project Ga0307500, IMG submission 201362) | Soil microbial communities from Populus trichocarpa stands in riparian zone in the Pacific Northwest, United States - 14_S | ecosystem: Environmental > Terrestrial > Soil > Riparian zone > Trees...
GAGGACGATCGCATCGCCGCCGAGGGCGCGCTGCTGATGCTGCTCGACGATCCATCGCCGCTGGTGCGCCAGGCCATGGCCGAAGTATTCGCGCGAAGCCATGACGCGCCGGCCACTATCATGCGGGCGCTTGCGGCCGACCAGCCGTCGATCGCGCTGCCGGTACTCGAATATTCGCCGCTTCTGATCGACGCCGACCTCGTCGATATCGTCGCGACCGGCACCAGCGACATGCAATGTGCGATCGCCCGTCGCATCAATCTGCCGTCGTCGGTTTCCGCCGCGATTGCCGAAGTAGGTTCGGCGGCGGCAGCGCTCGAATTGATCGAAAACGCCTACGCCGAGCTTGCTCCATTTTCCTGGGACCGCATTGTCGAACGGCATGGCCATCTCGCTGCCATCAGGGAAGCGATGCTGTTACTGGAAGGCTTGCCGGCCGCCACCCGCGCGGCGCTGGTCGCGAAACTGTCCAACACGCTGGCGCAGTTCGCCGCCGCTCGCAACTGGTTGAGCCCCGAAAGGGCGGGGCGGCTGGCGGACGAGTCCCGCGAACGCTCGACCATCAGCATTGCGGCGCGCTCGCGCGGCGAGGACATGCAGGGCCTGGTGCAGCATCTGCGCGCTACGGGGCAGCTCAACGCCGGCCTGATCCTGCGCGCGCTGTTGTCGGGCAATCTCGAACTGTTCGAAGCCGCGCTGGCCCAACTGGCCGACCTGCCGCTGGCCCGCGTCACCGCGCTCGTGCATGACCGCGGCAACGCCAGCCTGCAGGCACTGCTGATCCGCGCCGGCCTTCCGGAATCGACCTTCGCGGCGTTCCGCGTCGCGCTCGAGGCCAGCCGCGAGACCGGCTATGTCGATACGACCGGCGGGGCGGAGAGACTGCGCCGCCGCATGGTCGAGCGCGTTCTGACCCATTGCGAAACCGACGGCAAATCCGCCGAGCCGCTCTTGATTCTGCTGCGGCGCTTTGCAACCGAATCCGCGCGCGAAGAAGCCCGCATGTTCTGCGAGGAACTGGTTGCCGACGAAGCGCACGTTCCTCCCGAGCGTGATCTGATCGCGGCGTAAATTCGAAAACTTCGTAGGGTGGGCAAAGCGAAGCGTGCCCACCAATTTTCGATCGAGCAAGAATGGTGGGCACGGCGCAAGAGCGCCTTTGCCCACCCTACGAACCTGATCGCGGCGTAGGCGATCCTGCGACAAAACATTCGGTATCGTCGCTGCCCAGTGCGCGTATGGGTCTCTGCGAACTCATGCGTTCGCAGGGACGACCGCGTTGAGAGACGCGGGGGCTACTCCGCCGGAATGATACTCGGCGCCAGGATCGCCTCGAGATGCTCGGGACGGTCGCGGTTGACCTTGAGCAGGAATTCGTCCGCGACGCCGCGCAGTTGCGTGCTGAGCGTGCTGGCCATCATGGCGGTATCGAGCTTGGTGCGTTCGCGCACGATCGCCTGAATGGCGTTGATGTGGTGGGTGATCAGCTCCGCCGGAACCTGATCGAGGTCGGGCGCGTGTTCGATGATGCGGCACAGGCTTTCGGCGGCGGCGCCCGCGGACGGGAAGCCGAACGTGGCGGCGTCGCCCTTGATGTCATGGGCGGCGCGAAACAGCTCTTCGCGGTTGGCGACGGTGAAGCCGTCGCGGAGCACGGCCGCATGCGCCGTCGAGAGCCGGTCAGCCTCGATCGTCATCCAGTTCTTGAATTCGCCGGACAGTCCGGCGAGCGCCTTTTCCGCACGGGCGACGGGATCGTCGAGGTCGGATTCGGGAACACGAAGCAACACCCTGCGCAGCGGATTGGGCTGCGTGATCACGTGGTGATCGCCGAACGACTTGACCTGTATCGTGCCGGGCTTCTGTTTCGTCATGATGGTCTCTCCGGGCCGGCGCTAGACGGCTGTGCGCGCCTTGTCGAGCAGCGACGGCTGTTGCATGACTTCGACCTCGCCGCCAACGCGGCGCTCGGGCCCGATATAGGCGTTGACGGTATTGCGGCGGCGGTCGGGGCCGAAATAGGTCTTGGTCTTGATGAAGGGGCGCGGGTTGGCGACGACGTTGAGAATGCGCTGGTAGAGTCCCTTGGCCGAGATCGGCTTCGCCAAAAACTCGGTGACGCCGGCATCGCGCGCGACGGTGACGCGGCGCTTCTCCGAATGCCCGGTCAGCATGATGATCGGCGCGTAGGGATTGCCCTTCGATTCCGGCTGCCGGATCATCTGCGCCAGTTCGAGACCGTCGAAGATCGGCATCGACCAGTCGGTGATGACGATATCTGGCACGTAGTGGCTGTACATTTCGAGCGCGGTGGCGCCGTCCTCGGCCTCATAGGCCTCGCGCGCGCCGAACGAATGCAACAGCGTCCGCAGGATGCGGCGCATGTGCGGATTGTCGTCGCAAATCAGAAATCGCAGCTTGTTGAAGTCGATGCGATACATGGTCCGGCCTGGCCCAGCAAAACAGTATACTGGTGTTAACCATATCGCGGCGCTCGTTAAGGAAGGGTTGAGAAGCGCGCGTTTCGCGGCTCGCGCCGATGCCTATGGCGTCACTTTTTTCTTAGATAGGACCCCGGCCCGAGGTCACCGGATGGTCACCGGGCGGGCGTCAGGAACCGAACTGCTCGCGCAGGATGCGTTCCTCGAGGCTGTGACCGGGATCGAACAGCATCCGCATCGAGATCGTCTTGTCGGACAGCACCTCGACGCGCTGGACGTCGCGGACGTCGTCATGGTCGGCGGCGGCTGCGACCGGGCGCTTCTCGCTCTCGAGCACCTCGATGACAACGAAAGCCGAGTTGGGAAGCAGGGCGCCGCGCCAGCGGCGCGGGCGGAATGCGCTGATCGGGGTCAGCGCCAGGAGCGCGGCGTTGATCGGCAGGATCGGTCCCTGCGCCGAGAGATTGTAGGCAGTGGAGCCGGCCGGCGTCGCCACCAGAATGCCGTCGGCGATCAATTCCGCCATCCGCTCGTGCTCGTCGATCAGGATGCGCAGATGCGCGGCCTGGTTGGTCTGGCGAAACAGCGCGACCTCGTTGATGGCGTGATGCAGATGCACCGTGCCATGGATGTCGGTCGCGCGCATCAGGAGCGGGTTGATCAGGGATTCCCGCGCCGCCGCCAGCCGCGTATGCAAATCGTGCGTGGTGTATTCGTTCATCAGGAAGCCGACGGTGCCCCGATGCATGCCGTAGATCGGCTTGCCCGAGCGCATGTGTCGATGCAGCGTCTGCAGCATCAATCCGTCGCCGCCGAGCGCCACCACGACGTCGGCGTCGTCGGCATCTTGATTGCCGTAGAGCTTGACGAGGTTAGCCAGCGCGGCCTGCGCCTCGTCACTTGCGCTCGCGACAAAGGCGATCCGGTCGTATCGCTTGGGGGTGGCCATCGGACGACGAACTCACGGGTGGCGGCAGGACTGGGTGCGCCGGATTACGCCGCGCCCGTCTATACACCTTGTTGGGTCTTGTCGAGATCAACCCGCGCGACTTTTGCGCGCAAAAACGAAATCGGGCGACCGCTGGTCGCGATCGCCCGATTGAATGCTCGATTTGGCCTCGGCCCGGACGCGCCGTAGCCGGATTAGTACTTGAACTAGTACTTGGCGACGACCGCCGTGGGGCCGAAGCGGTAGTTCAAGCCCACTTTCACCTGGCTGATGTCGGACCAGTCTCTGATGGTCGTGGTGCCGTCGGACGCCAGCGCCGTGTGGCGACCGAACGAAATGTAATCGTATTCCGCCTTGGCTGACCAGTTGTTGCCGAGGTCGAATTCGGTGCCGTAGCCGATGGTCCAGCCGACGCGCGTGCTCGAGGTCCCGAAGCCGGTGCCGTTGGCAAACACGGCGCCAGCCTGGTTGGTACAAAGATTGGGAACCTGCAGCTGGCCCCCTTGCGGGTTGAAGCAGGTCGCGCTGACACGGCTGTTTTCAAACGCGGCGCCGGCCTTGCCGTAAAACAGGGTGCGGTTCATGGCATAGCCGACGCGGGCCGTCGCCGTTGCCATCCAGGAAGTCTTGTCCTGCAGGCCGAAAAACGCGGACGTCATGCCGGGATCGAGGACGTTCGTGCCGGAGCTGCGACCGCCGTGAACGTCGGCGGCGCCGATGTCGCCCTCGAAGCCGAGAACCCAGTTGTTGGGGAACTGGTAGTTGTAGCCGAGCTGGATGCCGCCGATCGGTCCGAACACCCACGGCCTGTTGGTTGCCTGCGGCGAGGCCGGGAATGCGATGTCGGTGCGGCCTCCAGCGGCGCCGAAGAATCCGCCAGCGTAGAAGCCGGTCCAGTTCGTTACCCCGATGACCGGGATCGGCGACTTGGGGGCCTTGGTCGGCATGACGGCAGTAAGCGTCTCGGGCGTGAACTGGTAGCGAATGCCGGCGTTGCCGGTCCAGCCGTCGATGTGCTCGCCATTGCGATAGTCGACGCGGACGAAGCCGAGCCAGCCGGTGTTCACGATCTGCCCGGCGAGGCCGAGCGAATACTGGCCATAAGTGCCGACGCGGGAGGTCGTCGTGCTCTGGTTGTAGGTGAAGGGCACGGGGCCAGGAAAAAGTTGGGCGTTCAGCGAAGTGTAGTTCGACCTGACATCGCCGGCGAATTCGTGGAACACGCTTGCCGAAGCGAACGGCTGCCAGATCACGGTCGGCGTCGCGATTGCTTTGCCGACCCTCAGTGAGGCGCGACCGATCTGGCTCGTGACTTCGTTGGTTTTAACGATACCTGTGATGCCGGTGAAGTCGGTGCCGGCGACGCCGGGCGCGGTGAAGCTGTCGACCGAAGTCCTGGAATAGATGAAGCCGGCAGACGGCTCGATGAACCAGCCCTGACCCAGATCGAAATTATAACCCGTCGATGCCGAGATCGACCAACCATGTGCCCCGACCGGCTGATTGCTGAACGCAAGCGTCGGATTGTTCAGGTTGATGTTGTAAAACTCCTGGCGGACCATCACGTCGGCGAAGAAGCGTCCCTTGGTGGCGACGAAGTAAGTGCCCCAGAACGGGACTTCGAAATCGTTGCCGAATCCGGCGTTGTCGGTGGTCCGCGAGCTGAGATAGCCGGCCGTCGTTCCAAGATGGAGATTCCAGCCTGCGTAATTCAGACGTGCGATGTCGGTGCCGACCTGCGCGCCCGCGAAGGTCTGGCGCTGTTGGTTGTTACAATTGGTCGTCGCCGTATTGATCACAGCGCCGCCCTGGGTCGAAACGCCGACCGAATTCGAGGTGGACGAGATGTTCGCCTGGCCGCCGACGCCGCGCGCCCAAACGCCGCCGCCCGGCTGATCGGGCGCGGGATCGGCTGGCGCCGACACGAAGGCGCTACCCTGCTGGGTGAGGAAGGCCGTGCTGACATTGCCGATTGCCGCGGAGATCGCCGAGCTCGCGGCGCTGGCCGGGATCGCCAGCGTGCCGATATTGGTGATCGTGGTCGGGGTTGCAACCTGCGTGGTGGTGCAGTTCTGGAACGTCGTGGTGAGGGGAGGCGGAGCTTGAGCGAACGCGCCGGATGAAACCAAAACCGAGCCGGTAAGACCGGCCAAAGCGACATAACCCAAGCGGCGCACTGACGCGAGATTGACAGCCATACCCTGTCCCCAAACAAAGAATCGAAAAACAAAAAAATGTCTCACAAAAATCTAGATGAACGGCGCGGGACGCGAAAGCGGAGCGCGGGCTTAAGGTCTCGTTAGAGAAATGAATCTCCAGCCCTGTACCATTCAGGCAACAATTTGCGGTATCTTAATACTCCGGAAGAGGTGCGGAATTAGGTGCCGTGGTCCGGCTTTTACAGGCTAGTGAGGTAGGTCACGCCGGGTCCGGCCAGTCGGGCATACACGCATATACATTGACGGTTGCCCGATCCAAGGACCGCTCGCCCCAGTCTGGATTGATCGTGAGCAGCTGAAACGATATTGCTTTGGAGGTCGGCAGATTTCGGGAATGCCGCCGTTCCGCCCGGAGAACGCCCGAAATGGATGTGTGGCGCGGATTATTAGTTCGCGCCGGAATAAAAATGTCTAAGCGCCTTGTCCCATTGGTGGCTGCGATCGGGGGATTTTTCCTTGCGATGATGCTTGCCACCAACGCCGCGCGGGCCGAGAAGCGCGTGGCGCTTGTCGTCGGCAATTCGAGCTACCAGACTGTTCCGCAACTGCCCAACCCATCGCGGGACGCGAACGCGGTCGCCAAGATGTTCCGCGATGCCGGCTTCGACACGGTCGATACCCTGATCAATGTCGGCAACCTCGAATTCAAGCGCGCGATCCGCAAGTTCGAAACGATCGCCGATCAAGCCGATATTGCCGTCGTCTATTATGCCGGCCATGGTCTCGAAATCAGCGGGGTCAATTACCTCATCCCGATCGATGCCCGGCTGGCCAGCGACCGCGACGCCGAGGACGAGGCGATACCGCTGGAGCGGCTGGTTTCTTCGGCCGATGGCGCAAAGCGCCTGCGGCTGATCGTCCTCGATGCCTGCCGCGACAATCCCTTCGTCAAGGCGATGCGCCGCGAGCGCAAGACCGCCACCCGGGCGGTATCCGCGGGTCTCGGCAAGGTCGAGCCGACCAGCACCGACACATTGATCGCCTATGCCGCGAAGGCCGGCTCGACGGCCGATGACGGCGATGGCCTGCACAGCCCGTTCACGACAGCGGTTCTGAAAAACCTCACCGTTCCCGGTCTCGACGTTCGGCTGGCCTTCGGGAGGGTCCGGGACGAGGTTCTGAAAATGACCGACAGCCGGCAGGAGCCGTTCGTCTATGGGGCGCTTGGTGGCGGCAATATTGCGCTGGTGCCGGCACCGACGGTAGCGCGAGAGGCGCCGGCCAGTGACATCAAGGCGGACTATGAGCTGGTTCAGCAGATCGGCACGAAGCGGGCCTGGGAAGTGTTTTTGGGTACGCACCCCACCGGCTTCTATGCCGATCTCGCGCGCGCCCAGATCGAGGCCCTGAGCCATCAGGGCAACGTCAATCTCGCGGCGCTTCCGCAGCCGCCAACACCCAGCCGCGAGCTGCCGACGAGAGAATCGCTGGAGTGGGATCGGGTGAAGGACGCGGCGGATCCTGCCGCGTTGCAACGGTTCATCAAGCGCTTCCCGGATTCACCGCTGACGGTCAACGCGCAGCAGCGGATCGACGTCCTGAAGAAAGCCGCCGAGGAGCGCGAGGCGCAGGCGCGTGCCGAGCGCGAGGCGGCGCGCAAGGCCGCGGAAGAAGCCCGGCGCCAGGCGGAAGTGCTCAAGGCCGAACAGGCCGCGGCAAGAAAACGCGAAGACGACGAGCGCCGCGCCAAGGCTGCGGAAGCCGCGGAAAAAGCCAGGGCCGCAGAAGCCGAACGCAGGGCCGCCGAAGCCAAACAAAGAGCCGAACAGGCCGAAAAAGATCGTGCCGCCGCAGAAGCTGAGGCGCAGCGCGCGGCCAGCGAGCGACAGGCCAGGGCGGCGGAAGCCGAACAGAAGGCCAAGGCTACGGCTGCCGAGCGCAAGGCGAACGAAGAAAAGCGCAGGGCTGAGCTGGAGGCTGCCGAGGCCAAGGCCGCGAGCGAGAAGCAGGCGCGGGAAGCCGAGGAGGCGCGCAAGAAGGTCGAACTCGCCGCGGCGAAGGAGATCGTGTGCAAGGACGAGCAAGGCAGGCTTGAGCAGATCACCGCCAAGGGCAGCGAAGGATCGGGCATCGAGGATTTGAAGGCCTTCGCCAAAGCCCTCAAATGCGATCGGCTTGGGGGACTGGTGGTTGCGGCGCTGAACACGTTCGCGGCTGAAGCCGCCAAGCGCGAGGCCAGGCAGCCCAATTCACCTGAACTGGTTCGCTCGGCGCAGACCGAGCTTGTCCGGCTCGGATGCTTCGGCGGCAAGATCGACGGCACCCTGAACGCGCCGACCAGCGCGGCACTGGGGCGGTATATGTCGATCGGAGGTCAGCCGCCCGGCAATATCAGGGTGACGACGGAACTGGTCGCGGAACTCGCCAAGCACACCACCCGTGTCTGCCCGCTGGAATGCAAGAGCGGCGAAACGTTGAAGGGTGAGACCTGCGTCGCCGATGAGAAGCCGAAGGCGCCGGCTATCGCCACGCGCAAGAACGAAGACGAGGAGGACGCGCGGCCGCGGCGCAAGCAGACGAGCCGCCAGCCCGATCGCGAGGAACCCCGGCGGGCACGGCCTGCGCCGGAACCGCTGCGGGCCCGCCAGCAGGCCGTTGCCCGGCCGAGCATCGTGAGCGGAGGCGGCGGCGGTGGTGGTGGTGGTAGAGCCCAGGCGATTATTGGCGTAGGCTTCTGACGGTTGCCACATTGTTGTGGGTTGATGCAGATTGTGGCGCAATCTGCGTTCATCACGCGACCCGGGAGGCTTCTCCGATGGCCAGCTACCTTCGCTTGATATTGCCCTTCGCCGTGGCCGTCGCCGCTGCGGGCGTGCTACCGATCGCACCGCCGGCTTCGGCTGCCGGATTTACAACCGGCGCCGGTGAAGCCGCCAGTGCAAACGCAACGGTCGCGCGCCCTGACGTCAGGCAGCGGACGTCGCAACGAATTCGGCTCGCCGCGTCACGCGATCACCGTCGCGATCGATACGTCCGCCCGATCCGGAACGACATGGATTGCTCCGGCGCCTGGTGCCGCCGGCAATTCGTGCTGATGATCGGCATCGCTTATTGAGCGGATCGGGCGGGACCGATAGCCCGGGCTCCGGGCGATCGGTTCGATTACTTCTCCTGCAACGTTCGGATCGGATCCCAGTCGTCGCCGGGCGGCGCTTCTGCCAATTCGCGAGCACGATCGCGAAACAACGCGGCCGGTCGATCGATGCCGGCCGAGCGATCGAAGCAAGTCGCGGCGCGGTCGAATTCGCGGGCGCGCCAGTGCGCAAGTCCTTCGGCGTAGTTCGCGATCAGGGGTCTTCGCTCAGGGGTGAGCTCGGCCGCGCGTGCCAACAGTTCGTAGATCTTCAACGCCTGGATCCGCCCCTTGACCCTGATCGCATCGAGTTCGCGCCAGGCGAAGGCTTCGCCGGTGAGGGCGACGGTGGTCTCGGAAGCGATGACGGTGGTGCCATAGAACTTGTTGGCGCCCTCCAGCCGCGATGCCAGGTTCACCGCGTCGCTCATCACTGAGTAGTTGAAGCGCCGCCGCGATCCGAAATTGCCGACCAGCGCCTCGCCGGAATTGATGCCGATCCGCTGCGCCAGTTTGTATTCCTGGAAGGCGGCAGAGGAGGCGTTGAGTTCTGCAAGCTGCGTGCAGCAATCCAGCGCGGCGCGCGCCGCGTTGGCGGCATGATCGGGATCATCGGCCGGCGCGCCGAACACCGCCACGATGGAGTCGCCGATATATTTGTCGACATATCCGCCATGACGCTCGATGACGTCGGTCATCGCGGACAGATATTCATTCATTAGCTCCATCAGGCCGTCGGGCGACATCTTTTCCGCGATCAGCGAAAATCCCTCGATGTCGGAGAAGAACACCGTCACGTTGCGGGTTTCGCCGCCGAGCTCGGGCAATTTGTTCGACGACAGCATGCGGTTGATGACGTGCGGGGCGAGGTAGAGCGCAAAGCTCTTTTGCAGCAGGCGGCGGTCCTTGTCGGCGACCACGAAGCGGAAGCCGATCGTGGCGGCGAGCGCGAACAGGCTCGCCAGGAACGGTTCGGCAATCGGCAGCGCCAGCGCGTGATTGAAGGCGATGGTGGCGCCGGCGATGCTGGCCACGATCACGGCCATCCAGGCCAGTGCCGCGCTGAGCGGCCGAAACCGCCACGCGGCGACCGCAGCCAAAACCGCAAACAGGGCGGAGATCAGGAAGCGCACCAGCGGGCCGGGTTCGACCACCGTGTTGCGCGAGATCAGATTGTTGACTGCGGTCGCATGGATATAGACGCCCGCGATCGTGCTGATCCGAAAGCCGCCCGTGACCGGCGTGCTCTCGGCCGCGCAACGCGGTGCGCGCGCACCTTCGATGCCGGTCGCAAAACGCTTGGAGGTCTGCCGGCGGTCGTCGATATCGAGAACGCTGCCGAAAATGACGACCTTTCCGGCGAACCAGCGCCGAAAGTAATCCTTGTCGTTCTTGACGGCGCACGCGCGAAGATCGGCAAATGAGAAAGTCGGAATATCGTCGGCGCCGCCCTCGAAGTTCAGCGTCATCGTGTTCGGCACCCGGCCGGGGACCGGGTAGCCGGCAAGCGTCAGCCGTCCGCGTTCATCGAATTCGGGCGTTGCGCCCAGCGCCCGCG
>Ga0307500_10000760_pt1 | contig 10221 bp, 8 predicted proteins | sample 14_S_MG_FD_201362 | JGI IMG/M metagenome (GOLD analysis project Ga0307500, IMG submission 201362) | Soil microbial communities from Populus trichocarpa stands in riparian zone in the Pacific Northwest, United States - 14_S | ecosystem: Environmental > Terrestrial > Soil > Riparian zone > Trees...
GAGCTGTTGGCGACCGTTGGGCCGGTCGCCGTGTTGTTCGCGCCGCTGCTGTGGCTTGCAGCTCGGTGCCGGCCGGTTTTTGCCGCGGCAGCCGCCTTCATTGTCAGCCTTTCAATCGTCTGGACGACCACCTTTGGCATTGGCTATTTCGGTAATCCGGCTCTTTCAGTGGCCGAGCGCGTCATGGCGGCCCAAGTCAGCATTCTACTTGTGACGGTCAGCGCATCGGTTCTTGCCGCGCTGTTTGCCGAAATCCGGGAGAAGAGGAGGTTGGCCGAAGCAGCTCTGCTCGCCAGCGAAACGCAACGCTATCTCGTCGAAACCCAGAGGTTAGCCGCACTCGGCCGTCTCGTCGCGGGGGTTGCACACGAGATCAATACCCCGGTCGGCATCAGCCTCACGGTGGCCTCGACGCTCGCTCAGCGCTCCGCGAACTTCGCCGACCAGATCGTCTCAGGTCCGGTGCGCCGTTCCCTGCTCGCAGAGTTCTCCGATTCCTGTCGCGACGCTGCAAACCAACTGGTCGCGAACCTCCAGCGCGCCGGAGAACTGGTTCAATCATTCAAGCAGGTCGCCGCCGATCGCAGCCAGGCTGATAGGCGCACCTTTGACCTCAAGCTTGCGACCGAGCAGATCGTTGCCAGCGTGCGGCCGGGCCTGCCGAAATCCCGAGCTTCACTTGCGCTTGAGATACCCTCCGACATCACCCTCGACAGCTACCCGGGCGCCTACGGGCAGGTGCTGACCAACCTCATCTTCAACGCCGTCACTCACGGCTTCACCGACGGACCTGGCGGACACATACTGATCAAGGCGCGTCGCCTCGGCATGGAACAGGTCGAGATCATTTTCTCGGACGACGGTAGTGGCATTCCGGAGGAAGTTCAGCGTCAGGTCTTCGATCCGTTCTTCACCACCAGACGTGCGCAGGGCCGTACCGGGCTCGGCCTGTACATCGTCCATAATCTCGTGACGCAACAGCTCGGCGGTCGAATCACGCTGGTCTCCGCTTTGGGAAAAGGCACGACCATTTACATGACACTTCCCGTGCTCGCCCCCGGCCTGGCAGAGCCAACCAATATGGCCGGGCGCCTCGACACATAGTCGATGGCGCTGCCGTCGCGCGCGGTGCGGCGACTGCGCCTGCGATCGCTGATCGACTACCGCTTCTTCCACCCACCCCGATGCCCCGGCGCGCCGCCGCTCGATCGCGGAGCCGGCCCGAACTCGGGGCCGGACTGGCGGGAGTCGGTGGGCTGGAAGATTTTGGTACCGCCGGGGAGTTCGGGCTTGCGCGGTTTGGCGCCGCTCGGACGGTAGGGCAGGGATTCCGGGCCATGCATTTCGTCGAGGTGGGGTTTGTGGACTTTGGAGGTAGAGGGACTCGTGGAGAGAGGCCCCTCACCCCGACCCTCTCCCCGCGAAGAGCGGGGCGAGGGAGCAGAGGGAGCGCCGCCTCGGCTAGCTTTGAGGGCTGAAGAGACGCCCTTCTTCTTCATCGCGCTGACCGGCAAGTTTGCGGCCTCACCGTATTTCTTCGTGCCGGCGTAGGCGCCGGCCTGTTTCTGCACATTGCGCTGTTTCGCGGTGGGGTCGTCGACGACGGCCATCTCTGTTGCGCGCAGGCGTTTGACTTCGTCGCGAAGTCTGGCGGCTTCCTCGAAATTCAGATCGGCGGCGGCTTCGCGCATCCTTGTTTCGAGGTCGGAGAGAACCGCCTCGAAATTGTGACCGATGCTGATGACGTCGTCGGCCATGCCGCCGTCGCCGATCTCGACCAGCACGTGGTCGCGCTCGTAGACGCTGTTCATGATGTCGCCGATCGACTTCTTCACGCTCTCCGGCGTGATGCCATGTTCGGTATTGTACTCCACCTGCTTTTCGCGGCGGCGGTTGGTTTCGGCAATCGCCCGTTCCATCGAGCCGGTCATCTGGTCGGCGTAGAGGATCACCTTGCCGTCGACGTTGCGCGCGGCGCGGCCGATGGTCTGGATCAGCGAGGTCTCGCTGCGCAGAAAACCTTCCTTGTCGGCGTCGAGGATCGCGACCAGCGCGCATTCGGGAATGTCGAGGCCTTCGCGCAGCAGGTTGATGCCGACCAGCGCGTCGAACGCGCCGAGGCGAAGATCCCGGATGATCTCGATGCGTTCAATCGTGTCGATATCAGAGTGCATGTAGCGCACGCGAATGCCCTGCTCGTGCAGATATTCGGTGAGGTCTTCCGCCATCCGCTTTGTCAGCACCGTGATCAGGCTGCGGTAGCCGGCCTGCGCGGTGGCGCGGACCTCGCCGACGAGATCGTCGACCTGCGTGCGCGCGGGGCGGATGTCGACCGGCGGATCGATCAGGCCGGTGGGGCGGATCACCTGCTCGACGAACACGCCGCCGCTTTCGTTCAGCTCCCAGCCGCTCGGCGTCGCCGACACCGCGACGCTCTGCGGGCGCATCATGTCCCATTCCTCGAACCGCAGCGGACGGTTGTCCATGCAGGAGGGCAGGCGGAAACCGTATTCGGCGAGCGTTGCCTTGCGGCGGAAGTCGCCTTTGAACATGCCGCCGATCTGCGGCACCGTAACGTGGCTCTCGTCGGCGAAGACAAGCGCGTTGTCAGGCACGTATTCGAACAGCGTCGGCGGCGGCTCGCCGGGACGGCGTCCGGTAAGATAGCGCGAATAGTTCTCGATGCCGGCGCAGCTTCCGGTCGCTTCCATCATTTCGAGATCGAAGGTGGTGCGCTGCTCCAGCCGCTGCGCTTCCAGCAGGCGGCCGTGGTTGTTGAGCTCGTCGAGCCGCAGTTTCAGCTCGGACTTGATCGACTTGATCGCCTGCACCAGCGTCGGCCGCGGCGTGACATAGTGCGAGTTGGCGTAGATCTTGATGAATTCGAGATCGTCCTGCTTGTGGCCGGTGAGCGGATCGAATTCTTCGATATTTTCCACGGTGTCGCCGAACAAATTCACCCGCCACGCCCGGTCTTCATAGTGCGCCGGGAAGATGTCGATGACGTCGCCGCGGACGCGGAAGGTGCCGCGGGTGAAATCGGCCTGGGTGCGCTTGTATTGCAGGGCAACGAGGTCGGCGATCAACTGCCGCTGGTCGATGCGCTCGCCCTTCTTCAGCGCAAAGGTCATCGCGGTATAGGTCTCGACCGAACCGATACCGTAGATGCAGGACACCGAGGCGACGATGATGACGTCGTCGCGCTCCAGAAGCGCACGCGTCGCCGAGTGGCGCATGCGGTCGATCTGCTCGTTGATGGACGAGTCCTTTTCTATGTACGTATCGGTGCGCGGCACATAGGCTTCGGGCTGGTAGTAGTCGTAGTAACTGACAAAGTATTCCACCGCGTTGTCGGGGAAAAAACTCTTGAACTCGCCATAGAGCTGGGCGGCCAGCGTCTTGTTCGGCGCCAGGATGATGGCGGGGCGCTGCGTCGCCTCGATCACCTTGGCCATGGTGTAGGTTTTTCCGGAGCCGGTGACGCCGAGCAGCACCTGGGTGCGGTCGTTGCGGTTGATGCCTTCGACCAGCTCGGCGATCGCGGTCGGCTGGTCGCCCTTCGGTTCGTATTCGGATTTGATCTCGAAGCGGACGCCGCCTTCGGATTTTTCCGGGCGCGGCGGGCGGTGCGGGGTCCAGACCCTGACCAGGCCGTCGTCGCCCTTGAATTCCGGGCGGCCGTCGCGGATCAGGTTCTCCAGCGCGTCGGCGGTCGCCTTGACGCCGAACGCTTCCATCTTGCTGCGCGGCGGGCGGGCGAGGGCCTCGTCGTCGTCTTCCGCCGTCGGCAGGCCGAGTTGCCGCGCGATTTCAGGATCGAGCGTCGGGATGGTCGCCGAGGTGCCGTAATTGGCTTGCGGGGCTTCTTCGAGACCTTGCGGGGCGCTGCGCGCGCCCGGCGGCTGCGGATTGGGGCGCAGCGGGGTCTGCCGGGCAACGACATTGCGCGTCATGTTGCGGTCGGGCAGCGGATCGGTCGGCAAGCCTTCCGCAGACTTGGTCGAGGCGCGCGCGCGATGCGCCGCGGCCTCGCCGCCGGCGCGGCGGTCCCACGAATTATCCGGCGGCGGCTGCAGCCCGGTGCTCGAGCCCATGCCGGCATCGCCACGGTTGATTGCGGGATTGAGCAGTTCCGCGAGCGCCGGCCCGATCGGCTGAACGTCCGGCCGGTGCGCCTTGGATTTCGGGGTTTTGTTGGGCTTTTTGGGAGTGTCAGGTTTCTTCGCCATGGGCGGAATATGGGGCGAGTCAGCCAGCGAGAAAAGGGCAAACGGCTGCAAGCGATGCTGCGCGCGTCATGTCAGCAGGTGTCAGCAAGCCGATTCGGAACCGCCTCGTTACGCCGTCAGCGGGGCGGTCGGGGGTTTGATGATATCCAGATGGATCCCGCCGCACCGGGTGCATCGCAGGGTCCAGTATTCGGCGCCGGCGCGGCCGGGGATGATGCGCAGGACCGCGAGCGAGGCGGTGCAATCCGGGCAGTTCGAGAGCGCCGGCGTCGCCTGCAGCGTCTGTTCGGGAAGGGGGACGGAGAGTCGGCCGGCCGTGCTGCCGCTGGCGCCTACGGATTCGCAAACCGCGGCTTGAAACGATCGATATGGGCTTTCGCGTCCGCGATCGCCGCTTCCGGATCTGACCACGCGAAGCCGACTTCGAGGGTCGGAAACGCCATCCCGTCGATCATCACCGGCGCCTGGTCGGCCCGTTGAATCCTGGCGTGCCATAGCCCTCTCCCTGCTTCGAACGACTGAATTTCAAAGCCGCCATAGATCATCATGGCGTGTCCCCCGGATTGTCCTAATGCGGACAGGAGAGCATGGCTGGAAGAAGGCAAATGTGAACGGGTTCACACGTCCGCTGATTTTTGCGATGCGCTCTTGGGACGTGGCGCGATCTACTCCCTCTCCCCGCTCTTGCGGGGAGAGGGTCGGGGTGAGGGGCTGCCTCCGCGAAGTTGTGTCTATCGATAGACCTGTACCCCCTCACCCGGATCGCATCTCACGATGCGATCCGACCTCTCCCCGCAAGCGGGGCGAGGTTGGAAGCGCCGGGCCACCTCGCTACGCCGTCACCGCCGCCCGAGAATATGATCGGCGAGCACGGCCGCATCGTCGCCGACGCCGGACAGGAACGAGGAGTTCATCTTCGACAGCCATTGCAGGCCGAGGAAATACAGGCCCGGCACCGTCGAGATGCCGTTGCGGTGCATCGCCTCGCCTTTGGCGTCGGTGACCGGGAGATCGATCCAGCCGAAATCGACGCCGTAGCCGGTGGCCCAGATCACCGCGGAAATGCCTTCCGCGGCGAGGTCGAGGCGGGTGAGCGGCGCGGTGACGCAGGACGGATTGGCGAATGTCGCGCGGGCGTCCGGATCTTCGGGCAGTTCCATGCGGCGCCGGTTCACATAGGCGTCCACCGTATCGAGGAAGGTGGTGTAGACGAGGTCGCCGTTGGTCATGCTTTCGGCAAGGTCGGGGGCAATGTCGAGCACACCGTCATGCGCCGCTTCGATGCGTCCCACCAGGATCATGCCGTCGGCGGCGAAGTTGCGGAAATCGATGGTGCGGCCGCCATAGGCGCCGGAAATGACAGGGCCGAGGCGGGCCGGCCCGCGCTCCTCCGGCGTGACCTGATCGAGACGCATCTCGGCGAGCCACCACACCAGGTCGCGGCCGCGGTAGCGGCGCGGCAGGCGGCGGTGCCGTCCGACCGAGAGATAGACGCGGCGGCCGGCCTGCAGCAATTCCTCGGCGATCTGCGCGCCCGACGCGCCGGCGCCGGCGACCAGTACCGCGCCCGGCGGCAGCTGTTCGGGATTCCTGTAGTCGGCGGAATGGACCTGGAGCACGGGATGGTCGCGCAGCAGGTCCGGGGCGACGTTGCGCTGATACGGACCGGTGGCGACGACGACCTTGTCCGCCACGATCGTGCCGCCAGTGGTTTCGGCGACGAAACCTCTGCCGTCGCGCGGCTGCGACAGCCGCGTGACCGCGACGCCGCAGCGAATCGGCGGCGCGACAAAGGCCGCATAGGCCTCGATGAATTTGATGATGTCGCCGTTGTCGGCAAAGGCATCCGGATCGCTGTGCGGAAACGGAAAGTCAGGCAGCCGCACCGACCAGTTGGGAAACTGGAATTTCAGTCCGTCCCAGCGTTCGCTGCGCCAGCGCTCGGCGATCCGCTGCCGTTCGAGCACCAGGTGCGAAAGCCCGCGCTCCTTCAGCCGATGGCTCATCACGAGGCCAGCCTGGCCGCCGCCGATCACCAGCGTCTCGATCTTTTCATCCGGCATGTCTGTGGCCCCTGCGGCGCATGGCGGGCTCCGCCGCTGCGCGGACAATCCAGCGCCGGAATGCGGCAAAGTCGCGCTGCCCCGCGCTGAATCCCCGATAGACCAGATACCAGCGCATGCCTTTCGGCACGCTTAACGCGAACGGGGCGACCAGCCGGCCGGCGGCGAGGTCGTCGTCGATATAGGGGCGGATGCCCATGGCGATGCCGAGGCCGTCGACGGCGGCCTGCAAAGCCTGGCCGTAAAACTCGAATTCCGTCCCGCGGGCGCTGATGCGGGCCGTGCCGGCGGCTTCCAGCCAGGATGGCCAATCGTCCGGCGAATGCGCAACCCGCAGTAGTGTCGGGCCTTTCAGGTCGGCCGGGCGCTTGAGCGTGTTGGCAAGGCGTGGCGCGCAGACCGGCAGCAGGTCGGCGGCGAATAAGGGTTCGGCGATCAGGCCGGGCCACTCGCCGTCGCCGAGCTTGATGCCGCAGCTCCAGTCCTCGCCGAACGGCACCGCGGCGCCGCCGGTGGTGATGCGGACGTCGATATCCGGCTCCTGTTTGCGGAAATCGGCCAGCCGCGGGATCAGCCATTTCATCGCAAAGGTGGGACCGACCCCGATGGTCAGCACCCGCACGCTTGAGGGGGCGGTGACCTGGGCGGTCAGGCTCGCCAGTGCGTCGAACAGCGGCGTCAGCCCGCTCTGGTAGGCGCGGCCGGCCGCTGTCGTGGCGAGGCGGTTGGCCTTGCGCTCGAACAGCGCGACCCCGAGCCGCTCTTCCAGCAGATGCACCATCCGGCTGACCGCGGCGGCGGATACGTTGAGCTCGGTGCCGGCGGCGGCAAAGCTGCCGGTCCTGGCCGCGGCCTCGAACGCCTTGATACCGTTGAGAAAGAGCAGCCGGCGCACATAACCCTCAGGAAAACTGATGCCAGAGCAAGATAACTCAGTTTGCGTGGGTGCCACAAGCGAGGCAGAAGAATGCACGTGTTGATAGGTTGAATCAGGGGCGATTCTTTCAACCTCGCCCCGCGCTTTGCGGGGAGAGGTCGGCGCGAAGCGCCGGGTGAGGGGCTCTCTCCGCGAGTCCGACTACCACCGTATTCGCTGAAGCAGCCCCTCACCCTGACCCTCTCCCCGCAAGAGAGAGCGGGGCGAGGGAGCAGGAGCAGCGCGTACGCCTCATCCCGAGCCTTGCGTAGGAGATTCTTGTGACGACCCTCATGATTGCAGCCCTCGGTGTGTTGATGGTCGCGACGGCCTTCCTGTCGGGGCTGTTCGGCATGGCCGGCGGGATGATCCTGATCGGCGTGCTGCTGATGCTGATGCCGCTGCCGACCGCGATGGTGCTGCATGCGATCACGCAGATGGCGTCGAACGGCTGGCGCGCCTTTCTGTGGCGGGCGCATATCCGCTGGCGGCCGGTGTTCGTCTATCTGATCGGCTGCGGGCTGGCGCTCGGCGCCTGGTCGATCATCCGCTACGTGCCGGACAAGCCGATCGCGCTGCTGCTGCTCGGCGTGACGCCGTTCATGGCGCGGCTGATGCCGAACAATATCAAGCCCAACCCTGACAGCATCGCACAGGGCTCGTTCTACGGCTTCATCTGCATGGGCCTGATGCTGATGACCGGCGTCTCCGGTCCGCTGATGGACACGTTCTTTCTCGGCGGCAATTTCGGCCGCCGCGAGGTGGTCGCCACCAAGGCCACCTGCCAGGTCGCCAGCCATCTGACAAAGCTGATCTATTTCGGTGGCATCGTCGACCAGGCGGCAACCCTCGATCCGGTGCTGGCCGGCGTTGCGATCGCGGCCTCGATGCTCGGCACCACGCTGGCGCGGCGCATCCTGGAGGCGATGAGCGACGCGCAGTTTCGCACCTGGGCGAACCGGCTGATCACCACCGTCGCGGGCTACTACATCCTCTACGGCGGCTGGCTGTTGTTCACGCGCTCGAGCGCGCTGGCGTTTTGAGTTTTGACCGCTTCGGATGCGGAGGCGCTGATGACCGAGACAACGGACGCACTAGTGCTCGACCTCGTCGAATGGATCGGCCGCGAGCCGCGGCTTTATTCCGAAGTGATCGAGACGTGGCGCACCTCATGCCCGCGCCTGACGATCTGGGAGGACGCCGTCGATCGCGGCTATGTCGCGCGCCGGCCGGTCGCCGGGCAGGGCGTTCATGTCGCGATCACGCCATCGGGTGAAAAATTCTTGCGCGAACACGGTCGCACCGGCTGACGCAATCACATTCGCGCGCAGCGCCCCCGTCGGCATTGACTCGCATGGAGCGATCGGGCCAAATTCATGCAATCGCATGGAAATTGCGATCTTATCCAGATGACATGCCGCAGCAACACGGGAAACGCCCATGATCGATCTCTATTACTGGACCACGCCGAACGGCCACAAGATCACGATGTTCCTCGAAGAGACCGGGCTGCCTTACAAGATATTTCCGATCAACATCGGCAAGGGCGAACAGTTCAAGCCGGAATTTCTGGCGATCGCGCCGAACAACCGGATTCCCGCGATGGTCGATCACGAACCGAAGGGCGGCGGCAAGCCGATCTCGATCTTCGAGTCCGGCGCGATGCTTGTGTATCTGGCCGAGAAGACCGGAAAATTCCTCCCCACCGATCTCTACGGCCGCTACGACGCGATCCAGTGGACGTTCTGGCAGATGGGCGGGCTCGGCCCGATGGCCGGGCAGAACCACCACTTCAGAAACTACGCGGTGGAAAAGATAAAATATGCCATCGACCGCTACGTGAACGAGACCAACCGGCTTTACGGCGTGCTCAACAAGCGCCTGGCGGACCGCGAATTCATCGCCGGCGATTATTCGATCGCCGACATGGCGAGCTATCCCTGGGTCGTGCCCTACAAGAACCAGGATCAGAATATCGACGACTTCCCGCATCTGAAGCGCTGGCTGGAAACCATCCGCGCCCGCCCCGCGACCGAGCGCGCCTATGCCAAGGCGAAGGAGGTCAATCCGAACTTCGGCCAGCCGGTCAACCGCACCGAGGAGGAACGCAAGATCCTGTTCGGGCAAACGGCGGCGGTGGTGCGGTAGGACGGGCTTTCTCCCCGTCATTGCGAGCGAAGCGAAGCAATCCATCTTACCGCATGACGAATTGATGGATTGCTTCGTCGCTTGCGCTCCTCGCAATGACGGGTAGGCTGGCGACCGTCTTCCAAGAGGTCGTCCATGCCCCTCAAACTCTACGAGCTCGTCGGCGCCGATCCATCCCGCCCGTTCAGCCCGTACTGCTGGCGCACGCGCATGGCGCTGGCGCACAAGGGACTGTCGGCGGAAACCATCCCGTGGTGCTTCACCGAGAAAAGCGCGATCGCGCCGCACGGTTCGGAAAAAGTGCCGGTGCTGCTCGACGGCGAAACCGCGGTCGTCGATTCCTGGACCATCGCCAACTATCTCGAAGACACCTATCCGGACCGGCCGTCGCTGTTCGGCGGCGAGGGCGGCCGCGCCATGGGGCGGATGCTGAACTGGTGGGGCGACGGGGTGATCGGCGGCCTGTTTCCGCTGATCATTGCCGACATCCCGCTCAACCTGAAGCCGGAGGACGCAGCCTATTTCCGCAAAAGCCGCGAGGCGCGTTTCGGCAGGCCGCTGGAAGAAATCATGGCCAGCCGCGACACGGCGGTCGCAGGCTTTCGCAAGTCGCTCGACCCGCTGCGGCTGACATTGCGGACGCAGCCCTTCCTCGGCGGCACGGCAGCGAACTATGCGGACTACATCGTGTTCGGCGCGTTCCAGTGGGCGCGGGTGATGAGCCCGTTCAAGCTGCTCGCCGAAGACGATCCTGTCTATGCCTGGCGCGAGCAGTTGCTCGACGCGTTCGACGGCCTGGCACGGAAGTCGCCGGGATATCACGGGTAGGACGCCGATGTCGGGTTCTGCAGATGCGAACTTTCCC
>Ga0307500_10000763_pt1 | contig 10210 bp, 10 predicted proteins | sample 14_S_MG_FD_201362 | JGI IMG/M metagenome (GOLD analysis project Ga0307500, IMG submission 201362) | Soil microbial communities from Populus trichocarpa stands in riparian zone in the Pacific Northwest, United States - 14_S | ecosystem: Environmental > Terrestrial > Soil > Riparian zone > Trees...
AGTGGCCGGCGGCGGACGACGGGCCGGCGGCGCGGGAGTTGACGGATGTGGCGCCGGCCGGGCCGGCGGCACGGTTCCCGGGTGACCCACCGGGCGACCCTGGTGGACGGCCGCAATGGTGACGGGGGACCGGGAACGGCCCCGCCCGCAGACGGCCGGTGCGGCGGGAACCGGCGGCGCGGCGTTCGGGGCCGCCGCCGCGGGGGTGGAGCTCGCCGTGCCGGTCCCGCTCGACCGGACCCGGCGCGTCAACCGGTGCCCCCACTGGCGCCGGGTCCGGTCCCCCGCGATCTTGGCTGGACTGGCTGGCCCGGCCGAGGTGGCCGGCTCGGCGTGCCGCGTCGGACCGGCGCGCCGAGCCGGCGCGACCACCGCGGGGGCGGTGCGTCGGTGACCGGGGTGCTGCGCGGGTGCGGCGAGCTGTTCGGGCTGCTGCTGGACGTGGTCCGCGCGGCGTTCCGGCGGCCGTTCCAGCTGCGTGAGCTGATCCAGCAGGCCTGGTTCGTGGCCAGCGTGACGATCCTGCCGACCGCGCTGGTGGCGATCCCGTTCGGCGCGGTGATCGCGCTGCAGCTCGGCTCGCTGACCCGGCAGCTCGGGGCGCAGTCGTTCACCGGCGCGGCCAGCGTGCTGGCGGTGATCCGGGAGGCCAGCCCGATCGTGACCGCGCTGCTGGTGGCCGGTGCCGGTGGCTCGGCCATCTGCGCCGACCTCGGCTCGCGCAAGATCCGCGAGGAGATCGACGCGATGCGGGTGCTCGGCATCGACCCGGTACAGCGCCTGGTGGTGCCCCGGGTGCTGGCCACGATGCTGGTCGCGGTGCTGCTGAACGGCCTGGTCAGCGTCGTCGGCGTGGCCGGCGGCTACTTCTTCAACGTGGTGCTGCAGGGCGGCACTCCGGGCGCCTACCTGGCCAGCTTCTCGGCGTTGGCCCAGCTGCCCGACCTGTACGCGGGCGAGTTCAAGGCGCTGGTGTTCGGCGCGATCGCGGCGCTGGTGGCCGCGTACAAGGGGCTGTCCGCGGGCGGCGGGCCGAAGGGCGTCGGCGATGCGGTCAACCACGCGGTGGTGATCACGTTCCTGCTGCTGTTCTTCACGAACTTCGTACTCACCGCGCTCTACTTCCAGCTCGTCCCGGCGAAGGGCGGCTGAGGTGGCCAGCCTCGGTGACCTCGCCGCTCGGGCGGTCCGCCGGCCGCTGGCCGGGCTGGACGCGCTCGGCGAGCAGCTGTCGGTCTACCTGCGCGCGCTCGCGGCGATCCCGCGGGCGATCCGCCGGCACCAGCGTGAGGTGCTCAAGCTGCTGGCCGACGTCAGCTTCGGCGGCGGCGCGCTGGCGGTCGCCGGCGGCACCGTCGGGGTGATCGCGTTCCTCTGCTTCTTCACCGGCACCGAGGTCGGCCTGCAGGGGTACGCGGCGCTGAACCAGCTCGGCACGTCCGCGTTCACCGGCTTCATCTCCGCCTACTTCAACACCCGGGAGATCGCCCCGCTGGTCGCCGGGCTGGCGCTGTCGGCCACGGTCGGCTGCGGCTTCACCGCGCAGCTGGGCGCGATGCGGATCAGCGACGAGATCGACGCGCTCGAGGTGCTCGGCGTCCCGTCGCTGCCGTTCCTGGTCAGCACCCGGATCGTGGCCGGTTTCGTCGCGGTGATCCCGCTGTACGTGGTCGGGCTGCTCTCCTCGTACCTGGCGACGCGGCTGATCGCGACCAGGTACCAGGGGCAGTCGGCCGGCACGTACGACCACTACTTCAACCTGTTCCTGCCGCCGGGGGACGTGATCGCCTCGTTCGGCAAGGTGCTGGTGTTCTCCGTGGTGATCGTGTTGACCCACTGCTACTACGGCTACCGGGCCAGCGGTGGCCCGGCCGGGGTGGGGGTGGCGGTCGGCCGCGCGGTGCGGACCAGCATCGTCGCGATCAACCTGATCGACTTCTTCCTCAGCCTGGCGATCTGGGGCGCCACCACGACCGTCCGGATCGCCGGATGACCGCGCTGCGCCGCCGGGCGCTGGGGGTTGCCTTCCTGCTGGTGCTGGTGCTGCTGGCCGGGCTGTCGGTGGCGGTCTACCGCAAGACGTTCGTCCGGATCGTCGCGGTCACCCTGGACGCGGACCACGTCGGCAACCAGCTCACCCCGGCCTCGGACGTCAAGCTGCGCGGCATCGTGGTCGGCGAGGTGCGCTCGGTCCGGTCCAGCGGGGACGGCGCCCGGGTCCGGCTGGCGCTCAAGCCGGACGCGGCCGCGCTGGTCCCGGCGAACGTGGCCGCCCGGCTGCTGCCCAAGACCCTGTTCGGGGAGCGGTACGTGGCGCTGGTCATCCCACCCGGGCCTGCCGCCGGGCCAATCCAGGCCGGCGCGGTGATCGGGCAGGACCGGTCGGTGGCCGCGATCGAGCTGGAGCAGGTGTTCGCCGACGTGCTGCCGCTGCTGCGCACGCTGCAACCGGAGAAGCTGGCCGCCACGCTGACCGCGCTGGCCCAGGCGCTGCGCGGCCGCGGCGACCGGCTCGGCGCGAACCTGACCGGGCTGGGCGACTACGTCCGCCGGCTGAACCCGGCGCTGCCCGCGCTGGCCGCGGACATCCGCGGCGTGGCCGACGTCGCCGACACCTACGCCGCGGCCGCGCCGGACCTGCTCGGCGTCCTCGCCAACCTCACGGTGACCAGCCGGACCATCGTGGCGCAGCGGGCCGCGCTGGCCGCGGTGCTGAGCCAGACCAGCACCGCGGCGGACGGGACCCGCGGGCTGCTGTCGGCCAACGGCGACCGGCTGATCCGGCTGGCCGCGACCAGCCGGCCGGTGCTGGAGACGCTGGCCCGGTACGCCCCGGAGTACCCGTGCCTGCTCGCCGGCGTGCGGGCGTTCGGCCCCCGGGCCGACCAGATCTTCGCCGGCGGCGCGTTCCACATCACGCTGGAGGTGGTCCGGGACCGCGGCAAGTACGTGCCGAGCGACCGACCGGCGTACGGCGCGGACAGCGGACCGAGCTGCGCGGGGCTGCCGACGCCGGCGGTTCCGTTCCCGCAGCGGCACATCCCGGACGGCAGCGCCCCGCGCGGCACCGGCTCGCTGGACGCACTGCCCAGCCTGGGCGGGCAGCCGGCCAACTTCGCGGACCTGGGCGAGGCCGGCGGCCCGGCCGAGCGCGACCTGCTCGGTGCGCTGCTGGCGCCGTCCCTGCACACCACCCCGGACGCGGTCCCCGATATCGCCCCACTGCTGTTCGGCCCGCTCGCCCGCGGTGCGGTGGTGACGGTGTCATGACCGTGCCGGCCCGCCGCCCCCGTCCACGCCGCCGCGCGGGCGCCGGCATGCTCGCTCCGGAGGCCGCCCGATGACCCGCGACGCGCGAGCCGTGGGCGGGCCGCTGGTCAAGCTGGCCCTGTTCGCCGTGGTCACGCTGGCCGCCAGCTACGTGCTGGCGGTGACGATCTCGAACCAGGGGTACGGCACGACCAGCAGCTACCGGGCCGAGTTCACCGACGTGACCGGCCTGCTCAGTGGCGACGACGTCCGGATCGCCGGGGTCCGGGTCGGCGCGGTCGGCCGGATCAGGGTGGTCCGGCACGCGGTGGCCGAGGTGACCTTCACCGTCCGCCGGGACGTGGCCCTGCCGGCCGGGGCGCTGGCCGCTGTCCGCTGGCGGAACCTGGTCGGCCAGCGTTACCTCGCGCTCACTCAGGGCCCCGGCCGGGTCGGCGTGAGCCTGCCGCCGGGCGGGGTGATCCCGGTCGCCCGGACCACCCCGGCGCTGGACCTGACCGCCCTCTTCGGCGGGTTCCAGCCGCTGTTCCAGGCGCTCGACCCGGGCCAGGTCAACCAGCTCTCGTACGAGATCATCCAGGTGCTGCAGGGCGAGGGCGGCACGATCGAGTCGCTGCTGGCCCACACCGCCTCGCTGACCTCCACGCTGGCCGCGAAGGACGCGGTGATCGGCCGGCTGGTGACGAACCTGAACACGGTCGTCGGCACACTGTCCACTCGGGACACCCAGCTGGCCGGGGCGATCGGTGAGCTGCGCCGGCTGGTGTCCGGGCTGGCCGCCGACCGGACCGCGATCGGCGAGTCGCTGGCCGGCATCGACGGGCTGGCCGCCGCCACCGCCGACCTGCTGGTCAAGGCGCGCCCGGCGATCAGGTCCGATGTGGACCAACTCGGCAAGGTGGCCAAGAACCTGAACGACTCGTCCGCCGTGGTGGACGGCGTGCTGCGGCGGCTGCCGGACAAGCTGGCCACGATCACCCGCACCGCCAGCTACGGCTCCTGGTTCAACTTCTACCTCTGCTCGCTGGACGGGCAGATCGGCCTGCCGGCTGGCGCGACCTTCACCCCGAAGCTGTCGGTCGACCAGGCGCGGTGCCGGTGAGCACCGCGACCGGCGCCGGCCGCCGGCCCCGCCGCCCGGCCCGGCTGGGCCGTCCCGCCTGGCTGCGCCGTCCGGCCTGGCTGCGGCGTCCGGGGCGAGCGCGGCGGGAGCGGAACCCGGTGCTGCTCGGCGTGCTCGGGCTGGTGCTGGCCGGGCTGTTCCTGCTGGTCGCGTTCAACGCGGACCGGCTGCCGATCATCGGCGGCGGCAGCACCTACGCGGCGGCCTTCAGCGAGGCGGCCGGGCTGCGGCCGGGCGACGAGGTGCGGGTGGCCGGGGTGAAGGTCGGCGCGGTCACCGCGATCGGGCTGGACCGCGACCACGTCCGGGTCCGGTTCCGGGTGAAGGGCGCCTGGCTGGGCGACCAGACCTCGGCCGCCATCAAGATCAAGACGCTGCTCGGTCGCAAGTACCTGGCGCTGGAGCCGGCCGGCGACCGCGAGCTGCCGGCCGGCGGCGAGATCCCGCTGGCCCGCACCACCGCCCCGTACGACGTGCTGGCGGCGTTCGCCGGGCTGACCCGGACCGTGGACGCGATCGACACCAGCCAGCTGGCGAAGGCGTTCCAGACCCTGTCCGCCACGTTCGCCGGCACGCCCGCGCAGGTGCGCAGCTCGCTGGCCGGCCTGTCCGCGCTGTCCCGGACGGTGGCCAGCCGGGATGCGCTGCTGCGCCAACTGCTGGCCCGCACCCGCGGCGTGACCACCGTGCTGGCGGCCCGCAGCGGCGACCTGACCGCGCTGATCAGCGACGCGAACAAGCTGCTCACCGAGGTGAGCAACCGGCGGGCGGTGATCTCCGCGCTGCTCACCGACACGGTCGCGCTGTCGGTGCAGCTGTCCGGGCTGGTCGCGGACAACCGGGCCCGGCTCGGCCCGGCGCTCACCCAACTGCACGGCGTGCTGGACGTGCTGCGCCGCAACCAGTCCAATTTGGACCGCAGCCTGGCGCTGCTGGCCCCGTTCGTCCGGGTCTTCGCCAACACCGTGGGCAACGGCCGCTGGTTCGACACCTACCTGCAGAACCTGGTCGTCCCCGGCCCGCTCACGATCACCCCGGGGCGGACCCGGTGAGCCGCGCCAGCCGCTGGCTGCCCGACCGGCTGCGCCGCCCGCTGCCCGACCGGCTGCGCCGCTCGCTGCCGAACCGACCGGGTCGCCGGCGGCCCGGCCCACTGCCCGACCGGCCGGCGGACCGGCGGCCGAGGCGGCTGCCCGGCTGGCTGCCGCCGGTGACCCTGCTGTCCCGGTCCACCCGGGCGCTGCTGATCGTCTTCCTGCTGGTGGCCGGGTTCGCGGCCGGCTCGGCGGTGCTCGGTGGCGGCGCGCGGGTACACATCACCGCGCACTTCAGCCGCGCGGTCGGCGTCTACCCGGGCTCGGACGTCCGGGTGCTCGGGGTGAAGATCGGCACCATCACCGAGGTGGTGCCCGAGGGGGCGACCGTCCGGGTGCGGATGTCCTACGACGCCGACCAGCCGGTGCCGGCGGACGCGATCGCGGTGATCATCCCGCCGTCCGTGGTCAGCGACCGGTACGTGCAGCTGGCGCCGGTGTACCGGGCCGGCCCGATGCTGGCGGACGGCGCCGACATCCCGCTGCGCCGCACCGCCAGCCCGGTCGAACTGGACGACATCTACGCCGCGCTGAACGACCTGTCCGTGGCACTCGGCCCGAAGGGCGCCAACGCCGGCGGCGCACTGTCCACAGTGGTCGACGTTGCCGCGGCGAACCTGGCCGGCAACGGCGCCGCGCTGGGCCAGTCGCTGGCCGACTTCTCCCGCGCGGTGCAGACGCTCGGCGACGGCCGGCAGGACCTGGTCGGCGTGCTGCGCGACCTGGCCACCTTCACCCGGGCGCTGGCCAGCAACGACCAGCAGGTGCGGCAGTTCAACCAGCTGCTGTCCTCGGTCGCCGGCCAGCTGGCCGGTGAGCGCACCGAGCTGGCCGCCGCACTGTCCAATCTGGCCTCCGCGCTCGGGCAGGTCAGCGCGTTCGTCCGGGAGAACCGCAACCAGTTGCACGCCGACATCAGCGGGCTGGCGCTGGTCGCCGGCGTGCTGGCCAAGCAGCGGGCCGCGCTGGCCGAGGTGCTCGACACCGCGCCGCTGGCGCTGGGCAACATCGGTAACGCGTACAACGCCTCGTCCGGCACCCTGGACACCCGCGACCAGCTCGGCTCGCTGGCCGACCCGGCCGTCCTCTGTGGACTGCTGGACGCCGCCGGCAAGCTGCCCGCGCTGGACCCGGTGAAGCTGCAGCTGTGCCAGGCGCTGGCCGGCAAGCTGGCCACGCTGCCGACCATTCCGGGCACCGCCCCGCCGCCCGGAACTCCCGGCACCGGGCCGGGCCTGCCCAGCATCCCCGGCCTGCCCCCGCTGCCGCTGCCCAGCCTGCCGATCCCGGTGCCGACCCTGCCCTCGCTGCCGCTGCCATCCCTGCCGCTGCCCAGCCTCCCGATCGGCGGCGGCCCGTGACCCCGATCCAGCCGGCCCAACCGCCCGCCGTCCGGTCGATCCCGGCCGGGCCCGCCGTCCGGTCCAGCCCGGCCGGGCCGGTCGCCCGCGTCGGGCCGTCGCGGGGCACCTGGCTCGCCCCGGCCGCCGGCGGGCGGTCCCGGCCGGCCACCGGGCGCCGGCTCGCGGCGATGCTGGCCGCGGCCAGTGTGGCGCTGGCCGGGTGCGGGTTCCACGGGCTGTACGACGTCTCGCTGCCCGGCGGGGCCGACCTGGGCGACCACCCGTACCGGATCCAGGTCGACTTCGCCGACGTGCTCGACCTGGTGCCGCAGTCGGCGGTGAAGGTCAACGACGTACCGGTCGGCCGGGTGGAGACGATCGCGCTGGTCGACTGGCACGCCCGGGTCACGCTGGCGGTCCGCGGTGATGTGCGGTTGCCCGCCAACGCGACCGCCGAGCTGCGGCAGAGCAGCCTGCTGGGGGAGAAGTTCGTCTCGCTCGGCGCGCCGACCGCCGAACCGCCGGCCGGGCAGCTGGCCGCCGGGGCGGTCATCCCGCTCGGCCGGTCCGGCCGCAACCCGGAGGTGGAGGAGGTGCTCGGCGCGCTCTCCCTGCTGCTGAACGGCGGCGGGCTGCCCCAGCTGCAGACCATCACCCGCGAGCTGAACGCCGCACTGGGCGGCCGGGAGGCGGCGCTGCGGTCCACAGTGGACGCCCTCGGCACGTTCGTCCGGGGCCTGGACGCGCAGCGCACCCAGATCGTCCGCGCGATCACCGGGCTGGGCCGGCTGACCCGCACCCTGGCCGCCCAGCACCAGGTGATCGGCACCGCGCTGGAGACGCTGCCGGGCGCGTTCACCGTGTTGGCCGACCAGCGCGGCCAGCTGACCCGGATGTTGACCGCGCTGAACCGGCTCGGGCAGGTCGGTGTGCACGTGATCGAGGGCAGCGAGGCGGACACGGTGGCCGCACTGCGCGCGCTCGCCCCCACACTGACCCAACTCGCCGCCGCCGGCCGGGACCTGCCGAACGCCCTGGAACTGCTGCTCACGTACCCGTTCCCGCGCGCCGCCACCAGCGCGATCCGCGGCGACTACACCAACCTGGACGTCACCGCCGACCTCGACCTCGGCGACCTGCTGGACAACCTGCTCGGTGCCTACGCCGCCCGCGCGGTCGCGGCCGGCAGGACCGGGGCCAGGTCGGCGCAGGGCGGCGCCGGCCTGCCGGTGGTCGGCGCGCTGCCCACCATCCCCGGCGTCCCGCTGCCCGGAGCGACCCGATGATCACCAGGTCGGTCTGGCTGCGGCTGGTCGCGTTCGTGGTGGTCGCCATCCTCGGCGTCGGCTACGTCGCGGTCCGGTACGCCGGGCTGGGCCGGCTGCTCGGCTCCAGCTACACCGTGCACGCCGACTTCCCCGATTCCGGCGGCATCTTCGCCGGCGCCGAGGTGACCTACCGCGGCGTCCGGGTCGGCCGGGTCGGCTCGCTGCACCTGCGCCCGGACGGCGTCCGGGTGGATCTGGTGGTGGACGGCAACGCCCCGCCGATCCCGGCGGACGCCCGGGCCGTGGTGGCCGACCGGTCCGCGGTGGGGGAGCAGTACGTGGACCTGCAGCCGGCCACCGGCAGCGCGCCCTATCTGCTGGCCGGGGCGGTGCTGCCGGCCAGCCGGAACCGGATCCCGATCCCGACCGAGACGGTGCTGCTGAACCTGGACCGGGCGGTCCGCTCGGTGGACCGGGACCACCTCGGCACCGTGATCGACGAGCTCGGCACCGCGTTCACCGGCCGCGGCCCGGACCTGCAGCGGCTGCTCGACTCCGGCGACGCGCTGCTGGCCGCGGTCCGGTCAGCGCTGCCGGAGACGCTGCGGCTGATCGAGGACGGCCGGGTGGTGCTGGCCACCCAGCGGGCGTCCGGCTCGGCGATCCGGTCCTGGGCGCACGACCTGCGGTTGCTCACCGCGCAGTTGAAAGCCAGCGACGGCGACCTGCGCCGGCTACTGGCGAACGCCCCGCCGGCGGCCACCGAGCTGACCGCGCTGGTCCGCGAGAACCGCACCGATTTCGGCGTGCTGGTGGCGAACCTGCTGACCGTCAGCGAGGTCACCGTGCGCCGGCTGCCCGCGGTCCGGCAGTTGCTGGTGACCTACCCGATCGCGGTGGCCGGCGGCTACACCGTGGTCCCGGGCGACGGCACGGCCCACTTCGGCCTGGTGCTGAACGTCGGCGACCCGCCCGACTGCACCGCCGGCTATGGCGGCACCAGTCGGCGGCCGCCGACCGACACCCGGCCGGCCGCGCCGAACACCGGCGCCCGCTGCACCGAACCCGCCGGCAGCCAGACCAGCGTCCGCGGCGCGCAGAACGCGCCCCGCCCCGGCGGCGCCGAGCCCGGCCGGGTGCCGCCACCGGCCAACCCGGCCGCCGCGCCGGCCCCGGCCGCTACCGCTGATCCGCTGCCTTACCTGCTCGGTTCCACCGGCGGGCAGCGCGACCTGCTCGGCGACCGGTCCTGGCTGGCTCTCCTCCTCGCCGGCCTCGGCACCGGCTGACCGCGCTGATCAGGAGCCCGTTACCTCGCCCGGCTGTCCTCGTTGGACTGGCATGACCGTCGAGAAGCCCGATGCCAGCGCGGAACCGGCCGAGCCGATCGAGTCCACTGAACCCACTGAACCCACTGAACCCACTGAACCGGCGGCCCGCGGTCGGCTGCCGCGGCTGCTGCTCGGCCTGTTGGTGATCGCGCTGGCGGCCGGCAGCCTGGTGCTCTGGGCCGGCAGCCGGTCGGCTGCCGTGGCCGACGCGACCCGGGCCGACATCCTGGCCGCCGCCCGGCAGGAGGCGGTCAACCTCACCAGCCAGGACTACCGCACCGTGGACGCCGACCTGCGCCGGATGGCCGACGGCGCCACCGGCCAGCTCCGCGACGACCTGGACCGGCGCTCCACCGAAGCCAAGCAGGTGGTGGTGAAGAACAAGGCGGTCGCCCGCGGTGTCGCGGTCGAGGCCGGCCTGGTCGTGCTGCGCGACGACTCCGCCACCGCGCTGGTCGCCGTGGACAGCACGGTCACCAGCGGCGGCACCGCGTCCGCCAGCCGCCGTTACCGGCTCCAGCTCGACCTGACCCGGGTCGGCGACCGCTGGCTGGTCAGCAACCTCACCGCCATCGGCCTCACCTCCTAGCCTCACCTCCCAGGGAGAACCCAGTCGTGACCGCCACCGACAGCTCGCTGGCCCGCACGCGGATCCCCGACCTCGCCCCGGCACCTGCCCCGGACCCGCCGGTGACAGCCGCCGAGACCCCGGCGGTAGCCGCCGAGACCCCGGCGGTGGCCGCCGAGGGTCCCGCCGGGGCCGCGGCGAGCCAGAACACCA
>Ga0307500_10000765_pt1 | contig 10158 bp, 7 predicted proteins | sample 14_S_MG_FD_201362 | JGI IMG/M metagenome (GOLD analysis project Ga0307500, IMG submission 201362) | Soil microbial communities from Populus trichocarpa stands in riparian zone in the Pacific Northwest, United States - 14_S | ecosystem: Environmental > Terrestrial > Soil > Riparian zone > Trees...
GCCACGGCACGCGGCCCCCCCGCGCGCACGTCGAACTCGCGAATGCAGCGCGCGGCGTAAGCTTCGGCCGCCGACCAGTCGACGAGGCCAGCGCGCACCATGCCCTTGCGGCTGGCCGTGAGCAGCGAATTCTCCGCGAGGCTCATGTCGGGCACCGCGCCGCGCCCCAGCCGCTCCTCCGGGACGTAGGCGAGCCCCAGGCCGCGGCGCGCGCCGGCGTCCAGATGGCCGACCGGCGTTTCCCCGAGGCAGATTTCGTTTGGAGAAACCCGGCGCTCGCCCGAAACTGCCGCCAGAAATTCGGCCTGGCCGTTGCCGGAGATGCCGGCGATGCCGAGAACCTCGCCGCGGTGCACGCTCAGGCTCACCGAATGCAGCGCGACGCCGAAAGGCCCATCGGGGGGCAGGCTGAGCTCGCTCACCTGGAGGCCCGGAGCGCCGCGCGCGTGCGCGCGCCTCAGGGTCCGCGGAAAGCTGCGGCCGATCATCAGCTCGGCGAGGTGCGCTTCGCTCTCGGCGCGCGGGTCGACCTCGCCCGCGTTGTGCCCGCCGCGCAGGATGGTGGCGCGGTCGCAGAGGCGCCGGATCTCGTCCAGCTTGTGGCTCACGTAGAGGATCGCGGTGCCTTCGCGAGCGAGCGCGCGCAGCGTGTCGAAGAGCTGCTCGACGGCCTGCGGCGTGAGGACCGAGGTCGGCTCGTCCATGATGAGCAGGCACGGCGACTGGAGCAGGCAGCGCACGATCTCGGCGCGCTGGCGCTCGCCGACCGAGAGCTCGTGCACCGAGCGCCACGGGTTGACCGGCAGGCCGTAGCGCCGCGACACCTCCACGATGCGCGCGGCGAGCTCGCTCAGGCCCAGGCTCGCGCCGAACCGGCCCGGCAGCGCGAGCGCGATGTTCTCGGCCACCGTCAGCGACTCGAACAGCGCGAAATGCTGGAACACCATCGCGATGCCGAGGCCGCGCGCCGCCACCGGGTCCGCAATCGAGACCGGCGCGCCGCGCCATTCGATGGCGCCGGCGTCGGGCTGCACCACGCCGTAGATGGTCTTCATCAGTGTCGACTTGCCGGCGCCGTTCTCGCCCAGCACGGCGTGGATCTCGCCCTCGGCCACCTCCAGCCGGACGCCGCCGAGCGCCGTCACGGTGGGATAGCGCTTGACGACGCCGGCGAGCCGCAGCAGGGGTGTCGTTGTTGTTTGCACTGGCGTGTTCGCGCGATGCTACACCCTCGCTTATAGTCGCCTCATGAGCGGGGAAGACAAGGAGCTCGCGCTGCGCGAGGACCGGCGCCTGCTCGGGCGCCTCCTCGGCGAGGTGATCGGCGCGCAGGTCGGCGAGGAAGCGCGCAACCGCGTCGAAACGGTGCGCCAGAGCGCGGTGCGCTTCCGCCGCGGCGAGTCGGGCCAGTCCGAGCTCGAGGCGCAGCTCGACGCGCTGCCGATCGACGACACGCTGCACGTGGTGCGCGCGTTCAGCTACTTCTCGCACCTCCTGAACATCGCCGAGGACGTGCAGCAGAACCGGCGCCGGCATGCCTACGCCGAAGCGGGCTCGCCGCGCCGCCCCGGCAGCATAGGGCACGCGCTCGAAGCGACCCCGTCCAATTTTTCAGCAGAACAACTGACGGCATGGTTGGCGCGCGCGCGCGTGAGCCCGGTGCTCACCGCGCATCCCACCGAGGTGCAGCGCCAGAGCATCCTCGAATGCGAGCGCGAGATCGCGCGGCTGCTCGCCGCGCCGCAGACCGCGGCGCGCGACCGCGCGCTCTACGCCGAGGTGCTGCGGCTGTGGCTCACCGCGATGCTGCGGCTCACGCGGCTCGCGGTCGCCGACGAAATCGCCAACGCGCTCGCCTATTTCCGGCTCACCTTCCTGTCCGAGGTGCCGCGGCTCTACGCCGACCTGGAGGAGGCGCTGCGCCGGCGCTGCGACCTTCAGCGCGAGCCCTGGCTGCCGCCGTTCCTCACCGTGGGCACCTGGGTGGGCGGCGACCGCGACGGCAACCCGAACGTCGGCGCGCCCACGCTCGAGCTCGCCGCCACGCAGCAAGCGCGGCTCGTCCTCGGCCACTATCTCGAGGAAGTGAACCTGCTCGGGCGAGAGCTGAGCCTTTCCGGGCGGCTCATGAGCACGCCGGCCGAGGTCCTGGAGCGGGCCGCGCGCTCGGGCGACGACTCGGCCTACCGGCGCGACGAGCCCTACCGGAGGCTGGTTTCGGGCATCTACAGCCGCCTCGCCGCCACTGCGCATGTGCTCGTGGGCCTGAACGCGTCCCCGGCGCCGGTGGCCGAGCTTGCGCCGTACGCGTCGGCCGACGAGCTCGGCGCCGACCTGGACGCGATCGCGCGCGGGCTCGAGGCGCAGGGCGCGGGCGCGCTCGCCGAAGGACGGTTGCGCGCGCTGCGGCGCAAGGCGAGCGTCTTCGGATTCCACCTCGCGTCGATCGACCTGCGGCAAAGCTCCGACGAGCACGCCGACGTCGTGGACGAGCTCCTGCAGGTCGCGGGTGTCGAATCGAAATACCTTTCAAAGGGGGAAAGCCAGAAAGTCGACCTTCTCGTCGCGGAGCTCGCGGGGCCGCGGCCGCTGCGCGTGCCGGATGCGCCCTATTCTGAGCGCGCGGAAGCGGAGCTTGCGGTGGTCGCGGCGGCTGCCCGGGCCCAGCGCCGGTTCGGCGCCCCGGTGGTGTCGAAATACATCATCTCGCATTGCGAGTCGGTGTCGGACCTGCTCGAGACCGGCGTGCTGCTGCGCGAGGCGGGCCTGCTGCGGCCGCAGGCGCTGTCGGTGGACGTGATCCCGCTGTTCGAGACGATCGGCGACCTCGAGCGCTGCGCCGACATCATGCGCGAGGCGCTCGCGCAGCCGCTCTACAGGAGCTGGGTGCGTCTGCGCGGCGACGAGCAGGAGGTGATGCTCGGGTATTCCGACAGCAACAAGGACGGCGGCTACGTCGCGTCGACCTGGGCGCTGTACAAGGCGACCGCGCGGCTCATGGAGGTGTGCCGCGCTCACGGCGTGCGGCTGCGCCTGTTCCACGGCCGCGGCGGCACCGTGGGCCGCGGCGGCGGACCGAGCTACGAGGCGGTGCTGTCGCAGCCGCCCGGCAGCGTCGACGGGGCGCTGCGGCTCACCGAGCAGGGCGAGGTGATCGCGAGCAAGTACGCCGACCCGGAGAACGGGCGGCGCAACCTCGAGATCCTGGTCGCCGCTACCCTGGAAGCGAGCTTCAGCCCGAAGCAAAGCGCAGCGAACGATTCGCGCTTCGCGGCGATCATGGAGGAGCTCGCGCAGCTCGCCCTGAAGCGCTACCGGAATCTCATCCAGACGCCGAGCTTCATGGAGTATTTCAGGGCGGCGACGCCCTTCTCGGAGATCGCGCGGCTCAACCTCGGCAGCCGGCCGCCTTCGCGCAAGCCGTCGCAGAAGCTCGAGGATCTGCGCGCCATTCCCTGGGTGTTCAGCTGGAGCCAGAGCCGCGCCATGATCCCGGGGTGGTACGGGTTCGGAGGCGCCGTGTCGGAATGGCTGGAGCGCGGCCTGGGCACGCTCGACGAGCTGCGCGCCATGCACGCCGGCTGGCCGTTTTTCCGCGCCATGCTGTCGAACCTGGACATGGTGCTCGCGAAGACCGACCTCGGCATCGCCCGGCGCTATGCCGAGCTGGTACAGGACCACGCCCTGCGCGCCAGGGTCTTCGAATGGATCGAAAAAGAATGGCATGCGTCGAAGGCGCAGCTCTTCGCGATCACCGGCGCCACCGAATTCCTGGCCGACAATGCCACGCTCGCGCGCTCGATCCGCAACCGCTTCGCCTACCTCGACCCGCTCAACCACATCCAGATCGAGCTGCTGCGCCGCTATCGCGCCGGCGATCAGGACGCGCGCACCGTGCGCGCGATCCATCTCACGATCAACGGCATCGCGGCGGCGCTGCGAAATAGCGGCTGATGAGAGATAGTTACTGCGAGGACGGGCGCGCCTGCGCTAGAGTGTGGTTGCCACGACCGAATGCTCGACCGCCGAGCGCGACAGATACCGCGCCGGGGTCAGCGTTCCGGTCGGGGTCTCCCGAAGACTAGTTGCTGCGAGGCTGCGGATTCTGCGGCGGCGGTGCCTCGCGCGTCGTCGGCGGCTTCGCCACGTCCGCATCGGGCGGCGTCGTTCCGCCGCTCCCAGCGCCCTTATCCTGGGCGAGGCACTGCTCGCGCAACGTGCCGGTCAGGTCGGCGCAGCGGCTGACCTGGCGGTCGGTCGGTACGCCCGCGGTCTCTCCCGGGACGATCGAGCCGCCCTTGATCGCGCCGTCGGCCGGCCGCGCGCCGTCCGGCGCGGTGCCTTTGCCAATGGGCGTCGAGGACGGGTTGTCGGTGGTCGATTGCGCAAGGCCGGGGACGGCCAGCCCGAGCAGCACCACCGTTACCGCCAGGCGACACGATTGAGTGATCATAGCTCTTCCCAAGCAGCAAAATTCAGGCCATCGTTCGACCTTGTTCTTGCGACCGGAGGCCCCATGTCCCGCGAAGAAGACAGCTGGCTCTCGAAAGCGCAGCACGCGGCGTTGCGCCGCGCCGACGAAGCGGACCCGCTCGGCTCGCCCGTTCCCACCCGGGTCGTTTCCAACGGCGAGTACTTCCCGATGCCGCAGACGCTGCAGCAGAAGCAGGTCGAAGCCCGCATCGCCGAGCTCGCGGGCGAGACTGCCAAGCGCCTCGGCATGACCCGCAGGCGCTTTCTCGCCTCGTCGGCCGGCATGGCGACCGCGTTCGTCGCCATGAACGAGGTCTACGGCCGCTTCTTCGACGTCGATCCACTCGAGATGCTCGGGCGGGCGCACGCCCAGGGCAGCATTCCCGAGGACCTCTTCGTCTTCGACGACCAGCTCCACATGATCCGCGAGACGATGGACGGCCCGCTCGCCCTACGGGCACTGTCGCAGGGCGCCGGCGCTGCCGCGAAGGCCGCGGGCTTCGACAAGAATCCGTTCAACGCCGAAGGCCTGCCCGACGAGTTCGGCCGCGAATGGGCGGCGTGGAACCCGTCGCTCGGCCAGAGCCCGATCAGCGGCGCGAACTTCAAGCTGGTGAAGTTCGTGAAGGACGTCTACCTCGACAGCCAGGTGTCGGTGGCGATCCTGTCCAATGCGCCGCTCGGGCTGTTCGAGCCGCCCGGCGGCGGCAAGCCGCGCACCCCGCGCAGCGTCGACGAATCGCTCAGCGCGATGAACCTCACCGGATACCAGACCGCGGCGGTGCGCGACTGGGTGAACCGCATGGCGGGCTCGACGCGGCTCCTCGCGCACGGCCAGATCTTCCCCGGCCGCGAGAACCTCGAGTTCATGCAGCAGCAGATCGAGCAGTTCCACCCCGACTCATGGAAGGGCTACAACATCGCGTACACCGCGAAGCTCGACAAGGACCCCGAAAGCGAGCTCAAGCAGTGGCGCCTCGACGACGAGGCCGTCGCCTACCCGACCTTCGGCCTGATCCGCGACAACCGCAAGGAGCTGAAGGACCATCCCGGCTTCTTCAACATCTGCATCCACAAGGGACTCGCGCCCGCGGCGCCGGGCACGCCCGAGCAGGGCGCGCCGACCGACCTGCCGAAGGCGGCGCGCGACTGGCCGGAGTTCAACTTCATCATCTATCACGCCTGCTTCGGGCCGCGCTTCTTCGACGCCGAGGCGCTGGAGGCGATCCGCACCGAGAAGCTGCGCAACGGCGTTCCGGACCTGCGCTGGCTGACCGAGTTCGCGCAGCTTTCGGCACCGCTCAAGAACGTCTACGCCGAGATCGGCACCAGCTTCGCCTCCTGCGTGGTCACCTTCCCGAGCGTCTGCGCGCACATGCTCGGGCAGCTCCTCAAGTACATGGGGCCTGAGCGCGTGGTGTTCGGCTCCGACTCGCTGTGGTACGGCGCGCCGCAATGGCAGATCGAGGCCTTCTGGCGCTTCCAGATCCCGCAGGACATGGCGCGCAAGTACGGTTACCCGGTGCTGAACGAGAAGGTGAAGCGCCAGATCCTGGGGCTCAACTCGGCGCGCCTGTACAACCTGCCGACCCGCGTCGGCGCGTACAAGCCGGTGCCCGCGGACTACGAGCGGCGCATTCCCGACAGCCTCAAGGCGACGCTCAACTTCCCCGGCTTTTCCAAGCCCGGGTCCGATCGCGGCGCTTCCTACACGCGGCCGACGCCCCCGAACGACAGGCTCGCCGCGCTGCGCGAGGACTATCTCGCCGCGGGCGGGCATCCGGCCAACCGTCGCTACGGCTGGGTCCACCGATGATCACCGGCCTCGGCCACGTCGGCATCTTCGTGCGCGACCTGGAAAAGATGGTCGCGTTCTATCGCGACTTCCTCGGCCTGCGGGTGACGAAGCAGAACTGGCGCGCGGGCACCGTGTTCCTGAGCGCCGATCCGCAGGCCGCCGACCACCAGCTCGCGCTGGTGCGCGGAAGACCGGCTCATGCTCCAGGCGTCGAGGAGCCGAAGCTGATTCAGCAGATCTCGTTCCGCTGCGCCGCGCTCGACGACGTGCGCCAGTTCCACCGCCTCCTGGTGGCCGGGGGCTACAGGATCCAGCGCGTGGTCAACCACGCGAGCGCCATCGGCTGCTACTTCTACGATCCCGAGGGCAACTGCGCCGAGGTGTTCTGGGTGACGGGGCGCGATAGCTGGGTGCCGGTCTCGAACCCCATCGACCTCGAGCAGAGCGACGATGCGATCCTTGCGGAGATCGACAGGCTGTGGCAGCGCGTGCGCGACATCGGCCTGGGCGAGCGCATGCCCCAGGAGCCGCCGACGCTGCAGTTCTAGATAAGGAGAACGGGTCGGACCCCGTTTTTCTTCCAGCCGGCCGCAAATGGCGCTAGCATGCGCCTCACCTCTTGGAGGAGGAGATGCGGCCCGATCTGCTGGCGCTAGCTGCGAGGCTTTCCGCGCGCGATGAATCCTTCGCGCTGGTCACGGTCGTGCGGCGCGAGCCGCCGAGCTCTGCGCGCGTCGGCGACGCGGCGCTCGTCACCGCGAGCGGCGAGTACCACGGCTGGGCGGGCGGCGGCTGCACGCGCGAGGCCGTGATGCGCGAGTCGCTGCGCGCCATCGCCGACGGCGAGCCGCGCCTGCTCAGTCTTTCACCGTCCGGCAATGCCGGCGCGCCGCGTCCCGGGATGCGGCTGCTGCCGATGGCCTGCGAGAGCGGAGGCACCGTGGAAATCTACGTCGAGCCGGTGCATCCCGAGCCGCGGCTCGCTCTCTTCGGGGCCACGCCCGCGGTCGAGGCGCTCGCGCGCATCGGCGAGGCGATGGGCTACCGCGTGGAGCGCTCACCCGACGCGCCCGCGAAGGGCGCGCACGTCCTCATCGCCACCATGGGCGACGAGGACCTCGAGCTGCTGCAGAAGGTGCTGGCCGCGGAGCCGGCCTATGTCGGCGTCGTCGCGAGCCGCAAGCGCTTCGAGCACGTGCGCGAAACGCTCGCCGCCTGCGGCGTGCCGCGCGCGGCGCTCGAGCGCGTCTTCGCGCCGGCCGGGCTCGACCTGGGCGCGCGTACGCCCGAGGAGATCGCGCTCAGCGTCATGGCGCAGATCGTCCAGCAACGGCGGGCTTCGGCGAAACCGGATCCGATTGCCGTTTTGAAGGAAGCGAAAGACCCGATTTGCGGGATGAGCGTTGCGGTCGCGACCGCGCGCCATACCGCCGAGGTGAAGGGCACGAAGTACTACTTCTGCTGCGCCGGTTGCCGCAGCAAGTTTCTGCAGAGGGAGGAAACGCGATGATTCCGGCACCGTTCGACTACCACCGCCCGGGCACGCTCGACGAGGCGATCGGCCTGCTCCAGCGCCACGGCGACGAAGCCAGAGTGCTCTCGGGCGGCATGAGCCTGCTTCCGGCGCTGAAGCTGCGGCTGGGCAGCTGCGGCCACCTCGTCGACATCGGGCGCATCCCGGGGCTCGAGTACGTCAAGGAAGACGGCGGCATGCTGCGGATCGGCGCAGGCACGCGCCAGTGCGTGCTCGCCCAGTCGGAGGTCATCAGCTCGCGCTACGGCGTCCTGGCCGACGCGGTGCCGCTGATCGCCGACCCGCTGGTGCGCAACCGCGGCACCTTCGGCGGCAACGTGGCGAACGGCGACCCGGCGAACGACGGCCCGGCGATCGTGATCGCCCTGGGCGCGGAGCTCGTCGCGCGCGGCCCGCAGGGCGAGCGCACCATCGCGGCGAACCGCTTCTACAAGGATCTCTTCGTCACCGCGCTTGCGCCCGACGAGATCCTGACCGAGATCCGCATCCCGCAGCCCCCGCCGCGCAGCGGGAGCGCCTATCGCAAGCTCAAGCGCAAGACCGGCGACTACGCCGCCGCGGCTGCGGCGGTGCAGGTCACGCTGGACGCCCGAGGCGCGGTGCAGCGCGCCTGCATCGCGCTCACCAACGCCGGTCCCACGCCCATCGAAGCCGTCCAGGGCTCGCGCTTCCTGGAGGGGAAGACGCCCGACGAGAAGAGCATCGCCGAGGCGGCGCGGCTCGCGGCCGCGGCCGCGGCGCCGAGCGCCGACCGGCGCGGATCGGTCGAGTACAAACGCGAGATGGCGCGCGTGATGACGATGCGTGCGCTCAAGGCCGCGCTCGAGCGCGCAGGGAGGAACTAGGATGAAACATCAGATCAGCGTGACGGTGAACGGCGCGGCGCACGAGGCGGAGGTGGAATCGCGCTTGCTGCTGGTGCACTTCATCCGGGAGCAGCTGCGGCTCACGGGTACCCACATCGGCTGCGACACGTCGCACTGCGGCGTCTGCACCGTGCTGCTCGATGGGCAGCCGGTGAAATCCTGCACCGTGCTCGCGGTGCAGGCCGACGGCTGCAAGGTGAGCACCGTCGAGGGGCTCGAGCAAGGCGGCAAGCTCCATCCGATCCAGGAAGCCTTTACCGAGAAGCATGCTCTGCAGTGCGGCTTTTGCACCCCGGGGATGTTGATGACCTGCAGCGCGCTCCTCGAGCGCAACAAGAATCCGAGCGAGCAGGAGATCCGTCAGGCGATCTCCGGGAACCTGTGTCGCTGCACGGGGTATCTCAACATCGTGAAGGCGGTGCAGCACGCCGCCGAGAAAGGCGTGTCATGAGCGCTCCTCGGACGGACGCGAAGATCTGCGGCATGGGTCATTCGATGAAGCGCAAGGAGGACCCGCGCTTCATCCGCGGCAAGGGCAACTACGTCGACGACATCAAGCTGCCCGGGATGCTGTACATGGACATCGTGCGCAGCCCGTACGCGCACGCGAGGATCAAGAAGATCGACACCTCGAAGGCGCTCAAGATCCCCGGCGTGCTCGCGGTGATCGACGGCCCCACCCTCGAGAAGTACAAGCTGCACTGGATGCCGACCATCTCGGCCGACACGCAAATGGTGCTGCCGACCGACGAGGTGATGTACCAGGCGCAGGAGGTGTGCGCGGTGATCGCCACCGAGCGCTACATCGCCGCCGACGGCGCCGACGCGGTGGAGGTGGACTACGAGCCGCTGCCGGTGATGGTCGATCCGCTGAAGTCGATCGCGCCCGGCGCGCCGGTGCTGCGCAAGGACAAGAAGGGCAAGTTGGACAACCTCGCCTTCCACTGGGAGGCGGGCGACCGGGCTGATACCGAGAAAGCCCTGCAGGCCTCGGAGGTCGTCGCCGAGCAATACGTGTACGTGCCGCGCATCCACGTCGCCTCGATGGAGACCTGCGGCTGCGTCGCCGACTTCAACGCGGCCGAGGGCAAGCTCACGGTCTACATGACCACCCAGGCGCCGCACGCGGTGCGCACCGTGTTCGCGCTGGTGGCGGGGCACGTGGGCCTCTCGGAGGAGCGCATCCGCATCGTCTCGCCCGACATCGGCGGCGGGTTTGGCGGCAAGGTGCCGGTGTATCCCGGGTACGTGATCGCGGTCGCCGCCTCGGTGGTGATCGGCAAGCCGGTGAAGTGGATCGAGGACCGGATGGAGAACCTGCAGGCCGACTCGTTCGCGCGCGACTACCACATGAAGGTAAGGCTCGGCGCAAAGAAGGACGGCACGCTGACGGCGCTCTCCATCAAGACGATCGCCGACCACGGCTACACCAACGCCTCGGCCAACCCGATGAAGTATCCGGCCGGGCTGTTCTCGATCTGCACCGG
>Ga0307500_10000766_pt1 | contig 10156 bp, 10 predicted proteins | sample 14_S_MG_FD_201362 | JGI IMG/M metagenome (GOLD analysis project Ga0307500, IMG submission 201362) | Soil microbial communities from Populus trichocarpa stands in riparian zone in the Pacific Northwest, United States - 14_S | ecosystem: Environmental > Terrestrial > Soil > Riparian zone > Trees...
TCGAAACCACAAAGTAAACCTCGGCGAGCCCGCGGCGTTGAGCCGGTATGAAGCTCCTTTACATCGGCGCCGCGTTTCTGCTCGCGTGCCTGGCGCTCGCGGTTCTCGTCTAGCTTTCTAGCGGGCCAGGCGGAATGAGTGCATCCGCTCCCAGCGGCCCGACGAGTTCTCGATCAGCACCACCTCGTTGCAGGACGCCTCGATGCCGACTCGCGGTGGCAGTGCAGCAAGCAGCTCAGCCTCGGCGCGATCGGCGCCCTCGCCGGCCTCGGCGACCATCAAATGGGGAACGATGGAGTCGTACTGCCCGCGCTACGGCGGATACTCCGGAAACGCCCGCATGACACCTTCGGTGAGGCCTATGAACGGCTGCGCGGGCTCAGGCGCTCGCGCAGACGGCCGACGTACGGCTCGGCCTCCCGAACGTTGACCGCCAGCGCTGATTCTGGAGCTGCTACCCCTTGAGGCAAGCGTTCATGAACTTCTTGCGGTCGTCGCCCTTCATCTGCTTGTCGGACGCCTGCTTGTTGCAGTCCTTCATACGCGCCTGCTGAGGCGTCATCTTCTCGTCCTTGGCGGCGCCGCCCTTGAGGCACGTGCTCATGAACTTCTTGCGCGTGTCGCCTTCCATCTTCTTCGCGCCCGCCTGCTCGTTGCAGCTCTTCATGCGCTCCTGCTGCTTCTTCTGCGCCGCGGTCGGCTCCTTCTTGGCTTCCTTCTTGTCCTGCGCGATCGAAGGCGTGCATGCGAGCGCGAGACACACGGCCAGAGCGAGCTTTCTCATGCTTTCTCCTCGGTTAGCGGGCCTGCAACAGGCGCTCGATCGCGCCGACGAGCTTCGGATCGTCGGGCGCGACGCGCGTATCGAAGCTCTGCACCCTGGCGCCGCTGCGGTCCACGAGGTACTTGTGGAAATTCCAGCGCGGCGCCTGGCCGCTCGCTTTCAGAAGATCGGCGTACAGCGGATTCTTCCTGAGCTCGGTCTTGGCGAACATCGGGAAGTCGATGGCGTACTGGTTGACGCAGAACGAAGAGATCTCCTTGTTCGAGCCGGGCTCCTGGCCGCCGAAGTCGTTCGAGGGAAAGCCGAGCACCACCAGGCCGCGCGCCTTGTACTTGCGGTAGAGCGCCTCGAGCCCCTCGTACTGCGGGGTGTAGCCGCACTCGCTCGCCGTATTCACCACCAGCACCACGCTGCCTGCGTATTCGCACAGCGACTGGGGCTGGTCGAGGAGGTTGACCATGCTGCGATCGAGGAGCGCAGGGCAGGCGGCCATGGCGGGGAAGCTCGCGAGGAGGAGGACGCTAATAAGGAAGGGGCGCATTGGGCTTGAGGGGCTGCAGCGCGGCGCGGAAATCGCGCTTGATGCGCTCCAGCGCGGCATGGTTGTCGGCTTCGAACCGGATCACGATCACCGGGGTGGTGTTGGAGGCGCGGGCGAGCCCGAAACCGTCAGCATACTCCACCCGCACGCCGTCGATGGTGAGCACGCGCTCGGCCCGAGGGAAGGGCGATGCAGTTTCGATCTGGTCCTGCAGCTTCTGCACCAGGCGGTGCGGCTCGCCTTCCTCCAGCTGCCAGTGGATCTCGGGGGTGGAAGGGGCGTTGGGCAGGCTCTTCAGCGCTTGGTTCGCATCTTGCTCTTTGGACAAAACCTCCAACAGGCGGGCGCCGCCGTAGAGCGCGTCGTCGAAGCCGTACCAGCGCTCCTTGAAGAAGGTATGTCCGGACATCTCGCCGGCGAGGAGCGCGCCGCTCTCCTTCAGCTTCGCCTTGATGAGCGAATGGCCGGTCTTCCAGATGGTTGCCCTGCCGCCGTGGCGCTCGATCCACGGCGCGAGCAGGCGCGTGCTTTTCACGTCGTAGATGATCTCGGCGCCGGGGTTGCGGCCGAGCACGTCCTTCGCGAGCAGCATGAGCTGGCGGTCGGCGAAGATGTTCTCGCCGTCCTTCGTCACCACGCCGAGCCGGTCGCCATCGCCGTCGAAGGCCAAGCCGAGTTCACAAGAAGAAGAGCGAAGTGTGGCGATCAAATCTTTCAGATTCTCGGGCTGGGCAGGGTCGGGGTGGTGGTTCGGGAAGGTGCCGTCGACCTCGCAAAACAGCTCGGTGACCTTGCAGCCCAGGCGCCGGTAGAGGCGAGGCGCCAGCATGCCGGCGACGCCGTTGCCGCAATCGACCGCGATATGGAAAGGCCGCGCGAGCTTCACGTCGCCGGCGATGCGCTCGACGTAGGCGTCGAGCACGTCCGCCGTGGTTTTCTTTCCCGAACCGGAGCTGAGCTGCCTTTTTTCGATTCTCTTTCTGAGGTCCTGGATCTCTTCCCCGTACAGCGTGTCACCCGCGACCACGATCTTGAGGCCGTTGTACTGCGGCGGGTTGTGGCTGCCGCTCACCGCGACGCAGCTTCCGGTGCGCAGGTGGTGCGCCGCGAAGTAGGCGACCGGCGTCGGCGCCATGCCGATGTCGATCACGTCTGCGCCCGCGGCGTTCAGGCCCTGCGTGAGCGCCGCGACCAGCTCGGGCCCCGAGAGTCGGCCGTCGCGGCACACCGCGAAGACCGGCGCGTTGCGCTCGCGCCCGACCGAGCCGAGCGCCCGGCCGATGTCGCGCACGACTTCGGGCGTCAGGCTGCGGCCCACCACGCCGCGGATGTCGTAGGTGCGGAAGATTTCGGCTGGGACGCTCAAGGGCTTGGGGATCCGGGGTCGAGGAAGTCGAAGAGGTGTCGGGCAAGCCAGTCTCGGCGGCCGGGAAACGGCGCGGCGAGGAATCCGGCGTGGCCTCCGGTGCGCGGAAATTCTAGCACCACGCACGGCGCCGCCTTTCGCGCGGCGCGCAGCAGGTCGCGCTCGGGCAGGAACGGATCGTTGCGCGCGTTGAGCACCAGCGTCGGCACGCGGATGTGCTCGAGGTACGGGCCGCATGCTGCGCTCGACCAATAGTGATCCGTGTCGCGAAACCCGTGCAGCGGCGCGGTCACCACGTTGTCAAACTCATGGAAGGTGCGCGCCGCGCGCACCTTGTCCCCGTCGAAAAGATCCGGGAACAGCGCGAGTTTCGCCAGCGATTTGGGTTTCAGGCTGGAAAGAAAATGACGGGTATAGAGCAGACGGTTCAAGCCGCGGTCGAGCGTCTTGCCCGACGCACCGAGATCGAGCGGCGCCGACACCGCTGCCGCGCGGCGCACTAGCGCGGACGCTCCGGCGCCGCGCTCGCCCAGCCACTTGAGCAGCGCATTTCCGCCCAGCGATACGCCGATCGCATACAAGGGTCCACCCAGGCGTCTTAGCACCCAGTCGATTTCTTCGCTATCGCCGGAGTGGTAGGCGCGGCGCGTGCGGTTCGGCTCGCCCGAACAGCCGCGGAAGTGCGGCATCGCCATGCGCCAGCCGCGCCGCACCGCGTACGCAGCGATCGAGCGCGCGTAGTGGCTGTCCGAGCCGCCCTCGAGACCGTGGAACAGCACGAGCTGGCTTCGCGCGCCCGGGTCGCCGCAGAAATCGACGTCGATGAAGTCGCCGTCGGGCGTGTCCCAGCGCTCGCGCCGCAGCGCCACGCGCGCCGGCGGGAAGAGCGAGGGCACGATCGTCTGCAGGTGGCCGCCGGGCAGCCACCACGGTGAAGAAAAGCTCAATGCAGGAACTTCGGTGGCGCCTCTTGCGGCTGGGTCGGCGGCGCCTGCACCGGCCCGGGCGAGGCGTGGTGCACGATCATGCGCCACCCGGCGGCGGTGCGCAGGTACACGTTGGTCGCGATCACCGGCACCTGGCCACGCGCGTCGCCTTCGATCGTGAAGTTCTCGTGCACGCTGTGCACGGCGATCATCATCGCCGTGAGCGCCACCTGCTGCGTGATGTGCACGCGCGGCCCGGCGCCGCCGGAAAAGATGCGCGCCCAGCTCGCGCGTACCTCGTCGGGGCCCGACAGGCGCGGGCCGCCGGGGTGCACGCAGATGATCTCCTCGTCCTCGGCCCACACCGCCATCATGCCTTCGAGGTCGCCGCGCTCGAGCGCCTCGTAGAAGGCGTTCTCGGCATCCTGCGCGGTGGGGAAGATCCTGGTGCTCACGCGGCGAGATTGTGGATTTCCTGCAGCACGGTTTCCACCGTCATTTCTCGCATGCACCGGAAATGCCCCAGCGGGCACTCGCGCTCGAAGCACGGGCTGCATTCGACGCCCAGCCAGATGACCCGGGCCGACGGCGAAAGCGGCGGGGTGTGCTTGGGGCTCGACGAGCCGAACAGCGCCACCAGGGGCCGGCCGAGCGCAGCGGCCACGTGCATCAGTCCGGAATCGTTCGTGATCACGTAGTCGGCGCCCGCGATGAGGGCGATCGCCTCGTCGAGCTGGGTCTCGCCGACGAGGTTGCGGCCGACAATTCCCTGGGCGGCGTCGCGGTCATTGGCCGAGCCCAGGATGACGGTCTGGGATTGGAGCCGGCGGCTCAATTCCGGGAAGTACGGCCAGCGCTTGGCAGGGCCGTACTCCGCGCCGGGGCAGAAGACACCGTAGGGCCCAGGGAGGCCGAAACGCTGCCTCACCGCATCGATCTCCTGCGCCTCGACCCGCAGGCGCGGCTCGGGCAAGGGTTCCTTCACCTGCGTGCCGGGGGGTTCGGAGAGCCTGGCGTAGTGCAGGGCCATCCCTGGAGCCGCGTCTCTGTAGATGTTGTTGAGCAGGCCGTAGCGAAATTCGCCGACATAGCCGGTTCTGATCGGGATGCCGGCGAAAAACGGCAGTAGCGCCGACTTCCAGCTGTTCGGCAGCACGATCGCCTCGCCATAGCCGCGCGCCTTGAGGTCCCGGGCGCTCTTCCAGCGGCTACCGAGCTGGAGCGCCTTGTGCCGGAAGGGGACCGCGATCACGTCGTCGACCTCGGCCATGCGGCGCACCACCGGCGCGACCCATCCAGGCGCCAGCACGTCGATCTCCACGCCGGGGTTTTTCTCGCGCAACCGCGTGAGCAGCGGCTGCGCCATCAGGGCGTCGCCGATCCAGTTCGGCGCTACGACCAGGATCCGGGGCACCTAGTGCCCTTTGACAGCGACGCCTTTGTAGACGTACAGCGTGCTGCAATATGGACAGCGGGTCTCGCCCTCCCTGGCGACATCGAGGAACACCCGCGGGTGGCGCGCCCAGAGCGGCGCTCCGGGAAGGGGGCAGTGCAGCGGCAGCTGCTTCTCGGTGATCTCGAGCCGGCGTGCTTCCTCGGCCTTCAACGCCGGCCCCGCTGGCCGACCGGCGTGAGCCAGTGCCTGCGCTTCTCGTCGCGGCCGCTCACGACGTCGAAGAAGGCCTTCTGGATCGCCTTGGTGACCGGTCCGGCGCGCCCCTCGCCGATGGTGCGGCCGTCGAGCTCGCGGACGGGGGTCACCTCGGCTGCGGTGCCGGTGAAGAAGCATTCGTCGGCGATGTAGATGTCGTCGCGCGTGAGGCGCTTGGAGATCACCGGGTAGCCGAGCTCCTGCGCGAGCTCGATCACGGAGGCGCGCGTGATGCCGGTGAGCGCGGAAGTGAGCTCGGGCTCGTAGATCTTGTTTTCCTTGACGATGAAGATGTTCTCGCCGGCGCCTTCGGCAACGAAGCCGTCGACGTCGAGGAGCAACCCCTCGTCGTAGCCGTGCTGCGTCGCCTCCAGCGTCGCGAGCACCGAGTTCGGATAGGTCCCCGACATCTTGGCTCGCGCCATGGTGACGTTGACGTGGTGGCGCGCATACGACGCCGTCTTCACGCGGATGCCCTTCTCCAGCGCATCGGGGCCGAGGTACGCGCCCCAGGGCCACGCCGCGATCGCGACGTGCACCTTGGCGCCGACCGGCGATACGCCCATCTTCTCGGAGCCGTAGAACGCGATCGGCCGCACGTAGCAGGCCTCGTGGCCGTTCTCGCGCACTACCTGGAGCTGCGCCTCCATCAGCTCGGCGCGGCTGAAGGGAATCTTCATCATGTAGATGTGCGCCGAGTTGAACAGGCGATCGGTATGCTCCTTCAGGCGGTAGATCGCGGTGCCGATCGCGGTCTTGTACGCGCGTACGCCCTCGAACACCGCCAGCCCGTAGTGCAGCGAGTGCGTGAGCACGTGGGTGGTGGCCGAGCGCCACTCCACGAGCTTGCCGTCGTACCAGATCCAGCCGTCGCGGTCCGCCATGGAGAGCGGCGCGCCGGGTTCCTTCTCGTTCGGCATCGGAGGTAATCTCCCTTCGCGTATCAGCCGCTATTGTAGCCATGAACATGGAGAGCTTTCGAATGAAAACCAGGCAGCACGGTGCGATGGGCCGGTTCCGCTTTTCCGACTTTGCGCGCAGGCTGGCGATGTGGACCGGTCGCCCGGTCGCGTTCCTGGCGGCCTGCGCAGCGGTCGTGCTGTGGGCGGCGAGCGGGCCGCTCTTCGGCTTCAGCGACACCTGGCAGCTCGTCATCAACACCTCGACCACGATCGTCACCTTCCTCATGGTGTTCCTGATCCAGAACACGCAGAACCGCGACACCGAGGCGATGCAGATCAAGCTCGACGAGCTGATCCGCGCCACCCAGGGCGCCCACAACGCGTTGCTCAACCTCGAGCACCTCGAGGACGACGAGCTCGACCGCTATCGGCGGCACTATGCCGCGCTCGCGAGGGTGGCTCGCAAAAAGCTGCGCGATGGCGAGCTCGACACCGATTCGCCCGACATCAAGAACTTCGGGAAACGGTGAGCTTCCAGAGCTCGCGCACGGCCTCGGCGTGCGCCGCCACCTGCTCGGGGGGTACGCGCGCGTACTGCGCGCCGTTCAGGCGCAGGGCGTGCTGCAGGCGGCGGAATTCGCGGTAGGCGTTGCGCGCGCGCTCGGCCAGCTCGGCCGGAATCAGGCCGAGGCCGGCTGCCATGCCGAGCAGCGCGATGTTGCCCAGGTTCCTGGTCAATTCTTCGTATTGGTGGGAAAAGGCGAGGACGAGATCCTGCACCGCGAACTCGACGTCGATCATCCCGCCGGTGTCGTGCTTGAGATCGAACAGCCCGGAGCGGTTGGGATGGGCGGCGTGCATCTTGGCGCGCATGTCGGTGATCTTGGCCGCGAGCTCGGCCGGGTCCCGGCTGCGCCGCAATATTCTTCCCCTGATTGATTCAAAGGCGGACCCGACTGCCGCGTCGCCGGCGCTGTAGCGCGCGCGCGTAAGCGCCTGGTGCTCCCATACCCAGGCATCGCGTTCCTGGTAGCGCTCGAACGCCTCGAGCGAGGACACCATCAGGCCCGCACCGCCGCTCGGGCGCAGCGCGAGGTCGGTGTCGAACAGCACCCCCGCCGAGGTGCGCGTGGTGATCCAGCTCTGCAGCCGCAGCGCGAGGCGCGAGTACACCTCCTGCGCCTGCTCGTGCGAATCGTCGTAGAGGAACACGATGTCGAGGTCGGAGGCGTAGCCGAGCTCCTTGCCGCCGAGCTTGCCGTAGGCGATGACCGCGAAGCGCGGCGCGCCCTCGCGGTGGCGCCGCGGCAGCTCGTCCCAGGCGAGCTCGATCGTGACCTCGAGCACCAGGTCGGCGAGGGCCGAGAGATGGTCGGCAAGCCGCTCGACCGTGAGCAGCCCGGCGAGGTCCTGGGCGAGCAGGCGGAACACTTGCCCCTGGTGCATCTCGCGCAGCAGCACCATGCGCCGCTCGCGGTCGTCGGCGTGCGCCGCGAGCTGCGCGCGCAGCTGGCGCGCGAACGCCTCGAGGTCGGGGGGCGCGTAGAGCACCCGGTCGTCGAGCAGCTCGTCGAGCAGCACCGGGTGGCGGGTGAGGAACTCGGCGGCCCAGCTCGAGGCGCCGACGATGCGCGCGACGCGCTCGAGCGCCTGCGGGTGCTCCGCGAGCAGCGCGAGGTAGGCGGCGCGGCTCGCGATCGCTTCGACCAGGTCGAGGGCCCGCGTCAGCGTGGCTTCCGCGTCCGGCGTCGCCCGGGCGGCGCGCGCGAGTGCGGGAATGAGCGCGTCGAGGCGGCGGCGCGACTCGTCGGGCAGCGCGGCGTAGCGCTGGCTCGCGCGCAGCGCCGCGAGCCGCGGGTGCTCCGGCCAGGGCTCGGACTGGGCCTTCGATTCGGCGAACACCGCCTCGAAATGGCGCGACACGGCAAGGCGATGCTTCTCCAGGACCTCGCGAAACTCTTGCCACGACGAAAAACCCGACATGCGCGCAAGGCGTGAGCGGTCTTCGGCGTCCTCGGGCAGTTCATGGCGCTGGGCGTCGTCGAGGTACTGCAGCCGATGCTCGACCTTCCTCAGGAACACGTAGGCGGCCCCGAGCTCGCTCACCGCGCCGGCGGGCAGCAGGCTCCTTTCGCCGAGCAGCGCGAGCACGCGCAGCGTCTTGCGCTCGGTGAGCGCAGGGTCGCGGCCGCCGCGCGCGAGCTGCAGCGCCTGGGCCACGAACTCGATCTCGCGGATGCCGCCCGGGCCGAGCTTCACGTGCTCGGCCAGCTCGCGCCGCGCGACCTCGCGCCTGACCTCGGCGTGGAGCTGGCGCATGGCGGCGAGCGTCGCGTAATCGAGATACTTGCGGTACACGAACGGCCGCACCAGCTTGAACAGCTCCTCGTGGCGTGTACCCGTGAGCGCGCGCGCCTTGATCCAGGCGTAGCGCTCCCATTCGCGCCCCTGGGTGATGAAGTAGGTCTCGAGAAAATCAAGGCTGCAGGCGAGCGGGCCCGAGTCGCCGTACGGGCGCAGGCGCATGTCGACGCGGAACGCGAACCCGTCCTCGGTCACGCCGCCGAGCATGCGGATCAGCCTGCGGCCGGCGTGCTCCCAGCGCTCCTGGTCGTCGAGGCCGCCGGCATGCACGAACACCAGGTCGATGTCGGAGGACACGTTGAGCTCGCGTCCTCCCAGCTTGCCCATGGCGACGACGATGAGCTCCTTTTCCTGCAGCGCTGCCGCGATGCTGAGCTCGGCGAGCTCGCTCATGGTGCCGCAGACCTCGTCGAGGTCGGCGAGGCCGCAGAGGTCGCGCGCCATGACCCTCAGCAGCACGCGCCTGCGCAGCCGGCGCAGGCGCCGCATCAGCGCCGCTTCGTCGTCTGCGCCCGCGCCCTCGAGCGCCGCGGCCATTTCGCCGCGTGTGAAAGGTCCTGGCAAGGTAAGTTCCCGCGCGAGCTCCGGATGCGCTTCGAGCACGCGCGAGGCATAGCGTGAATCGGCCAGTTTGCGAATCGAATCCGACATTTGGGGATTAGAATGGCGCGTGAGCGTTCATTCCACCATGAAGCGCGTCGGCCGTGCGATCGAGGTTCTCGCGTGGACGGTGTTTTTCGCCCTCGCGGCGCTCGTGCTGGCGGTGCGCTTCTGGCTGCTGCCCAACATCGAGCGCTACCGCGGCGAGGTCGTCGCCGCGGTCTCGGCGGCGGTCGGACAGCCGGTGCGCATCGGCGGCCTCGGCGCGGGCTGGTACGGTCTCAACCCGCACATCCACCTGCGCGACGTGCGCATCTACGACCGCGCCGGCCGCGAGGTGCTGACGCTGCCCTCGGTCGACAACCAGCTCGCGTGGAGCTCGCTGCTGCAAGGCAGGCTCAAGGTCCATTCGCTCGCGATCGACAAGCTCCGGCTGCAGGTGCGCCGCGACGCGGAAGGGGCGCTCTATGTCGCCGGGATGAAGCTCGGCGACGGCGATGCGCGCTTCGCCCGCTGGGCGCTCGCGCAGGACGAGATCGTGCTGCGCGGCGCCGAGATCGAGTGGCACGACGAGCTGCGGGGCGCGCCGCCGCTTGCGCTCACTGCGGTGAACCTGAGGCTGCGCAATGCCGGCGAGCGCCACTCGGTCGGCGTATCGGCGCATTTGCCGGCCGAGCTCGGCGCGAGGCTCGAGCTGCGTGCCATGCTGGAAGGAGCCGAGCTGGCCCGTCCCGCGGCCTGGAAGGGGCGCCTCTACGCCGAGCTCGGCTATACCGATCTCGCCGCCTGGCGCACCTGGGTCGATTATCCGTGGCGCATCGAGCAGGGCCAGGGTGCCCTGCGCGCATGGCTCGCGTTCGAAGCGGGCGAGGTGCGGCGGGCGACCGCGGATCTGGCGCTTTCGGACGTGTCCGTGCGCTTCGACGAGGCGCTCTCCCTGCTGCGGCTCGCTTCGGTGCGCGGACGTCTGCAGGGCGCGGCCGCCAACGGCCGCTATCAGGTCGCCGCGCGCGATCTCGCCA
>Ga0307500_10000767_pt1 | contig 10155 bp, 8 predicted proteins | sample 14_S_MG_FD_201362 | JGI IMG/M metagenome (GOLD analysis project Ga0307500, IMG submission 201362) | Soil microbial communities from Populus trichocarpa stands in riparian zone in the Pacific Northwest, United States - 14_S | ecosystem: Environmental > Terrestrial > Soil > Riparian zone > Trees...
GAGCGCGTCGGCGGAGAAGACGCACTCGTCGCCGTGGCGGGCGATCAGCGCCACCGGGCCCTGGGCGAAGGGCCCCATCGCCTGGCGCAGGTACATGTAGAAGGCGTGCAGGTCCTCGGGCAGCGAGCGGATCTCGTTGACGATCGGCGGCACGACCATCTCCATCGCCTCGCCGAGGCTGAGCCCGTCGCGGTTGACCAGCGTCGCGATCGTCTGGTTCAGATCCTGGGAGTCCGAGGAGCCCGACATGATCGGCACGCGCAGCATTCGCGCCTCCTGGCGCAGCTGTTCGATCGTGTTGATCTCGCCGTTGTGACCGAGCACCGAGAACGGCTGCACGCGCTTGAAGGAAGGCCAGGTGTTGGTCGAGTAGCGGTTGTGGCCGAAGGCGCCGATCGTCTCGAAGCGCTCGTCGAGCAGGTCGGGGTAGTACTCGCCGAGCACCTTCGGCGCGCCCATCACCTTGTAGACGCAGACGGTCGCCGAGAGCGAGGGGATGTGGACGTCGAGCTCGCGCTCGAGCTCGATCAGCAGGTCGAAGAGGACGCGGTCGCGGTTGGAGGCGTCGGCGACGAGCCCGCCGACCTGCCAGAAGTGCGGCTCCTCCTCGCGCGCGGTCGGCCCGAGGGCGGTCGAGTCGACCCTGCCGATGCGCTCGGCGAGGATGCGGAAGCCGCCGCGGCCGAGGATCTCGCGGGCGTCGTGCTGGACCTTCTCCAGGGCCTGCGAGCGGTCGACGAAGATGTGGGCGACGGCGAAGGCGTCGTCGAGCGTCAGCGAGGGGTCGTGGCCGCCGCTGCGGACCTCCTCGGCCCAGATCTTGCGCGGGATGTCGACCAGCAGTCCGCAGCCGTCCCCCTCGCCGTCGACGTTGCCGGCGCGGTGGAGCATCTTCTGCAGCGCCGGGATCGCGCGCTCGATCGGTTCGTGGCTCGGCGTCGCGTCCTTGCGCACCGAGGCGTAGATCGCACAGGCGTCCTTGTCCTCGACGCTGGGCGGCGAGACGAGTGGCCGGTAGGCGCGCTCTGGCGAGTAGCGGACGGGGGCGCCCTCACCGTGAAGCTCACGGGACTGGGTATCGGACACATCTACCTCCCGGTTTCCGCACCTTCTCCGAGCGGGCGCGCGACGGGTTGACAGGTTGCCGGATTATAGGGACGTCGGTGCCGCTCGCCTAGGCCCAGCCCATCGGCTCGTAGCCCCCCTCGGGCTGGACGCCGATCAGCAGGGCGGTCACGGGTGCGTCGGAGCGGTTGAGGATCGTGCGGCTGGCCGGCGGCTCGATCGAGGCGAAGGTGCCGGCCGGCGCCGGGAGCTCCTCGCCCTCGATCTTCAGCACCGCCTCGCCCTCGAGGATCGCGTAGAGCTCGACCTGGCCGCTCTGCGCCTCGTCGTGCTCGGGGATCTGCCCGCCGGGATCGATCTCGACCAGGTTGAAGCCGAAGGCCGAGGTGCCGAGCGCCTTGCGCGCCAGCTTCCAGGTCGCATCGCCGGAGCCCTCCATCGCCTCGAACTCGTCGCGGTGCCTGATCGAGTAGTTGCCGGGCATCTTGATCTCCTCCTCGGGGCTCAGCCGCCCCAGCTCGGTTCGAAGGCGTTCTTGGCGAGGATTTTCCCCCCGCCACCGCCGTAGGGAACGGTTTCCACGTCGTGCCTGAGGCCGGGGTCGCCGCCGCCGCTGTAGCCGAGCACGAGCTTGCCGTCCGCCGAGAAGCCCGTGCCGACAAAGCCCGCCTCGGTCGCTTCGACCAGCGGGCGCTGGGCCCCGGTCTTCGGGTTGACGGTGACCGCATAGGTCAGGTCCTGGCCGCCGAACTGGGCGAGCAGCCGGCTGCCGTTGGGCGACCAGGCGGTGGGAGCGAGGCCCACGGCGAGCGGGGCGACGCTGGTATGCGTGAGGCGCCGGACCTGCTTGCCCCCGGTGTTCATCAGGTAAAGCTCGTTCTTGGGGCCGTATTTGCGCTTCTTCGCGCCGAGCAGCTTGAGGAAGGCGATCTGGCCGCTCGGCCCCCAAACCGGGTTGAGCGAGCGGTGGTCGGCGGTCAGCCGCACCGGGGTTGGAGCCTTGACGAAGACCGCACCCGGAGGTGGGATGTCGAACCGGTAGATGTCGCTGTTCGGAGGGTACTTTTCGCTCGGCGCGCGGGCGTAGACGAGGGCGCCGCCTTCGGGGTCGAAGCTGACACCGTTGAAGAAGCCGCTGGCGATCGTCAGCTGGGAGCCGTCTTCGGTGTCGATCAGGACCAGGCGCTGCCTGCCGATTTCGGGCCCGAGCACCGCGGCCACCGACTTCGAGTCGGGCGACCAGGCGAAGACATAGGGGTCGCGCCAGCCCTTGACCAGCACCGACGGCGGCGCGCTGCGGCCAGCCGGCGCGAGAACGAGTTCCGGCTGAGCCCTGCGTCCCATCCCCTGGCGCGACAGGGCGACGATCTGACCATCGGGCGAGATCCGCGGGTTCGAGCCCGCGAGGAGCCTGTGCGCGTGCTTGCCGTTGTCGTTCGCCACCCAGACCTGCGGATGCAGCGGGTTGCGAGCGAACGTGAGCGTCGCGTGGGCGGCCCCCGGAAGCGCGAGAAGAGCCGCGACCAGGGTGGCGAGCGCAAGCGGCTTCAGCTTCGGCACCGGCCGATCGTATTACCGCAAGCGGCGTACGTCGAGGAAGACGGGATACGAGCCCTACAGCTCGGGGACGTCCGCGCCCTGGGCGGTGAAGGGGATGCGGCGGACCTCGGCCCAGCCGGCGCAACGGCGCTCGAGCTCCTCGCTGACCTTGCCGGCGTCCTGCCAGGTGGTCCAGACGAGGACCGTCGGGCCGGCGCCGGAGATCGTCGCGCCGAGGGCGCCGATCTCGGTCGCCGCCTCGACCAGCCCCATCGAGCGCGGGTAGAGCGGGCGGCGCCGCTCCTGGTGGATGTGGTCGGCGAGACCGGCGGCGATCAGGCCCAGGTCGTTCCCCGAGAGCCCGAGGGTGAGTCGAACGGCCGAGAAGACGTTGCCGAGCGCATCGGCGAGCGGCACCTCGGCCGGGATCGCCTCGCGCGCGCGCTCGGTCGGCACCTTCTCGCCAGGGACGACGAGGACGCCCTCCAAACCGTCGGGCGGCGCCAGGCGGACGGCGCTCGGCGCGCCGTCGGCAGCCGGATCGCAGATGACGAAGCCGCCGAAGATCGCCGCCGCGACGTTGTCGGGGTGGCCCTCGATCGCGCTCGCCCGGGCGAGCAGCTCATCCTGGGAGAGCGCCAGCTCGTAGAGGTGGTCGGCGGCGACCAGGCCGGCGACGATCGCCGCCGCGCTGGAGCCGAGGCCGCGGCCGAGGGGGATCACCTGCCTGAGGCGAAAGGCGATCCCGTCGGCGGAGTGCAGCGTCTCGAAGGCCCGCACGATCAGGTTGTCGCGCCCGGCCGGCACGTCGAGCGGCCCTGGGTCAAGAGAGAACTCGCCGGTCTCCTCGACCTCGAGCTCGAGGAAGAGGTCGAGCGCCGCCGCCATCACGTCGTAGCCCGGCCCGAGGTTGGCCGAGGAGGCCGGCACGCGGACGAGGCGCCGGCGCGCGGTCAATCGAACACCGCCCGCTCGACCGCGCTGAGATCGTTCTCGCAGTTGACCACCGGCGGGGCTTTGGAAAGCGCGGTGTCGGGGTCCTTGAGGCCGTGGCCGGTCAGCACGCAGACGACCGACTCGGGCGGCGCGGCGCCCTCGGCGACCGGTAGGCCGTGGGCGAGCAGGCCGGCGACCGAGGCGGCGGACGCCGGCTCGCAGAAGACCCCCTCGCTGGCGGCCAGCCAGCGGTAGGCGTCGAGGATCTGTTCGTCGGAGACGGCGGCGACGCGGCCGCGCGAAGCGGTGAAGGCGGCCATTGCCTCCTCCCAGCGGGCGGGGTTGCCGATGCGGATCGCCGAGGCGACGGTCTCCGGGCTGGCGACCGGGGCGCCGGTGACGAGCGGCGCCGCTCCCTCGGCCTGGAAACCGTAGACGAGCGGCGCCGCATCGAGCTCCTCGAAGCCGCGCCACCAGGCGGTGACGTTGCCGGCATTGCCGACCGGGATCGCGAGCGCTCCTGGCGCCTCGCCAAGCTCCTCGACGACCTCGAAGGCAGCGGTCTTCTGGCCCTCGATGCGAAAGGGGTTGACCGAGTTGACGAGCTCGATCGGGTGCTTCTCGGCGAGCCGGCGGACGATCTGCAGCGCCTCGTCGAAGTTGCCCTGCAGGGCGATCACGCGGGCGCCGTGCATCAACGCCTGCGCCAGCTTGCCGATCGCGATCTTGCCCTCGGGCACGATCACCGCCCCGCGCAGCCCCGCGCGCGCCGCGTAGGCCGCGGCGCTGGCCGCCGTGTTGCCGGTCGAGGCGCAGATCACCGCCTCCGCCCCACGCCCCTTCGCCCGCGAGACCGCGACCGTCATCCCCCGGTCCTTGAACGAGCCGGTCGGGTTGGCGCCTTCGAACTTGAGGTAGGCGCGCGCTTCGATCCGCTCCGAGAGGCGCGGCGCCTCGATCAGCGGCGTCGAGCCCTCGTTGAGCGAGACGATCGGGTCCCCGGCCTCCAGCGACAGCCGCTCGCGATACCGCTCGATCAGCGGCCTCAAACGAACTCCTCCTCGATCACCCGGATGAAGCGCGGCGCCGAGCGCAGGTCGCCGAGGCGGCCGATCTCCTCGACCGCGGCGGCGAAGCGCGACTCGAGGCACTCGTGGACGACCATCACCAGGCGGGCGTCGTCGCCGATGCCGCGCTGGACGACGCTCTTCACCGAGACGTCGCTCTCGCCGAGCACGTGCGCGATGCGCGCAAGGACGCCCGGCTCGTCGGCGACCTCGAGGTGCAGGTAAAAGGAGGACGTGACGTCGGCGACCAGCGGCAGGCCGGCATTCGCCTCGTTGAGTGGGGCGTCGCCGGAGAGGATCGAGACTACGTCGCCGAGCACCGCCGAGGCGGTCTCGACGCCGCCCGCGCCCGGTCCCGACATCGTCACCTCGGTGATCGCGGGCGCCTCGACCATCACCGCGTTGAACGGGCCGCCGATCGGCGCCAGCGGGTGGCCGCTGTAGAGGAAGCAGGGGAAGACGCGGACGCTGATGCCGCCGTCGCGGCGCTCGGCGACACCGAGCAGCTTCAGCGAGAGGTCGAGCTCCTTGGCGTAGGCGAGGTCGTCGGGCTGGATCGCCTCGATGCCCTCGAAGGCGACCTGGTCGAGCGTGACCGGCGTGTGGAAGGCGAGCCGGGCGAGGATCGCCATCTTCGCCGCTGCATCCGCCCCGTTGACGTCCGCGGTCGGGTCGGCCTCGGCGTAGCCGAGCTCCTGCGCCCGCCCCAGCACCTGCTCGTAAGCGGCGCCGCTTGCCGCCATCTCGCTGAGGATGAAGTTGGTCGTCCCGTTGACGATCCCGAACACCTTGTCGATCTCGGTGACGCCGAAGCTCTCCTGGATCGTGCGCACGATCGGGATCACCCCCGCCACCGCGGCCTCGAAGCGGAGCTGCACCCCCGCCTCGCGCGCCGCCGCGAAGAGCTCCTCGCCGTGCTGGGCGAGCAGCTGCTTGTTGGCGGTGATGACCGGCTTGCCGGCCCGCAGCGCCGCGAGCACGTACTCGCGCGCCGGCTCGGTGCCGCCGATCAGCTCGACGATCAGCTCGGAGCGCTCGAGGATCTCGCCGAAATCGCCCTCGCTGCGGGTCAGCGTGCCGGCTAGCTCCGGCAGCCGGCCGGTCGCCGCCTCGACGGCGGCGGCGCGCTCGCCCAGCAGCGCCGCGAAGGCGCCGCCGACCGTGCCGCGGCCGAGCAGCCCGATGCGAACGGGGTCAGACATCGCGGGCGGTGAGGTCCTCGTAGGTCTCGCGGCGGACGACGACGCGGGCGTCGCCGTCGCGGCAGAAGATCACCGGTGGCCGGGCGACGCCGTTGTAGTTGCTCGCCATCGCGTGCCCGTAGGCGCCGGTCGCCGGGGTGACGAGGACGTCGCCGACCCGCGGGGCCTCGAGCCAGGCTTCCTCGATCAGGATGTCGCCGGACTCGCAGTGCATGCCGACCACGCGGCATGGGGTCGAGTCGCCGGGCCGGCTCGCGACCTCCGCTTCGTAGACGGCGTCGTAGAGCATCGGCCTGATGTTGTCGGCCATGCCGCCGTCGACCGCGACATAGGTGCGCACCCCCGGCACCTCCTTGACCGTGCCGACCGCGTAGAGCGTCAGGCCGGCGTTGGCGACCAGCGAGCGCCCAGGCTCGCAGAGCACCTTGACCCCGGCCGGCAGCCGCTCGAGCATCGCCTCGGCGTAGGCGGCCGGCGGCGGAGGGCTCTGGTCGCGGGTGTATGGGACCGCGAAGCCGCCGCCCATGTTGACCACGGGGAACTCCCCCGCGGCGCTCAGCACGTCGGCGAGCGTGTCGTAGACGTCGAGGTCGAACACCTGCGAGCCGATGTGGGCGTGCAGGCCCCTGACCTCGAGCCCGGCCGCCTCGCAGCGGACGACCGCGTCGGGAAGCGCCGCCAGCGGGATGCCGAACTTGGAGTCCTCCTGGCCGGTGGCGATCTTCTCGTGGGTGTCGGGGCGGATTCCGGGGGTGACACGCAGGAGCACGCGCTGCCGGCGACCCGTGGCGACCCGCTCGAGCCGCTCGATCTCGTCGAGCGAGTCGACGATCACGTGCCCGACGCCGCTCTTCAGCGCCAGCTCCAGCTCGGCCTCGGTCTTGTTGTTGCCGTGCATGTAGATGCGCTCCGGGTCGAAGCCGGCGCCCAGCGCCAGGTGGAGCTCGCCCCCCGAGGCGACGTCGACCGAGAGCCCCTCCTCGGCAAAGAGCCGCAGCGCCGCCGTGCAGGGGAAGGCCTTGCTGGCGTAGACGATCTCGAAGTCGCGGCCGCGCTCGGCGAAGGCCGCGGTGACGGCGCGGGCGCGGGCGCGCATGTCGTCCTCGGAGTAGACATAGGCGGGCGTGCCGAACTCAGCGGCGAGGTCGATCAGGTCGCAGCCGGCGACCTCGATGTGGCCGCGCTCGTTGAGGCGGCTGCCCGCCGGATAGACCGGCGAGCCCGCGATCGGGTCGGCTACTGCGGCTGCCTGTCCGCACTCGGGCATGGCACCGCATTGTGACGGGAAGACGCCGTGCCGCGGCTAGCGGTTGCCGCCCAGCAATCCGCCGACCGTTTCCTGGACTTTTTCGACGGTTTTGTCGACCGTCCCGCCGACGATCGATTCCGGCCCGGCCACCTGTCCGACCACTTCTTCGGTGGTCTGGGTCACGCCGGCGTTGCCGAGGGTTCCGCCGGTTGCTTCGTCGACGCCTTTGACGGTGTTGTCGACGGTGCCAGTGATCGTTTCGGAGGGCGTCGAGGCGGTGCTTTTGCCCCCTTCGGCTCCGCCGCTGAGGCCGGAGCCGCCGGTTCCGGGCCCACCGCCGGAGCCCGCGCCGGGGCCACTGCCATTGCCGCTGCCGCTGGAGGTCGCGCCTTCAGACGAGCCGCCGCTGGGCGCCGAGCCGCCACCGGCCTGGGGCGCGGTCGGCGACACGGTGGGAGCGTTCTTGGTGCGGGGCGGGGTCGCGGCCGGCGATTCGCCACCCGCGGTCACCTGCTGGCTCGCGACCTGCGGGTCGGTGCCGCCGGCGCGCCGCCCGGCGGTGCGGGCAGGGCCTTCGGCCGCGGCAGGCGTCGCACCGCCCAGGCCGCTGGTGGCGGGCACGCCGCTCTGCACTTCGCGAGCAGGCGAGACCGCGCCGGAGGAGCCATCGCCACCTAAGCCGGCCAGCGGCCAGTCGCGCAGGGCCTGAAAGGAGACGAGCATGACGAAGGCGACCACCGCCGCTGCGATCAGCGCCGTGCCGGATACCGCTCCCGCAAGGTAGTTGTGTGCTTGGCGGACCATCTCGCCTCCGTCTCGCTTGCTACCCAAGCGTCGCAGGCGGGAATCCACCTCGCGTACCAACTAATTGGATTTTTTAGCGATTTTGAGTAGCGCCCGTGCCTGCGGCCCGTTTACAGGTAGCCCATCGGGTCGGTCGGCGCCCCGTCGATCCGCACCTCGAAGTGCACGTGGGGGCCGAAGCAGTGGCCCGTGCAGTCGCTGTAGCCGATGATCTGCCCCTGCTCCACCTGCTGGCCGGCGGAGACGGCGAAGGACTCCTGGTGGGCGTAGCAGGTCGAGAGCCCGCCGCCGTGGTCGATGCAGGTGAAGTTGCCGTAGCCGCCGCTGCTCGCCTCAGGCTCGGTGAAGATCACGGTGCCGGCCGCGGCGGCGCGGATCGGCGTGCCGGTGGGAACGGCGATGTCGATCCCCTCGTGGAACTCGGCCCCGCCGAAGCGCGAGCCGAAGCCGGAGACGACCGGCCCGTCGACGGGCCAGATCAGGCCGCTGGCGCCACCGCGGATCGGCCCGGCGGGAAGCGGCGCCGAGCCGGTGCCGGCCAGGCGGGCCGCAAGCCTCGCCTGGATCGAGGCGACGTCGCCGTCGAGGTCTTCTTCGGTCTGCGTGATCTTCGCCAGCGCGTCTTCGCGGCTGCGGCGGGCGTCGACCAGGGCCGTCTGCCGCTTCTGCACGGCGGCGCGGGCATCGGCCAGCGTCTGCTCTTCGGCGGCGATCGCGTCGCGCGCCGCTTCGATCCGGTCCTTGGCCGAGCGCAGGCGGGCGACCGTGCGCTTGACCTGATCGCGCAGCTCCCGCACGCGTGAGACGACGGCTTCGTCGAGGCCGTGGATGCGGTTGAGGTACTCGGTGCGGTTGACCAGCTGCTCGTAGCCATTCGATTCGAGCAGCACGTTGAGGATGTCCGGCGTGCCGGACTCATAGATCGCGACGAGGCGCTCGCGCAGCGCCACCAGAGCCCGCCCGAGGCGGGCGCGGACGACGGCCAGGTGCTTCTTCGCAACGTCGAGCTCGACCTGCGCCGCGTCCAATTCGGCCTGCTTGGCGTTCAGCCTCGCCCTGATCTCGGCCTCTCGCGAGCGCAGCGCGGCGACCTCGCCGGTCAGCCGTTCGATCTTCGCCTTGTAGTGCGCGATCGTCGTCGTCAGGACGCCCTTGTGCCGGCGAACCTTCGAGAGCTTCGCTTCCTTGGCGCTCAGTTTCGATTCGAGGTCCTTGCCGGGGGCCGCGGCGGGCGCGAGCAAGGCTACGAGGGCCACGGCAGCCACCAGAGCGGCCGCAACCGGACGAGTGATCCGCATCGCAAGCAGGCTAGCGAAGGCCGAATTTCGGCCGTTGAGGCGTTTTATGCCTGCAAATCGCTATGCAGCAACGGGCTCTTTGCCGCTCTCGGCGGCCGTCTTCTCGGCCTCGGCGACCACTTCGGCCGCGTACCCGAGGCGCTCCGCGTATTCGCGTGCCTGCATGCGCGAGATGACCATCCGCTGGATCTCAGCCGTGCCCTCGAAGAGCTGGTAGATCTTGGCGTCGCGGAAGAACTTCTCCAGCGGGCTCTCGGAGCTCCAGGCGTCGGGGCCGACGAGGTCCATCAGCGTCGTCGTCGCCCACATCGTCACGTCACCGGCCTTGAGCTTCGACATCGAGCCCTGGCCGCCGCGCATCGGGATGCCGTTGCGACCCATCCAGGCCGCGCGCTGGACCAGCAGGCGCGCCGCCTCGATCTCGGTCGCGACATCGGCGAGGGTTTGCTGGACGCGCTGCAGCTGCAGCAGCGGCGTGCCTGCCTCGCTCCGCCCGTCCAGATACTCGAGCGTCCACTCGTAGGCGGCCTGGGCAATGCCGAGCGCCGAGGCACCGACGATCGGGCGGGTGATCTCAAAGGTGGCGAGGGCGTCGGCGCCGCGCGATTTCTTCCCTTCGCGGCCCCGCTGCAGCTTCTTCTCCAGCTTCTCCTCGCCGCCGAGCAGGTTCTCGGCCGGGATGCGGCAGTCCTCCAGGATCACCTCGGCGGTGTGCGAGGCGCGGATGCCGAGCTTGGACTCCTTCTTGCCCTGGCTCAAGCCGGGGGTCCCCTTGCCGACGACGAAGGAAGCCTGGCCGCGGGTGCCGAGGCTCGGATCGACGGTGGCGACGACGACGTGCACGTCGGCGATGCCGCCGTTGGTGATGAAGACCTTGGTGCCGCTGAGCACCCACTCCTCGCCGTCGCGCTTCGCCGTCGTCTTCAGGCTCTTCACGTCGGAGCCGGCCTGCGGCTCGGTGACGGCGTAGGCGCCGAGCTTGATCTCGTCGCCTA
>Ga0307500_10000768_pt1 | contig 10146 bp, 10 predicted proteins | sample 14_S_MG_FD_201362 | JGI IMG/M metagenome (GOLD analysis project Ga0307500, IMG submission 201362) | Soil microbial communities from Populus trichocarpa stands in riparian zone in the Pacific Northwest, United States - 14_S | ecosystem: Environmental > Terrestrial > Soil > Riparian zone > Trees...
CGCCCGCCCGCTCGGCCGGCGAGCGGGCCCGCCGGCGCCCGACCCGCGCCCCGGCCCTGGGCGGCGACCTACCCGGCGCCGACCGACCCGGCGACACCGGCCCGACCGGCGGCCGGGCGGCCGGGCGGCCGGCCGGCGCCGCCCTGGCCAGCACGAGCCCCGGCGCCGTACCCGCCCGCAGCGCAGTACCCGGCCGCCACGCCGTACCGGCCGGCGGCCCGGTCGCCCCGGCCGGCGCTCGGGCCGGCCGGGCCGCGCCGGTACGGTGCGCCGGGCCCGGCTGGCACCGGCCCGGCCCGGTCCCTCCCGCCGGTCATCGACGAACAGCTGCTGGCCGCGGCGCCGGCCTGGGTGACCCGGGCGGTGACCAGGGCGGCCGAGCGCGCGGCGAAGTCGGACGCACGGCAGCTCGGCGGACCACCGACCGGCAGCCGGTACGGCGGCCCGCCAGCCGCGTCGAGCTGGCCCGCACCGGCCGAGACACGACCACCGTTGGCCGGCCCGTACCAGCGGGCCAGCCGGCAGCGGACCGCCCGCAGGCGCCGGCCGGCCAGGTGGATCTGGGTGCTGGTCCTGCTGTTCATCCTGTTCTTCAACACGGTGAGCAGCTGCATCCGGACCCAGGTCGACAACGTGACCCGGAACCCGGCACCGACCTACGAGGCTCCGCTGCCGCCGCCGGGCAAATAGGGCGTCAGCGCGTCATCCGGCGGTACCGGCGGACCGCGACCGGGATGGCGACCACCAGGACAGCGGCGATCCAGCCGAGCGCCTGCCAGCCGTCGCTGCCGATCGGCTCGCCGTTGAACCAGCCGCGCAGCGCGTTCACCGTGACCGTCACCGGCTGGTGGGTGGCGAACCCGCGCAACCAGCCCGGCATGCCGTCCACCGGCACGAACGCCGAGGACGCGAAGGTGAGCGGGAACAGCCAGATGAACCCGCCCGACTGGGCCGCCTCCACGCTCTTCACCGACAGGCCGATCAGGACGCCGATCCAGGACAGCGCGAACTCGAACAGCAGCAGCAGCGCCAGCCCGGCGGCCACGCCCTGGACCGAACCGTGAAAGCGGAACCCGGTGAGCACGCCGACCACGACCATGATCACGACGGTGAGCGCGTTGCGCACCACGTCGGACATGGTGCGGCCCAGCAGCAGCGCCGAGCGCGCCATCGGCAGCGACCGGAAGCGGTCGACCAGGCCCTTCTGCAGGTCGTCGGCCAGCCCGATGCCGGTGGCCGCGCCACCGAAGGCGACCGTCTGCACGAAGATGCCGGGCAGCAGGAACTGCACGTACGGGACGTCGCCGGGGGTCCGGATCGCGCCGCCGAACACGTACACGAACAGCACCACGAACATGATCGGCTGGACGGTCGAGAAGATCAGCAGTTCCGGGATCCGCGGGATCTGCCGGAGCAGCCGGGCGGTCATCACCAGCGAGTCGGACAGCGCCCAGCGCGGGCCGGTGCGCCGCTCCAACTCCTCAGCCGTGGTCACCCACGGATCCGCGAGGGCGGTCACTTCGGCTCCTTCCGGCGGCCGCGGCGGCCCTTCTCCGCGGGCGCGGCGCCGTCGGCTGGTTTCTCCTCGGCGGCGTGCCCGGTCAGGGCCAGGAAGACGTCGTCCAGGGTGGGGTGGCGCAGGGCCAGGTCTTCCAGCGTGACGCCGGCCGCGTCCAGGTCGCGGACCACCTCGGGCAGGATGCCGGCGCCCTTGCTGACCGGCACGGTCACGTGCAGCGTCGGCACGTCGACCACCGGCTCGCCGGCCGCGAACGGCGCCAGCGCCGAGACGGCCGCGTCCAGCTCGCTGGCGCCGGCCACGGTGACCTCCAGCCGCTCGCCACCGACCTGCGACTTCAGCTCGCGGGCGGTGCCGCTGGCGATCACCTTGCCGATGTCGATCACCGCGATGGTGGACGCCAACCGGTCGGCCTCGTCCAGGTACTGGGTGGTCAGCAGGATCGTCGTACCGTCCCGGACCAGGCCCTCGATCAGCTCCCACATCCCGATCCGGCTGCGCGGATCGAGCCCGGTGGTGGGCTCGTCCAGGAACAGCACCCGGGGCCGGGCGATCAGCGCGGCGGCGATGTCGAGCCGGCGCCGCATGCCGCCGGAGTAGGTCTTCACCACCCGGCCGCTGGCGTCGGACAGCTCGAACCGGTCGAGCAGGGCGACGGCCCGGCCACGCGCCTCGGCCGGCCGCAGGTGGTAGAGCCGACCGACCATCTCCAGGTTCTCCTGGCCGGTCAGGTAGTCGTCGACCGCCGCGTACTGGCCGGTCAGCCCGATCCGGGCGCGGACCCGCTGCGGCTCGCGTAACACGTCCAGCCCGGTCACCCAGGCCCGGCCCGCGTCCGGCCGGAGCAGCGTGGCCAGGATGCGCACGCACGTGGTCTTGCCGGCGCCGTTCGGCCCGAGCAGGCCGAGGACGGTGCCGGGCGGCACGGTCAGGTCGATGCCGTCGAGCGCCTTGGTCGCCTTGAACGTCTTGACCAGGCTCTCGACGACGATTGCGTCGTCCATGGCCGCAGACACTATCGAGCCGTTACGACGGAAGTCGTCCGGGTTTCGCCACCGGCGTTCGTACTCACGCGGGTGGCCGGGGCGCTAACCGAAGGTGAGCGAATGCCCGGCCTGCCGCAGCGCCGCGACCAGGTCGTCGGAGTGCCCGTCGCCGCGGGTCTCCATCGACAGCGCGACCTCCACCTCGCCCAGGTTGAGCTTGGCGCCGGTCCGGGAGTGCTCGACATCCAGCACGTTCGCGCCCGCCTCGGCCAGCAGCCGGAGCAGCCGGGCCAACTCGCCCGGCCGGTCCGGCACCCGGACCCGCACCTTCAGGTACCGGCTGGCCGCGATCATGCCGTGCTGGATCACCCGCATCAGCAGCACCGGGTCGATGTTGCCGCCGGACAGCACCGCGACCACCGGGGCCGGGAACCGGCGCGGCTCCTCCAGGATCGCGGCGACCGCGGCCACCCCGGCCGGTTCGACCACCAGCTTGGCCCGCTCCAGGCAGAGCAGCAGCGCCCGGGACAGTGCCACCTCGGAGACGCAGACCACGTCGTCCACCACCGACCGGACGTGGTCGAAGGTGACCAGCCCGGGGCAGCCGACCGCGATCCCGTCCGCCATCGTGGCCATCGCGTCCAGCGCCAGCGGGTGCCCGGCGGCCAGCGAGCCGGGGAACGCGGCGGCGCCCTCGGCCTGCACGGCGATCACCGAGATGTCCGGCCGGGCCGCCTTGATCGCCACGCCGATGCCGGAGACCAGCCCGCCGCCGCCGGCCGGCACCAGCACGGTGCGGGCGTCCGGGCACTGCTCGAGGATCTCCAGCCCGACCGTGCCCTGGCCGGCGATCACGTCCGGGTGGTCGAACGGGTGGATGAACACGCTGCCGCTCTCGGCGGCGTGCGCGACCGCCGCCACCAGCGCCTCGTCCACAGTGGACCCGGTCAGCCGCACCTCGGCGCCGTACGCCCGGGTCGCCGCGATCTTCGGCAGCGGCGCGGTCACCGGCATGTACACGGTGGACGCGGCGCCGAGCAGGCTGGCCGCGAGCGCCACCCCCTGCGCGTGGTTGCCGGCGCTGGCCGCGACCACGCCGCGGGCCCGCTCGGCCGGCGTCATCCGGGCGATCCGGGTGTAGCCGCCGCGGAGCTTGAACGAGCCGGTGCGCTGCAGGTTCTCGCATTTCAGGTAGGCCGCGCCGCCGACCCGGGAGCGCAGCACGCGGCTGTGCTCGACCGGGGTGGTGCGGATGACGCCGGCGAGCAGCTTCTGGGCCGCCTGAATGTCGTCGACGCTGACCAGATCCACCCGGCCATCGTGCCATCGTCCGCCGCTTCCCGCGGCTTGACGGGAGACTCGGTAAGCCATAGCTTACCGTTCGTGGCGGCTTACGGAGGCCAGGCGCTGGCGGCGCTGGGCGATCCGACCCGGCAGTCCATCGTCGAGTTGCTCGCCGACGGTCCGCGCGCGGTCGGCGACATCGCCGCGCACCTACCGGTCTCCCGGCCGGCCGTCTCCCAGCACCTGCGGGTGCTCAAGGCGGCCGGCCTGGTCACCGACCGGCAGGCCGGCACCCGCCGGCTGTACCAGCTGGATCCGGACGGCGCCGACGCGGTGCGCGCGTACGTCGACCGGCTCTGGTCCAGAGCGCTGGCCGCGTTCAAGGACGCGGTCGAGTCCGAACCCCGATCCGAGAGCGAGGAATCCCAGCATGAGCCAGGCGACTGACACGCCGGTCCGGCAGAGCATCACGGTCAACGCGCCGATCGAGCGGGCGTTCACCGTATTCACCGAGAACATCGACTCGTGGTGGCCGCGCGAGTACAAGATCGGCGCCACCGACATGAAGGCCGCGGTGCTGGAGACCAGGCTGGGCGGCCGCTGGTACGAGCAGGACGTGGACGGCAGCGAGTGCGAGTGGGGGCAGGTGCTCGCCTGGGAGCCGCCGACCCGGATCGTCCTGTCCTGGCAGATCAGCACGCAGTGGCAGTACGAGCCGGACCAGGCCAGGTCCACCGAGATCGAGGTGCGGTTCACGGCCGAGTCCGGCACCCGCACCCGGGTCGACGTGGAGCACCGGCGCTTCGACCGGCTCGGCCCGGACGGCGACCAGATGCACAGCGCCGTCAGCGGCGAGGGCGGCTGGTCGATGATGCTGGCCAGCTTCGCGGCGGCCGTCGACGGCTGACGGCTCCGGCCGCGGCCCCCCCCGCCACAGTGGTCCCGGGCGCCGCGGCCGGCCGGTGCGGCGGCGGGGCGGGGCGGCCTACGCTGAGGCATGGCCGTTACGGTGCGACGTCCGGTCGAGCGGCCGCCCGGGCCGGACCTGACCGCGATCGAGATCCTCCGGGCGATCCGCTCCCGGCGGCCGACCGACCTGCTGGAAAAGGTGGCGGCCGGCGGCGCCGGGCTGGCCCACTTCCGGATCGGCCGGGAGCACGCGTACCTGCTCGGCACCCCGGAACTGATCCGCGAGCTGATCATCGGGCACGGTCGGGAAACCGCCAAGGGGCGCGGGCTGGAGCAGGCCCGGGTCGTCCTCGGCCAGGGGCTGCTGACCAGCGAGGGCGAACTGCACCGGCGGCAGCGCCGGTTGCTCCAGCCGGCCTTCCACGAGAGCCGGATCCGCCGGTACGCCGAGCAGATGCGGTCCGCGGCGGTGGCGACGGCGGACGGCTGGCGGCCCGGCGAGGTCCGGGACATGGCCGCCGAGATGGGCCACCTCACCCTGCGCATCGTCGGCCGCACGCTGTTCGACGCCGACCTGGCCGGCGACTCGCCGCAGGTGGCCGAGGCGCTGACCACGTTCCTGGCCGCGGCGCAGCGCAGCATGCTGCCCGGCGGGCCGTTGCTGAACCGGCTGCCGCTGCCGAGCACCCGCCGGCTGGTCGCCACCGGCGCCCGGCTGGATGCGCTGATCGACCGGCTGATCGCGGAACACCGGTCCGCCGGCGACCGCGGCGACGTGCTGTCGATGCTGCTCGCCGCGCGCGACCCGGACGGCTCCGCGATGCCCGACCGGCAGGTCCGGGACGAGGTGCGCACGCTGATGCTGGCCGGCCACGAAACCACCGCGAACGCGCTGGCCTGGGCCTGGCTGCTGCTCGACCAGCACCCGGACGAGGCCGCCCGGCTGCATGCCGAGATCGACCGGCTACCGGCCGGACCCGGCTACGACGACCTGCCCCGGCTGCCCGGCACCCGCGCGGTGGTGGCCGAGACGATGCGGCTCTACCCGCCGGCCTGGGTGGTCGGCCGCCGGCTGCTCGCCGACGTCGAACTGGCCGGCTGGACCGTCCCGGCCCGCTCGATCGCCGTCGCCTCGCAGTGGATCACCCACCGCGACCCGCGCTGGTGGCCCGACCCGCTCGCGTTCCGCCCGGCCCGCTGGCTCGACCCCGCCGGCCGGTACGACGACACCGCCCCCGGCCAGCCCCGCGGCGCCTACTTCCCGTTCGGCCTGGGCCGCCGCGTCTGCATCGGCGAGTCCTTCGCCTGGACCGAGGCCACCCTGGCCCTGGCCACCCTGGCCCAGCGCTGGTCACCCGCCCTGCGCCCGAACCACCCCGTCGACATCCGCCCCGCCGTCACCCTCCGCCCCGCCCACGGCCTCCCGATGACGCTGCGCCCGCGCTAGAATCTGGTCTGTCTAGACAGACCACCCGGAGGACTGCGTGAACTGGCAGGTGCAGGAAGCGAAGCAGCGGTTCAGCGCGGTGCTGCGGGCCGTACACAGCGACGGGCCGCAGACGATCACCCGGCACGGCGAGGAGATCGCGGTGGTCGTCGACATCGAGGAGTACCGGCGGCTGACCGCGCCCCGGCGGAGCCTGACCGAGGTGCTGCTCGGTCCGCCGCACTTCGACGCCGAGGTTGTGTCCGTGCTCGCCGGCGTCGAAGCCGAACGCAAGGCTGACCTGCCCCGGGAGATCGACCTGGGCACCGGCGAGTGAGCTACCTGCTGGATACGAACATCCTGTCCGAGACGCGGAAGCGGCGGCCGGACGCGGGCGTGACCGGATGGATCGCCAGCACGCCACCGGAGCGCCTGTACGTGTCGGTGCTGACCATCGGCGAGATCGGGCGCGGCATCACGCTGCTCGCCCGGCGCGGCGACCAGCCGCAGGCGACCCTGGTCGAGGCCTGGCTGGACGCGGTGATCGACGAGTTCGGCGGCCGGATCGTCCCGGTCGGCACGCGGGTCGCCCGGCAGTGGGGGCGGCAGCCGACGGCCGAGCCGGTGCCCAGTGTGGACGCGCTGATCGCGGCCACCGCGACCGTGCACGGCTGGACGCTGGTCACCCGCAACGCAAAGGACTTCGAGCGGCTGGGACTGCCGGTGTTGAACCCGTTCCTGGGCTGACCGCGCGGGCGGCCGGGGTATTCCGGGCGGGGTTGCGCCAGGAGCCGAATTCAACTGCGTGCACCGAGGCGTGCCGGGACGTACGGTCGAGCGGTGACGACGCCGCCCCAGATCGACACTCTCGGGTCTCTGCGTACCTCCGGGCACGTGCACCGCGGGGTGAAGGCCGAGATACGGGAGAACCTGCTGGCCCGGTTGGCGGCCGGCGAACGGTCGCTGCCCGGAATTGTCGGCTTTGACGAGACCGTGGTGCCTGAGGTGGAGCGCGCCCTGCTGGCCGGGCACGACATCGTGCTGCTCGGCGAACGCGGCCAGGGCAAGACCCGGCTGATCCGGACCCTCGTCGGCCTGCTGGACGAGTGGACCCCGGTGCTCGCCGGCAGCGAGCTGAACGAGCACCCGTACCAGCCGATATCGGTCTGGGGCCGGGCGCAGGTGGCGCAGCACGGCGACGAGACGCCGATCATCTGGCGGCACCGCAGCGAGCGGTACGGCGAGAAGCTGGCCACTCCGGACACCTCCGTGGGTGACCTGATCGGCGACATCGACCCGATCAAGGTGGCCGAGGGCCGCACCCTGGGCGACCCGGAGACCGTCCACTACGGGCTGGTGCCGCGCACCAACCGTGGCATCTTCTCCGTGAACGAGCTGCCCGACCTGGCCGAGCGGATCCAGGTGGCGCTGCTGAACGTGCTGGAGGAGCGGGACATCCAGGTCCGCGGCTACCAGCTGCGGCTGCCGCTGGACCTGCTGCTGATCGCCAGCGCCAACCCGGAGGACTACACCAGCCGGGGCCGCATCATCACCCCGTTGAAAGACCGGTTCGGCGCCGAGGTGCGCACCCACTACCCGCTGGACCTGTCCGACGAGATGGACCTGATCCGGCAGGAAGCGAAGATCGTCTGGAGCGACTCGCTGGTGGACGGCACGCACGCCGCCCCGGTCGTGCCCGACCACCTGGTCGAGGTGATCGCCCGGTTCACCCGGTCGGTGCGCGAGGCGCCGCAGGTCGACCAGCGCTCCGGCGTCTCGGCCCGGTTCGCGATCGCCGGGGTGGAGACGGTGGCCGCGTCCGCGGTCCGGCGGGCCGCGCTGACCGGCGAGGCGCTGGCCGTGGCCCGGGTCTGCGACCTGCCGGCGGTGGTCCCGGCCAGCCGCGGCAAGGTCGAGTTCGAGGACGCCGACGAGGGCCGGGAGGCCGAGGTGCTGGCGCACCTGCTGCGCCGGGCCACCGCCGACACCTTCCGGGCCCGGCTGATCAGCACCGACCTGTCCCCGCTGCAGTCCAAGTTCGACGAGGGGCTGACCGTGGAGACCGGCGAGCTGATCCCGGCCGGCGAGCTGCTGCGCCAGGTGGGCACGTTCCCGACGCTGGCGGCGCTGCTGTCCCGGCTGGAGCCGGAGAGCGGGCCGGAGGGCGCGTCCGCGGTGGGCCTGGCCGCCGCCGCGGTCGAGTTCGCGCTGGAAGGGCTGCACCTGCTGCGCCGGCTGGCCAAGGACGACGTCGGCGGGCGCACGGTCTATGGCGGCTGACATGAGCAAGCCGGGGTTCCGGTACGGGGCCTGGCACGGCGGGCGTGACCCGCTGGAGGCGCCGTTCGACGTCCGCCGCGCGCTGGACGAGATCGGCGACGAGGTACTCAACGGATCCAGCCCGGGTGAGGCGCTGCGCCGGCTGCTGCAGCAGGGCGCGCACGGCCTGCCCGGGCTGGACGACCTGCGCCGGCGGGTCCGGCAGCGGGCCCGCGCGGCCCGCCAGCGCGGCCGGCTGGACGGCACGCTGGAGCGGGTCCGCGAGCTGCTCGATCGAGCGCTGGTGGCGGAACGGCGAGCCCTGTTCCCGGACCCGTCGGACGCGGCCCGGCTCGCCGAGGCCGAGCTGGACGCGCTGCCGAACGACCCGGCCCGGGCGGTCCGGCAGCTGTCCGAGTACAGCTGGCGGTCGGACGAGGCGCGGGCGGCGTACGAGGAGATCCGCGACCTGCTCCGCCGGGAGGTGCTGGACAGCCAGTTCCGCGGCATGCGGGACGCGCTGCGCGGGGCCAGCCCGCAGGACATGGCCCGGGTCCGGGAGATGCTCGCCGCGCTGAACGAGATGCTCGCCGCGGACGCCCGCGGCGAGCACACCCAGCAGCAGTTCAACGACTTCATGCAGCAGTACGGGGAGTTCTTCCCCGAGCAGCCGTCCACTCTGGAGGAACTGGTGGACGCGCTGGCCCGGCGGGCGGCCGCGCAGCAGCGCCTGCTCGACAGCCTCTCCGCCGAGCAGCGGCAGGAGCTGGCCGACCTGATGGCCGGCGCGCTCGGCGACGCCGGGCTGGCGTCCGAACTGGACAGGCTGCAGCGGCAGCTGCGGTCGGCCCGGCCGGACCTGCGCTGGGGCGGCCGGGAGCGGATGGACGGCGACCGCCCGCTCGGCCTCGGCGACGCCACCACCGCGCTGGAAGAGGTCGCCGACCTGGACGAGCTGGACGCGATGCTCGACCAGGACTATCCCGGCGCCACCCTGGACGACGTCGACCCGGAGCTGGTCGACCGGGCGCTGGGCCGGCAGGCGGTGGACGACCTGGAAGGGCTGCGCCGGGTCGAGCGCGAATTGCAGCGGCAGGGCTACCTGCAGCGGTCCGGCGGCAAGCTGGAGCTGACCCCGCGCGCGGTCCGGCGGCTCGGCGCGACCGCGCTGCGGCGGGTGTTCGCGGTGCTGGAATCCCGCGGCCGGGGCACCCACGACGTGCGCGACGCCGGCGCCGCGGGCGAGCCGACCGGGGCCAGCCGGCCCTGGCAGTACGGCGACGAGCAGCCGCTGGACGTGGTCCGCACGGTGCGCAACTCGGTGCTGCGCAGTGCGGGCGGCCCGCAGGGGCGCGGCCGGGTCCGGCTGGCGGTGGAGGACTTCGAGGTGGTCGACACCGAGCGGCGGACCAGCGCCGCGGTCGCGCTGCTGGTCGACCTCTCGTACTCGATGGCGCTGCGCGGCACCTGGGGCGCGGCCAAGTCGACCGCGCTCGCCCTGCACGCGCTGGTCACCACCCGGTACCCGCAGGACCACATCGAGATCATCGGCTTCTCCAACTACGCCAGGGTGCTCGACCCGGTCGGGCTGGCCGGGCTCAGCTGGGACATGGTGCAGGGGACGAACCTGCAGCACGGCCTGATGCTGGCCCGCCGGCACCTGGACCAGCACCGGGACAGCGAGCCGGTGATCCTGGTGGTCACCGACGGCGAGCCGACCGCGCACCTGACCCGGGACGGCCGGGCCGACTTCGCCTGGCCGC
>Ga0307500_10000769_pt1 | contig 10138 bp, 6 predicted proteins | sample 14_S_MG_FD_201362 | JGI IMG/M metagenome (GOLD analysis project Ga0307500, IMG submission 201362) | Soil microbial communities from Populus trichocarpa stands in riparian zone in the Pacific Northwest, United States - 14_S | ecosystem: Environmental > Terrestrial > Soil > Riparian zone > Trees...
AGAGCCGTCAGCGCGCCAGCGGCCGCCGAGCCCAGCAGGCGTCCCATCAGGCTCCGCAACAGCCCGCCGAAAAATATCGCCGGAATGATGAGAAACGGATTGAGCAGGTCCGACGGATCGAACGACTGCGAATCCTGCCAGTGCGGCGGTTCGGGCTCCGGCAGCTTCTCGCCATTGACGATGCGCACCATCTTGTCGATCCCGGCAGCCACGCCGCCACCGAAATCGCCGGCCTTGAATTTGGGTGTGATGTCCTCATCGATGATGCGCTTGGTGGTCGCGTCGGTGAGCGCGCCCTCGAGGCCATAGCCGACCTCGATGCGCAGGCGTCGATCGTTCTTGGCGATGACGAGCAGCGCGCCGTCATCGACCTTCTTGCGGCCGATCTTCCAGGCTTCCGCCACGCGCAGCGCATATTGCTCGATCGACTCGCCGTCGGTTGTCGGCACGATCAGCACCGCGACCTGGCTGCCCTTTCGCGTCTCCAGATCCTTCAGCGCTTGCGTCAACGAGGCGATGTCGCCGGCCGTAAGCATGCCGGTCTGATCGACCACCCGTCCGCTCAGCGGCGGCACCGCGACGAGCGCCAGGGCTGCAGAGGCCCAGCACAGCAGCAGCGCAAGAAGGGAGGCTCTTGCAGCGTTCATCGCAGTTGGTCTTTTCAGCCGCTATTTCGCGGGCGCCGGTGTCGGATTGAAATCCACCTTCGGCGCCGTCGAGATCGACTTCTCGTTCTCCACCGTGAAGTTCGGCTTTTCCTTGTAGCCGAACAGCATCGCCGTCATGTTGTTCGGAAAGGTGCGGATCCCGACGTTATAGTCCTGCACGGCCTTGATGTAGCGATTACGCGCCACGGTGATGCGGTTCTCGGTGCCTTCGAGCTGTGACATCAGATCGCGAAACAGGGCGTCCGATTTGAGCTGCGGGTAGTTTTCGGTCACCACCAACAGCCGCGACAGCGCACTCGACAGTTCGCCCTGGGCGGCCTGGAATTTCTGGAACGCGGCGGGATCGTTCAGCACCTCCGGCGTCGCCTGGACGCTGCCGACCTTGGCGCGGGCATTGGTGACGCCGAGCAGCACGTCCTTTTCCTGCTGCGCAAAACCCTTCACCGAATTGACGAGGTTGGGCACCAGGTCGGCGCGGCGCTGATACTGGTTGACCACTTCCGACCAGCCCGCCTTGACCTGCTCGTCAGTGGTCTGAATGGCATTATAACCGCAATTGGTCAGGCCCAGGCACGATAGCATCGCCAGCACGGTCCAGAATCTGCGCATCGCACTCCCTCCCCAAAAGAAGAACAAACGCAATTCTAGCAGATTGGTTGCGTCAGGTATGCAGCCGCAAGCCGCCTTCCGGTCCATTTCGCAGACGATGGCCCTTGCCTATCGAGCGCTGAAATAACAACATGGCCAGATAATAATATGGGAGGGTTCATGACCACGTTCGAGACCATCGTCGTGGAGCGGCCGGAGCCACGCATCGCGCGGATCGTGATGAACCGGCCCGAGGCGCGCAACGCGCAGAACCTGCAGATGACCTACGACCTCAATGCCGCCTTCGACGAGGCGGTGCAGGATGACGCGGTCAAGGTCATCATCCTCGCCGGCAACGGCCCGCATTTTTCCTCGGGACATGATTTGCGGCCCGGGGCCAAGAATGCCGCCGGCGTAGATTTTCCGCCGGTCGGAAATTGGGGCGGCTTCGCCGAACCCAACGCCCACGGCCGTTTCGCACGCGAGCAGGAGATCTATCTGCAGATCACGCGGCGCTGGCGCAATCTGGCAAAGCCCACGATCGCGGAAGTGCAAGGCAAGTGCATCGCCGGCGGCCTGATGCTGGCCTGGGCCTGCGACCTGATCGTTGCAAGCAGTGATGCCGAGTTCTGCGATCCCGTGGTGACCATGGGTGTCTGCGGCGTCGAATGGTTCGTGCATCCCTGGGAGCTCGGCCCGCGCAAGGCCAAGGAATTGCTGTTCACGGCTGACGTCTGGAGCGCGGAGGAAGCGCACCGTCTCGGCATGGTCAATCATGTGGTGCCACGCCCCGAGCTTTCCTCTTTCGTCATGAAGCTCGCTGAAAGGATCGCAGCAAAACCTTCGTTCGCGCTGAAGCTGACAAAGGAAGCCGTCAATCGTTCGGTCGACGTCATGGGCCAGCCCGCGGCGATCGAGCAGGCATTCGCGCTGCATCAACTTTGCCACGCACATAACCTTCAGGAATTCGGCATGGCGGTGGACCCCGCAGGCCTGCACCCCTCCGTCCGGAAACCGGCACAAGCAAAATAGAACAAGCAAAGCAGATCAGATGGACCTTACCCCAAGTGACGAGCAGCGGTTGCTGCGCGAGAGTGCCGATCGCTTCGTCAACGAGACCTACACCGCCGATCATCGCCGCAAGGTAGCGGGCGATCCGCTCGGCTTCAGCGCCGATATCTGGAAGCAGTTCGCCGAGCTCGGATGGCTGGCGCTGCCGATCGCCGAGGCCCATGGCGGGCTTGGCGGCGGCGCGGTCGAGGTCGGACTCCTGATGGAAGCATTCGGGCGCGGGCTGGTATCCGAGCCCTATCTCTCGACCGTCGTGATCGGCGCGTCGCTGATCTCCGAATGCGGCACGGACGCGCAGAAGCAGGCGCTGCTGCCTGAAATCGCCGACGGTTCGCTGGTTCTGGCATTCGCGCATTCGGAACGTCAGGCGCGCTTCGATCTCGCCGACGTGCGGACCGCGGCAAAGAAGACGCCGGACGGCTGGCGTCTCGACGGCAACAAGACCGCCGTGCTGGACGGCAATGCCGCCGGCCAGATCATCGTCTCGGCCCGCGTCGATGACGGCTCCGGCAAATCCGGCAAGCTCTGTCTGTTCCTGGTGCCGCAGGGCACGCGCGGGCTGGCCTCGCGCGATTACCCGCGGCTCGGCGGCGGCAGAGCTTGCAACATCGAACTCAGCGGCGTGCAACTTCCTGCCGACGCCCTGCTCGGCGACGGCGGCGACGCCTTGCCCGCGATCGAAGCCGTGATCGACCGCGCGATGGCAGCGCTTGGGGCGGAGGCCGTCGGCATCATGCAGACCCTGCTCGACCAGACGCTGGAATACACCAAGATTCGAAAGCAGTTCGGACGGCCGCTCTCCGCCAACCAGGTGATCCGGCATCGGCTCGCCGACATGGCGATGCAATGCGACGAGGCGCGCTCGATGGCGTTGCGCGCTGCGTTGATGGCCGATGCCGAACCCGTCGCGCGCAGCCGCGCTGCGTCGGGAGCGAAGGCCAAGATCGGCAAGTGCGCGCGCTTTGTCGCCGAACAGTCGGTGCAGCTTCATGGCGCCATGGGCGTCACCGAAGAGCTCGACGTCGGTTCCTATTTCAAGCGGCTGCTCGCCTTCGACACGCTGTTCGGCGGCAGCGCCCATCATTATCGCCGCCATGCCGCCCTCGGCGGCCGTGCCGTCCAGGCTAGATAAGGAGCGCTATCATGGATCTCACCTTCAATGCCGAAGAGCGCGCTTTCGAGAAAGAGGTACGCGACTTCATCGCGGCAAACCTCACGCCGGAAATGAAACGCGCCACCGCGCTGACACCCTCGGTATTTTCAGATCCTGACATCGGCATGGCCTGGCAGCGCGCGCTGAACAAGAAAGGCTGGGGCGCACCGGGCTGGCCGGTCGACCATGGCGGCCCCGACTGGACCCCGGCGCAGCGCTGGATCTTCGAGTCCGAATCCGCCCGCGCCGGCGTGCCGAATGTCAACGTGATGGGCGTCAAGATGGTCGGCCCCGTCATCATCGGCTTCGGCTCGCCCGAGCAGAAGAATTTTTACCTGCCGCGAATTCTCTCCGGCGAGGATTACTGGTGCCAGGGCTATTCCGAACCGGGCTCCGGCTCTGACCTGTCGTCGCTGAAAACCCGCGCGGTGCGCGACGGCGAAGACTACGTCATCAACGGCACCAAGATCTGGACCACGCATGCCCATCATGCCAACCGCATGTTCGCGCTGGTGCGCACCAACGAGACCGAGCGGCAGCAGGACGGCATCTCCTTCATCCTGATCGACATGAAGAGCCCGGGCATCACCACGCGGCCGATCCTGACCATCGGCGGCGACCACGAGGTCAACCAGGTGTTCTTCGACGACGTGCGCGTGCCCGTCGCCAACCGCGTCGGCGAGGAAGGCAAGGGCTGGACCTACGGCAAATATCTGCTGGAGTTCGAGCGCGGCGCCGGCATCGCCTCCGCCAAACTGCGCGACGCACTGAAAACGATTTCCGATCTCGCCGAATCGGAAGTTACGGGTCGCGCCATCGACGATCCCGATATCGCCATGCGGATGTCCGAGATCGAGGTGGATATCGACACGCTCGAGATGACCGAGCTGCGCGTGCTCTCGGCGCTGCAGACCGGACAGAATCCGGGCGCGGTGTCGTCGATCCTGAAACTGCGCAACAGCGAAATCCGCCAGGCGGTGACGCGGCTCGGCGTCGACGTGATCGGCAATGACGGCCTCTATGTCGAGCCGGTGCGGCCGCTCTACCGGCTCAACGAAGCGCCGGGGATTCCGGAGGAGATACTTCCCGTGGTGCCGGAATATCTCAACGGCCGGGCGTATACGATTTTTGGTGGCTCGTCGGAGATCCAGCGCGAGATCGTGGCGAAGATGGTGCTGGGATTGTAGCACGCTCGCTTCACCCGCCCCTGGAGGGGGCGGGTCGACGCGCGTGCAACGCGCGGCGGGGTGGGGTGACGGTCTCTCCACGTCCAGCAGTGTTCGCGTTGAGAGACCGTCACCCCACCCCGTCTCACATTTCGCTGCGCTCCATGTGAGCCGACCCGCCCCCTCCAGGGGCGGGTGAAGAGCGCCGCGCTATCTCATCCTGCCGCCTTCGCATCCCTGATCGCCTGCCACACTTTGGCCGGCGTGAGCGGCGTGTTGAGCTGCCTGATGCCGAGCTCACTGAGCGCATCCATCACGCCATTGGTGATGCAGGGCGGCCCGCCGATCGCGCCGGATTCGCCGCAGCCCTTGGCCCCGAGCGGATTGGTTCGGCAGGGCGCGGAATCATCCAGCGTCACGACAATCGGCGGAATGTCGTCGGCGCGCGGCACGCAGTAGTCCTGATAGCTCGCGGTCAACAGCTGGCCTTCCTCGCTATAGGCAACACCTTCATAGAGCGCCTGCCCGATGCCTTGCGCGACGCCGCCATGCACCTGGCCGGTCACCAGCATCGGGTTGACGGCGATGCCGACGTCGTCGACCGTGGTGTAGCGCACCACCTTGCTGACGCCCGTCTCGGGATCGATCTCGACCTCGCAGATATGCGTGCCGTTCGGCCAGCTCGGCCCGTCGACCTCGCCTTCGGAATCGACGGAAAGCCGCGCACCATCTTCCTTCTTCGCAATCTCGAACAGGCTGATGCGCTTGTCGGTGCCGACCACCGTCAGCCAGCCGTCGCGATATTCGATATCCTCGACCGACGTCTCCAGCACGTTCGAGGCCTTTTCGCGCGCCTTGTTGATCATGTCGTTGGTCGAAACCGCGACCGCCGTGCCGCCGACGAACAGCGAGCGCGAGCCGACGCTACCAAAACCGGTGGCGAGATCGGTATCGCCCTGCACGACGTCGATCTTGTCCATGGCAATGCCGAGCGTATCGGATACCATTTGGGTGTAGGTGGTCTGCAGCCCCTGCCCCATCGCCATGGTGCCGGAATGCAGGACGATGCGGCCTTCTGCCGTGGCATGCAGGCTGACCTTTTCGGTATGGGCGCGGCCGCCGGTCCACTCGATGTAGCTGGTGAGGCCGCGGCCGTAGAGCAGACCCTTCTTCTTCGCTGCCTTCTTGCGCGCGGCAAAGCCGTCCCAGTCCGCAAGCTCCGAGGCGCGCGACAGCATGTGCGCAAAGGCGCCGGAATCGTACACCTGACCGACCGCGTTGGTGTAAGGCAGTTGCGCGGGCTTGATGTAGTTCACCTTCCGGATAGTGCGCGGGTCCATGCCGATCTGCCGCGCCGCGGCGTCCATCAGCCGTTCGACGATGAACACGGCCTCGGGGCGCCCCGCGCCGCGATAGGCGCCGACCGGCGCGGTGTTGGTCATCACCGACTTCACTTCGAAATGCACCAGCGGCAAATCGTAGACGCCGGTCTGCACGAACGGGCCAAGCACCAGCGGAATGATATTGGCCGCACCCGATGAGTAAGCCCCGGTGCCGCCGACCGAACGGACCCGATAGGCCTGCACGCGCCCCTTGGCGTCGAGGGCGAATTCCGCGGTCGAGGTCAGATCGCGGCCGTGGGTGCCGCCGACAAATTCGTCGGTGCGGTCACCGCGCCAGCGGATCTTGCGCGACAATTTGGTGGCGGCGTAGGCGACGATGCCATCTTCCGGATAGAGATTGGTCTTCTGACCAAACCCGCCGCCGATGTCGCCGACCAGCACGCGCACGCTTTCCTTCGGCCGCTTCAGCACGGCTTCCGCCAGCACGTCGCGGGTCGAGGCCGGCGTCTGCGATTGCACGTGCAGGATCAGGCGTCCGGTTTTCTTGTCGACCTCGGCGATGGTTGAGCGCGGCTCCATGGCCGACGGCACCAGCCGCTGGCTGACCAGATCGAGCGAGACCGTGTGCTCGGCATTCGTAAAGGCTTCCTCGACCTTGGCCGCGTCGCCATAGCTCATGGCCGCCACGATATTGTCCGGCGCTTCCGGCCACACCGCCGCCGCGCCCGGCTTGATCGCTTCCAGCGGATCGACCACCGAGGGCAGCACCTTGTAATCGACCGCGATCGCTTCGGCCGCCGTCTGCGCCAGCACCCGCGATGTCGCGACCACGGCCGCCACGGCCTCGCCGGCATAGCGCACGATTTCATGGGCCAGCAGCCGCCGTGGCGGCACCGTCATCGGCGTGCCGTCCGGCCGTTTGAAGATGGCGAGCGTGGGGATGGTACCGATATTGTCGCTGACCAGGTCGGCGCCGGTGTAGACCGCCTCGACGCCCGGCATGGCGGTGGCGGCAGCGCTGTCGATCGAGACGATCTTCGCGTGGGCATGCGGCGAGCGCAGCACATAGAGCCACAGCGCGCCCTCCTCCGGCTTGTCGTCGATGAACTGCCCCTTCCCGGTGAGCAGTCTCTGGTCTTCCAAACGCTTGACCGGCTGGCCCGCACCAAAACGCATATTGCCGGGAAGAATGTTCATCAGTTTGTCCTTCGAGCTTCTTGTCGGATTGAGCCGGGTTTTAGCGGCTTTTTGGCTGGAGACAACTTGCGCCGTCATTCCGGGATGGTCCGAAGGACCAGACCCGGAATCTCGAGATTCCGGGTTCGCGCTGACGCGCGCCCCGGAATGACGAGATGGTGAGATTGCATGCAACTCGCAAGCCAGTTACCCGAGATCGCGCAGCGCAGCCTCGACGACCTTGCGCTGCTCGGCCGTCAGGGCAGCCTGCGGCGGCACGGGATCGCCGACGGCGTACCCCTGAATGTCGAGGCCAGCCTTGATGCAGGCGGCGAGGTTGAAGCGCGCGAAGGCCTCGTTGATGCGCCACAGCCTGCGTTGCAGCGCCATCGCCTCATCCCAGCGCCCCGCCTTGCAGAGGTTATAGAGGTCGACGCTTTGCCGCGGGATGATGCAGGCGGGGCCGGCCATCCAGCCCAGGCCGCCGATCAGCATCACCGCCGCGGGAATATGGGCGGAAGCCGAGAACACTTTTATGCTATCGCCGCAGCGATTCATGATCGACAGCAGCCGGCCGGTATTGGTCGAGGCATCCTTGATGTGGCCGATGCGCGGATGGGTCGCGAGCCGCGCGATCACGTCGAGCGTGAGATCCGAGCGCTGGAATTGCGGGTTGGTGTAGATCACGACGGGAATGTCGACGGCGTCGGCAATGGCGCGGAAGTAGGATTCGACCTGCGCATCGGCGACCGGGAAATACGCCTCCATGATCGCGAGAATGCCGTCGGCGCCGAGCTTTTGATGCGCCTTTGCCTGCGCCACCGCGTCCGCCGTCGAGGTCGAGGCAACGCCGGCAATGACCGGCACCCGGCCCCTTGCGGCCTCGATGGTAGCTTGCACGACAGTCGCGCGCTGCGCCTGGTCGAGATAGGCGAACTCGCCGGTCGAGCCGAGCGGCGTCAAGCCATGCACACCTGCCTTGATGAGGTCGTCGCAGAGCCGGCCCAGCACCTCGGTGCGGATCTGGCCTGACGCATCGATGGGCGAGACCAGATAGGGAAAGACGCCGTGGAAATCAGCCATGGTTGGAAATATGCCCCGCGCGGGAGAGTTTGTCCGTCATGGCTATCCGGAATGCCCGGGCAAGGCAACGCTCCCCAAAACGCCCGCGCGCTGCAATCATTTGCGCTCCCTGATCCAGGCATCGATCGCCGGCAGCGCGCGGGTTTTGAGGTCGGCGGAGATCGCAATCACTTCCTGCGCCCGGCCTGCCATCACGCGGCCGCCCGAAGTCGCCTGCACCGGCGCGAAAGCTGCGAGTTCGGCGGCGTGGCCCTCGTCGCTGAAGTTGGTCATGAAGTTGGCGATAAACTGGTCGCGGAATTGCGGACCCTGCTTTGCGAACAGCGCATCGTAGTTCTTCTGCAGAAAATCCCAGGCCAGCTCAGGCTGCTCCCCGGAGGAAGCAACCGAGCCGATAAGGCCGGTGACGATCGTGCCCGACACTTCGTCGCCAAGGGAAAGGTCCAGCGTGGCGCGCGCCAGCGCCGGATCGCGCGCCGCGGCCGCGGCAAAGTAATAGCGCAGCCGCTCATTGGTGACGGTGCTCTTGCGCGCCAGCCCCAGCAGCGTGTCATACATCGCGCGATCCGCCGTGATGCCGACGACATGGGTGACGGAATCGCGCAACGCCGCCGGCAGCGATTGCGGATCGCGGAGGAAGCCAGCGAACCGCCGCTTTGACTCCGCAATGATCGCTTCGTCGCCGAGTTCGCCAAGTGTCCAGATCAGGCTGCCGCGCAGCAGCGTGTTATCGTCGTCGCCCGAGCCGCTACCGTCCCAGCCGAGCCGGTCGAACACGGGACGCAATTTGGCGATGATGTAGCGCTGCAGCGCCGGACGCTCGGGCCGATCGCGCGACAGGCGGTTGAGCGCGGAGAATGCCGTGACGACCTGATCCCATATTGGGCGGCGGTCATCGGCGCCGATAGTCTCGACCAAGGCGAGATAGGATGACGGCTCGGCGCGGCCGGCCTGCACCATCGCCCAGCCGTCGGCGAGGAAATTGACGCGGTCTGCCGGCGACATCTGCGGCAGCGCCTTCGCCAGCGCGGCCATGCTCGCCGGGCCGTACTCGACCCGGTAGTAACCGATGTCGCCGAGATTGACCTTGACCGCATCGCCGCAGGATCCGGCCGGGATTTCGGTCGACCCCTGCAGCAGCACGACATCGGCCGATGGCGCGATGCCGACCTTCCCGACCGCAATAGGTATTTGCCAGTTGCGCGATGGCAAGGCCGCTGTCCGCGCCGGCGCAACCACGAAACGGCCCTGCCGCAGCGTCAGCCGCTGCGCATCGCCGTTGCAGGTGGTTTCGGCCGATATCAGCGGCACACCGTCCTGTTCGGTAAAGGAAGCCGCGATTTCCGTCACCGGCTTGTGGCCAGCACGCTCCAGCGCCCGCCAGAGATCGGCGCTGGTGGTGTTGCCATAGGCATGCGCGGCCATGTAGGCACGGATGCCGTCGCGAAACGCCGCTTCGCCGAGGTAGTTCTCCAGCATGCGGATCAGCGCCTGTCCCTTGTTGTAGGTAATGGCGTCGAACGCGATCATCGCCTCGCTCTCGTTGGCGATCGGCTGCTGGATCGGATGCGAAGTGCGCCGGGCATCGAGCGCCATGGCGAACTGCTTCGCCCCGTAACCGTTCAGCCAGCTTTGCCATTGCGGGTAAAATTGCTCTGCGGCCTTGGTCGCCATCCACGTCGCAAAGCCCTCGTTGAGCCAGAGGTTGTCCCACCACGCCATGGTGACGAGATCGCCGAACCATTGATGCGCCATCTCGTGGGCGATGATGGAAAAGATGCCGCGCCGCGCGCTGTCCGGGTTCGTTGCGGGATCGAACAGCAGCCGGCTCTCGAAGAAGGTGATGCCGCCCCAGTTCTCCATCGCGCCGCCGAAGCCGCCGGGCACCGC
>Ga0307500_10000770_pt1 | contig 10121 bp, 7 predicted proteins | sample 14_S_MG_FD_201362 | JGI IMG/M metagenome (GOLD analysis project Ga0307500, IMG submission 201362) | Soil microbial communities from Populus trichocarpa stands in riparian zone in the Pacific Northwest, United States - 14_S | ecosystem: Environmental > Terrestrial > Soil > Riparian zone > Trees...
GAGAGGTTCGTGTCATGGCCGAGATGTTTTCTACCCTGGGCACCTGGAACTGGCTGATCTTCGGCTTCATCCTGATGGCGCTGGAGCTCCTGGCGCCCGGTGTCTTCATGTTCTGGCTCGGGCTCGCGGCGCTCCTGGTCGGGCTGTTGTCGTTTGCGATCAACCTGTCCTGGCAGACGCAGATCCTGATGTTTGCGGTGTTTGCCGTCGCCGCCGTGCCGGCGTGGCGGCATTTTGCGCGCAGCGAGGGCAGCCGCAGCCTGAGCAACCCGTTTCTCAACAGGCGGACCGAGGCGCTGATCGGCCGCGAATTCACCCTGGAAAGGCCGATCGTCGACGGGACCGGCACGGTGCGGATCGACGACACGATCTGGCGCGTCGCCGGCCCCGACACGCCGGCCGGCAGCCGCGTCAAGGTGGTGCAGGCCGATGGCGCAAGCCTGACGGTGGCGGCGGCCTAACGGACTCCCTCGCCCCGCTCTTGCGGGGAGAGGGCAGGGGTGAGGGGCTCTTTCCGCGAGTGAGCTCTATCGATAGACCTGTACCCCCTCACCCGCCGCGCAAGGGCGCGGCGACCTCTCCCCGCAAGCGGGGCGAGGTAAAAAGACTGCTCAGCTCCGCTTGCTCCACCGTTCGGCGAAATGATGCAGGGGCTGGAAGCTTTCCAGCAGTTCCCTGCCGAGCGGCGTGAGCCGATAGCCGTCGCCGGCCAGGAGCTCGACGAGACCGGCATCGCGCAGCTCAGAGAGCCGGGCCTGCATCACCGTCGGCGAGGCGTCGTCGCAGGCGGTGCGCAGCGCACGCGAGGTCAGCGGGCCGTCGCGCAGCTCCCAGAAGATGCGGAGCGTCCAGCGCCGCCCTAGCAAATCGAGCAGCGCCATGATCGGCCGGCCCGTTCTGGAGCCACGAACGGCAGTCTTTTTGGTGGCGGCGGCCGGTTTCGGCATCAAAAGCCCTCTTGCATGTCGCTACAGATAATGTAGCGTATTGCTACGTAATTAGTAGCACAGGAGCCTGCCGATGTCACAGACTGCACCGCGCATCGCGCCGCTTGAGCCGCCTTATGCACCTGACATTGCCGGACAGTTCGACCGCATCATGCGCGGCGCGCCGCCGCTGCTGCTGTTTCGCGTCATGGCCGGCAGCACCCGCGCCTGGGAGAAATTCCGCGCCGGCAGCCTCTTGGATCGCGGGCCGCTCTCCTTGCGGGAGCGCGAGATCGTCATCGACCGCACCTGCGCGCGAACCGGTTGCGAGTACGAATGGGGCGTGCATGTCGCGACGTTCGCGGCGGCCGCGCACCTGACCGAAGCGCAGGTCCGCGCCACCGTGCGCGGCGCCGTCACGGAGGCCTGCTGGTCGGAGGCCGAGCAGGCGCTGATCGCCGCCGTCGATGCGCTGCACGACCGCGCGACGCTGAGCGAAGCCGAATTCGTGGGCCTCTCGGCGCATTACGACGAGGCGCAGATCTTCGAGATCATCCTGCTGTGCGGATTCTACCGTACCGTATCGTATCTCGCGAACGGCCTGGCGCTGCCGCTGGAGGCGAAGGCGGCGAGATTTCCGGCGGCCTGACGCGTCATTGCGAGCGAAGCGAAGCAATCCATCTCGCGGCATAGCGGATAAGATGGATTGCTTCGTCGCTTCGCTCCTCGCAATGACGTGGAGAGTTTGGCGTCAGCCTACGCCACGCCCGCGCGCAAAAAATCGTGCAGATGCACGATACCGACCGGCTTGCCGGCGTCGGTGACGATCAGCGTCGTTATCTTCGAGGAGTTGAGGATCTCCAGCGCCTCGCCGGCCAGCACGTCGCGATCGATCGTCTTCGGATTTTTCGTCATCACCTCGTCGACGGTGGCCGTCATCAGACCGGGGCCCATATCCATATGGCGGCGCAAATCGCCGTCGGTGACGATGCCGGCAATATGTCCACGCGCATCGACGATGCCGACGCAGCCAAAACCTTTTGAGGTCATCTCGACCAGTGCGTCGGACATTTTGGTGCCCAGCGGCTTCAGCGGTACCGCGTCGCCTGCGTGCATGAGATCGCGGGTGTATTTCAGCATCGCGCCGAGCTTGCCGCCCGGATGCAGCACGCTGAAATCGACGGATGTAAATCCGCGGCCTTCCAGCAGCGCGATCGCCAGCGCGTCGCCAAGCGCCAGCATCATCAGCGAGGAGGTGGTGGGCGCGAGATTGTGCGGGCAAGCCTCGCGCGCCTTCGGCAGCGTGAGCGCGACGTCGGCCGCCTTGGAGAGCGAGGATTCCCGCTCTGACGTCATCGCGATCACGGCAATCCGGAATCGCGCGGCGTAGCTGATCAGGTTTTTCATCTCCGGCTGCTCGCCGGACCAGGACAGCGCCAGGATGACGTCGTCAGCCGTGATCATGCCGAGATCGCCGTGGCTGGCTTCGGCGGCGTGAACGAAGAAGGCGGGCGTGCCGGTGGAGGCAAAGGTCGCGGCGACCTTGCGGCCGATATGGCCCGACTTGCCGAGCCCGGTGACGATCAGCCTTCCCTTGGCGTTTCTGATGAGGTCGACGGCGGCGATGAAGGGCGCGCGGAGGTCGGATTGCAGCGCTGCCGAGATGGCGGCGATCCCGCCGCCCTCGGCGTCCAGCGTACGCAGGGCCGACTGGACGGCAGCATCAGCGGAGTCGGTGCCGGATGAATCTGCCATCAGCGGTTTCGGATTAGCCATGTCTGTTTCCAGGGAAGAGGGGCGTGGCCCCGGGCCCCTCCATAGCATGGCCCGTTCCGGGATGCGACGCGCACGGCGGCGCTCTCAACGGCTCATTAACCATAATTGTTTTAACTCCATTAACGAAGCGATCGCGCGGGCGCTCGGGGCGCAATCAAGTATCTGTTTTTGTTGGAGTATTTCTTGTCGTGAGGGCCAGGCCAGCAATGGGCCGGAACAGCCGCGCGCGCGCCTTTCGCGCCGCCTTGCCGTGCCTTGCGCTGATGGTGATCTCGGGAACCGCAGCGAGAGCGCAAACCGTCACGCCGGACCTGTTCAGTTCGACGCGCACCAGCCAGCTGACCTCGCCGGATTCGCCGCTGCGCCGGACCGCGGCGGAGGCGAATGATCCGCTCAACAGTCCGAAGCTGCAGGACAACGACAAAAGCAAGCCCGCGCCGTCGCGGATCGGACAGATCCCGAAATACGGCCTGCCGGCCGCGAGTGGCGCAGCCGATTCCGGCTACGACTCGCTCAATCGCAGGCGCCAGAAACCGAAATACTATCCGGGGCAGGCGAAGCCGAAGCCGCCGGTTGGTCCCGGCAGTCCACCGCCGCCGATCGCGTCGAACACGGGGCTGCGGCTTTCGATTCGTCCGTCGGAATCAGCGCACAAGACGCCGATCCCGCCCGCGATGGCCGGCACGGTTTTGGGGCAGCCGCCGCGCAAGCGCCTGCGGATCGACGACGATCCGTTCGGCGCGGTCGGCGATTACGCCGGCAGTTTCCTGATCAAATCCGCGGTCGAATTCTCCGGCGGCTACGATACCAATCCCGGCCGGCTTGCGCCGGCGCAAGGCAAGCCGTTCTACGTGATCGCGCCGGAATTTCTCGCGGTTTCCGACTGGGAGCGCCACGCGCTGGTCGCTGATCTGCGCGGCTCCTTCACCGGCTACGGCAGCAATCTCACGCCGCCCGCCGACGGCACGCCGCTGTCGGCGCCGCTTGATATCGACCGGCCGAGCTTCATCGGGCATGTCGACGGCCGGCTCGACGTCAGCCGCGACACCCGCCTGGGCGCGCAGGGGCGACTGTTCGTCTCGACCGACAACCCCGGCAGCCCGAACGTGCAGGCGGGCCTCGCCAGATACCCGGTCTACACCACGGTCGGCGGCACCCTGGGCGTCGATCAAAGCTTCAACCGGCTGCAGGTTTCCGCCGGCGCCACCGTCGACCGCACCGATTACACCAACTCAAAGCTCACCGACGGCACCTCGGCCACCAACGACGACCGCAACTTCACCCAGTACGGCGGCATCGGCCGCGTCAGCTATGATTTGCGGCCGGGCCTGAAGCCGTTCGTGGAAGTGCAGGCCGACAGCCGCGTGCATGACATCAAGCTCGACCGCGCCGGCTTTGCGCGCGATTCCACGGGCGGCTACGTCAAGGGCGGCACCAGCTTCGAATTCACCCGGCTGTTGACCGGCGAAATCGGCGTCGGCTACGCCGCGCGCGATTATGTCGATCCGCGGCTCAATCGCCTCGAGGGCCTGCTCGTATCGTCCTCGCTGGTCTGGACCGCGACGCCGTTGACGACGGCAAAGTTCTTTTCCGACACCACGATCGCGGAGACCACGCTGCCGGGCACGTCGGGCGTGCTGACGCACATCTACACCGTCGAAGTCGATCACGACTTCCGCCGCTGGCTGACCGCGATCGGCAAGTTCACCTGGGGCGAACTCGACTATCAGGGCAACCTCCGGCGCGACAAGATCTACGCGGTGTCGGGCGAGGCGATCTACAAGATGAACCGCAACCTCTGGCTCAGGGGAACACTACGGCGCGACTGGCTGGATTCGAATTTGCCTGGCAACAGCACGGTGTCGACGGTGGTGATGCTGGGGGTACGGCTGCAGCATTGAGAACGCATGGTCCTTCCCGATTCCGGGGAGGCGGGCTCGAGTCGGCGGCGACTGCAAACAGAAAACCCCGGCACTTCGGCCGGGGTCCTGAGATCATCCTGAAGGTATTCGCTCTCTACGGGCAGGGGCGGCGGAGGCCGTCGTTGCCCAGATAGGTCATGCTATTGGGATCGTAGGAACGATAGCGCTGCAGGCAATAGTTGATGGCCTCCTGCCGCTGCTGCTCGGCAGCGCTCGCCGCAATCGCGCCGCCGATGATGGCCGCGCCGACGCCGATGCCGACTGCGGCGCCGACACCGCTACCTCGACCCCAGCCGCCGCCCCGGCCTCGACCCCGGCCGCGCTGCGCGAAGGCCGGAGAGACGCCCGCTGCGACAAAGGCGCCGGTCGTGGCAACCATGCCGAATGCGTACATGAATAGCAGGGCACCAGCCGCCAACACGCGTGTGACACGCTGGCGCACGGAATTGCCCGTTCCCTGAGTTCTCATATTTCTTTCCGCCTTTCCCTATGATTCCGGATCGTCATGCCCACCGCAGGAACGGTGACTATTGATCCGGACCGGGCGACGTTGCGGGCAAAGCGATGCAGTGTCCATACATATCGAGGCATATGTGGGCTGATCCACGCTTCCATCGATCTTTGCGGGATGCAGTTCGCCGGGAGTGAGCCCGGCGATGCCAGCCGTCACCTTGGCAGCGTCGTCGTCCCCATCAGATACTGGTCGATCGCCCGCGCGCACAGCCGGCCCTCGCGGATCGCCCACACCACCAGCGACTGGCCACGGCGCATGTCGCCGGCGGAGAACACGTTGGGCAGCGAGGTCTGGTAGTCATGGGTGTTGGCGCGGACGTTGCCGCGCTGGTCGAGATCGACGCCGAGGTGCTTCAGCAGGCCCTCGTGCACCGGATGCACGAAGCCCATGGCGAGCAGCACGAGCTGCGCCTCGAGTTCGAATTCGGTGCCCGCGATCGGCTTGAACTTGTCGTCGACCTGGACGCAGTGCAGGTTTTGTACCTTGCCGTCCTCGCCCGAGAATTTCTGCGTCAGCACAGCGAATTCGCGCTTGGCGCCTTCGGCCTGGCTCGACGAGGTCCGCATCTTCAAGGGCCAGTTCGGCCAGGTGATGCCCTTGTTCTCGTGCTCGGGCGGTGCCGGCATGATCTCAAGCTGGGTGACGGATTTCGCGCCCTGCCGGAATGAAGTGCCGATGCAGTCCGAACCGGTGTCGCCGCCGCCGATCACGACGACATGCTTGCCTTCGGCGAGAATGTCCTTGGCATCGCCGAGCGGCTCGGAGGAGACGCGGCGATTCTGTTGCGGCAGGAAATCCATCGCAAAGTGGATGCCGTCGAGGTCGCGGCCGGGAATCGGCAGATCGCGGCCGGCTTCGGCGCCGCCGGTCAGTGCGACGGCGTCATACTGGTTGAGCAGTTCGCGCGGTTCGATCGCGCCTTGCGACGGGCCGCCGACATGGGCGCCGTAATGGAACGTCACGCCCTCGGCCTCCATCTGCGCCACGCGGCGGTCGATGACGTGCTTTTCCATCTTGAAGTCGGGAATCCCATAACGAAGTAATCCGCCCGCCTTGGCGAACTTTTCGTAGACGTGAACGTCGTGGCCGGCGCGCGCGAGCTGCTGCGCCGCTGCAAGTCCCGCAGGGCCTGCGCCGATGATCGCGACCTTCTTGCCGGTCCTGACAGGCGCAATCTCCGGCTTCAGCCAGCCATTGTCCCAGGCGCGGTCGACGATGGCGCATTCGATGGTCTTGATGGTGACCGGGTTGTCGTCGATGTTGAGCGTGCAGGACGCTTCGCACGGCGCGGGGCAGATGCGGCCGGTGAACTCGGGGAAATTGTTGGTCGAGTGCAGGTTGCGCGAGGCCTCTTCCCAGTTGGCCTGATAGACGAGGTCGTTGAAATCGGGGATCTGGTTGTTGACCGGACAGCCCGGCGTACCCGGCGCCACCGAGCCGGTGCCGTGGCAATAGGGGATGCCGCAATTCATGCAGCGCGCGGCCTGGTCGCGGGTGTCCTTCTCACTCAGGGGAATGACGAATTCGCGATAATGCTTCAAGCGGTCCGCGACCGGCGCATACTTGCGGTCATGCCGGTCGATTTCCAGAAAACCTGTGATCTTACCCATTAAACTCGATGCCCCTGCATCTCTTGTTCGTATCTATTTTGTTTCCGTCGTCATTGCGAGGAGCGTAAGCCGCGAAGCAATCCATGATTCGGCTTGTGGCGCTATGGATTGCTTCGCTGCGCTCGCAATGACGGGCTCGTGCAATTAAGCCCCGATCGCGATTTTCGGTTCGGCGTCGGCGTTCGCCTTCATTTCCTTCAGCGCGCGGCGGTATTCCACCGGCATCACCTTGCGGAATTTCGGCAGCCAGGCCTTCCAGTCGGCGAGGATCTCGGCGGCCCTTTTGGAGCCGGTCAGCTTGGCGTGGCGCGTGATCAGCACGTGCAGCCGCTCGACATCGGACGACAGCAGGTCCTGGAACACGTCGACCCGGCCATGCGCTTCGAGATCGCCGGTATGGTGATAGGTGTTGGCGTTGATCAGCTCTTCCGACAGCACCGGCTCGAGTTCGACCATCGCCATGTTGCAGAGTTTGGCGAAGTCGCCGGCCTCGTCCAGCACATAGGCGATGCCGCCGGACATGCCGGCCGCGAAGTTGCGCCCGGTCTTGCCCAGCACCACGACGATGCCGCCGGTCATGTATTCGCAGCAATGATCGCCGGCGCCTTCGACGACCGCGATCGCGCCCGAGTTACGCACTGCAAAGCGCTCGCCGGCGATGCCGCGGAAATAGCATTCGCCCTCGGTCGCGCCGTACATCACCGTGTTGCCGACGATGATGGATTCTTCCGGCACGATGCCGGAATTGCGCGGCGGCTTGATGATGATGCGTCCGCCCGACAAGCCCTTGCCGACATAGTCGTTGCCTTCACCTTCGAGCTCGAAGGTGACGCCGCGTGCCAGCCACGCCCCGAAAGCCTGCCCCGAGGTGCCCTTGAAGCTGACCTGGATGGTGTCGTGCGGCAGGCCGGCATGGCCGTAGATCTTGGCTATCGTGCCGGACAGCATCGCACCGGCCGAGCGGTCGGTGTTGTTGATCTCTTCCTCGATCTTGACCGGCGCGCCGCGGTCGAGCGCGGCCCGCGCCTGCTCGATCAGGCGACGGTCGAGCACGGCTTCCAGATGATGATTCTGGTTCTCGGCGTGATAGATCTTCTGGCCCTTCAGTTCCGGCTGCCGCACAAACAGCTTTGAGAAATCGAGCCCCTTGGCCTTCCAGTGCGCCACCAGCGTGGACTGGTCGAGCATCTGGGTCTGGCCGACCATTTCGTCGAACTTCTTGTAGCCGAGCTGCGCCATGATCTCGCGCACCTCTTCGGCGACGAAGAAGAAGTAGTTGATGACGTGCTCGGGCTGGCCGGTGAAGCGCTTGCGCAGCACCGGGTCCTGCGTCGCGACGCCGACCGGGCAGGTGTTGAGATGGCACTTGCGCATCATGATGCAGCCGGCCGCGATCAACGGCGCGGTGGCGAAGCCAAACTCATCGGCGCCCAAAAGCGCGCCGATCACGACGTCGCGTCCGGTGCGGAAGCCGCCGTCGACCTGGACCACGATGCGGCTGCGCAGCCGCTCGCGCACCAGCGTCTGGTGGGTTTCGGCAAGGCCGATTTCCCACGGCGAGCCTGCGTGCTTGATCGAGGTGAGAGGCGAAGCGCCGGTGCCGCCCTCGAAGCCCGCGATGGTGACGTGGTCGGCGCGCGCCTTCGCAACGCCCGCGGCCACCGTGCCGACGCCGATTTCAGAGACCAGCTTGACCGAGACCTGTCCGTCCGGATTGACGTTCTTGAGATCGTAGATCAGCTGCGCCAGATCCTCGATCGAATAGATGTCGTGATGCGGCGGCGGTGAAATCAGACCGACGCCTGGGGTCGAATGCCGCACGCGCGCGATCACCGCGTCGACCTTGTGGCCGGGCAACTGGCCGCCTTCGCCTGGCTTGGCACCCTGCGCCATCTTGATCTGCATCATGTCGGAGTTGACGAGATATTCCGTCGTCACGCCGAAACGGCCCGAGGCGACCTGCTTGATCGCCGAGCGCATGCTGTCGCCGTTCGGCAGCGGCTTGAAGCGATCGCTCTCTTCGCCGCCTTCGCCGGTGTTCGACTTGCCGCCGATCCGGTTCATGGCGATGGCCAGCGTGGTGTGCGCCTCGCGCGAGATCGAGCCGAACGACATGGCGCCGGTGGCGAAACGCTTGACGATGTCCTTGGCGGGCTCGACTTCGTCGAGCTTCACCGGCTTGCGCTTTTCGTCATCGGCAGTCTTGATCCGGAACAGGCCGCGCAGCGTCAACAGCCGCTCGGACTGCTCGTTGAGGATTTTTGCGAACGCGCGGTAGCGCTCCAGCGAGTTGCCGCGCGCGGCGTGCTGCAGCATCGAGACGGATTCGGCGGTCCAGGCGTGATCCTCGCCGCGGGTGCGGTAGGCATATTCGCCGCCGACATCGAGCGCGGTCTTGTAGACCTGGGCGTCGCCGAATGCGTCCGTGTGGCGGCGCGCGGTTTCCTCGGCGATCTCGGCCAGGCCCACGCCCTCGATGCGGGTATGGGTGCCGGCGAAATACTTCGCGACGAAATCCGCCTTCAGCCCGACGGCGTCGAAAATCTGCGCGCCGCAATAGGACTGGTAGGTCGAGATGCCCATCTTGGACATCACCTTCAACAGGCCCTTGCCGATCGACTTGATGTAGCGCTTGACGATCTTGTAGTCGTCGAGCGCGCTCGGCAGCCGATCCTTCATCGCGATGATGGTCTCGAACGCCAGATACGGATTGATCGCCTCGGCGCCGTAGCCGGCCAGGCACGCGAAATGATGCACTTCGCGCGGTTCGCCGGATTCGACGACGAGGCCGACCGAGGTGCGCAATCCGGTGCGGATCAGATGATGATGCACGGCGGCGCAGGCCAGCAGCGAGGGGATCGGAATCCGGTCCGAGCCCGCCATGCGGTCCGACAGGATGATGATGTTGATGCCTTCGCGCACCGCGCCTTCGGCGCGCGCGCAGAGTTCATCGAGCACCTGCTCCATCCCCGCCGCGCCGAAGCCGGCATGGAAGGTGGTGTCGAGCGTGCGCGACTTGAAATGGGTGTCCGCGACATCGGAGATCGAGCGGATCTTTTCCAGGTCCGCATCGGTCAGGATCGGCTGCCGCACTTCGAGCCGCTTGGTCGAGGCCATGCCCTGCAGGTCGAACAGGTTCGGCCGCGGCCCGATGATCGAGACGAGGCTCATCACGAGCTCCTCGCGGATCGGATCGATCGGCGGGTTGGTGACCTGCGCAAAGTTCTGCTTGAAATAGGTGAACAGCGGCTTCGGCCGGTCCGACAGCGCCGAGATCGGCGTGTCGTTGCCCATCGAGCCCGCGGCTTCTTCGCCGGTCGCCGCCATCGGCGTCATCAGGATGGTGATGTCTTCCTGGCTGTAGCCGAACGCC
>Ga0307500_10000771_pt1 | contig 10072 bp, 10 predicted proteins | sample 14_S_MG_FD_201362 | JGI IMG/M metagenome (GOLD analysis project Ga0307500, IMG submission 201362) | Soil microbial communities from Populus trichocarpa stands in riparian zone in the Pacific Northwest, United States - 14_S | ecosystem: Environmental > Terrestrial > Soil > Riparian zone > Trees...
CGAAGCGCTTGTCCTTGTCGAACTGCGCGAGACGCTTGGTGAGGGCGCGCTCGGCGGCGCCCTGCGCGCGCGGATCGAGCGTGGTGAAGACGCGCAGGCCCTCGGAGCGCAGGTCGGCCTCGTCGTAGTCGCGCCGAAGCTGGCGGTGGACCAGGCTGAGGAATGCGGGGTAGGGCGAGGTGCCGAAGCCGGGCTTGCGCGACACGCCGAGGTCGGCGGCGCGCGCCGCGGCGTACTGCTCCATGCTGATCGCGTTCTGCTCGCGCGTCTCGCGCAGCACGAGGTTGCGGCGCTCGAGCGCGCGCGCCGCGTGGCGGTGCGGGTCGTACACCGCGGGACCTTTCACCAGGGCGACGAGCAGCGCCGACTCGGCGACCGTGAGGTGCTGCACTTCCTTGCCGAAGTAATACTGCGCCGCGAGGCCCACGCCGTGGATCGCGCGGTCGCGGTCCTGGCCGAGGTAGATCTCGTTCAGGTAGGTCTCGAGGATCTCCTCCTTGCCGTAGTGCACCTCGAGCAGCACCGCCATCACGAGCTCGGTGAGCTTGCGCTGCAGCGTGCGCTCGGGCGTGAGGAAGAAGTTCTTCACCAGCTGCTGCGTGATGGTGCTGCCGCCCTGCATCCGGTTCGACCCGATGCTGAGCGCCGCGCGCGCCATGCTGCGCAGCGAGAAGCCCGCGTGGGTGAAGTAGGTCCGGTCCTCGGTCGCGATCAGCGCCTTCACGAGATGCGGCGGCACCTCGCCGAGGCGCACCAGCACGCGGTCCTCGTTTCCCGCGGGATAGATGCCGCCGATCGGCAGCGGCTCGACCCGCGCGAGCGCCACCTCGCGGCCTTCGGTGTCGGTGAGCGCGCTCACGCTGCCGCCGTCGAAGGCGAGGCGCACCTGGCGCGCGGGCTGGGGCCCGTCCCAGAACACGAAGGCGCGCAAGCCGACGTCGAGCCGCTCGCCGCTGCGCACGTACCAGCCGCCTTCGGCCTCGCGCGTGGGGTCGGGCTTCTCGATCAGCGCCTTGTAGCCGAGCTCGCGCAGCTCGTCCTCGAAGTCGGGCAGCGCGAGGCGCAGCCCCGCGTGCAGCTCAAGGGGCCGCGCGTAGATTCGCGCGGGCAGCGCGAAGCGCCTGCCCTCGAACTCGGTCCGGACCCGGTGGTCGAGGTACAGCGTGAACGCGCCGGCGCCGGCCAGCAGCACGAGGAAGGCGATGCCGGCGGTCCGCAGGATCTTTTTGCGCTGCCACATGCGACGATTCTACCTGCCGGAATGTGGCTTTCCTGTGGCGCGGCTACCGGTAGAAGATGTGCCGTCCGATTTTCGCAACACGCTGTTTCTGCGGGGCCCAGTCGGGCTTGATGTAGGTGGCGTGGAAGTACACCGCGCCCTTGAGCTGCGGGGCGTAGCGCTGGTAATACACTGCCTCCGCGATGGCGAGCGCCCGGTGCCATTCCTCTCCGGTCGGATCGGGCAGCGTGTCGAATTCGGTCCAAGAAAACGCGCCCACGAAGCGGCCGCGTGAAGAATCCCAGTTCTTCTGGTACACCACTTCGCACACCGTGTTCGGGAAGCGGCGCGAGGCCCTGCGGTTCATGGTGACCTCGGCCACCGCGTACTGCCCCGCGATCGGCTCGCCGCGCGCCTCGAAGTAGACGTTGCGCGCGAGGCAGGTCAGGCTCTGCTGGTGGAACTCGCGCACGCGCTTGCGCCGCTCGTCCTGGTAGGCGATCGCCGAACGCAGGCCGAACACGAGCGCGCCGACGACGAACACGGCGATGGCGACGAACAGCCACGGCGTCTTGTCGCCGCCATACCAGAACAGGGCGAAGCGCCTGCGCCAGTGCGCAAACTCCCAGCCGACGTTGAGCCACAGGTTCGTGCCCCAGTAGCGCCAGTACATGGGCGCGACTTTGCCGCGTCATATTGCGCACTCAAAGGCAAAAGTGCAGGGAGGGCGCCCGCGGCGAGCACTCTGCCCGCGCAGCGGAACGATTGATACTTTTTTGCCTTTTGGCCTGGCGGAGTTCTTGTTGCTATTCTTGTTGCAAGTGTCCGGCCCCGTCAGGGTGCGTGAGCACGATGTTGATGCAGGCCTGGTAGACGAAATCGGGCGCTTCCTCGGCGCCCTCGAGCCAGCGGCTCACGGACGCGGCGGGGACGCGCAGAAGCTTTGCCAATTGTCCGATGCCGCCGGCGGTCTGGCAGGCCTCGTGCAGGATCAGCGTACGCACGTCGGCACGGAAACCGGGCGGCCGGGGGCAATCGTTCTGGGCGATCTCGTGCGAGGACATGACCGCCATAGCCCAGCAATCGGTGTGCCCGCCTCTATACCGACCTTGTCAAACGCGCGCTTCGACCACGCGCACGCGCGGCCATGCGCGGCGCGTTTTCTCCGACTGCCAGTAGCTTCCCCGCAGCGTCGCGATGACGCGCTCACCGCAGCGCAGCGTCCCGTCGACGACCGCGAGCCCGGTGAACGGGCCCTGCTTCTCGCCGATTGCGCCGTCCTCCTCGAACAGGCACAGGACACGGTCGGGGCATTCGACGCGCGCGAAGCGGTCCCGGTCCAGCTCCCAGCCGTCGCTCAGGCCGAAAGCGATCGGCTCGGCCGCGGGCTGGCTTTCGAGCTGCGCGCCGCGCAGCACGAAGGCTTCGGCGCTGACCTGGCGCGGTCCCCCCTGGCGGGGCGTGGTGAAAGACAGGCGCACCATCCCCCCTCCTTGCAAGATTCGGGGGTGTCGTGGAACCCCGTACGTTCCTACAGGACAGTGGGGTGGTGCGCGGCGTCGACGGTGATATTGGCGCCGCTCAGGAGCAGCCCGCGCTCGGAGGCCGCGAAGAGCACGATGTCGGCGAGCTCCTCGGGCTGCGGCATGCGTCCGAGCGGCAGGTTCTTCGTCGCGCGCTTGAGCGCCTCGTCCTCGCTGATGCCCTGGCGCTTCGCCTCCGCCTTCATGCCTTCGGCAACGCGCCCGGTTTCGGTGAGGCCGGGGTTGAGTCCGACCACGCGCACGCCCTTGCCCGCGTAGGCGCCTGCGAGCCCGGCGGTCGCGAGCATGAGCGCGGCGTTCGCCGCGCCTCCAGCGAGGTGCGTGGGGGAGGGAAGCTTGCCGCCGTTGCCGATGATGTTCACGATCGCGCCGCGGCCGCGCGCCGCCATGCGCTTCACCACCGGGTCGATCACGTGGATGTAGCTGAAGTACTTCGCGTCCATGCCGGCGCGCCAGGCTTGCGGGCTCAGGTCCTCGGCGTCGGTGCGCTTCGCCGCGCCCGCCGAGTTGACGAGGATGTCGAGCGGGCCGAATTCCTTCTCCACGCGCTCCACCATGGCGGCTGCCGCGTTGGCGTCGGCGAGGTCCGCCGCCACGCAGTAACAGTCTTCCAGGACCTTCTTCGCCGAGTCGAGATTCTGCTGCGAGCGCGAGACGATGGCGACGCGCGCGCCCTCGGCGCGAAAAGCCTTGGCGCAGGCAAGGCCGAGGCCCTTGCTGCCGCCGGTGATGAGGACGTTCTTCCGCTCGAGTCTGAGATCCACTGTGCGCTCCCGGCCGGTTGGGGCCGGGAGCATAGCAGACCTCTCAGGTCGCGAGCCGCGGCGTTCCTCTGGGGGCAATCGCGTGCCGCTCGGCGCCGCGCAGCGCCTTGAACTCCTCGAGCGCGATCGCGAGGCACACCAGCGCCCAGAACACGAGGTATTCATAGCCCCCGGTGTTCCAGGTCCACCCGGAAAAGCCCTTCACCGTCTGCAGCGCATACACCGCGACGCCGAGGACGGCGGCCGCGCCGAGCGCCGCATAGCGCGTGCACAGGCCGAGTACCAGGAAGATGCCCACCATGAGCTCCGAGGCCGCCGCGACATAAACCCAGAATTCGGGCGGCGTCATCCCGGCCTTGGCGAAGAAGCCCACCGTACCGGCCTTGAGCGTGAGCGTGCCGATCGCGGCGAACTTGCCCGCGACGTGCGGGAACATGAACGCCCCTGTCGCGATGCGCACGACATTCGCGCCGTTGGTGAGATCGAAGTTTTCGGCTTTGATCTTAAAATCGTCTTTCGTGAAGAGCAGCATGGTGAGACTCCAGTCGTCGGTTGTTTGCATCCCCATGGTGAGCGTCGCCCTGGCGCTCGTTTTGATCTTGATCAATCCTGGCGCGGCCGCGCAGACGGCCTCGCCGATGACTCCGCCGCCCGAGTTTCCGCAGGCGGCGCCATTCGATGCGGGCCGCGCGCCGGCCTCGACGCGCCAACGCCGGACCATGGTGAGACTCCCCGGCGGCGCTTACATGATCGGCTCGCCGGCGCAGCATCCGCTTGCGAACAGAGCGGCCATGCCGGAGCATCGCGTGGAGTTGAAGTCGTTCCGCATCGACCGGACCGAAGTCACCAACGCCCAGTTCGCGGAATTCCTCAACGCGCTTCCGGTGAAGCCCGCCGGCAGCGCGCTTGGCGGCAAGGTCGCGCCGGCCAACATTCCCAGGGCATTCCATCCGATGCTCCTCGAGTTCAGCAGCCGCCCTTCGCCCTACACGCTGATCGATCTCGACGATGAAGATGCGCGCATCGGCGTGCGCGAAGGCCGCTTCGTGCCCAACCCCGGCCACGACGAGCATCCCGTGACCGAGGTGACCTGGGCGGGCGCGGCCGCGTACTGCCGCTGGCGCGGTGCGCGCCTGCCGAGCGAAGCCGAATGGGAGGCGGCGGCGCGCGGCCGCGAGGGGCGCGCGTTCCCCTGGGGCGATGCGATGCCCACCAGCGAGCTCGCTGTGATCGGCCTGCCGAGCGGCACCACCGTTCCCGTCGGCAGCCGTCCGCGAGGCGCCACGCCGGAGGGACTGGAGGACCTGGCCGGCAGCCTCCTCGAGTGGACCTCGAGCCTGGAGCGGCCCTATCCGTACCGCGAAGACGACGGGCGCGAGGATTCCCGCGCGCCGGGTGAGCGCATCGCGCGCGGCGGCAACTACATCTTCGACGACACGCCCGACAAGCTCGTGTCCTGGAACAGGACCGTCGCCTATCGCAACCCGGCCACGGGGCACCGGCAGATCGGCTTTCGCTGCGCCGCCGACTAGGCCCCTCTCAGTCGGCCGTAATGCCGCGCGCCTTGATCACCCGCGAGAGGCGTGCGGCTTCCTCCGCGAGGAACTTGCCCGCCTCCTCCGGCGTGGTCGGGAACGGCACGAAAGCCTGCGCTTCGAACTTCTCGCGCACCTCCTTCGTCTTGAGCGCTTCGCGCAGCGCCCCGTTCAGGCGAGCGATGACCGGCAGCGGCGTATGGGCCGGGGCGAGGAGGGCGAGCCACTGGGTGAACTGGAAGTCCTTCACGCCCGCCTCCTGCAGCGTGGGCACGTCCGGCAGGAGCGCCGAACGCTTGCTGTCGGTGACCGCGAGCGCGCGCAGCGCGCCGGACTTCACGTGCGGCAGGGCCGCCGACAGGGTCGGAAAGCTGAGATCCACCTGGCCCGAAAGCGTGTCGAGGAGCGCTGGCCCGCCGCCGCGGTACGGCACGTGGAGGATGAAGGTCCCGGTGGAATCCTTGAACATCTCGCCGCAGATGTGGAACGTGGTCCCCACGCCTGCCGAAGCGTAGGAGAGGCGCCCCGGGCGCTCGCGCGCCATCTTGACCAGCTCGGCCACGCTCGTCGCCGCGACGTGCTTGGCAACCACGAGCACGTGCGGCGAGGTCGCGACCATGCCGATCGGCGCGAAATCCCGGAAGGGATCCCACGTGAGCTTGTCGAAGAGGGCCTGGTTCGTGACCAGCGGGATCGTGTTGAGCACGATCGTGTAGCCGTCGGCCGGCGCGCGCGCGGCGGCCTCCATGCCGATGTTTCCGGAGGCGCCGCTGCGGTTGTCGATCACGATGCGCGTGCCGAGCTGCGCGCCGAGCGGGTCGGCGATGAGCCGCGCGGTGATGTCGACGCTGCCGCCGGGGGGAAAGGGCGCGATCAGGCGGATCGGCTGGCTCGGATAGCCCTGGGCGCAGGCGATCTGCGCCACGGCGAAAAGAAGCGCGGCGCAAATCGAACCAAGAACAGTCATCGTGTCCTCCTCGCTGGGTATCATAACGGCTTCGACGAGGAGGTTCGGCAGGTGAAGGCGCCGTCGTTTGCCTATGCGAAGCCTGGATCGCCCGCCGAGGCGTTCGAGCTCGCGCGACGCCCGGGCGCGAAGCTGCTCGCGGGCGGCCAAAGCCTCATCCCGGCGCTGAACATGCGGCTTTCGCAGCCCGAGCTCCTGGTCGACATCTCGGGCCTGCCGTTCAGGGAAATCAGTCTCGAGCAGGGCGTGCTCAGGATCGGCGCCCTCGTTACGCATTCAGAAATTGAAAAATCCGAGGAAATCGCAAGGCATGTGCCGCTCCTCGCCGAGGCGGTGAAGCACGTCGCGCACCCGGCGATCCGCAACCGCGGCACCATCGGCGGCAGCATCGCGCTCGCCGATCCCGCGGCCGAATATCCCGCGTGCATGGTGGCGCTGGACGCGAGCATCGCGGTGGCGGGACCCGGCGGCGAGCGCCTGGTGAAGGCGCAGCACTTCTTCAAGGGTCTGTTCGAGGTCGACCTCGCGCCCGGCGAGCTCGTCGCCGCGGTCGAGGTGCCGGCGCAGCTCAAGGACCAGCGCTCGGTGTTCCTCGAGCTCGCACGGCGCCACGGCGACTACGCGATCATCGGCCTCGCCGCCTACAAGGGAAAGTCGACTCGCTTCGTGTTCTGCGGCGCGGGTCCCACGCCGGTCCTGGCGAAGCACGCCTCTGCCGCTCGCGACCTGGACACCGCAGTTTCGCTTCTTGAAAAAGACCTGGAGCCCTCGGCCGACCTCTACCACAGTGCGGCCACCAAGCTGCACCTCGCGAAGGTGCTGCTCAAGCGCGCATGGACCACGCTCTCGACATAACCCTGACTGTCAACGGCACGCAGGTCAGCCGGCGCGTGGCGCCGCGCCAGCACCTGGTGGATTTCCTGCGAGATGAGCTCGGCCTCACCGGGTCGCACGTCGGCTGCGAGCACGGGGTGTGCGGCGCGTGCACGCTGCGGGTCGACGGCGAGATCGTGCGCGGCTGCCTGATGCTCGCGGTGCAGGCGAACGGCTGCCGGGTGGAGACCATCGAAGGGCTCTCCGACTCGAAGGAGCTCGCGCCGCTGCAGAAGGCGTTTCACGAGCGCAACGCGCTGCAGTGCGGTTTCTGCACTCCGGGCATGCTGATGGCCGCGCAGGATTTGGTTCGTCAGGGAAACAAAGTCTCAAGAAATCAGATACGGGCTCACATCTCCGGCAACTACTGCCGCTGCACGGGGTACCAGGCTATCGTCGACGCCATCGAGGAAGTACTGCGGACAGAGGTCATTCATGGGAAAGGCTGAGCTGCCGCTCCACGCGCCGGGCACACAGCTCGACCGGGGCTACATCGGCCAGAGCGTGCCGCGGCCGAACCTGCAGCGCCTGCTGCAGGGGCGCGGCGCCTTCATCGACGACCTGCGCTTCCCGCGCCTCGCGCACGTCGCGTTCTTCAGGAGTCCCTACGCGCACGCGCGCATCAAGCGCCTTGATTTTTCGAAAGCCTTGAAACAACCGGGAATCATCGGCGTGTTCGACGGCAGGGCCGTGGCGGAATACTGCACGCCGTGGGTCGCGGTGCTCGCGCACCTGAAGGGCATCAAGTCGCCGCCGCAGCACGCGATCGCGATCGAACGCGCGTGCTCGCAGGGCGAGGCCTGCGCGGCGGTGGTGGCGGAGTCGCGCTCGCAGGCGGAGGACGCGGTCGGGCTGATCGAAGCCGAGTGGGAAGAGCTGCCGGTCGTGGTGGATATGGAGGAAGCACTCCAGGGCAAAACTCTGGTCCACGAGGATTTCGACGACAACGTCTGTTTCAGGCGCGAGCTCGACACGGAAGGCGCCGCCGCCGCGTTCGAGCGGGCCGATGTGGTGGTGGAAGACACGTTCCATTTCGGGCGCCACACCGGCGTCTGCCTCGAGGGGCGCGCGATCCTCGCCGACTACAACGCCGGCGAGCATTCGCTCACCGTGTACCACGCCACGCAAGCGCCGCACATGATGCAGGACATCTTCTCGCGCCACCTCAACATCCCCGAGGCGAACGTGCGCGTGATCACGAAGGACGTGGGCGGCTCCTTCGGCATCAAGGTGCACGTCTATCCCGACGAGATGGCCACCGCCGCGCTCTCCGTGATGCTGCGCCGCCCGGTGAAATTCGTCGCCGACCGGCTCGAATCGTTCCTGTCCGACATCCACTGCCGGGAACATCGCGTCCGCGTGCGTCTTGCCTGCACCAAGTCGGGGGAGATACTCGCTTTCGACCTCGACGACCTCACCGCGATCGGTCCGTACTCGGTGTACCCGCGCACGAGCGGCATCGAGGGCAACCAGGTGGTCAACCTCACCGGCGGTCCGTACCGGCATCGCGAGTACCGCGCGCGCCTCAACGTGGTGTTCACCAACAAGAACGTCACCTGCCAGTACCGGGCGGTCGGGCACCCGATCGCGGTGGCCCTCACCGAGGGAATCGTCGACCTCGCCGCGCAGAAGCTCGGCATGGATCCCGCTGAATTCCGGCGCAGGAACCTCATTGCCGACGATGCCTACCCGTACACGTTTCCGTCGGGCATCAAGTTCGAGAAGCTCTCGCACCACCAGTGCCTCGAGAAGCTTTTGGCCGTAATGAACTACCGGGAACTGCGGGCGGAACAGGAACGGTTGAGGAACAAGAACATCTACCGCGGGATCGGCCTCGCGGCGATGATCGAGGTGACGAATCCGTCGCCGGCGTTCTACGGTGTGGGCGGCGCGCGCATCTCGGCGCAGGACGGCGCCACGCTGCGCCTGGAGCCCACCGGCATGGTGACCGTGATGTGCAGCGTCACCGAGCAGGGGCAGGGCACCGAAGCCATCTTCGCGCAGATCGCCGCGAGCGCGGTTGGAGTCTCGCTGGAGAAGATCAGGGTCATTACCGGCGACACGGGCGTGACGCCGTACGGCGGCGGCACGTGGGCCTCGCGCGGCGCGGGCATCGGCGGCGAGGCGGTGCTGCAGGCGGGGCGCGCGCTGCGCGCCAACATCCTCGAGGTCGCCGCCGCGATCCTGACGCTGGATAGGCAAGAGCTGGACGTGCAAAGAAACCAGGTGATTAATCTCTTGACGGGTGAGGTGAAGCTGGCGCTCGCCGAGCTCGGGCGCGTCGCATACTTCCGCCCCGACACGCTGCCGCTCGAGTTCCAGTCCGAGCTCACCGTCACGCGCCACTACACGCCGCGCCAGTACGGCTTTACGTTCACCAACGGCATCCAGGCGTCGCTGGTCGAGGTCGACGCCGACACCGGCTTCGTCAGGCTCCTCGGCCACTGGTGCGTGGAGGATTCCGGCACCGTGATCAACCCGATGCTCGCCGACGAGCAGCTCCGCGGCGGCATCGTGCAGGGGATCGGCGCGGCGCTCTACGAGGAATGCCTCTACGACCCCGACGGCCAGCTCCTGAACGGCAACATGGCCGACTACCTCGTGCCCATGGCAGCAGAGATGCCGGACATCGTCTGCGCCCATGTCGAGACCCCGACGCGCCAGTCGCAGCTCGGCGCGAAGGGCGTGGGCGAGGCCGGCACCGCCGGCGCGCCCGCGGCGGTGATGAACGCGATCAACGATGCGCTGGCGCCGCTCGGCGGGGCCCGTGTCACACGTATGCCATTCACACCAGAGAGAATTCTGGATGGGATTGCGCGGGCGCGATCCCGCGCTTAAGCTTCTGATCTGTGGGACGAAAGAACAAAGTATTGGGGTGGGTGCTGGCCGCGGCGGCGGCCGCGGCGGGCGTGTGGTTTTTCGCGGACAATCCCGCGCCGCGGGTGAGCGACCGGCTGCCGGTCGCGGCGGCCCCCAAGAACGAGTCACGCAGCGGCGACGGGGCCCTGTCCCTGCCTTCCCGCGACGGCCTCTCCGGGCCGCGCGGCGAGCTCTTCGGGTCGAACGCGCCGCCGGTGCGCGCGGCGCCGAAACACAAAGGGCCGGTCGAGGCGGCGGCGCCGCCGCCGGCGCCGGTCGCGCCGCCGATGCCGTATCGGGTCGCCGGCCAG
>Ga0307500_10000773_pt1 | contig 10032 bp, 7 predicted proteins | sample 14_S_MG_FD_201362 | JGI IMG/M metagenome (GOLD analysis project Ga0307500, IMG submission 201362) | Soil microbial communities from Populus trichocarpa stands in riparian zone in the Pacific Northwest, United States - 14_S | ecosystem: Environmental > Terrestrial > Soil > Riparian zone > Trees...
TCGCCGCAGGAGGCCGACAGCAACGTGCGCATCGACGCGCCGCTCGTGGGTGACATTGGTTCTTGCGTTTCCGCTTTGCTGGTTGGAGGTAATTTTTCAAAACCCCCTGCTGAATGGCTGAACGCGGTCGCGGAGAAGAAGAACGGCAACGTCGCCAAGATGGCCGAGACGCTGGCGAAGAACCCCTCGCCGATGAATTTCCACAGCGCGCTGAACGTGGTGCGCGATATCGTCAAGGCGAACCCGGACGCGATGCTGGTCAACGAGGGCGCCAACGCGCTCGATTTCACGCGCTCGATCGTCGACATGTACAAGCCGAGGAAGCGCATCGACGTCGGCACCTGGGGCATCATGGGCGTCGGCATGGGCTACTGCGTCGCCGCCGCCGTGGAGAGCCGGCAGCAGGTGATCGCGGTCGAGGGCGACAGCGCGTTCGGCTTCTCGGGCATGGAAGTCGAGACCGTGTGCCGCTACAACCTGCCGGTGTGCATCGTCGTCATGAACAACAACGGCGTGTACAAGGGTACCGACCAGGACCCCACCGGGCGCGACCCGGCGCCGACGGTGTTCGTGAAGGGCGCGCGCTACGACAAGCTGATGGAAGCTTTCGGCGGCGTCGGCGTGAACGCCACGACCCCCGCCGAGCTGCGCAAGGCGATGGAAGACGCCATCCGCTCGAAGCAGCCGACGCTGATCAACGCCGTAATCGACGAAACAGCCGGCACGGAGAGCGGTCGCATCACCAGCCTGAATCCGAGCGCCGCCAAGAAGAAGTAGCTTTAGGAGGAACACATGGAAGCACTCAAGGGCGTTCGAATCCTGGACATGACCCATGTCCAGGCTGGACCCACCTGCAGCCAATTGCTGGCCTGGATGGGCGCGGACGTGATCAAGTTCGAGAACCCGCAGGGTGACGCGACGCGCGGCCAGCTGCGCGACGTGCCGAACGCCGACTCGCTCTACTTCACGATGCTCAACTGCAACAAGCGCTCGATCACGGTCAACATGAAGACCGCCGAGGGCAAGCAGGTGTTCGTCGATCTGCTGAAGAAGTGCGACATGATCATGGAGAACTTCGGCCCCGGGGTGCTCGACCGCTTCGGCTTCACCTGGGAGAAGATCCACCAGCTCAACCCGAAGATCGTGATGGGATCGATCAAGGGCTTCGGCTCGAGCGGTCCGTACGCGGACTTCAAGGCCTACGAGAACGTGGCGCAGGCTATGGGCGGCGCGATGAGCACGACCGGCGTGCCCGACGGCCCCCCGTTCGTCACCGGCGCCCAGATCGGCGACTCGGGCACCGGCCTGCACCTCGCCATCGGGCTGCTCGCCGCGCTGCGCCAGGCCGACCGCACCGGCCAGGGTCAGTACGTGGAAGTGGCGATGATGGACGGCGTGATGAACCTCTGTCGCGTCAAGTTCCGCGACCACCAGCGCCTCACGCGCGGCGACCTGCCGGAGTTTTCGGTGCCGACCTACAAGGGCATGGGTGACGTGCCGCGCGCCGGCAACGACTCGGGCGGCGGCCAGCTCGGCAACGCCATCCACTGCAAGCCGCACGGCCCCAACGACTGGCTTTATGTCGTGGTGCAGGAAGCGGTGTGGGAGGACCTCGCCAAGCGCGTCGGCCCGGACGTTGGCATGCCGGATATGGCCAGCGACCCAAGGTTCGCGAAAATTTCAGATAGGAGAAAAAATCAGAACCTCATGTGGACGCTGATCAACAAGTTCGCCGAGAAGTACACCAAGCGCGAGCTGATGGCGATCCTCAATCCGCTGGACGTGCCTTGCGGCCCGATCATGTCGACCGAGGATCTCGCCACCGACGAGCACGTGCGCGGGCGCGACATGTGGGTGGAGCTCGACCATCCGCAGCGCGGCAAGTGGTTCAACGTCGGCATGCCGATCAAGCTTTCCGCCTCGCCCGCGGCGATCAAGCGCTCGCCGACGCTCGGCGAGCACACCGACGAGGTGCTGAAGGAAGTCCTGGGTTACGACGACTCGAAGATCAAGAACCTCAAGGGCGCGGGTGCCTTCAGCGTCCCGCCGAAGAAGGCCGCGTAAATGAAAATCGCCATCATCGGCCAGCAGGACTTCGGCAAGGCGGTCCTCGAAGCGTTCCTCGCGCGAGGCGACCAGGTAAGCGCGGTGTTCTGCGCGCCGGAGAAGGAAGGGGCGCGACCCGATGCGCTGCGCGTCGCGGCGCTGGAGAAGGGCCTCAAGGTGCATCAATTCAAGTCGCTCAAGGCGCCCGAGGCGGCGGAGGCGATGAAGGCGGCGAGCGCCGATATCGGCATCATGGCGTTCGTGCTGCAGTTCGCGCCGCAGGACTTCGTGAAAATCCCGAAGCACGGCACGATCCAGTATCACCCGTCGCTGCTGCCGAAGTACCGCGGCCCGTCGTCGATCAACTGGCCGATCTCGCGCGGCGAGAAGGAGACCGGCCTCAGCATCTTCCGCCCCACCGATGGCCTCGACGAGGGCGCGGTGATCCTGCAGAAGAAAACGCCAATCGGCGAGAACGACACGCTGGGTAACGTGTACTTCGACCGCCTGTTCCCCATGGGGGTCCAGGCCATGCTGGAAGCTGCTGACTTAGTTACTTCTGATAAACATAAAGAAGTGGTGCAGGATGAATCCCAAGCGTCCTACGAAGGCTGGTTCCGCGAGGCCGAGGCGAAGATTCACTGGGCCAGCCACGTCGACGCGATCCACAACCTGATCCGCGCCTCCGATCCGGCGCCCGGTGCGTGGACCACGCTGAACGGCGTGAAGCTGCAGCTCTTCGACAGCCGCAAGGAGCTCGTGCGCACCTTCGGCGCGGTCAAGGGGAAGATCGGCGAGGTGGTCGAGGCGAAGGACGGCCGTCTCGTGATCACCGCTCAAGGCGGCCGTATCCACGCCGGCAAGGCGAAGCTCGGCGACGGCAAGAAGGTGGCCGCCACGGAGCTCGTTTCCTCGGGTCAGCTGAAAGCCGGCGCGACGCTCGGCCAGTAGTCTTTTCCGCGTTTAAGATGTCCGGTTCGTGCCCGGCGAGGCCCGCGCGCGCCTAAATATTTGACGCAGCTTAGGTTTGACTGCAAAAATGCCGCTTATAACGCTGTTTTCAAGCCGTTTTAGAGCCGCTTAAGAGCCGTCAGTGGGACCCATCAAGGGACGCGCCGGGGGAGCTGAAATGAAAGTCGTGGTGTAGTCGCATGGACCTCGCGCAAGTACTGGAGATCGCGAGCTGCACCGACCCCGGGATGGTCCGCGCGCACAACGAGGACTCGATCGCGACCGACGCCGCCCGCGGGCTGGTGGTGCTCGCCGACGGCATGGGCGGGTACAACGCGGGTGAAGTGGCGAGCGGCATGGCGACGAGCGTGATCTTGAGCGAGATGCGCCAGGTGCTCGAAAGCACGCAACCCAACCAGATCGACCCGCGCACCAACCAGACCATCGCGGCGCGGCTGCTGCGCGAGCAGGTGCTGCGCGCGAACAGCTCGATCTTTCAGGCCGCGCAGAACCAGCCGCAGTACGCAGGCATGGGCACCACGCTGGTGGCCTCGCTCTTTTATGACAACCGCGTGCTGGTGGCGCATCTCGGCGACTCGCGCATGTATCTTCTGCGCGACGGCGGCCTGCGCCAGGTTACGCGCGATCACTCGCTGCTGCAGGAGCAGATCGATTCGGGCCTGCTCACCGTCGAGCAGGCGAAGAACGCCCAGCACAAGAACCTCGTCACGAAGGCGCTCGGCATCGATCCGAGCGTCGAGCCCGAGATTCATGAATATCCGACGCGGCCCGGAGACATCTATCTCCTGTGCTCCGACGGCCTGTGCGACATGGTCGAAGACGACGAGATCGGCGCGACGCTGCAGGCGCTCGGAGGAAACCTCAAGCTCGCTGCGCAGCAGCTCGTGCAGATGGCCAACGACAACGGCGGGCGCGACAACGTTTCGGTTATACTGGTCCGCGTCCTGCGGGAATATCCGGGTGCCCGCGGGGTAATAGCCAAGGTGTTCGCGTGGTTAAAATAACTACTTCCCCCAGGGGAACGCTATGGCGAAACTGATCCTCAGCATGGATGGACTGGTGCTCAAGGAGATTCCCTTGGCCAAGGAGCGCACCACCATCGGCCGCAAGCCCCATAACGACATCCAGATCGACAACCTCGCAGTGAGCGGCGAGCACGCCGTCATCGTCACGATCCTGAACGATTCCTTTCTCGAGGACCTCGGCAGCACCAACGGCACCGTGGTCAACGGCAACCCCATCAAGAAGCACTTCCTGCAGAACAACGACGTCATCGAGCTCGGCAAATACAAGCTCAAGTTCATCGGTGAAGCGAGCGGCGCCTCGGCCGGCGGCGACAAGGCGGATTTCGAGAAGACCATGGTGCTGCGCCCGGCGTCGGCGCGCCAGACCGGCGGCGAGGCGCTGCGATCGGCCCCGGGCTCGCAGCGCGCGGCCGCGATGCCGCAGGCGGCCGCTGCTGTGGCCGGAATCGCCGACGCCACCAAGACGGTCCCGCCGGCGCCCCAGCCTGCCGCGCCGCGCTCCGGCGGCCAGCCGCTCGGCGCGATCCAGCTTCTCTCGGGCGCGAACGCCGGCAAGGAGCTCGAGCTCACCAAGCCGCTCACCACGCTCGGCAAGCCCGGCGTGCAGGTGGCGGTCCTCACGCGCCGGCCGCAGGGCTACTTCATCACCCACGTCGAGGGCGCGGCGCGCCCCAACGTGAACGGCCAGCAGATCGGCCCGGCACCCCACGCGCTCAAGGATCACGACGTCATCGAGCTCGCCGGCGTCAAGATGGAATTCTTCCTCAAGGCCTGAAGCTCTGAGACAGCACCTGGCACGGATCGCGATGGGCCTCGCGGTCGTGCTGTTGTTCCTCGCCGACGCGGCTCAAAAGTACCCGACCGCCGACCACAGGCTGCCGTTTCTGGCGCGGCTGGACAACATCCTGTACGACACCCGGCTCAATCTCGCCATGCCGCGCGGCGTCGATCCGACCATCGTGATCCTCGATATCGACGAGCGCAGCCTGGGCGAGGTCGGCCACTGGCCCTGGAGCCGGGCCCTCATGGCCGAGCTGATCGCCAAACTGTTCGACCGCTACGGCGTCGAGGTGCTCGCCTTCGACATCGTCTGGGCCGAGCGCGACACGAGCTCGGGCATCGATACGTTGGACGCGCTGGCGCAGAAGGACCTGAAGCAGGCCTCGGGCTTCCAGGAGCTCTACAAGTCGCTGCGCCCCGGCCTCGACAACGACGAGCTTTTCGCCACGGCGATGCGTGGACGCCCCGTCGTGCTGGGCTACTACTTCAGCAACGAAGATCGCGCCGCCCGCGTCAATGCAATTCCCGAGCCGGTGCTGCCACGCGGCAGCTTCGCCGGGCGCGACATTCGTATCACCACCTGGTCCGGCTATACCGGCAACCTGGCGGCCTACCAGAAGAACGCCGCGGCGGCCGGGCACTTCAATCCGCTGGTGGACGACGACGGCGTGACGCGGCGCGTACCCATGCTGCTGGAGTTCGAGGGCGCCTTCTACGAGGCGCTTTCGCTCGCGGTCGTGCGCACCTACATCGCGCGCCAAGAGGGCAGGTTCCCGGCCGTCGAGCCGGGCTACCCGCAGGCAGGGGCGCGCGCCGACGCCGCGCCGGAATGGCTCAAGGTCGGGCCGCTGCGCATTCCGGTCGACGACAATGCGGCCGCGCTGATTCCCTATCGCGGAAACAAGCACAGCTTTCCGTACATCCCGCTCGCCGACGTGGTCAAGGACCGCCTCGATCCGGCGGCGCTGAAGGGCAAGATCGTGCTCGTCGGCGCGAGCGCGCACGGACTGTACGACCTGCGCTCGACTCCCGTCGGCAGCGTATTTCCGGGGGTCGAGATCCACGCCAACCTCATCGCCGGCATGCTCGGCAGCACGATCAAGGAGAAGCCGGCATTCACCGCGAATCTGGAGCTGGTTCTGCTGCTTGCGGGCGGCGTGACGCTCGCGATCCTCATTCCGCTGCTGTCGGCGCTGTGGGCGACGCTTGCCGCCGCCGCGGGCATCGCCCTGATCGCGCTGTTCAATCTCGCGGTCTGGACGCACGGCAACATGGCGCTGCCGCTCGCCGCGTCCGTGGCCATGACCGCGGTGCTGTACGTGATGAACATGGCCTACGGCTATTTCGTGGAGTCGCGCTCCAAGCGCCAGTTCACCGAGCTGTTCGGCCAGTATGTACCGCCGGAGCTGGTCGACCGCATGGCGGCCGATCCGGCCAAGTACAACATGGAGCCGAGGAGCGCCGAGCTCACGATCCTGTTCGCCGATGTGCGCGGCTTCACCGGCATCTCCGAGGCGCTCAAGCCCGAGGAGCTGCGCGAATATATCAACGAGTACCTCACCGACATGAGCACGATCATCCGCAGCCGGTACCGCGGCACGCTCGACAAGTACATCGGCGACGCGGTCATGGCGTTCTGGGGGGCGCCGGTCGAGGACCCGCAGCACGCGAGAAACGCGGTGCTCGCGGCGCTCGACATGCAGAAGGACTGCGGGGTTCTGAACGCCAAGTTCGCCGCGCGCGGCTGGCCGGCATTGAGGATCGGCGTCGGCGTCAATTCGGGCACGGTGCGCGTCGGCGACATGGGCTCGCGGGTGCGCCGCGCGTACACCGCGATGGGCGATGCGGTGAACGTCGCCTCGCGGGTCGAAGGCCGCACCAAGCGCTACGCGGTCGGCGTCCTCGCCGGCGAGGCCACGCGCGAGCGCGTGGCGGACGTGGTGTTCCGCGAGGTCGACCGCATCAAGGTCATGGGCAAGGACGAGGCCGTGACGGTGTACGAGCCCCTCGGCCTCGAGGCCGAAATCGGCGAAAGCGTGCGCCGGGAGCTGGAACTGTGGAATTCCACCTTGCGCGCCTACCGCACTCGGCAGTGGGATGATGCCGAGACCGGACTCGGGAGCCTCGCCCGCATGAATCCCACCTGCGGCCTGTACCGCGTGTACGCTGCGATCGTGGCCGACAAACGCCGCAACCCGCCGCCGCCAGAATGGGACGGCGTGACGGTCTTCGACGAAAAATAGGGAAGGCACGGCCATGCGCCTGCGCGTGCTGGGCTGCTCGGGAGGAATCGGTGGACGCCACCTGCGCACCACCTCGTTCCTGGTCGACAGCGACATCCTGATCGACGCCGGCACCGGGGTGGGCGATCTCACGCTGGCCGAGCTCTCGCAGATCGACCACATCTTCGTGACCCACTCGCACCTGGACCACGTCGCCTCGATCCCGTTCCTGGTCGACACGATCGGCGGCATGCGCACCAAGCCGATCGAGGTCTACACGCAGCGCGCCACCATCGAGATCCTGAGGAACCATCTTTTCAACTGGGCGATCTGGCCCGACTTCACCGAGATTCCAACGCCGGAGGCGCCGTTCCTGCGCTACCGGGAAATCGTGGTCGGGCAGGCCATCAGCCTGTCGGGCCGCACGATCACGCCCATTCCCGCGCGCCACACCGTTCCCGCGGTCGGCTACCACCTCGACAGCGGCGCCGCGAGCCTGGTCTTTACCGGCGACACCGCGCCGAACGACGCGCTCTGGAGCGTGGTGAACCGCATCGGCAACCTCAAGTTCCTGATCATCGAGACTGCGTTCTCGAACAAGGAGCGCCACCTCGCGGAGATCTCGCGCCATCTCTGTCCGGAGACGCTCGCGGAGGAGCTGAAGAAGCTCGAGCGCAGCGCCGAGATCTACATCACGCACCTCAAGCCCGGCGAGATCGAGCCCACCATGCTCGAGATCGAGGAGTCCGCCGGCGCCCACCGGCCGCGCATGCTGCAAAACAACCTGATGCTCGAATTCTGAGCCATGGATGCTTCGCTCACCCGGCCGCGCCCCGACCAGCTCGCGGCGCTCGCGCCTCTGGCCGGGTTTTCCGCCGCGCGGCTCGCCGAGCTGGCACAGGTGGCGGTGGTCGAGCGCGCGCGGCGCGGCAGCGATCCGCTGCAGGAGCGCCTGGAGGGTCCCCAGTCGGTGTTCCTGCTCACGGGCGAGCTCTTGCTTGCGTTCGAGGGCGGCGGCACGCTGGTCCTGGTGGGAGGTAGCGACGAGGCACGGCAGGCGCTCAACCGGCAGAGCGATCGCCCGGCTCGCAGCAAGGCGATCACCGATGTCGACCTGGTGATGCTCGACGACGAGGTGCTCGACATCCTCGCCACCTGGGATCAGGTCGCGGCCGGCGCCGACTCCACGCTCACCGGCCCGGCGGCGGCCGCGGATGCGCGCATCGTCACCGGCGCCTTCGGCCTCGGCAAGCTGCGCTCGGGGGCCTTCGCGCAGCTGCCGGTCGCGCACATCGACGAGCTGCTCAAGCGCTTCGACCGGGTGAAGACGGCGGCCGGCGAAACGGTGATCCGCGAAGGAGACCCGGGCGACCGCTACTACGTGGTGGAATCGGGCCGCTTCTCGGTCGAGCGCCTGGTCGGCGGGGCGAAAGTCCTGCTGGCGGAGCTGAAGAGCGGCGATGCGTTCGGCGAGGAGGCGCTGGTGTCGGAGGCCAAGCGCAACGCCACCGTGACCTCGCTCGGCGAAGGCGAGCTCCTGCGCCTGGAGCGGACACATTTTGACGAGTTACTGCGCGAGCCGCTGCTGCGGCGCGTGGCGTTCGCCGAGGCCACCGAAAAGGTGCGGCGCGGCGCGCTGTGGCTCGACGTGCGCTATCCCTCGGAATACCAGTACGATAAGCTGCCCGGGGCGATCAACGTGCCGCTCGCCGAAGTGCGCAACATGTTCGCGGTGCTCGACCGCTCCAGGGAATACGTCGCGTATTGCCAGAGCGGGCGGCGCAGCGCCGCGGCGGCTTTTCTCTTCGCGCAGCGCGGCTTCAAGGTGTGGCTGCTCGACGGCGGCCTGCGAAGTGTGCAAAAAAGCGCATAAATCCGCGCAAATCCTGACGGGAATTCCTTTGAGAATCAGAATAGATAGCGCTAACATCGAATAACCAGCTAGAACCCCGCAGCGGGAGGAACTTTCGATGGGTGCAGTCCTGAGTTCGCATGCAGCGAGCAACGACTTCGGCGCGCGCCTTGCGTTTCAGAAGCAGCTGCAGGTGGTCACCAACAAGATCCACGCGACCAGCAACGTCGACGAGATCATGCTGGAAATGAGCGCGGAGGTGTGCGTGCTCTTCAACGCCGACCGCCTCACCATCTACTCGGTGGGCGAGGACAAGCAGTCGATCGTATCGAAGGTCAAGACCGGGCTGAACTCCTTCAAGGACCTGAAGCTGCCGATCGCCGAGCACTCGATCGCGGGATACGCGGCGTTCGCGAAGAAGACCGTCAACATCAAGGACGTCTACGACGACGCGGAGCTGCGCACGCTCAACCCGAACCTGCGCTTCCTCCAGGAAGTGGACAAGCGCACCGGCTACCGCACCAAGCAGATGCTGGCCGCGCCGATCATCGAGGCGGGCGGGAGCGAGCTCATCGGCGTGATCCAGGTGATCAACCACAAGACCGGCACGCCGTTCGGCGAGATGGCCGAGGACGGCATCGCCGAGATCGCGCAAACCCTGGCGATCGCCCTCAAGCAGCGCCAGAAGCCCGCCGTCGCCAAGACCAAGTACGACTATCTGATCTCCGACGCGGTGCTGTCGTCGGGCGAATTCGAGCTCGCCTCGCGCCAGGCGCGCAAGAAGTCGGTCGAGATCGAGCAGGTGCTGCTGGAGGAGTTCCAGGTCAAGCTCCCGGCGATCGGCGCGGCGCTTTCCAGGTTCTTCGGCGTGCCCTACGAGCCGTTCAAGCCGGATCGGGTCAAGCCGATGGATCTCCTGAAGAACCTGAAGCGCGAGTACGTCGACTCGACCCAGTGGGTGCCGATCGACGACACGAAGGAAGGCCTGGTCGTGCTGTGCCTCGATCCTGAGCGCATCCGCTCCTCGCGCATCGCGGCCAACGTGTTTCCCAAGGCGCGCATCGTCTACAAGGTGACCACGCAGAAGGAGTTCCGCGACACGCTGAGCCACTTCTACGGCGGCGACGGCGGCGCG